>Ga0209810_1000185_pt1 | contig 179384 bp, 168 predicted proteins | sample Coa_R1_7_FD_187159 | JGI IMG/M metagenome (GOLD analysis project Ga0209810, IMG submission 187159) | Surface soil microbial communities from Centralia Pennsylvania, which are recovering from an underground coalmine fire - Coalmine... | ecosystem: Environmental > Terrestrial > Soil >... | reverse complement strand
GATGGAGCAGCGCTGACGCTGTACTCGCTCGGCTGGTCGGTGCGGACCTGGTTCGCCTTTGCCTGGGGGGATCAGTGGCTGCTGCTGGTGCTGCCTGTGGTCGGGGCGCTGGTGGTGCTTGTGCGCTTGCGGGCCGCGGCCGGGCTGCTGCTGGGCTGGTACCTGGGGGCGTTCTGGCCCTTGTGGCACATGATCGACAAGGAGCCGCGCTACGACCTGCCGCTGTACCCGGCCTTCGCCTTGCTGTCGGTGGCCCCGCTGGCGCTGCTGGAGCGTCCGCTTTGGTCACGAGTGGGGCGCCGCGCCACCGAGGTCGGAGTGCTGCTGGTCCTTGGACTGTACGGGCTTGGGTCGCTTGGCTGGCATGCCTTCGGCCTGAGTTCGCCGCTTCAACTGCTTGCGCTGCCGGCGTCGGCGCAGCAGGCGCCCGCGAATGGCGAGGAGAACACGCCCTGGTGGTGGCCCCGGGTCGCCTGGCCGGCGGCGGAGAACTGGCAGGTGGAGGAGCTGTTCCAGATCCTGCGCCGCACCCGCCAGGCGCTGGGGCTGCCGCGGGCAACCGTGGCGGTGATCCCGGCGCTCCGGTTCTTCCATTCCGACGCGTTTATCTACCAGGGATTGGTGGCGGATGAGCCGCTGCTGTTTTACAGCGGCGGCTGGGACCCCGCGGATGGCGACAGTCGGGCTGCGCTCTGGAACGCGGACATGATCGTCTCCAAGACGGGCCTCGGCGGCATCCCCCGGTTCGGGACGCGCGGGCTGACGACCTTTGCCGCCGACGTCGCGGATCCGCGCACGGAGCTCGGGTACGAGACGGCCCGGGAGTTTGCGCTCCTAGCCCGGCGGCCGCTCCCGGATGGGAGCGAGGCGCTCGTCTACGTGCGCCGGAGCCTGCTCGCTCCCTGGAGCGCGCTCCGCGACTGGGCGACGGCCCGCGTCGAAGGCGATCCCCTCGCGGTACATCCGATGACCGCGGACGATGGCAGCCCGGGCGTGGTGGAGATCGCGGCAGTGCCCCGCCGGGCGCTGCTCGCGCCTCCGCCGAGTCACGGGGGGACAACCCGCATCAGCTACCCGCTGCGGGTACCCGAACGGGCCCGGCTGCAGTTCGGGATCGGGCTCGTGCCCGATCAGAGCGAGGATGCGGACCAGGAGGTGCAGAGCAGTCCTGCCGCCGGGGTGGAGTTCCGGATCGTGGTCCTCCAGGATCAGCGCCTCGATGAGCTGTTCCGCTACACCTTCGACCCGCAGGATCGTGCGGAGGAGCACTGGGTGGATGCTGAGATCGACCTGGGCCGGTACGCGGGGCAGAGCGTCGAGCTGCGTTTCGAGACGCGCGCGGTGGGGACACCGGCTGCCCCCGTTCCGACGGCTGTCTGGAGCGACCCGCTGCTGCTCCCCGATGCCTGACCCTGCGGCGAACTGGTTCGAGGGGTCACAGAGTGTTTAGCGCTGTCTTCAGCCAGTTAGCCATGAGCGTTCCTCTCAGCAGCAGGATCACTGCTCCGCTGCGGCCGGCGCTCGCGGATGCTCTCCTGGTGCAAGGGGCCCGGCAGGTCAGGGCGGCGCCCACCTCGCCTCCCGCGGCTCGGAGGGGCTGGTTGGCCCTGTGTCGCTGGAGCTGGCTGCTCCCAGCGTTGCTCTGCCTGCTCCTCGGGTACCTGTCTGTCTGGCAGCGGGGGCTGTATCTGGACGACTACATCAACCGTAACGCGGCGATCAATCCACTAACTGGCCAGTGGCGGCCGCTGGGCGATCCGTTCCGCATCCCCTATTTCCCCACCCGCGCCTTGACCTGGCTGCTGGTCACCACGCTGGCCGGACTGGCGCCCGCGCACGAGCTGCTGGTCCGCATCGGGCTCGCGGCCGGCGCCGGGCTCAACGCGTTGCTGCTCGGCTGGCTCGCGTACCGACTGCTCGGCTCGCGCCTGGCGGCTGTGGTTGCCGGCTGGCTCGTGCTCATGCCCATCTTCGCCCAGGAGGTCGTGCTCTGGATCGGGTCGTCCGGGTACCTGCTGGCCGCCGCGTTCATGCTGCTGTTCCTGCACGCCTGCTGGAGCGCGCTGACCCATCGATGTGGATTCCTGCTCTGGCTGGCGCTCGCTTCTCTCGCCTTCCTCGGCTCACTGCTCTGTGTCGAGGCGCTGGTCGCCACCCTGGGCCTGGTGCCGCTGCTCGCCCTGGCCGCGGGGGCGCGTTCTGGCCATCTGGCGCTCTGGCAGCGGGCTATGCGGGGCGGGGCGCTCGTCGTCGCCCCGCTGCTGGCCGGCACGGCTCTCTACCGGCTGATCTACTACGGCTCCTCGTACGTCGCCTCGCGCGGAGGGCTCGACCTGAGCCCGGGCGGCCTCGTTATGCGCGCCCAGGGCGTCCTGGCTGCGCTCGTCTGGAAGACGGTCGCGCCGGGCTGGGGGCTGGCGCTGCTGGCCGAGGGGTTCACGCTGGGCGTCGGCGTCGTCGTTCACACTCCTGTGGCAGCGGCGCTATTCGTTCTCACCGTCGCCGCGGCCATCTTCACGCTCGCCACCTGGCCTGCCGACAGGGAAGCAGCGCAGGCGGACGCGTGGCGGCATGGGCTCGTCGCCGCCACCGGGCTGGCCTGGGCCGTGGGCACGCTCCTGCTGCCCGTGAGTCTGGTGCCTGGCCAGATGCTCGAGCCGCGGCTGCTGTACTTTCCCATGGCTGGGCTGGCGCTCGCGGTTGGAGCGACACTGTCCTGGCTGGCACAACGACTCCGCCGCCCGCTCGCGGAGCGCACCGTCCTGGCTATCACTGGGCTCCTGCTCCTCGGGGCGACGCTCTGCCTGGCGGGCGACGCTCGGGCCTACGCCGCGCGGTCCGCCCTGGACCAGCAGCAGCTCGCGGCCTTCCTGCGGGCGCTTCCCCCTGCCGACCTCCCGCCCGACGTGTTCCTCGTCGCGGTCGACACCGATGAGCGGCTGGCCGGGGTTGGCGATCCGCTGGCGCAGACGCTGACCGGGGTCTTCGAGACTCCGTGGTCGGCCTACGGTGCGCTCACTGCCGCCTATCGGCGGCCGGATCTCTGGCTCATCACCGGCAGCCGCTGGGCGCCGCCGCGCTTCGCCTACCTGGGCGGCCACAAGCTGGTTGCGCGCCCGGTCACGGTGGACGATCGCGGGCTGCCGCTGGACCGCACCATCCTGTTCCGCTACCGCGACGGACAGATGTGGCTCATCCGCGCCCTCACTCTGGAGGATCCGAACGGCGCAACCCACACCGTTCAGTTCCCGCTGGCGGAAGCATTAGCCCAGCCCGGGCAGCCAGTGCTGGCCGAGGTGCGGGTCCCCAACCGGCTCCAGCCTGCCGCCAGGTGATGGACTGCGGCGCGCGAGTTTTGACCGGGCGGGACGCGCCTGCTACAGTGCTGGCTCCGGCTGCGAGCCGTTTGCAACGCTGCCCGGCTCGCCACCAGCGTAGAGGTTGTGCCTGGTCGTCGTGTGGCTGTGCTCAGATTGACCGCTCCCCGCTGGCAGCGTCGCCTGATGAACTGGTACGACGCGCTCAGCGAGCGCCAGCGCATTCAGCTCGGGGTAGCAGCAATGGTGTTCCTCGCCTCGAGCGCTCTGTACTGCCTCGGCATTGGGAGCATGGTGCTGGTGAGCCGTGCGGGACAGGAGCGCTCGGCAACGCCACCGGCCGTCACGGCGACGGCGCCCGCCGGGGGCGGCACGCCGACGGCGCTGGCGGTCCCGGCTGAGGCGGGGGAGCCCGCCGCGACGGTCGAGGCCCTGGCGTCTCCCACGCCGGGGGCCGAGGCAGCGAACGAGGATGGGGTGCCGACGCCGATCGCCGCCCCGGAGGTGCCGATTCTCCCCAGCGTTGCCCGCGTGCCGGTGGCGCCCGCGGTGAGCAACAGCGAGCCGGCCCCGCCGCCTCCCGCGGCTCCGGCCAAGCCCCGGGTCCTGGACACGCCCGTGCCGGCGGAGCCCACCGCGGCGCCGGTCCGAACGCCGCCGCCACTCTCCGGCGTGGTGACCCCCGGACTGCCGCGGGCGCAGGCCACCGCCGCGGCGCCAGCGGCGAGCGGCAATGGCCGGCCTGGCGCGTCGCCGACGCCCCTGCCGACAGTGGTGGTGGCTCGGCCCACGGCCGGGGCGAGTGCGCCGGGGGCGCGGGCGACCCCACCGCCGCTCGCCACCCCGAAGCCGGCTCAGCCGACCGTGGCGGCCCCGCCACCGCCAACGCGCCCGGCGGCTGTGCCATCGCCCACCCCGAAGAAGGCCCGGCCCACCCCGGCCTCTGGCCGGTAGCGGCCGGCCGGCGCGGTATCGCCGAGGCCGCTCCAGGGGCAGGTGGTATACTCGTGTGACCCCAACCACCGCGGAGGGCGGCGTGCTCCAGAAGGATCTGCTGAGCATGGCGGACCTCGACGCGGGGGCTGTCCGGTCCTTGCTCGACCTGGCGCTGTGGTTCAAGGCGGAGCGCCGGGCTGGCAGGCGCGACACCCGGTTAGCCGGGAAGACGCTTGCGCTGGTGTTTCAGAAGCCGTCGCTCCGCACGCGGGTCTCGTTCGAGGTCGCGATGTCCGAGCTTGGCGGCTCCGGCCTGTACCTGTCGCCGCAGGAGATCCGGCTCGGCGAGCGCGAGAGCGTTGCCGACGCCGCCCGGGTGCTGAGCCGTTACGTGCATGGGATCGTCGCCCGCACGTTCTTGCATGAGGATGTAGTCCAGCTCGCCGAGGCCGCCAGCGTGCCCGTCATCAATGGCTTGTCCGACACCGAGCACCCCTGCCAGATCCTGGCGGACCTGCTCACCCTGCGCGAGCGTTACGGGGAGCTGGAGGGCCGCACCCTGGCGTTCGTGGGCGATGGCAACAACATCGCCCATTCCCTCATGCTCGCCGCGCCGCTGGTCGGCCTCGGGCTGCGGATCGCCACCCCGGCCGGCTACGAGCCGGACCCGGGGATCACGCGCCTGGCGCTGGAGCGCGCTGAGGCGTCGGGGAGCGAGCTGCGGCTGCTGGAAGATCCGCAGGCCGCGGTCCGAAGCGCTGATGCGGTGTACACCGATGCCTGGTACAGCATGGGGCAGGAAAACGAGCGCGAGCTGCGGCTCCCGATCTTCCAGCCATACCGGGTCGACGCGGAGCTGCTGCGCGCCGCCCGGCCCGGCGCGGTCGTCCTGCACTGTCTGCCGGCGCACCGCGGCGAGGAGATCACCGACGAGGTGCTGGACGGCTGCCAGTCCGCCGTGCTGGACCAGGCGGAAAACCGGTTGCACGTGCAGAAGGCGGTGTTGAGCGTACTGCTGGGCGGGGACCGTGACTGAGTGGCTGCAGAACCTGCTCATCAGCCTGGGGCACTTCGATGTGGGCAGTGTCGTCGACATCGGCATCGTGGCCGCGCTGTTCTACTGGCTGCTGATCCTGATCCGGGGCACCGCGGCCGAAAAGATGCTGCTCGGGGTGGCGATCCTGCTCGCGCTCAGCTCCCTGCTCGGGACGGTGCTCAATCTCACCACACTGAACTGGCTGGTGCGCAACGCCGGGCCGTTCGTTCTGATCGGGGCGCTGTTCATCTTCCAGCCAGAGCTGCGCCGGGCGCTGGAGCAGGTGGGCCGGGCCGGAAGCATCCTGCCCCACGCGGGGCAGGCAACCGGCTCGACCCGGACGATCGAGGCGGTCTCGGTCGCCGCCGCCCGCCTGTCCGAGCGGCGCTGGGGCGCGCTCATGGTGCTGGAGAAGGAGACCGGGCTGAACGAGTTCGCCCAGACCGGTGTCGCGATCGACGGGCTGGTCGGGGTCGAGTTTCTGCTCAGCCTGTTCTACCCGAACTCCCCGCTGCACGACGGGGCGGTGATCATTCGCGGCGACCGGGTCATCGCCGCCGGCGCGGTGCTGCCGCTGTCCGAGACCAGCAGCCACTCGCTCGGCACCCGGCACCGGGCCGCGCTCGGAATCACCGAGCAGACGGATGCGGTGGTTGTGGTGGTGTCGGAGGAAACCGGGCAGATCTCCATCGCGCACAACGGCCGCATGGTGCGCAACCTGGACGAAAGCAAGCTGCGCAAGGTGCTTGGCATCCTGTACAAGCCCACCGGGCCGGACTCGCCGTTCCCACCGTTCGGCTGGCTGCGCGGGAAGCGCGTGCGTACCTCGACGATCTGATGCCTGGGATCGACCCGCTGCGCGCGGTGATCGCGCTGGTGCTGGCGTTCGTGCTGTGGACGATGGTTCAGGCGGAAGCGAACCCTGAGCGCCAGGACGTGACGGCGTTTACTATACCGGTCGAAGTGGTCAACGCGCGCGCCGGGCTCCAGGTGACCAGCGACCCGCCGCCGGTGCGCATCGCCCTGCGTGCGCCGGAGAACGTCTGGCGGCGGCTGGGGCCGCAGAGCTTCCGCGCGACCGCGGACGCCTCGCAGGCGAACGCCGGGCTCAACGACCTGCCGGTGCGGATCGAGAAGCTCGATCCGGACGTGCTCGGGACGCCCACCGCGCTGCCGCCTACCGTCCCGGTGCGCCTGGAGCAGGTAGAGCAGAAGCTGGTCCCGGTGCGGGTGGACATCGCGGGCACGGTACCGTTTGGCTACAGCTTCGCTCCGCCTGTGGTCAAGCCCGACTCGGTCACGGTGTCGGGACCGGCGAGCGTACTCCAGCGCGTCGTCGCGGCGGTGGTCGACCTGCGGCTGGAAGGGGTAACGGTGACGATCAACTCGACGTATGCGCCGCGGCCCGTCGACGCGCAATCCAACGAGGTCCGCAACGTCCAGGTCGATCCGCCCGCGGTGAACGTGCTGGTGCAGGTCAGCCAGCAGGTGAACTACAAGCAGGTGGGCGTTCGTCCGGTCATCACTGGCGTCCCGGCCACCGGCTACTACGTGGAGGCGGTTGTGGTGGACCCGGTGGCTGTCACGGTGGTAGGAAACCCGAGCGCGCTGTCGGGGATCGAGTTCGTCGATACGCAGCCGATCAACATCGGGGACGCGACCAACACCCAGGTCGAGTCGGTCGGACTGGCGGCGCCCGCCGGCGTCTCCTTGCTCCAGCAGCAGCCGGTCAACGTCACGGTGCGGATCGCGGCGCTGCAGGTGGCACAGACTGTGCGCGTCCCGGCGACGGTAACCGGCCTGGGGCCGGGACTACTGCTGCAGTCGGATGTGCCGTCCGTCGATGTGACGATCACTGGGCCGGCCCCGACGCTGCAAAATCTGAATCCAAAGGATTTCCAGGTGGTGCTCGACCTGTCCGGCCTCGGCCCCGGGAAGCACGTCGTCAGCCCCAGCGTCACCGTTCCAAAGGCGCTGTCGCTGGAGCGGATCTCCCCGGAGCAGATCACGGTGACGCTGGCGCAGCCCACGCCGACGCCGTCGCCGACGCCAACCAGCACACCCATCCCGACTTCCACGCCAACGCCCGGGGCGTCAAGCGCTTTGATCCCGGTAGGCTAACCAGGTCCGCTGATCGTATGGCGAAACCGATTGTCGCGCTCGTCGGCCGCCCCAACGTGGGCAAGTCGACCCTGTTCAACCGTCTCATCGGCCAGCGCTACGCGGTGGTCCACGAGGCCCCCGGGACGACCCGCGACCGCCTGTATGGCACGGCGGATTGGGGCGGGCGAGAGTTCACCGTGATCGATACCGGTGGGATCGGCGTTGGCGGCGACGCCGCCTTCCTGGCGGAGATCGTCGAGCAGGCCCGGTTCGCCATCGAGGAGGCGGACCTGGTCGTCCTGGTCGTGGATGCCAGCGCCGGCCTGGCGCCCGCGGACGAGGAGGTGGCCGATCTGCTGCGCCGCTCCCGCAAGCCCGTGCTCGTCGCGGCCAACAAGGTCGACAACCCCAGGCTGCTGCCAGAAGTGGCCCAGTTCTACCAGCTCGGGCTGGGCGAGCCGATTCCGGTCTCGGCCATCCACGGCGCGGGAACGGGCGAGCTGCTGGACGCGATCATCGCCCAGCTCCCCGAACGCCACGAGGCCGAGCCAGAGGACATCGACCTTGCGCTCGCCATTGTCGGCCGGCCCAACGTCGGCAAGTCGTCGCTGCTGAATGCGCTGCTGGGACAGCCCAGGGCGATCGTGAGCGAGATCCCGGGCACCACCCGCGACGCGCTCGACACGCTGGTGGAGCGGGACGGCCGCCGCATCCTCCTGATCGACACCGCCGGCATCCGCCGCCGTGGTCGGGTGGAGCGCGGCGTCGAGCAGTGGAGTGTCCTGCGGGCCGAGCGGGCGATCGAGCGCTGCGACGTGGCGGTGCTGGTGCTCGACGCCACCCAGGGCATCACCGCCCAGGATACGCACATCGCCGGCTACGTCCAGGAAGCGGCCAAGGGGCTCATCCTGGCGGTGAACAAGTGGGACCTGGTGGTCAAGCACCCGAAGGTCGCCGACGAGTTCACCGCGCTCATTCGCCGTGAGCTCCAGTTCGTCGACTGGGCGCCGATCGTGTACCTGTCCGCGCTCACCGGGCAGCGGGTTAGCCGCGTCTGGGAGCTGGCCGAGGAGATCCAGGCGCAGCGCAGCAAGCGCATCCCCACCTCTCAGCTCAACCAGGTCATACACGAGGCGGTGAGCGCGCACCCGCTCAGCGACCGGGGCAAGCTGCTGAAGGTTTATTATGCCGTTCAGGTCGGGCAGCGGCCGCCGACCTTCGCCCTGTTCGTGAACGACGCCGAGCTGGTGCACTTCTCCTACCGCCGCTACCTGGAGAATCGGCTCCGGGCCGCCTTCGGCTTCGGGGGCACAGCCATCCGCCTCTCCTTCCGCGGCCACGAGCGGGAGTCGTAACCAACTATTGTCCTGGCCCCTCCGCTGGGCGATAGGGCGGCTCCAGGAAGTAGAGCCGGCCTCCCTCCCGCCTCAGCCGAACCACGGTTACGCCAGGGCGCGGCCACTGCTCCCCGTTCTCCAGGGTGATCCGGGCCGTGATAGTCGCCTCGATGGGATCGCCGCTTGCGCCGGCCAGGCGGGCAAGCAGCGGCGGGGTGCGGACCGCGAGACCCTCCACCTGGTAGTGGTTGCCCGTCTGGTCGTCCACCCAACCTGCCCAGCGGGCCCGTTCAGCGGGCGCCAGCGTCTCGAGCGCCGCCTCCAGGTCCTTGCGCTCGACCGCGCTGAAGTAGCGCCCGGCCAGGTCCTGCACCTCCCGGGTGGGGCGGTCCAGCGCGAACCCGAGCACCACGGCCAGCGTGCCGGCGACGAACAGGAGCGCGACGCAGACGAGTAGCAGCGTCGCGCGCGCGGGTTCAGCCGAGCGCGCTATGAGCAGGGCAGCCCTCCCACGGGAGTGATTCGGCGCCGCGTGCCCGGAGGAGCAGAGAGGCTGGCTGCACCCGCGCGTCCAGGTCTCCTTGCATCACGCCTTTCCTGGCTTCCTGGGCAGTGAGGGCAGGAGCCATGCTGCCGGCTCAGCGCGGCCGCGCGGGAGTCAAGGGGACAGGGGAGGGAGCGCGGGCGGGCGTGGGCGGCGTCGCCAACGTCTCACATCTTCTGAATAATCGGCTCCATCTCGGCTTCGGTGAACGCCCGCAGTGTCTCGCTGCGGACGTTGCCGGCGCTGTTGATATTGAACAGCCCGGCCATCATCGCCTGTTCGTCGGGCGCCTCGACGACGGCGACCAGGTCGTACCGCCCCTGGGTCCAGTAGATGCCGTGAACCTTGAAGCCGCGCCGTTCGTTCTCAGCGCGCGCCTCGCGCGCTCGCTGGAGCGAGTTCTTGATATCCTTCGCCCCCTGGTCGGTGAACCGGTACAGAACCACGTAGGTAGGCATCCTCCTCCTCCTTGCTTCCTCTCCGCCCGCCGCGCTCCCTACTTCATCCTACGCTGCCGCTGCCCCGCTGGGAACCGGGTCAGGGGTTGCGGGCAGGCAGGCACCGCAGCGGGCACATCCGCGGAGGAGTGTGGGGGCGGGTGGTCCCAGGACGGGTCCTGGCCGGAGCGGCTACTCCTGCGTCGCCATCGCCCGGGGCTGGCTCTCCTGGCCGAGCGTGGCCGCGTGGACGATGAGGGCCAGGATGAGCAGCACCTCGATCGCCTTGGAGAGATAGCCGAGCGGGACGAAGCCGAACCCGCGCGGGTTCGGCCCGCCGCGGCTCAGCCAGGCGCCCAAGAGGATGAGCGCGTACACGATGAGCGCGCCGTCGACCCAGCGGCGCTGGGTCAGCGAGGCGCGCTGGGTGTACAGGAACGCGCCGACCAGCACCAGGTAGCCCAGGAAGCTAAGCAGGAAAAGGATCGCCAGGGAGTTGCGGAGATTCGGCATGATGAACAGGTCGAGCCCGAGGTGGATCAGGCCGTCGAGCAGCGCCAGGACGATGATCGCCGGAAGCAACAGCCGCGCCATAGCAGACCTCAGCGTGAGCATGCGCCAGCCAGTATAGCGGCTGGCTGCGCCGCGGCGAGTCGATTTGTGAGCCCGGCGCGCCACCGGGGAGTCTCCCTGCCTGAGCTTCACTGGCCAGAAGTCCATGGGCCCCGTTCGACCGATCGGCGGTGGTTGACGTCGCTTCACGCCCTCCTACCTGTGCTGGGCGGCGTTTGCTCCCCGCCCGGTCGCCGCATACACTGGCGGACGGAACGCCGAGACGACGCTCGAAGCAGAGGAATGCCCCGATGGATCTGGAGACCCTGCCCCGCTCGTTCTTCACCACGCCGGATGGGACGAAGCTCGCGTACGTGGAGCTAGGCGCCGGACGGCCGATCGTCCTGCTGCACGGCTGGTCCAGCAGCATGAACTGGTTCAAGGAGAACGTCGACTTCCTGGCTGCGCGCTACCGGGTGCTCGCCCTCGATTTCCGTGGGCACGGCGACTCGGATAAGACCGAGCACGGCCACACCATGGAACAGTACGCACAGGACGTGCGAGATTTCGTCGCCGGCATGGGCGCCGAGGAGTGCCTGATGGTGGGCTGGTCGATGGGCTCGCTCGTCCTGTGGACCTACGTGCTCCAGTACGGGCGGGGCCAGGCCCGGGCGATGGTCTTCGTCGGCCAGAGTGCCAGCGATCTCCGCAGTGAGCAGTATCCGGGCGGGATCGTCACCCTCGATCAGTTCTACACGATGATGCACCGGCTGCAGACGGACCGCGAGGTGTTGCTGCGCGAGTGGATGCGGGCGATGCGGATGCACGCCACCGACGATGAGGTGGAATGGATGGCGCGGGAGTACGCGCGCTGCCCAGCGCACATCGCCACGGTCTCGTTCTACTTCCAGACTATGGTGAACTGCTTTCCCGCCTTCCCGCGGATCGACTTCCCCACCCGCGTGTTCTTTGGGACAGACCCGAAGATGTACTCGATCAGCGACGGCGAGTACCTGGCGCGGGTGATCCCAGGCACCCAGCTCGTTGTCTTCGACCGCAGCGGCCACGTCCCGATGCTGGAGGAGCCCGAGAAGTTCAACCAGGAGCTGGACGCCTTCGCCCGTGCCGTATTCGACCTGGCGTAGCTGGCTGCCAGGACCAGTGCCCTGGCAGCCAGCGGCCGGCGCGTCTCGGCGGCGCCTGGCGGCGAAACCGTACCGCCCGCGGCTTACGCCCGTGCCGCTCCGTTCGGCGCCGCCGCGCTGCCTGCGCCTGCTGGATCCTTGAGCATGACCCGTACCGGCTCGGCCACGTCCGCGTGCTTCGCCAGGTTCCTGACCCGCTCCACCAGGGCCTCGGTCACCTCCTGCCCGCGGGCGATGAGCATGACTCCGCCGCGCGTCCGTACGTCCTCCACGAACACCATTCCTGGCTGCACCAGGCGGAGTGGAATCTCGCGGAGCCTGGAGGGGGACTTGTCGGCTCCTGCGATCCGTGCCAGCTCGCCGAGCAGCGCCGGGTCGTACCAACCTGCCCGGCCCCGCATCACTTCCAGGGCGGCAGCAGGGTCGAGCCCTTGCGTCTGGAGAACATCAAAGTCCATGGCGATCTTCAGAGCGCGCGCACCCCAGGGAATCGCCTCGCCTTTCACGCTGTCGCGCGGCATTCCGCTCCCGTCGAAGCGCTTCGCCTGGTAGGTCAGGATGTCCAGCACGGAATCCAGGCGCGGAATGCCGCCCAGGAGCTGCTGTGTCACCCGAGGCACGCGGCTAAGCATCTCCTGCTCCTCCGCGCTCAGCGCCTGGCCGTAGTACACCCGCTCCAGCGTGTCGCCGGGCAGGCTGACGGCGCCGATCTGCGAGAGCATCGCCGCCACTTCGACGGACCAGCGGTCCGCCACCTGGGCTGCGGTGGCGAGGCTGCTCACGACCTGCTTGACGCGCGTTGCCCGGCCGAACGCCAGGGGGCTGGCCAGAGCCAGGATGTCCGTGAGCGCCTTGACGCACCCGTGGAGGGTCTGCTCCAGCAGCACTCGCTCCGCCAGCATCAGGCGGTGCTGCTCAGCCGCGGCGCGCAGCGCTTTCAGCAGCGTGTCTGGCGGACAGGGCTTGCTCAGGAAGCGGAAGATGTGCCCCTCGTTGACCGCCGCGATGGCGGCATCCAGGTCGGCGTACCCGGTCAGCAGGATGCGGATCGAATCAGGGCTCACTTGCCGGACGCGCTGCAGGAAGACCACCCCGTCCATGCCCGGCATCCGCAGGTCCGAGATCACTACCGCGAACGGCGCCTCGCGCTCGATCACGTCGAGCGCCTGTGCCCCGCTGGTGGCGCTGGCCACGGTGCAGCGCAGGCGCAGGACGCGCGTAAGCCCCTCCAGCACGTGCGGCTCGTCGTCGACGCACAGCACACGTGTGCGCGTACTACTCTCGATCATGCCTCCCTCGCAGTCACGCTCAGCTCGCGGGCGAGCTCCTGCCAGACCGGGAGCTGGTCGGCCACTCCGAGCGCGTCCAGGTAGCTGAGATCCAGCGGTGGCTGGGCCAGCGCCTGGCCATCCGCCACCGGCAGCGATTGATGGGCCAGCGCGTTGGCTACGTAGATCGCGGCGACGGCGTCAAAGCCGGTCCGCGCGACCTGGGCCGGCTGGTGGTGGTAGGCGACCGCTTCGACAACCGGGTACGGGAGGCCCCAGATGCTGAGCAGGTATGCTCCCACCTCTGCGTGGCTAATGCCCAGCACGCCACGCTCCACCAGGAAGAGCGGCTGCTGCTCCCGTTGCGCCGTCTCCAGCACGCTTCTATACTCGTCGGGCAGGCAGGCCCCCAGAATGAGCTGCCCGATATCATGCAGCATCCCCGCGGTGAACGCATCATCCGCCTGGCGCCGGTCAGGCAGCAGGCGGGTGGCGATCTGCGCGGTATGGAGGCCGTGCTGCTGGAGCGCCGCCAGCCGGCCGGGTGAGAGCGCCGCGTTCGCTTCAAAGGCACGGAACACTTCCAGCGAGAGCACGAGGTTCTTCAACATCCCGAGCCCCAGGTAGGCCACCGCGCGTTCAATAGAGGAGACGCGCTGCCGGAGCCCGAAGAACGCGGAGTTCACCAACTGCAGCAGCTTGGCACACAACCCCATGTCCTGCTCCACGATCTGCACCACCTCGCTCAGCGGGACGTCCGCGTTCGCCAGCCGGTCGCGCAGCCGGCGATAGGCATGCGGCTCTGAGGGGAGAGAGGAGAGGCCTCCCAGGGTGATCCGCAACCGATCGTCGTGCAGGAGCGCGCGCACGCCGCAGGCCCGCTCGACTACCTCGCGCAGCGTCTGCGGGTCGCAGGGCTTGGAGAGGAACTGGTGGGCGACCGGCACGGCGCGGAGCGCCGATTCCAGCTCTGTGTGCCCCGACAGCACGATCCGGATGGTGTCCGGATAGTCCTGCTGCACCCGCCGCAGGAGCGTCCCTCCGTCGATGCCCGGCATCCGCATGTCAGTTACGACCACGTCGAACGGCGCCGCGGCAAGCGCTGCCAGCGCGGCCTCCCCGCCGGCCGCGAAGACCATCTCCCATTCGCGGCGCTGCGGCCGGAGCAGCCGTTGCAGCGCTTCGAGAATGCGGGGCTCGTCGTCCACGAACAGGATGCGTGTCACGCGGCTCTCCCCGCCACGAGCGGCAGCGGCGCTCCCTGTACCGGCAACCGGATGGTGAAGGTGCTGCCCACACCCACCTCGCTGTCCACGGTGATCGTCCCGCCATGCTGCCGCACCACGGAGCGAGCGAGCGCTAGCCCCTGGCCGGTGCCGCGCCCGACCCCCTTGGTCGTGAAGAAGGGATCGAAGATCCGCTCCCGGATCGCTTCCGGGATCCCGCAGCCGGTGTCGCTCACCTGGATCACCACGGCATCGCCTTCATGGGCGGTCCGGATCCGGATGCGCCCTTTCTCGCCGTCCGGCCGCGGCACGTCCGCAATGGCGTGGGCGGCATTCACCAGCAGGTTGAGCAGCACTTGATTCACGTCCCCCAGCCGACAGGTGACTGGAGGCAAATCCCCAAAGTCCGTTTCCACCTCGGCCACGTACTTCCATTCGTTACGGGCGACGGTGATCGCGCTCCGCAGCGCCTGGTTCAGATCAGCGGCGACCTGCTCCGGCTGGTCGGGGTGGGCAAAGACTTTGAGCGCCCGGACGATGCTGGCCACCCGTTCGACCCCCTCCAGCGCCTGGTCGAGCGCCCGCGGGATCTCCTGTTGCAGATAGGGCAGGTCGGCGGCCTCCTCGGCCAGGCGCACCTGCTCGAGCACCGTGGGATCGACCACTCCCTGAGTGGCCACCTCGAAGAGCCGCTGGTAGGCCGCGAGCAGCTCCCAGAGCAAGTCGAGCGCGTCGCGCACAAAGTGGGTATTGTCTCCGACGAACTGGATCGGGGTATTGATCTCGTGCGCAACCCCGGCCGCCAGGCGGCCGACCGCCTCCAGCTTCTGTGCTTGCCGCAGCTCGATCTCCGTCCGGGCGATCTCGGTCAGATCGCGCAGAAACGCAGTGAAGACGGGCCGATCCCCATAGCGGACCGCGGTGAGGGTGAGGCCGGCTGGGAACTCGCTGCCGTCCGCACGGCGCGCGGTCCACTCCAGCCGCGTGTTGAGCGCGCCGAACTCCCCGCCGGTGAATCCCCTGGCCAGGCTGCGCTGGAACGGCTCGCGGGACCGCTCGGGGAGTAGCAGGCTGACATCCTGGCCGAGCACCTGGTCTCGCTGGTAGCCGAACGTCTGCTCGGCGGCCGGGTTGAATTCGACGATCAGGCCTGCGTGGTCGAAGCTAATCACGCAGCCCAGGGCTGATTCGATGATCGCCGCTTTGCGCGCTTCGCTTGCGCGTAGCGCCTCCTCAACGCGCCGGCGCTCGGTCACGTCGCTGATGGTGACGACGGCTCCGGCGATCTGGCCATCCTTGAAGATCGGGGTGCTGACGAACTCGACCGCGAAGCTGGTGCCATCCTTGCGCCAGCACACGTCGTCCGTCACCCGCTGGACACCCCCTTCGCGCAAGGTCGCCTGAATCGGGCAGGCGTCCCGTGGATACGGCGTGCCGTCTACCCGCCGGCTGTGCAGCAGCCGGTGCAGGTCCTGGCCTACCAGGTCCTCGCTGGCATAACCGGTCAGCGCCATGGCGGCCGGATTGACGAAGAGGACGCGCCCCTCGCAATCCACCCCGATGACGCCCTCCGCGACGGAATCGAGGATCGACTGCTGGTGCTGGAGCGCGCACTGAAGTCGATCCGCCAGGGCGTCGAACGCCCGGCCCAGCTCGGCGATCTCGTCAGTGCCCGAAAGCCGCGCCCGGCCCGCCCAATCTCCAGCCGCCCAGCGTCCCACCGTCTTCTGCAGGGCGGCGAGTCGCGCCGACGAGCGCAGCCACAGCAGCACCAGCAGGCCCAGGATGAGCACCGCGATGGCCGTCTGCATGAGCACGTGGGCCGCGGCCGCAGCATACATAGCCCCTATCCCGCTCGCCCTCGGCACCGAGACGATGACCGCCCAGGGGGAGCCGTCGATCGGAGCCCAGGAGCGAATGTACGCGCTGTCAGGCGGCAGGCTCGACCCCAGGGGCGGGGACGGGCGCTGCAGGGTTGCCAGAATGTCCGCCTCCAGCCGCGCTGGCACGTCGGAGGCGGTGGCGTTGCTGGCGAGCACGTTGCCACTGCGTGTATCCACCAACAGCACGCTGCTGCCTGGTGGAAGCCCGACGTCGTCCCAGATCGGCGGGAGCCGCGCGAGCTTCAGGGCAACGACCAGGTAGCCGGCTGCCCCGGTCGATCCGGCATCGTGCACCGGGAATGCAAGGGGTAGGATCGGGACGTTGGCATCGATGGAATGGACCATCTCGCTGGCGAACGCCGGCTGTCCGGTCTCGACGACCTGGCGCGCATAGGCTCGTTCGGCCAGGCTCGGGCGGCCCTGGAGCGGGTCGAAGTTTGACGCCCCGTGGGTCTGAAAATCGGCGGTCATGAAGGCCAGGGCATAGACCTCGGGCCGTGGTGCCGCCAGCGCGGCCAGAATACGATCGCGGTCCTCATCCGTCCCGCTCCAGAACAGCGGCAGGCGGCTGATCGTTGTCGCGGTATTCAGCCCATTCATCAGGCATTCTCCCACGCTGGAGGCTGCGAGCGTGGCCAGCGAGTCGGTCTGTTCCTGTGCCTGCTGCTCCGCCAACTGGACCTGTGTCCGCACCAGCGCGGTGGTGACCAGCAGCATCGCGAGGCAGCAGACCAGGAACAGCCGCAGGACCCGCGTAGCCAGCGGGGAAGGGCGAGAGAAGCGATGGAATCCCCGGCGCAGCCTGCGCGCGGCCGAGGCCAGGAGCAGGCCAGCAGCCGAGGGCCAGCGCAATTGCCGGGCAACGAACGATGCCATCACACTGCTCGACGGAACGCGTGTTCGGGCGGGAGCAGCTCCCGCTGGGTGGAGTATTGCCTCACCTCGGGCGATCGAGCAGGACTCGCGGGTCCCCAGTTGAGCCGCCGCTGGTACTTTCGCCTCTCCGCGAGCTCAAGCCGCCACTCTCGGTCAAGGGCGTGGGCTGGCGGGAGCGTGGAGCACGCAGTCCCCGCTGTGCTCGGCGCCCTTCCCATGGGCGCTGCACGCACCACACGGGTGGCCGCTCCGAGAGGCGCTGAGCGTGAGGGGCCGGGGAAGCGCGCTCCCCGCTCAGACAGAAGTGGCCGCGCCACACGGCATCCACCCGAGCGGGGAGCGCCGGATCAGCGCCGTGTCAGGTCGGCCGGGCGCTGCCATGCCTGAGCGGCGCGACGAGCAAGGCTAGGATCACTCATCCTGGTGCTGGAGCGAGCCGAACAGACCGTGCTGCTCGTGGACGATCCCCGCAGTGAAGAACAGGGTATGCGGATCGCCGGCCTGGCCACCGTTGCCGAACCGCAGCGCCCACAGGCCGGGGATGGCGATCGGGTTCCCCTCGCGATCGCGCAGCGTCCCGAGGAAAGCGCCGCTGGTTGGGTCGAAGGCGTTGATCCGGCCGTCACCGAAGTTACCCACCAGCAGATCGCCGCTGAACTTCCCGAAGTCCGCCGGGGCCAGGGCTAGCCCCCAGGGCGAATTGAGCGGGCCGTGCGAGGTGAAGCGGCGGACGAGATTGCCATTGGTGTCGAACACGTCGATGAACCCGTGGCCCGAACCGGGCACGTCGTCGTGCTTGTCCGCGTCCTGCACGGCATAGGTGACGAAGAGCTGGCCGCCAATGTTGGCAATGTTGAACGGCGCATAGCCGGCCGGGAGCGCCGGGTCATGGAAGCTCCCGGCCAGGGTGGCCGGGGTGAAGTGGGCATCGAACACGTCCACGGTGCCAGCGTGGAAGTTGGCGGCGAACAGGAAGTTGCCCCTGGCGTTGCTGCCCAGCGCCAGCCCCTTGTAGACCGCGCCCGAGGCGGAGTTGTCCACGGCCAGCACCGCCATGGTGGGGTTGACCGCCGGATTCCAGCCGGAGATCGTGCCGTCTTCCGTGGCGAAGATGAACTGGCTGGGGCCCGACGTCCCGCCCTGCATCACGACGAAGTCAGAGGTAGGGTTGAAGACGTTGCCCGTCGGCGCGGCCGTCCCGCTGCTGCCGGCCGGGGGCGGGACGGTGACGACCAGCGACGACGGGGTGCCGTGGCCGTCGTAGATGGTAGCCAGCCCGGTCCCGTTGTCCGAGACCCAGAAGGGGCCGGTTGGACTGGCGGACAGACCCCAGGGATTGACCAGGTGCGGGTCGGTGACCCGCGCGACCCCGGGCAGGTCCGAGACCAGGCTCGTCCGCTGATAGGAGTTGCTCGACGAAGAGGCGGCCTGGACCGCCCCGCCCTGCAGCAGCGTCTGCACCAGCAGCGTTGCGCCAAGAGCCGGGGCGAGCATCGGTCGCCGCGCCAGTTCAGTCGGGATGCGCATGGATAATCCTCCTCAGGGAGCTGTGAGACTTGCCGAACCTGCTGCCCGATGATCCAGCCCCGAACCGCGAGGCGCCGCTTCGTGGCCCTACCCCTCCGACGCTCCATTGCCTCCTTCCCCGCCCGATTGCTCCTCGGTGTACTCCGGTTCCCCCGGCTCCGGATGTACGGCCGTGCCACGCTCCACGGATTCACCCGGTGCGGCCATTCCATCCACCGCCCTCACCGCTGTGGGCAGCGGCATTGACCGCTCATCCATCGGCCGGCAGGCTGGCATCGCGGCAGAGCGGGCAGAGCCCCTCCACGCCGTCCAGCATGCCGGTGAAAGCGACGTGCGCGGTGGTCAGGCGTCCACAACGGGTCTGGCCGCTGTTGCCCAGGCGCAGGTGCAGCACCGAGGACCCGGCGCGCACCAGCTCCCAGCCCGCGGGCGAGGTGCGCGCAGGCCGGACCGTGTCGCCGCGGGCGGCCTGGCGCGGGGCTGGCACCGCCGAGGTGGCAGGGGCTGCGCCACTGGCCGACCGCCGGCGACGGAGCACGAGCAGGAGCGAATGCGACGATGGGGGAGTATCACGGGACTGTGGCCGCTTCGGGTCCTCGCCGAACAGGGGTCGGGGCCAGCGTTCCGCCCCGTAGATCTCCCAGCCATCCGCCAGGGCCTGCCGGAGCTGGGTCAGCAGCGCCGGACACGCGATGCGGACCTGCTCGTCCGTTTGAATCAGCAGCCTAGCCGGGATCACTACCTGCTGGTAGCTCCACCGACGAGTGAGCAACAGGGGGCTCCAGATGGCGGTCGGCGGTCGGTCGTCTGGGTGAGTCGTGCTCTGCGTGCTGGGCATCGATCTGTTCCCCCGTCGCGCGTTCAGGTCCTGGCTCTTGCAAGCCTGCGCGATCGCCGTGACAGCTCTCTGTCACAGCCGACGACCCGGCGCGCAAGCGGGGCAGAGGCCGTCGGGGGCGGTGCACGACGGCTGCCACTCGCAGCCGTGGGGGGTCGTGATGGAGCCGTAATGCTGGGACTGCTCTGGCCCGGCTCGGCCTCTGGTACTCTATGATTGGCCCGAGCGATCAGGGCCGGCCCCAGGGAGAACGCGGAGCGCGTTCGTCAGCAGCCGTCCGGGTGCCACACCGCCTTCCCGGCCGCTGATGGGTAGCGCCCACCCGGTTCACTTGCGCGGTCGGTCTACGTCACTCGGGCCTTTTTGTCATGTCCCGGCCCCGCGGGGAAGCCGTGCCACGCCGACAGTTCGTCAACCGCCTGAACGATCTTTCCCCAAGAGAATGGATCAAGTTTCAGAAGAGCTGGTTTGTGCTCAACCCGCCACGCCGCGACGCAGGGGTGCTCACCCACCCGGGCAAATTCCCCGAGGCGCTCGCCGAGCAGTTCATTACCTTTTTCACCAAGCGCGGGCAGCGGGTGCTGGACCCAATGGCAGGCACGGGGAGCACCCTCTTCGCCGCGCTCGCCACCGGGCGCGAGGCGGTGGGGGTGGAGCTGAACCCCGCCTTCGCCGCCATTGCCCAGGAGCGACTGGCCCGGCTTGCGGCCGAGCTTGGTGAATCCTCCCCGCCCTGGCGGCTGCTGTGCGCCGACGCGCGTGCGCTCCTGGACCTCGACCTTCCCCAGGCCGATTATTGCCTGACCAGCCCCCCATACTGGGACATGCTGCGCCGCAAGGGGTTCGAAGGCCAGCGCGAGCGGCGGGCGCGAGGCCTGCCACTGGCATACTCCGACGACGCGGCCGACCTCGGCAACATTGCGGACTACGACCGCTTCGTCCAGGAGGTGGGCGCGATCTTCGACCAGGTCCACGCCCTGCTCCGGCCAGGCGCATACCTCACGGTGGTGGTGAAAAACGTCAAGAAGGGCAACCGGATGTATCCGCTGGCGTGGGACCTGGCGCGGCGCCTCGGCGAGCGCTTCACCCTCAAGGACGAGCGGATCTGGCTGCAGGATGACCAGCGGCTCGCCCCGTACGGCATGTTCCACGCATGGGTGAGCAACACCCACCACCACTACTGCCTGAACTTCCGGAAGGAACGCGAACGGGTGTGAGCGAGCGGCCCGCGGCGAGAAGAGGAAAGGGAAAGGCGCGCCCTGAGGGACTCGAACCCCCGACCCCGTGGTCCGAAGCCACGTGCTCTCTCCGCTGAGCTAAGGGCGCCTGCCGCGCATCTCTGCCAACAGTACAAGTGACCACGCAGCCAGCGTGGTCACCAGGCAGATGGGGGTGAGCGATGGGGCTCGAACCCACGACCTCCAGGGCCACAACCTGGCGCTCTAACCAACTGAGCTACGCCCACCACACACTGACCGTTCGCACGGCACCACCAAGTATAGGGCGGCGGGCGCCGGACGGGCAAATGAACACGCCCTTGCGCTATGTCTCCCCAGGAGAGCGCTCGGCCGCCGGGCTCGGGCAGGCGGCGGCGAGCCTGTTGTTGTAGGATCGCAAGCGGCGCGGCAGCGCGCAATGGGAGGGCTCGATGCAAGCAGCGGTGTGGTACGGGAAGCGCGATATCCGCATTGAGCAGCGGCCGGACCCGACTGGCCCGGGGCCGGGGGAGGCGATTGTCGAGGTGGCCCTGGCTGGAATCTGTGGAACAGACCTGCACGAGTACACCGACGGCCCGCAGTACATCCCGGTGGAGCCGAACCCGGTGACCGGGCAGAGTGCGCCGCTAACGCTCGGGCACGAGATCGCCGGGACTGTGGTGGCTGCCGGCGAGAGGGTGACCCGGGCGAGGCCAGGTGATCGGGTGGCCATTTTTGCGATCCAGGGCTGCGGGCAGTGCCGCATGTGCCGCCGCGGGGTTCCAGCGCTGTGCACCACGCTGGTCGTGACCGGGCTGCACACGGGTGACGGGGGGCTGTCGCGCTACGTCCGGGTGAAGGACGCCCAGCTTTACCTGCTGCCAGATCACCTCTCATTCACTCAGGGCGCACTGGTGGAGCCAGCAGCCTGCGCGGTGCGTGCCGTCCACCTCGGCCAGGTCCAGCCCGGGGACGTGGTGCTGGTCACCGGCGCCGGGCCGATCGGCCAGCTCACCGCCATGGCGGCGCTGGCGGCCGGGGCCCGCGAGGTCTACATCTCGGAGGTCGTACCGGCCCGGCGAGAGCTAGCCGAGCGCGCGGTGCGCCCGACCGCGGTGCTCGACCCGACCCGCACCAATGTTCCCGAGGCGCTACGGGAGGCGACGGAGGGCTGGGGCGCGGATGTGGTGTTCGAGTGCAGCGCCAACCCGCGCGCCTTCGCCGATGCGCTGGCGGCGACCCGTAAGGGTGGAACCATGGTGCAGTTCGGCGTGTTCACCCAGCAGGTTCAGCTCCACCCGGCCGACCTGACGAACTACGAGCGCCGAATCCAGGGCAACCTCGCCTACGCCCCGCCGGATTTCGACCGCACCCTCGAGCTGATGGCCACCGGCAAGCTCCCAGCGGAGCGAATCGTCACTGCCGAGATCCCGCTGGAGGACGTGGTGGAGCTCGGCTTCGACGAACTGATCCGGCCCGATACGCGGCACGCGAAGATCCACATCCGCCCGGCCTGAGCCGCGGTGGCGCCCGGAATCTCCTGGCACAGGGCGGCAGGGCCCCGCGGCCTCCGGCCGCCCTGGCCTCCGGGTGGAGCGGTGGCGCGCGGCTCAGAAGACGGCGATCGGGTTGACCGGCGAGCCGGTGCCTCCCACCAGGCGGAGCGGCGCGACCACGATCAGGAACGCCCAGCGCCCCTCCGCCTCGCACGCCTCCACCAGGTCTTCGAACTGGAGGCTGTCCAGGAATGGCATCCCCATCGCGTTCATCCCCAGCGTGTGGATCGGGTAGGCGACGGCCTCGACCGGGCTGGGGATGGCATCGCCATCGCCGTCGGCGCCGAACGCCGCCACACGCCGGGCGTGCAGCCAGAGCATCGCGCTGGGGTGCAGCCCGGCTTTGGCCTCGGCGGCGTTCCAGGCGCCCAGCTCCAGGCGGCGGCGATGGTGCCCGGTGCGCAGCAACAGGATATCCCCCTCCCCCAGCCGCACACCCTGCGCCGCCTCCGCCGCGTCCAGCTCGTCGGGGAGCACTGCTGTCCCCGGGTCCAGCCAGCGCACCCCGCGCAGGCGGGGGATGTCGAGCAGCACGCCACGGCCGACGATCCCGGACGCCAGCACGTCCATCCCCTCGCGCGCTGCTCCGCGTGACGTGATGCTGCTCGCCGGCACGCCGTTGTACAGTCGCCCACGGTAGATGCAGTGGCAGAGCGCGTCGATGTGGCTGTGCGCGTCGCCGTGCATCTCCATCCCGATAAAGTCGCAGGCGAAGCGAGGCTCCTCGGCTTCGCCCGCGTCGCCGAGGGTGGCCATGAAGTGCTGGGCCGGTTTGGGGTTGTCCGGGCCGGCCACGGTGTTGATCGGGAGCGCCAGGGTCACCGTCCGGCCGGTGCGCACCGCCTGCGCGGCCGCGCGTGTCCGCTCGGGGGTGAGGTAGTTCAGCGTGCCGCGCTCGTCGTTGGGGCCCCAGCGGCCCCAGGTGCAGACGGACGCGAAGATCTGTTCAAACTCTTGGATCGATAGCCGCGGACTGCTCTGCATGGCATCGGCCATATCCCTGGATCCTCCTTCCCTTATGCTGACCGGCAGCCGCGTTGGAGTGCAGGTACGGTTCACCTGCCTCGCTCAGGGTGCTCTCGACCCAGCGAGCCAGCAAGGTCGCACCGGCTCCGAGCGGCGATCCAGGCGTCGAACAGCAGGGCCGGGGGAGCTGTCTCCCCCGGCCCTCCGGGGCATTAGCCGATGGCGGGATGCGCTCGGGTGGCGCGGGCCCGCGGATCGTCGTCTTCCCCAACCAGCTCGACGATCGCCATCTCGTTGGCCATCCTATCCAGCTCCCGAGGCTTGCGCGCCCGGAGCCAGAGATAGAACACCAGCCCGATGGCGAACCAGATCACCGTGATCGGCAGGCCGAGCGTGAACGGATAGACGTTCGCGTTCTCCGGGCCGAACACGAGCTCCGGCACCAGCGCCGCGGCCAGCGGCGCCAGCATGACCAGCGTCCCAAGCACCGGGATGACCAGGTGAGGGAACGGGTTGAACTCGTCGCGGTACTGGAAGAAGTACAGGGCAAAACAGCTCACATTGGTCATGCAGTACACGATCATCAGCGCGATCGTGAACAGCAGCCCGAGCAGCCCGTAGCCGTTGAATGGGCCGAACAGGAACCCGAACAGCAGCGCGAAGCACGTCGAGAGGCCAGCTTGCAGGAAGATCGCCCGATCGGGCGTCTGCCTGCTCGCATGCACGTGGTACAGCCACCTGGGGAACACCCCGGCCCGGCCGAGCGAGTAGTACACCCGAGTGGCCGCGTTCTGCCCGGCCACCGAGCAGGCGAAAGAGCTGTTGCCGATCGCGAACAGCACGAGCAGGGCGCCCAGGATTCCGAACGCGTTCTGCCCCATGGTGAAGTAGGGGTTGGTTGCGTTGCTGAAGTCGTCAGCGAACTGCTTCGGATCGCTGAATCCCCAGCCGGCCACAGTGGCGTAGCCCAGCACGCAGTAGAACAGCCCGATGCCGAGCGTGGAGGCCATGATCGAGATAGTGAGCGAGCGACGGGCGTTGTGGCTCTCCTCGGCCAGTGGTACCCCGGCTTCGAAGCCGAGAAAGCTGAGGATGCCGTAGACCGTGGCGAAGAAGACCCCGCCCCAGCCGAGCGGGGACGAAGCCGGGCTGAACGAGATGACGGGCTGGTTGGCCCCGGCCCGGATGATCCAGGCGAGCGCCAGGATCGACATCACCGCGATCTCCAGCGTCCCCAGGACCACCGTGGTGCGTGAGGACTGCCGGATGCCAGCGTACGACGTGAAGGTCAGGATGCCGACCATCAAGATCGCGATCAGCCACCAGGGGACGAAGACCCCGATCTCCGCGACCAGGAAGTCGGACAACACCTGGCCGAACAGCATCGCCAGTGCCGCCGGCACCAGCGGCTCGAACAGGAACCAGAGCCAGCTCGTGGTGAAGCCGACAAAGTGGCCGAGCGCCACCGAGTGGATCACGAAGTAGCCACCGGCGCTACGCACCTTGCGAACTACTTCCTTCAGGCAGAGCGCGGTGAGCAGACAGGCGATGGTGGCGAGGATCCAGGCCAGGGTGAGGGACCCGCCGCCTTTGGTTGCCATGTACTGCGCGCTGAAGATGACGCCCGCGGCGGGCGCCATGTGGGTAATCGACTGGAACAGTTGTCCTGCCAGGCCGATGGCCCCCTTAGCCAGGCTTGGCTGAGCAGCCGCCGGGACAGCCGCTGCTTCTCCGTGCATGTCTCCCCCTGCAGGTGGGTTTTCCCCATACCCGTTACGGCCCTACTGAGGCACTGCCTGCTGTTCAGCGCCTGCCCCGCGCAGCGGCTGGCCGCAGCTTCAACACTCCGCAGACCCGAATGGCGCTCTCACCTCCCTCCCACGCGAACCCGGCGCTTGGCCCCGACTTCCCCCGCCATCGAGTCGCCGGCTTCGCCTCCGAGGTTCCGATGTCGGAGTGGGCTCAGGCGCCGGTGCCTGCCAGCGCCGCTTGCTCCCAGGGCGAGCCGCCGCACTCGCGGCGGAGGATCGGCAGCACCTCCTCCGCGAACAGGTACATCTGCTCCTCGATCTCCTCGGCGGCAAAGCCCCCCAGCTCCAGCCAGGCGACGAAGAAGAAGTCCTCGAACCCTACCTCCTGCTTGATCCGAAGGATCTGCTCCGCGACCTGCTCCGCGGTGCCGACGAGCGCCACGCCACGGTCCCGCAGCAGCTCGAACGGGACTCGCATGTCGGCGGCAAATTTCTCATCGGGGTTGGCCAGCAGCGGGGCGAAGCCGAATCCGCCGTAGTACGACCAGCCGAGCTCGGCGCCCAGCGCCACGCGCTCGAGCTCGGCGCGGTTGTTGGGGTCCTTCATGATGTGCGTCATCCGCGCCACCAGCAGCCCACGGTGCTTGTCGGCGTCCCAGCCGTACTTGAACCGGCCACGGTTCAAGCGGTCTGGCCAGCCGCGCTTCTCCGCTTCGTCGTAGTACTGCTCGAAGTTGATCTTCAGCCGCCAGATCGGCTCGGCGATGAACCCGCCGTTCATCCCCTGGGCGGCGGCGTAGCGGATCGAGCGCTCGCTGGTCAGCGGCATCCACAGCGGCGGATAGGGCCTCTGCACCGGCTGGGGGAAGACGCTGATCTCCTTGAGCACGGTGGTGGAGGCGACGACCGGGTTCCCGCCCGAGTACAGGTCTGGCTTGCCCACCTTGAGCACGTCCTCCAGCGCCCGGCCGTAGCCGGGCTGGCTGAACAGCTCCATGGTCTGGGCATGGTGCCACTTGGTGTAGGTGGGCGGGATCGAGAAGTTCTCGCCGTGGTGCGAGAAGGACGGCTCCGTCCACGCCTTCAGGATGAGCTCGTATGCCTCTTCGAAGGCGGCGCGATTGCGCTCCTGGTCCTGGATCGTCGAGCCGTAGTTGCGCCCGAGTGTCTCGTTCTCGCGTGGCTGGTAGCCGCGCCCGATGCCGCACTCCAGCCGGCCGTTGCTCACCACGTCGAGCAGCGCCGCTTGCTCGGCGAAGCGGATGGGGTGCCACCAGGTAATGATGTTGGCGAACTGCCCCAGCCGAATGCGGCTGGTCTGCGCCGCGACCGCCATCTGCACAGACATCGGGTTCGGGCTGAACTCGGCGCCCTCCGGCTGGAAGTGGTGCTCGGTCATCCAGAAGTATTCAAAGCCGAGCTGCTCCGCCAGCACGCCCTGGCGCACCTGGCTCCTGACCACTCGCTGGTTGCTGGCGTGCATGTCTGCCAGCGTCCCGCTGGGGAGCACCATCCCTGTCTGCGACCGCTTCAGGGGCAGATCCGTGGCCCCGTTATGGAACAGGCCGATCTCCAACATCCGTCTTCCCCTTGGTGGCGCGGCTCCGGTCGCGCCGACCCCGCCAGGGTAGTCGAGCGCTGGCCAGGGGTCAAGAGATACCGAGGCGCGGGGTACGCTCACCCCGCCGGAACGTTCCCCCGCTGGCGCGGAGGCGGCCCTGGCAGCCGACACCGTGGCAGTCCGCTCCTGGCCCGTGGGGCGGCAGCAAGCTGCGGGCTCACGCGATCAGGAGGGGAAGCACCGAAATGGGACCCAGCGTATATGCTTATCTCGGGAATACGGTACGCTGAACGCCAGCGGAATGGCAGGACCGATGCCTGGCACCCGCACCTGGTGGGCGAGAGCCGGACGTGGGCAAGACGAGCAGTCCCAACGCGCGATGACGGCGGGGAGCATGAAGCCTCGAGAGCGGATCGTTATCCCAGCTCTACCTTCACAGCCGACAGTTCGAGAAGTCGCGTACCAGAGCTTGCGGCAGTTGATTCTCAACGGGACGCTTGCGCCGAACCAGCGCCTGTTCGAGAACGAGCTGGCCGAGCAGATGGGCATTAGCCGCACCCCTGTCCGGGAAGCGCTGCGCCAGCTCGAGACGGAGGGCCTGGTGCGGCTCAACGCTCGCCGGGGGGCGGTCGTCGCCGGCCTCTCCGCGGCGGAGATGCGCGAGGAGTTCCAGATCCGCGCCGCCCTGGAAGCGCTGGCCATCAGGCTGGCCGCCGCTCACCTCACCGCCACGCACGTTCAGGCGCTCGCCCAGATGCTCCGCCGCATGGAGGAAGCGCTGGCACGGGGCGACGGCGCGAGCTTCCTCAAGCACCATCGCGCCTTCCATATGACGCTGTTCACCGCGGCCCAGGCGCCACGCCTCTGCCGCATGCTCGAGAACCTGCTCGACGGCGGGGAGCGCTACCGGCAACTGGAGCTGATGCACCGGGCGCTCGACGCCGATGAGCTCGCCCATCATGCCCGGCTGCTGGAGCGGCTCAAGCAGGGCGACGGCGAGCGCGCGGCCGCTGAGTACGTGGCCGACTTCCTGGCGCACGGCGAACGCGTGATCCAGCAGCTCCTTGGATCGGCCAGCGAGGCTGAGGCCGGGAACGGGTGTCCGCGGCGGAGCTCCCCGCCCCCGCGCCGCCTCCGCCGCGGCTGACCTGCCCACCCGAAGTGCCCAGGGGTGTGGCCCGCGTGGCTGGGCAGCTAGTGGGGGGGCGCCCCGGCAAAGGTTGGCGCCGCTCAGCCGGGCGCGGAGGGGGTTGAGCTGTGGCGTCCAGCGCGGTCGAGCAGCCGACTGAGGAACGCCCGGGCGCGCGGGGTCCGCGGATCCCGCAGCACCCGCAAGGGCGGCCCGTGCTCGACGATCTTGCCCTGGTCGAGCACGATCACCTCATCCGCTACATCCTCGGCGAAGGCCATCTCGTGCGTCACCACCAGCATCGTCATCCCGTCGCGGGCGAGGTCGCGCATCACCTGCAGCACCTCGCCGACGAGCTCCGGGTCCAGCGCCGAGGTGGGCTCGTCGAACAGCATCACCTTCGGGCGCATCGCGAGCGCGCGGGCGATCGCCACCCGCTGCTGCTGCCCCCCCGAGAGTCGAGCCGGATACTCGTTGGCCTTCTCGGGCAGCCCAACCCGTGCCAGCAGCTCCAGAGCCTGCTCCCTGGCTTCGGCGGGATTGACCTTACGGACCCGGATCGGGGCCAGGGTGATGTTCTCCAGCACCGTCTTGTGGGGGAACAGGTTGAACTGCTGGAAGACCATTCCCACCTCGGCGCGGATCTTCGCGATTGGGGTGCGGGGATCGCCCACCACCATCCCATCGACCACGATCCGGCCCGAGGTGATCGGCTCCAGCCCGTTGATGCAGCGCAGCAGCGTGCTCTTGCCCGATCCGCTCGGCCCGATGATGACGATGCGCTGCCCGGGCTCCACGCTCATGCTGATACCGTCCAGCACCCGCAGGGGCCCGAAGTCTTTGGTGATGTTCTCGATCGAGACGATGGGGGCCACGGCGCTAGACCTGCCCGGCCGCGCGCGCCCGGCGCTGGGCCGCTTCGGCGTCGTAGGCGAACGCCCGGGCCGGGTTCCCGACCAGCATCGTCTGGATCTCGTCTTCGGAGACGCCGCGCTCGCGCAGGAGCGGTAGGAAGGCGCGGATGACGTTGTCGTAGCCGGGGCCGCCGTACGTCGCCATCTGGTCGATCAGGCAGAGGTCGTTACTGAGCATGATCTGCCCGGCGAAGCCCTCGCGGCATAGCGCGGCCACGTTGTCGGCGCGGACCTCCAGCGGAGCATAGCCGCTGACGAAGCCGAGATTGTCGATGCTCAGCCAGGCGCCACGCTCCGCGATCGGCAGCAGCGACTTGATACCCATCCGGTCGCCCAGATGGCTGATGATCACGCGCTGCGCCGCCACGCCCTCCTCGGCGAGGAGATCGAGCTGGTCCAGCGCCAGCTCTCCGAAGTGGGTGGTATGGGTCATGATCGGGCATCCCGTCCGGCGGTGTGCGCGGGCGGCGGCGCGGAAGACGCGCTCCTGGGCCGGGCCGATGTGGCCTCGCTCGGTTCCGATCTCGCCGATGAAGCCGGCTCGGATACCCGTGTCGTCCACGCCGATGGTCAGCTCCCGCACCAGCCGCTCGGCCAGCCTGTCCGGCAGCTCCTCGTAGACGTACGCCGGGTAGCAGCGCTCGCGGTACCAGCCTGCTCCCATGATGATGTGAACGCCCGTCGCCTCGCTGATCCGCCGCAGGGCGCTGGGGTTGCGTCCAATCCCGATGTTGGTCGGATCGGCGATCGCCCCGCCGCCTGCCTCGCGGTAGCGCTGGACCTCCCGGATGGCCACGTCCTCGTCGTCGAGGATCCAGGCGTAGCTCCCGGAAGCCTCCCCGAACAGCTTGAAGGCGTCGATGATGAGGTGATCGTGGCTCAAGGTCACGCCGAGCTCATCCGGCCGAACCGGACCCTGGACAGTCACGACCTGAAGCTGGCTGGACGGCGCGGACGCTGGGGGCAAGGCCAGAAACCTCCTCTTTCGCTTAGACGCGCAGACGGGCCTGCACCGCGCCGGTCCGACGCAGGCGCTGCTCGATCAGCGGGACGAGCCGCGAGAGCGGGAAGCAGAGGATGAAATAGATCACTGCGATGACCAGGTAGATCTCGAGCGGGCGGAACGTGAAATCCGCGATCAGTTTTGCCTGGCGGGTCAGTTCGTGCAACCCCACGATGTAGGCGAGCGAGGTGTCCTTGATCAGACCAATGTAGAAGCCGATGATTGCCGGCACGACCGCGGGCAGCGCCTGTGGCAGCTCGATCCCGAAGATGGCGTAGGTCTTGGAGAGGCCGAGCGCCAGGGCCGCCTCGCGCTGGCCACGGGGTACGGCGGCGATACCGCCGCGCAGGATCTCCGAGATGAACGCCCCGGCATTGACCGACAGTCCCACCGTGGCCGCCACGAAGGGGGAGATCTCCCAGCCCAGGGCGCCGGGGACGAGGTACCAGATCATGAGCTGCACGAGCAGCGGCGTGCCCCGGATCAGGTCAATCGGCGCGGTCAGCACCCGGTCGGCCGGGCGCCCGCCGAGCAGCCGGGTGAGCGCGATCAGGGCGCCGATCAGCCCGCCGCCGATCAGCGCGACGAGCGACAGGGCGATCGTCAAGAACGCTGCTTGAACCAGAACCCCGACGAAGCTGCCAAGGAAGTCCCAGCGCACGCTCGCCTCGCTACCGATAGGCGTGCTCGAGCCGCCGCCCGAAGGCGCGGACCAGGGCGGACAGGACCAGGGTGAGGACCGCGTATGCCAGCGTGAGGAACGCCAGCAGCTCGATGGTGCGGAAGGTGCGGGAGTCGATGAAGCTGATCTGCTGGGTAAGCTCCGGGGCGCCAATGATCGAGCCGATCGAGCTGGCCAGGACCGTCTGGATGAACTGGTTGCCAAGGGAAGGATAGATCGCCCGCAGGGCCTGCGGGAGCACAACCTCGTGGAAGGTCACCGCCGACGGGAGGCCGAGCGCCGCGGCGGCCTCGAGCTGGCCCCTGGGAACGGACTGGAGGCCGCCGCGGATGATCTCGGAGAGGTAGGCGCCGTTGTTGATGCCCAGCGCCAGGATGACGGCCGGGATGGCGGCGATGTGCAGCCGGAACTCCGCTAGCCCGAGAAAGATCAGCAGGAGTTGCACCAGGGCTGGCGTGTTCCTGATGACCTCGACGTAGCCGGTGGCGATCCAGCGCAGCGGGGCCGCCCGGCTCATCCGGGCCACGGCCGCCAGCAGGCCGAGCCCGGTCCCGAGGATGATCGCCGCCGTGGCGATCTCGAGCGTGAGCAGCACGCCGCTCGCGATGAGCGGCCAGTTGGCGGCGATGACCTCGGGATGCAGACGCATGGCTGGCTCGCTGGCTACGTCGGCGCTAGTAGGCGGCCTTGAGCGGGAGCGGCTCGGCCTTGAACCATTGCCGCAGCTTGTCCTTGCCGCAGCCGCAGGTCGATACGCCCGACGAGTAGTAGTCGTCCAGGAAGTAGTTGATCCAGTTGATCCACTCCTGGTCGCCCAGACGCACGATGACACCACTCGGCTCGCGCGTCAAGGGCGGCAGGACGGTGAGGTTCGGGTTGTCCGCCGCAGCCAGCGACAACGTGGAGAAGTCGTCGAAGACCGCGTCCGCCTGGCCCGAGAGCACCGCCTGGATCGCCGTCGAGGCCAGGTCGACGCGCGAGAAGTCGTTGTCCGGATAGCGGCTGGTGGCGACAAGGTCGCCGGTTGCGCCGGTAACTACCGCCACCCGCTTGCCGTGGATCTGATCGTAGGAGGTGATCCCGGAGGATTTCAGGAACGCGGCCGCGGTGCCGTCCACCGCCCAGGGCGTGCTGAACCCAACGGCCTTGGCACGCTCGAGTGTAATGGTGCCGATGCTCAGGTCGATCTTGCCGCTCTGGACGAAGGGAATGCGGTCGGGGGTGGGCGTGTCGACGATGTTCAGCCGCACCCCGAGCGCCTTGGCCATCTCGGCGCACATATCGGGCACCATGCCGATGATGTTGCCATTGGGGTCCTTGGCGGCCACCGGGAGGCCCCCGATCGGAACGCCGCAGCGGAGCTCCCCGCGGCTGATGACCTGCTCGAGCGTGGATTCGGTCTGGGCGCCGGCTACGGTCGCGCCCTGTGGGACGACCAGGCCCAGCGTTGCCAGGTTCGTAGCGAGGACGATCAACACGGCGCGCACGGCGCCCTTCGGACCGGAAAACATCGAGTCATCCCCCATGTGGTCAGATGCGAGCGCGGCTGCAAGGTCAGGCTCCGCCCGAGCGTGGCGGTGCAATTGGCTCCACTCACCTCCTCTCCGGCGCCGCCGTGGCGGGCGCCCGGGCTTCCGTGAGCACCGCGACGAGCCGGTCGGCCACGATAGATTCGTCGCCGTCACGCAGCGCGATGGGATTGACACCCAGCACTCCCTGCCAGGCACGTTCCTCGCTCAGGAACACGCCAGGGTCGCCCTCCTGCAAGCGGTTGAGCACGTCGTACGCGGACAGGCCGAGCGAGCGCTCGTCCAGGGCGATAAGCGCCGTGGGCACGGCGGCCTGGTGAGTAGCCGGGTCGACGATCTCGACCGTCACCCCCGGCAGGCCACGCAGCGCGGTCGCCACGTGCTGGATCTTGGCCCGCCAGCCGGCCAGCTCGGCCGCTTCGTCGCGCTGGACGAAGCGCTGGAGCGCGACGATGAGCCCGACGATCTCCTCTTTGCCGACCTTCATCGCGCGGCCAATACCATGATGGGGCGGGCCGGGCACCACGCCCGAGGCGATCAGGTCGCGGTACCGCCACGTCTCGGGCCGCACGTCCATGTCCTGGTGGTTGAAGGCAACGGCGCGGATCAGGTCGGCCCGGCCGCACAAGAAGCCCGAGGCCTGCGGTCCACGGATCGCCTTGCCGCCGCTGAAGGCCACGAGGTCGGCGCCAGCGGCGATGAAGGCGCGCAGATTGGCGGTCGGTGGGAGCTCGACCGCGGCATCGACGATCACCGGGACCTCGTAACGGTGGGCGATGGTGACGACCTCCTCGAGCGGCAAGGCTGGGCGCGACCGGGTGGGATAGTAGGCGATGGCGGCGGTCAGCGGCGTAATCGCCCGTTCGAGCTCGTAGGGGAAGGTCAGGTCCGGGAAGCCGACCTCGACTAGCCGGGCGCCCACCGAGCGCAGGGCGTGATCATAGTCGTAGCGCTGGGTGCGCTGGACGATGATCTCGTGCGGCATGCCCTGGACGTCGGGGAGCTGATTGATCCGCACGGGGTCCAGCCGGGTCATGCAGGCGGCAGCGGCCAGCGCCAGGGCGGCGGCCGCGCCAGAGGTGACGTAGCCAGCCTCGGCGCCGGTGATCTCGGCGATGATCTGGCCGGCCCGCTCCTGCAGCTCGTCGATCTTGACGCAGGCGCTGGCGGCCTCCGCCATCGCCTGGAGCACCTCAGGGTCGAGGGTGGTGCCACCCAGCCGGGTGGCGGGCCCAACGGCATTGACAACCGTACGCACCCCGAGCCGCTCGTAAACCCCCGCCATGCTCCACCTCCCCAAGCGGGTATGCAGCATACTGTATACCAATGCTGCATGCAAGGGAGACCGCGCCGGGGTGGTTTGGAGGCCGTGGAGACTCCGAGCCTGGGGAAGCGTGGCGCAGCGCGTTGCGGACGCGGCCTACCAGCCGCGACGCTGAGAGTGCGCCCTCGGTGTCGGCCCCGCGGTCCCGCTGGGTGCGGCGGGGCGGAAGCTCTACGAGTTTGGGGCGCGGTGGGCATTGGGCAGGTAGCTGGTCGCGCTCCTAGTGCTTCAGGATCGGGACGACCACCTCGCTGATCCTCGGGTACGTGGTGGTACGCCGCGCCGTAGCACGTTCGCGTGAGGACGCAACGACCATGGGCGGGGGCGCTCTCCTCCTCGAGAACTGCCCCCGCCCGGTGCAGCGGGCTATTCGAGGCCGCCGTGGCTAGCTAGTGACCTTCACCACGGTGATCATCCCGCCCGGCTCCACGCCGTGATTCTGTACGTGGCTCAGGATGTGGCAGTGGTACAGCCAGGTGCCCGGGTTCTCGGCGTCGACCAGCAGGTCATACCGCTCGCCCGGGGCGATGTTCAGGACGTCCTTGGTCAGCTCCTGCCCAGCCGGCACCGGGTAGCCATCGGTGGCGATAATCTTGAACGGGTGGCCGTGTAGATGCATTGGGTGCGCCATCTGGCCCATGTTGACCAGGTGGATCAGGACCTTCTGGCCGACCTTCGCCTCGATCGGCTCCGTCGCCGGGAACGCCTTGCCGTTGATCACGTAGTACCCACCCAGCTCTGACAGGACCTGGAACGCTTCCACGTCGGCGATCTTCGGTTGGTTCTTGGGATCGACGATGAACAGCCCATACAGGCCCTTGGGCTCCTGCGAGGCCGAGTTGTGGTGCGTGTGGTAGATGAAGGTCCCAGCCGGCTGGGCGACGAACTCGTAGGTGAACGACTGACCCGGCTCGACCACCTTCTGGGTCACGTCGACCACGCCGTCCATCGCGTTCGGGACCGTCGGGCCGTGGAAGTGGATGACGGTCGGCTCGGGCAGCTCGTTGGTGAAGTTCACCCGGACCTTGTCGCCCTCGGTCACCCGCACAATCGGGCCAGGGACCTGGCCGTTGTAGGTGTAGGCGTCGACGAACTCGCCCGGCAGCACTTCCCACTTGACGTGCTGGGCGGTGAGGTCAAACACCTTGACGTCGCCCTCCATCCGGTACGGCAGGAGCTGGTTGCCGCGGGTGGCGGTGGTCGCAACGGCCGCGTGCGAGGCGTGCGGCGCGGTCTGGTCGGCCGGCGTGCCCTCGCTGGGCGTTGCGGCCGCGGCGGCCGTGGTCGCCGCCGTGCCGGCCGCGGTGACGACGAGCTTCCCCTTCATTCCGGCTTCCGCGTGGCCAGGGATCGAGCAGAGGAACTCATACTCGCCGGGCTTGTCGATAGTGAACGTGCCCTCAGCACTCTTGCCGGGCGCGGCCATCAGGTGAATGCCAGCCGTCGTGCTGGTGATGTCGTGATCGATATTGCCCTGGTTGCGGAACACCAGCGTGAACGGCGTGCCAGCAGGGACTTCCAGCCGGTTCGGGCTCAGCGTGAACTCGCTGGCCACCACCTGCAGCGGGACCGGCTTGGCTGCGCCGACCTGTCCACTGGTCTGGAGCGCCGGGACGGGCGCGACTGCCACGGCTCCCGCGCCACCCAGCGGGCGCGGGACGAAGTAGACCGTGCCGACGATGGTCGCCATGACCACGGCGGCGCCCAGGAAGAAGGCGATGAGCAGACTGAGCGATTTCATCGAGTCGACCCCCAAATTCCAGCATAGGAAGGCGAGACACACGCCAGCGGCGCCGCGGTGCTCGGGGCTAAGCGTACGGCCTGAGAGCTCCAGGTACAGGTGAGCAATGTCCCGCCGTTCGGCAGTGTCTGTCCCAGGCGGGCGGGATGAGTGTCCCGGGCGCGGCGAGCGGGTCAAGCCGGCAGACCCCTCGCCGCTGGATCAGGGCGCCGCGGCGCCTGGTGCAGCCGCGCGAGCGCGCCGCTGGGACAGCGGTATGAATACGCGGGCCAGCATCCGGCCTGCCGTTCGACGGTTAGGCCTCAGCAGGACCCGCGCCTCACCCTGGCCGAATCGGCCAGCCCGCCCCCATGGACGGGCATCTTGGTCGCCGCAGACGAGCGATGGCGGGGTCCGAACCTGTGCCGGGATGGCCCCGCGTGCGGTCAGTCGCTCAGGCGGAAGGGCGGATACCGGTCGGTGGCGAGCAGGAAGGCGTAGGCGTTGACCCGCAACCCCCAGCGCAGGACGCCGACCACGAAGGCGAACAGCGCTCGCGGGTAGCGACCGGTCACCAGGATGGCGACCCAGGCGATCACCACGCAGGCGAGGACAGCCAGGCCGAGCAGCGCCAGGACGACGTAGTGGGGGAGCGCCAGCAGCCACTTCACCAGTGGCAGCCAGCGGCTCAGCTCCTCGCGGGCATCCGGGTATGGGATAGTGAGATGGACGGCTTGCTCCTCATCGGTGGCGGGATACTCGTCGCGCAACAGCAGCGGGTAGGTGGCCACGCGATAGCCAAAGGCTGTCAGGGCGACGTTCCAGTCGAACCACCAGCGCGGGTACTTGCGTCGGAACAGCAGCATCAGCACTGTGGGCAAGAACACCAGCCCGACGCCGGCGTACTGAACCGTGCCACCGCCCACCGCCGTCCGCCCCGCGCCTGAGGTGAGCAGGCCCAGGATGATGGCGATCGGGATCACGGTGAAGATCCGAAAGAGCGTTGTCAGCCGGTCCAGGGGCCGCTCCGGGTAGTCGACCGCCAGGCCGACCGGGTAGGCACTGGGCATGGCCATCGCATCACCCTCCCCTTACCTGAGGCAGCGTCATCTGGCGCACCAGTAGGTCGGCAAGTGGCGCGGCTGCTGCCTACTCAGCCGCCCTGTCGCTAGCGGAACTGCACCCGCCTGATCTCCGGGTGGAAGAAGTCGAAGCAGCGCTCGCTCCCGTACCACCAGCCGCCCCGCAGGCGGCGGGGGACCGTGTAGCCGTGGAACTCGCCTTCCTCCAACACCTCGACACCAAAAGGGATCGCAGCGTACCGCCCGGTCTCGGTCTGGTTGCCCCACCGTTCCAGCATCACCGAGCGTAGTCCTCCCTCGGGGGTGATCGCCAGCGTCAGCCGCACCGGCTCGCCGTCCACGGTCAGGGTCGCCCGGGCCGATCCGCCGTCTCTGGGCTCCCAGACCACACCCCGCTGTGGCAGCAGCGAGGCCGGGTTCCAGATCGCCTCCCCGGCGAGCCGACCCCGCGCCGAGCGGGACACGTCTGGCCCGGCAGCCCGGACGATTGGGAGCAGCCCGAACAGCCGAAAGCGGGTGCTACCGGCATCTTCCCGGTAACAGTCGGCGCCGGAGAACGAGAGCGGTAGCCAGCCCACGGTGGCCTCCCAGACGAAACCGCGGGGTGGGGCAAGCAGCTCGCGCGCCCGCAGCGGGAGCCAGGGCCAGCCGGGCCGCAGGCGCATCGTGCCACCCATCTCGAGCTCGACTGCTTCAGCCAGCGGAGTTCCCACTCGGATCGCATGCAGGAAGTAGCGGCGAGCCGGCTCGGGCAGCGCCTGCACCAGCTCCGGGCGGAAGCGCTCGCGCGGGCCGGCGGCTGGCTCAAGGGTGGCCCAGGCGCGCTGGACTTCTGCTCGCTCGCGCGCGCGGGCGCGGATCAGCCAGGCGGTGACGGCGGCGACACCCGCCACTCCCAGCCCGATCCCGCGGCGTAGCGGCTTCAGCCCCGATCGGTGCGGCACGTTCCCGGCTCGGCTCAACGGACCAGGATCACCGGGCAGTGGGCCAGGTGCAGCACCTTGTGGCTGACGCTGCCCAGCACCAGGCTGGCCAGGTCCGAGCGGCCCCGACTGCCCAGGACGATCGCCTCGGCCCCGACCTGCTCCGCCTGGTGGACGATGGCACGGCCGACATCGGATGCCCCCACCATGGCTTCGGTGAGGGCGAGATCGTAGGCCCCCGCGGCAGCGCGGATGCGCTGGGCCGCTGCGGCCAGCAGCGCCCGCAGCTCCGCGCGCTCGGACGCGCTCAGCGCCGGCCCGGCCACGTACACCTCCTCCACTCCGCTGCGGCCGACCGGGCGGGGCAACTCGGGGTGCACGGACAGCAGCGTGATCTCCAGCCGATAGCCCGGCCCGGCGAGTGTGCCGGCGAACTCCTCGGCGCGCTGGGCGGTGGCGGAATGATCGGTCGCGACCAGGATGCGGGTCAACGGCATCGGCTCCTCCTTCTCGGCGCCCCCCCGGGCGCGGGGTCAGCCTGTCCACGGCTCGTCGGCTGCGACCAGGCTGAAGAGTAGCGGGAACGTCCTCAGCAGCCCAGCGCGCGCGGGACCAGTGTAGCCTCCAGGGCTTTGTCGACGCGGACCTCCTTGCCCTTCCGTACGCTGCCCACTGCTGTCGCCGAGCTGTATCTCCGTCGAGTACCATGGACAACAGTACCAGCTCCGCGCTCACCGCCCAAGCCGTCCGCCAGGCGCCGATGGCCGTGACCCACGCCCTCCTGGCCATCGTCTTCCACGCGCGCGCCCGCGGCAAGCCCATCAGTGGCCTCGGCAGCCACTCCTTCGAGGAGCGGGTCCGGCGTGGTCGAGCGCCGGACGGCCAAGCGCCTGGCTGCCCTCGGCTACCGCGTGGCCCTGGAGCCGCTTCCCCGGCCCTCTCGCCCACCTCGCCGCCCGAGCGCCTTGTTCAGCATGGTTACAGTCGCCCACGACGGTTGAAGCAGGCCCGCCAGCAAGGGTATACTCCGAAGGCTTCGACTGAAAAGGCTGAAAGGGCAGCGGGCCGTAGCGCAGCCTGGTAGCGCACCTGAATGGGGTTCAGGTGGTCGGAGGTTCAAATCCTCTCGGCCCGACCACGAAGAGTCAAGAGACCCGCCGTCTTCGGCGGGTCTCTTGTTCGTTGTCCCTCGCTCAGCTACGTTGTACGGGCAGTGTCACTGCCCGCCCAGCCATCAGCGCGACCGGCTGGGACAGCCGTCGGACAGCTCGCGCAGGCAAACTTCGGTTCCCCACGCAGCAGCGCTGGGCGGGTTGCGCTGGCCGTGCCGCGGCGTAGGAAGGAGCCTTGGAAGACGACCCACGGATCCTGCTGGTCGATCCCTCGCGCCACCAGCGATGCGCTGGGTGGCGAACCGCGTGGCCGTGGCGGAGCGGGCAGCGGATCCGGCGCGGAGCGGCCACCGCGGCGTGCAATCGAGCTCGGATCCGGGTCCGGCTCGCGGCTGGTGCGCTGGCGGCTAGCGCTTGCGCTTCCGGGCGGGGACCTGTTCCGGCGCTTGTTCCGCGCTCTCGACCGGCACTTCTACGGGAGCGGACCAGTCGACCTCGGGGAAGAGCCGCTCCACCTCGCTGGCGAAGCGCTCCGGGTCGCCAAAGTCGAGCTTATACACCGGGTCTTCCACCAGCGGGTCCTCCGGGAAGGTGAGCTTGACCCAGCCCTCCTCGATCCCGCGCGCGATCTGGCGTGTGACCATGTTCCGGAAGATGTCGTAGTTCGTGTACCGTGGAGAGATCGCCTGGTAGAGACGCTCTCCCTGTCCCCCCGCGGTCCACAACTTCTCGATCAGGAAATTCACGCTGGGCTGCTGAATGTCCACCCGCCAGCGCCGCGGGTAGTACCACTGGCGAAGGCACTGCTCGAGCTGTGCCAGCCGGCCGATTCGCATCCGGCAGTAGGGACACTCCTGCGGCTCGCCAAGCACCTGGGGTGTGAACGACTTGTCACACGACTGACAGCGAAGATCCACGGTCACCTCTGCACGATTGCCGGTTCAGTCAATGCCGCGGATTGTAGTTGTTCCCAGGCTCCAGCCACAAGCCATTTCCGTCTGTGGGACGGGACGCTGGGTGGAATGGGCGGCCCCTGGGAGCGTGGGCGCTCTCACCCACACCAGCCCAGCACCGAATTGCCCACGCCCGATCGAGGGCCCGGAATATTGACAGCGCCCGATTCGGGGCTATACTGAAGCTGAGGGGCTGGCGCCCGCCACGGCGGCCGAACGATCGGCGCGGCTGGCGCCTAATGAAAGAGTGCGGTTCTGTGGGCCCGTCTAGAGCCCTAGACGGGCCTGACTGTCTCTGACATGTGAACTATACGGTGGAGGAGACGGAAGGAGCAGGGACATGGCGAGCATGCGCATTCTTTCCGCGCGGGGCGACACGGCGGTCGAATGGGACGCCGCGAAGTTTACGGAGGGCGACCCTGAGGCGCGCGCCGCTGTGGCCGAGGCCGAGCGCCTGTTCCAGGAGCTGAAGGCGAAGGGGGCCACCGCGTTTACGGTACGGCCAGGCCGGCCGGCGGAGCGCCTGGACGTGTTCGATCCCCTGGCCGAGCAGATCGTCATCGTGCCTCGGGTTGCCGGCGGCTGAGCAGTGGTCCTGCTCGTCATCGCCGCTGAGCTGCTCTTCGTTCTGCTCATCCTGGCACTCTTGACCCGGGCGCCCTATGGCGTGCTCGCCCACCCGGCGCTGTACGTCGACACGCGCTCTGACTGGCGCCAGGCGCAGGAGCGTGCCGAGGCGCTGCTGCGCGACCTGCTCTCCCCAGACGAGTATGATCGTCTGCTGCGGCGCGGCTACCTGGAGCTACCGAGCCGGCTCCACCCGAACTGGGTGTACCGCGTCCCGCGCCACCAGGGGCAGGTTAAGGTCTTCGAAGGCGATACTCCGGTCCTGGCGCTGTGTGTCCAGTCGGTGGAGCCGATCCCGGATGCCGACGCGGTCATCATGCACAAGCTGATGATCGAAGGCGACGAGGAGACGTACCTGCGGGTGGCCAACCGCTTCGAGCCGACGCTGTACGGGTTCATCGCCATCCGGCCCCGCGCCCGCGTCTGAAGCACCCAGCCGGCGCTGTGCTACCATCCTGGTGCGATCAGCCCACCGGTAGGAGCGCCATGTCCTTGCTGCGTAGTCTCCGGCGTGACGTCCAGGCTGCCCTGGAACGTGACCCGGCCGCCACGAGCGCCTGGGAGGTGGTCCTGGCCTATCCGGGCTTCCACGCCCGGCAGCTCCACCGTCTGGCCCATTGGCTCTATCGCGCCCGGCTGCGGCTCCTAGCCCGCCTGGTGTCGCACGTCGGCCGCTTCCTGACCGGGATCGAGATCCACCCGGGCGCGGTCATTGGCGAGGGGTTGTTCATCGACCATGGGATGGGTGTGGTCATCGGCGAGACGGCGGTGATCGAAGACGATGTAACGATCTACCAGGGCGTTACCCTGGGTGGCACCAGCCGGCTGCGCGAGAAGCGGCACCCCACCCTTCGCAAGGGCGTAATCGTGGGTGCCCACGCCCAGCTTATCGGGGCGATCGAAGTTGGCGAAGGCGCTCGCATCGGCGCTGGTTCGGTGGTGGTGACCGACGTCCCGCCGTATACCACCGTGGTGGGGGTGCCGGGCCGCGTCGTCGCCGTCCGCTTCCCGGACAACCGCCCGATCGCCCGGCTGCCAGACCCGGAGGGCGAGGATATTGCTGCGTTGACTCGACGCGTGGAGGCGCTGGAAGCCCGGCTGGCAGAGATGGGCGAGGCGCTACGCCGCGCCACGGGTACCGCGCACGCGCGCGCCACGGAGTACTGGACCAGCGGGGAGCTGGCCTGAGGCTGGACGTATCAGCTTCGGCTCAAGAGTCCAGGTCGTAGGCGTACAGGTTGAAGCGATCCATCAGCCCGATCAGCTTCGAGGCATAGCTGGGATCGGTAGCGTAGCCGGCTGCAGCGATCAGGTGGGCGAAGGCACGGGGGTCAGAGCGATGCTCCATCGCTGCGGCGTACCGCCCGTTCTCGGCGAAGAAGCGCCCGTGGTCGATGAAGGAGTCCTGGAGGTCGGCGTAGGCGCGGAACGGCTCGTTCTGCACCGTGTCACTGCCGGCGATGTGCTCCCAGACGCTGTACCAGACGACACCTGCCGAGCCCGGTCGCTCGCGCGCCTTGATCCCGAAGTAATTGTTCGCCTCCCGCGCCAGCCGGCTGGAGCCCCAGTACGTCTCCAGAATCGCCTGAGCCAGGGTGACAGAGGCCGGCACACCGGTTTCGCGCTGTGACGCCTGCGCCGCCCGGGCGATCGAGAGGATGAACGCTGCCTGGCTCTCGGTCGCTGCTGGCGGGGACGGCAGCGGGCGCTCGACGATGGCGGCGCTCTGGACCGGGCTGGTGCTCGGCGGCTCCTGAACGGTGTCGGCCGGCGCTTGCGGTGGTGCCTGCGCTGGCGGAGGTGGCACCACTGGTAGCGGCATCTTCCCCCCGGGCACCAGCAGGAGCTGATCGATCGTGATGATGTACGGCGGCCTGAGCCCATTCGCCTCGATCACGTCCTCGGTCTTCGCTCCATAGTAGGCCGCGATATCGGCCACGGTGTCGCCGGGCTGGACGTGGTGGACTACGCCGTCGACCGGCGGGATCAGCAGCTCAGTCCCCGCGAGGAGCAGGTCCGGGTTCGCCAGGTCGTTGGCCCAGATGATCGTTTCGTTGCTCAGCCCGAACCGCTGCGCGATCTCGCGCACGGTGTCGCCGGCCTGCACGACGTAATGGCCCAGGGCGAGCGCCCGCGGCCGCGCTCCCTCGTCGCTCGGGGTCCGAGCGGTCTCTGGCTGCGGGTGGTCGCGCACGGCGGCTGCCACCCGCGGGGGCCCGGCCACGGCGACGCTGGAAGCGACCTCCGGGGGAACGTCGCAGAGTCGGCCCTGTCCCAGGGCGCAGCCCTCAAGCGCCCAGCGGTCGCGTGCAAGCGCGCGGACCGCCGGAGCTGGCTTCGGTGCCAGTTGGCCGACGGCAGAGGGAGCAAACCCAGGCGGTGCCATGGTCCGGGCGCCAACACCCACAGCGCAGGCGAGGAGAATGGAAAGATGAAACCCCCAGCGACCCAGCGGCCAGCATCGGAGGTGGGAGGTGTTGCCGCTGCCCCGTCGGTGGCGCATCCGCGCATGCGACCGACAGACGGCAGGCGGCAAGCCGGCCACCTGCAAGAGATCACCCCAGCCTCGTGATGAACGAGCGTCATTATCCCGATCCGCGCCGATTTTTCAAGCTCGAGCCCGCATGACACTCCATGACGGTTCAGGATGGTCCTCTTCGATGCGGCCTGGGCCTCGCCGACCGCCTGGATACTGCCAGGACGGGCGTGCTACACCACCGCCTGCAAGCTGGAGGCAGGCATGGGGAGGGACGGCGGCGTGCGACGACGGCAGGGCGTGCAGAGCTGGCTCCCGCGATTGGTGGGCGGGTGGGTGCGCCTGTGACCGTCTCCCCCGGCAGCCCTCCCCTGTTAAGCGAAGGCGAGCCCGTGCTCCTGCTGGATCGCCAGGGGCGACGGACGCTGGCCACCCTGCGCGCCGGGCGGACGGTGCACACCCACCGCGGAGCTGTTCGCCACGACGATCTGATCGGGCAGCCGGATGGCGCGGTAGTGCGCACCTCCCGGGGCGACCGGGTCATCGTGACCCGTCCTCGGCTCATGGACTACGTGCTTGAGATGCCGCGCACCACCAGTCTGGTCTATCCCAAGGACGCCGCGTTCGTCCTGCTCTGGGCCGATGTCTTCCCCGGGGCGCGCGTTGTCGAAGCCGGCCTGGGTAGCGGGGCACTCACCCTGGCGCTGCTGCGGGTGCTCGGCCCCCACGGCTCGCTGGTCTGCTATGAGATCCGCCCCGACTTTATCGCCCGCGCCCAGGCGAACCTGGAGCGGTTCTTCGGCTATCCGCCCACGCTGCTGATCCGTGAGCGGGACGTCTACCAGGGCATCCTGGAGCGCGATCTCGACCGCGTGATCCTGGACCTGCCGGAGCCCTGGCGCGTTGTCCCCAGCGCCGCGACGGCGCTGCGGTCTGGCGGCATCCTGTGCGCCTACACCCCGTCCATTGTCCAGGTGCAGCAGACGGTGGAGGCGCTGCGGCAGAGCGGGGCGTTCGCGGCGATCGAGACGCTGGAGGTGCTCTATCGCCCCTGGGTGGTCCGGGGCGACGTGGTGCGCCCGGAGCAGCAGATGATCGGCCACACTGGCTTCCTGACGCTGGCACGGCGCATTGCCACCCCAGCAGACGCGCTGGAAGTGCCAGACCTGGCGCCGGGCGAAGACGTGGACGTGCCAGGCTGATCGCTGCAGCGATCGGTTGAAGCGGCGACGATTTTGATATACTGAACTGTTGTCTGCCACCTGGGAGCCGACACCAGGGGGCCGGGAGTTCTTCCCGGCGTCTGAGCGTCGACTGTCAAGCAGCACATAAGCGCCAAGAGCACCATTTTCTGGGGTTTGGCTACAGAGCCACTTCCCGCCGTGTGGCGGGGGGCCACCTTGGGGGTGGTGCTTTATCGTGCGTACTCACTGCCGGGTGTGGAGGGCATTGAGCTCATGTCGTGGCCAGCCCCACCTGACGCGCTCTGGGTCACCTCCGGTACTGCCGAGGGGGAGACGGAGCTGAACGCGTTCGACAACGCGCTGCTCAACGCGGGGATCGGCAACCTGAATCTGATCCGGGTCTCGAGCGTGATCCCGCGCGGGGCGCGGATCGTCGATCGCCCGCTGGCGCTTCCCCCCGGCACGCTCGTTCCCGCGGTCTACTCGGTTCAGACGAGCGACGTCAAAGGCGACACCATCAGCGCGGCTGTCGGGCTCGGGTTCAGCCGCGACAGCCACGGGATGATCTTCGAGCATGGGAGCGGCTCGGCCGATTCGGCTGAGCGAGTGGTCCGCGAGATGGTCGCGGCGGCATTTGCTCGGCGAGAGCTGGAGCTCGCCGAGGTGGTCGTCCGAACGGCGGAGCACCGTGTCCAGCGCGTCGGCTGCGCGCTGGCGGCGGTGGTTCTCTGGTGGAGGGACTTGGGTTGAAAAGCGTTGGTCGGCACATGATCCTGGAGCTGTGGGGTTGCTCCAACCTCAACTCGGTGGAAGTCGTGGAAAGCGCGCTGCGAGACCTCGTGGACGCGACCAACACGACGCTGCTGGACCTCCGGGTGTACCCGTTCACCCCGATCGGGGTGACCGGTGTCGCCATCGTGTCCGAATCACACATCATGATCCACACCTGGCCTGAGTACGGCTACGCCGCGGTGGACGTCTTCACCTGCGGCGAGCAGCGCTCCCCAGAGGCCGCTCTGGCGGTCATCAAAGAGTACTTCGCCCCTGAACGGATCCAGATTATGGAGATGAATCGGGGCATCGTTGGTGTCTGACGCCGGCCAGTGGTTTGCCGAGCCGCCCATCCGCGGCTGGCAGCAGCGGTTCCAGGTGCGGGAGCGCCTGTTCGTGGGCGATTCTCCCTACCAGCATGTCGAGGTTCTGGACACGGTGCCGTTCGGGCGGATGCTCACGCTCGACGGCGCCGCCCAGACCACTGAGGCGGACGAGCACGTCTACCACGAGATGCTCGTCCACGTGCCACTGTTCCAGCACCCGACGCCACGTCGGGTGCTGATCATCGGGGGTGGCGACGGCGGGACGCTGCGCCGGGTGCTCCAGCACCCGGTTGCGCTGGCGGTGAACGTCGAGATCGATGAACTGGTAGTCCGTGCCGCGCGCGAGCATCTGCCCGGCATCAGCGCGGGCGCCTTCGACGATCCGCGCGCGCAGGTCATCATTGGCGACGGCGCCCACTTCCTGCAGGAGACCGAGCTGCGCTTCGACGTGATCCTGGTCGACTCGACCGATCCGGTCGGGGCGGCCAAGGCGCTGTTCTCGGCAGACTTCTTCCGCTCGGCCCGGCGGGCACTAGCGCCGGGCGGGCTGTACGCGATGCAAAGTGGCTCGCCGCTGCTGCAATCCGCCGAGCTGGCCGAGGTGGCGCGTGCGCTGGCCTCGGTGTTCCCCAGCGTCCGGACCTACCTCGCCTCGATTCCGGCCTACCCGGGCGTGCTCTGGTCGTTCACCCTGGCAGCGCGGGATGGAGCGCTGGAGCTGCCGCCACAGGCGGAGCTGGAGCGGCGCCTGGCGGCATCGGGCATCCAGACGGGCTACTACACCCCGGAGGTGCACCGGGCCGCCTTCGCGCTGCCCGCCTTCGTCGCCGCGCTCGTTCGGGGAGAACCGCGTGTCGCCGGGCACCCTCTTCCTGGCCGCTAGGCCGGGGCCAGGCGGCCGAGCCGGAATCCTCGGCGCTCCGCTGGACCTCACCGAGAGCTGCCGGGCCGGTACCCGCGCCGCGGCGCAGCGGATCCGGGCGCTGTCCCACTCGATCGAGACGTACAGCCCTGTCCTGGATCTCGACCTGGAAGACCTGGATCTCGCCGATTGGGGCGACGTGGACCTGGCCGGGCGCTCGATGGACGCGGCGCTGGCGGCGATCGAAGCGGCGTTCGCGGCGGTGCTCTCCCATGGTTTTGGGCTGCTGCTCGGCGGCGAGCACACCGTCGCGCTGGCCGGTTTTCGCGCCGTTCGGCGCCACTACCCGGACGCGGCGCTGATCCAGCTCGACGCGCACCTGGACATTCGGCAACAGTACGAGGGGGAGGCGATCTGCCACGCCACCTGGGTGAACCGGGTGGGCGAGGAGTTCGGCTTCGGCAACGTCGTCCAGCTCGGGATCCGCTCTGGCACGCGCGAGGAGTTCGGCCGCGCTCGGCGCGACTGTCTGCTCACGTCGTTCGACCTCGACCTGCCCGAGCCCATTCGCGAGCAGCTCGCGGGCCGGCCGATCTACCTGAGCCTGGACATCGACGTGCTCGATCCTGGCACAGCGCCAGGCACCGGCTGCCCAGAGCCCGGCGGGGCGACGTTCCGCGAGCTGCTGCGCGCGCTCTACGCGCTGCGGGGGCTGCGCGTCGTCGGGGCGGATATCTGCGAGGTGCTGCCGGATACCGACCCTGCAGACGTAACCGCCGTCGCCGCGGCGAAGATCGCGCGCGAGCTACTACTGATGTTCGCTCGCTGACCGGTGGCGCCGCCGCGGCTCGGGTGGCAGGCTAGGGTGGTCATCGAGGTCGTGGAGGAACAGGCCGCGGGCCGCGGCGGCGGCGAGCGCCCGCGACACGTCGACCTGCCACGGGCCCTCGGCGCTGAGGCGCACCGCGATCGTCCCGCCCCGTGTCTCCACCTCGCGCTCGCCGTCCAGCGCCAGCGTTCCGGTGCCGACATTCAGCTCGACGCACTCGCCTATGTCGATGACCCGATAGGAGCGCACTGGCACGTGCTTGATCAGCCCCGGGGCGATCGGCACCCAGGCCTGCCGGCCGCCAGGGCCGAGCTCGAGGTGCAGCCCGCACGGCTCGTCCACCGCGATCGGCCGCACCACGGTGCCGAGCGCGGACAGCCCGATGCTCCCGGGCACGGCGCAGGTGAGCACCACCTCGGCGAGCTGGCTCGCATCCCACAACGCGCGCGCACCGACGAAGGTGTCATGGGAAACGGCCAGGTCGACCAGCGCCAGATCGCGGAGCTCGCCGTCGATCCAGACCTCGAGGCGCTTGCGGCGAATCGCGACCTCCTCCAGCGGGACCGCGCCGGTGGCGACCAGCCCCGCCGCCATGCCGGCGACGGTGCCCTCCAGCATAGTGGGGAAGACGTTGTTGGTGCCGGTGGAGACGCTTACCAGCGGGACCTCGCCGCAGCCGCGCGCCACCACCCGGTTGGTGCCGTCACCACCGAGCACGATGATGCAGCCGGCGCCGGCTTCGGCGAGCAGCTTCGCGGCGCGGGTCGAATCCTCCTGAGTCCAGCCAACCCGCATATCCAGCAGGCGCACGTCCATGCTGATCCGCAGGCCGTCCAGGCTCCGCATCCCGATGCCGTAGCTGTCTGGCATGATGAGCGCCTGCTTCACCCCGACAGCGTTCAGGCCGGCCAGCAGCCGGCGCACGATGCGCACTTTCTCGTCGTTCCCGAAGACGGAACCGTGTGCGACGAGGCGCCGAATGTCACGCCCCGAGGCCGGGTTAGCGACGATTCCGACCAGACTCATCCGTTGAGTTTCTTCTCGATGAGATCGAAGGCTCGTTCGAGCTGCGGGTCTCGACCAGCTTCGAGATCTGCCGGCGTGAGGTCGACTTTCTCGTCGGGCTGCACCCCGACGCGGTCGATCTGAGCGCCCGACGGCGAGACGAAGCGGTGCACCGTGATCTGGACCTGCGAGCCGTCGGAGAGGGTTTGGACCTCGGCGACAGCGACGCTGCCGGCGGTTGGATTGCCAACCAGCGTCGCCAGGCCGTACTCCTTCAGCGCCGCGGCGAGGATCTCCGAGCCGGAGGCGGTCCCATTGTCCACCAGCACCGCTACGGGGGGCAGCGGCCGTATCGGCGTTGTCCCTTCCGCGTTCAGCGGCGTCTTGCGCCGCGCCCGGTCGATCTCGATCCCGATCGGCTTGCCCGAATCGACGAAGAAGCCGGCGACCGTCGCGACGGCGCGGAGCGAGCCGCCGCCGTTGCCGCGCAGGTCCAGCACAATCCCCTTCGCCCCACCCCGCGTCAGCATGCCAGCCAGCGCCTGCGCCACCTGCATCGGGACCTCGTCGGAGAACTGGCGGATGCGGAGGTAGGCGATGCGCGGACCGTTGCCGCGCGAGCCGATGCGGGCATCGACCGGCTGGATCTGGAGTTGGGCGCGCGGCACCTCCACCATCTGCGGGCTCGTGTCGTTCCCGCGCTCCACCCCGATCTGGACCGTCGTGCCTTCGGGGCCACGGACAGCGTCCGCGACCGCGTTCAGGTCAAGCGCAGTGACGTCCTTCCCCTGCACCGAGATCAGCCTGTCGCCCGCGTGCAGCCCGGCGCGCTCGGCGGGGCTGTTCGGAAACACCTCCACCACCATCGGCGGAAGCCCGGCGCCGGGCTTGCTCAGACGCACGCCGATGCCGGTGTACGACGACTCCGCCTTGCGCTGGGCCTGCTCCGCCTCGATGTAGCTGGTGTGGCTGTCGCTCAGGCTGTCCAGCATCGCATGTAGGATCGCCACATCCGGCCGGACGCGGTTCGCCCAGTCGAAATGTTTGGTGACCACCGTGCTGTACGCGGAGGCGAAGGCAGCCCAGTCGCGCTCCGCGTCATCCGTCGGGCCGGGGAGCGCATCGACTGGCTCTGTGTCCAGCGGGAGCGCCTTGTCCTTCAGCAGTGCATCGCGCAACGCGTTGCGCGCGGCGGCGATGAGCTGCTCATGGTCCACCCGATCGACGTAGCGCTGCAGCACCAGTTCGTAGACGCCGCCCAGCTCGCTCGCCGGAAGCGCTACGCTCTGCTTGGACTCATCGCCGCTGGCTGGTGTTGGCGTGGCCTTGACCGGGGCTGGCTGGGCCGGCGCAGCCGGCGTTGGCGTCGCCTCCTGGGCGCCACAGGCCGAAGCGCCGAGCGCGAGCGTCAGGAGCAGTGCGACTAGGAGTGTGCGGAGGCGCTCTGGCATGCCGCCCTGTGTTGTCCGCGGCGCATGCGCCATCATCCGGGCACACGCTCTAGCGGCATTATAGGTCATCCGTTCCGGTGGGCCGTGATTACGCGGCGCCAACGACGCGTGCAGCAGTGGCCCAGCGCTGCGCCAGCCCAGAGCAGGAGCGCTAGCGGCGGTACCGCTGGGAAGCGTAGCGCTGCGAGGCCATGACCGGGGTGGCAGAAACAGGCGCCTCGCGCTTGCGCCGCCGCCAGGGGGGAGTGACCAGGACTCGCCGCGGGCTCGGCTTCGGCAGGCTCTCCGCCTCGCCGGTCGGGCTCGGCTCGTACGGCACCACGTTCGCGAACACCTGCTCAAGCTGCTCCAGGTTGAGCGTCTCCTGCTCCTTGAGCAGCGCGGCGGCGGCGAGTAGCACCTCGCGATTGGTCTCCACGATCTGCCGCGCCCGCTGGTGCATCGCCTGGATGACCTGGCGTACCTCGTGCTCAATCCGGCGCGCCGCCTCTTCTCCAAAGCCGCGGTAGTCCGGCGCGTCGCTCCAGAGGCTGCGGCCCTGGAAGACCAGCGGCCCCACCTGCTTGCTCATCCCGAACTCGGTCACCATTCGACGCGCGATCTCGGTGGCGCGCTGGAGGTCGCTGGAGGGGCCAGTGGTTACTTCGCCGTACAGCATCTCCTCCACCACGTGGCCACCGAGCGCCGTGGCGATCGCCGCCTCGAACTCCGACTTCGACCACATGTTGCGGTCCTCCTCGGGTACCAGGCGGGTGTGCCCGCCGGTCATCCCGCGGGAGACGATGGTCACCTTGTGGACCTTGTCGGCGTGCGGCTGGGCCCAGGCCACCAGGGCGTGGCCGATCTCGTGGTGGGCCGTGATCTCGCGCTCGCGCTCGCTCAGCACCCGGCTCTTGCGGCGCGGGCCGGCGGTGATCCGATCGATCGCCTCTTCGATCTCTTCCGTCCCGATCCGGGCCAGGTTCCGCCGCGCGGCGAGGATCGCCGCCTCGTTGATCAGGTTCTCCAGGTCGGCCCCGCTCAGCCCCGCAGTCAGCTTCGCCACCTGGGCCAGATCCACGTCGGGCTCCAGTGGCTTGCCGCGGGCGTGCACCTGGAGGATCGCGAGCCGGCCAGCCGCGTCCGGCAGGTCCAGGTGCACCTGGCGGTCGAAGCGGCCCGGCCGCAGGATCGCCTCGTCGAGCACGTCGGCTCGGTTGGTCGCGGCGAGCACGATCACGTTCGAGCGCGGGTCGAAGCCGTCCATCTCCACCAGGATCTGGTTCAGCGTCTGCTCGCGCTCCTCGTGCGCCACGCCCATATTGCTGCCGCGCTTGCGCCCGACTGCGTCGATCTCATCGATAAAGACGATGCAGGGCGCAAGCTTGCGCGCTTCCTGGAACAGGCTGCGGACGCGCGAGGCGCCAACGCCCACGTACAGCTCAACGAACTCGGAGCCGCTGGCGGAGATGAAGGGGACGCCGGCCTCGCCAGCGACGGCCCGGGCGAGCAGGGTCTTGCCGGTGCCGGGCGGGCCCACCAGCAGCACCCCGCGCGGAATGCGGGCGCCGAGCTGCGCGAACTTGGAGGGGCAGCGCAGGAACTCGACGACCTCCTCCAGGTCTTCCTTCGCCTCCTCCACCCCGGCGACGTCTGAGAACCGCGTGGTGGGCCGATCGGCGATAATCGTGCGATAGTTCCCCGCCGCCAGCTTGGTCGGAGGGGGGAGCCCATTCCCGGCGCTAGTGTCGTCGCGGGGGCTCGGTACGCGACGCGTACGCAGTAGCCAGATCATCCCGATCCCGACAGCGAGCAGGGCCAGCGGGAGCGCCAGGGCAAAGAGCTGGGTAGGGATCGACCCGAGCGCTTGGGGCAGGGATGCGAAGATGGCCTCTCGGGCCGAGGGCGGGATGATTGAGACGATCCCGACGATGGCGATCAGCCCAAGCAGGGCGATGGGGAACGGCGAAGGGGGGCGCTGAGTTGGCTGGTGGTCTCTCATGGTGTCATCACATCACACAAGTCGATTCACGTCGCCGGGAGATGCGTGATCCGGTCTCTTCCGTCATGCCTAACAGGCAAGATGTGTTCCAGTTCACCACGCCCCGCCGGTGTCCCTCGCAATTGTACGCGCGATACATAGGTGTACCGCTCTCCGCGCATCCTGGTAAGGAACACAGGTACCGGGATCGACTGGTCATCCGGCCGTCCCTGGTCGATCCTTTTTACCGGAAGCGGCGTACCGTCCGCCTGCTTCAGGCGGAGACGCGGCCCTGGGTAGGATGTCCAGGCCCGGCCCGGAGCGATACGCCCTAATGAGGAGCTACGGCGCGCGCACCACTATGGCCGCGCCTTCGCGGCCGCTCGCCGCGCCGGCGTGGGCGGCGGTGCGGCTGGCGCTGCCCGACCTGCTCCTGGTGCTTCTGCTCTGTGCGCTGCCGGTGCTGTTCTTCTGGCGGATGCTGCTGGCGACGCCGGATCAGCGCCTGACGATCCAGGAGGGCGACTTTACCCAGGAGTATTTCCCGCTCGCGCTGGTAGCAGCGGCGGCGCTGCGGTCGGGCGAGTGGCCGATCTGGAACCCGCTGACCGGTATCGGGCAGCCGCTCCTCGCCGATCCGCAGACGGCGCTCCTGTACCCGCCCACCTGGCTGTTCCTGCCCCGGCTGCGGGGACCAGATGCCACCTCCTTCCAGGTGTTCGAGTCGCAGATCCCGCTGCACTTCGCCATCGCCGCGCTTGCCGCGTACGCGCTCGGCCGCTACCTGCTGCGATCGCGGTTCGGGGCGCTCGTGCTCGCGCTCACCTTCGCCTACTCGGGTTTTCTGACCTCGTATCCAGCTCAGCAACTGCCGATCCTGCGCACCGCGGTCTGGCTCCCGCTTCAGGCGCTGGCGCTGCTGCTCGCGCTCGATCGCCGTAACTGGCGTTGGGCAGCGGCGGCGGGGCTCGCTACGGCGCTCGCCATCCTGGCCGGCCACCCGCAGACGCTGCTGTTCCACCTGTACGCTCTGGGAATTCTCACCGTCTGCTGGTGGTGGCAGGTGCGCCGGACTCCCACGGCCCGCGGCTGTGGGCTCGCGCTCGGGGCGCTCGGCCGCCTCGGGTTCTCGCTGGGGATCGCCTTTCTGCTGGCGGCGCCACAGCTCCTGCTCACGCAGGAGTTTACCCGCCTGTCCACCCGTTCCGATGTCTCGTTCGCATTTCTCGCCCATGGGTTCGCGCCCCGTGAGCTGCTGCTAGGAATGCTCGCGCCGCGGATCCTCGGCGGGCCGCCGCCCTACGTGGGCGGGCTCCCGCCCTACGTTGGGGTGCTGCCGCTGCTGCTCGCGCTCCTGGCGCTGGCGCTCGCCCGGGGTCGGACCACGCTGTTCGGCGTGGCGCTGGCCGGGTTCGGGGCGCTGCTGTCGCTCGGCGGCCAGAGCGCGCTGTTCTCGCTGCTGTACCTGGTAGCGCCGGGCTTCGGCCTGTTCCGCGACCAGGAGCGCGGAATCGAGCTGTTCGCCTTCGGGATGGCGCTGCTCGCCGGCCGCGGCGCGGCGTCCCTGTCGGGCCCCCTGACACCGCTGGCGCGGCGTCAGATCCGGCTCGTCTTGCGCCTCGGGGTGGTGGCAGCAGCCCTGGCGGCACTGGCTGTGATCGGGCTCGGCTGGCTGTTCCTGGCACAGAGCGACGGGCCGACCCGTGACCGAGTGCAGACCGCGCTAGACGCCAGCGCCTGGTTCGTGCTCATGCTGGGGGCCGGGCTGCTCCTGCTGCACCTGGCGCTGAGCCGCCGCGCCGCCCGCGCGCTCTGGCCCGTGGGGGCGGTGGCGCTCGTGCTCCTCGACCTCTTCTCCGTCGGAGCCGATGCCAACCTCGCCGACCGCCGCCCGGACGACGTCTATCGCGCCTCCCAGATCGTCCAGCGCCTGCGTGCCGAGCCGCCGCCGTTCCGCGTGGTCGACCAGGACATCCTCAACGGCCACCATGGGCTGGTGTTCGGTCTGCCGGCGCTGGAGCCTGGCTTCATCTTGAAGGTGAAGCGGTACGAGGAGGTGCGCCAGGCGGCGACGCCGCAGCGCTTATTCGATCTGTTCGATGGGCGGCTGCTCGTCACCCGCGATCGGCACGACGACCTGGAGCTCCTGCTCGAGGAGCCGTACGGCGACGCCACCAACCGCCTGTACCGCCTGCCGCCCGGCCCCGGCCGAGCCTGGCTGCCGGCCGAGGTGCAGGTGGCGCCGGACGCGGCAGCCTCGCTGGCCGCAGTGCTGCGGCCGGACTTCCAGCCAGCGCGCACCGTGATCCTGGAGGGTGCGCCCGCCGGCACGCGCCCATCGGGCAGCGGTCAGGTAGAATCCGTGCGCCTCGGCTGGTCGCAGACCAGCATCCAGGTGCGCACCGAGCAGGGGACCTACCTCGTCGTCTCTCAGGCGGCGTATCCGGGCTGGAGCGCCCGTGTCGATGGGGCGCCGGCCGATCTGCTGACGGCGGATCACGCGCTCGTCGCGCTCTGGGTGCCGCCAGGAGAGCACCGGGTGACGCTCTCCTACTGGCCGACCGGGCTGAATCTGGGGCTGGCCGCGGCCGGCCTCGCGTTCAGCGTTGCCCTGCTCACGCTCTGCGCGCCGCCGCCTGGCCGGCGTGCTGGAAAGGGACGCACACCCTGAAAGCGGTTCTCGTCGTCTCCCTTGTCCTTGGGATCGTCATCCTACTGTTCCTCGCCCGTCGGCGCCTCTGGCTGGCGCTGAAGCTGACCGCGGGCGGGTTCATCGCAATCAACCTGGTCCGCTTCTTCCAGGCGCGCGATCAAACCGACCGCTTCGTCGTCTTCTTCGCCGCGCTCGGCGCCTTCGGGCTGGTCTGGCTCGCGCTCTGGGCCATCACCCGCGCAGTCGAGCGCCACCGCCGCCTGCACCCGCCACCGGTACGCCTGCCCCAGCGCCGCCCGCGCTGGCGCCTGTAGCCCCCGGGCGCTGAACCGTCTAGCTGGCGCCGCGCTGGCGGGCGGGTGCCGGACCAGGGCTCGCGACCTGTCCTCGCGGCTCCGCCCAGTGCGCGAGCTGCTCGGCGATCGGCCGCAGCGCACGCTGGGCGTCGCCCAGCAGCGTGTGGCCGTCGCAGACCGTGGCATAGGTGGTCGAGCGGTAGCCCAGGCTCAGCAACTGATAGGCGCGGGCGCTCAGGCGCAATCCCTGCAAGAGCCCCTCGTGCACACGCTGCGCCTCGGCGGGGGGCTCCAGCGCCGCCAACGCCTCCGCGGCGCTGGCGAGCTCCCAGCGCTGCACCGAGGCGGTGTTCGCGAGCATCTCGGGGTTCGGAGACTCCTGGGTGTGGGCGAGCCAGTCGGCGTAGGCGCGCTCTACACGCTCAACAAGTGGCTGCACCTGGCGCGCGTAGGAGATGAGCGCGGGGCTCGGCGTCTGCTGGTTGCCGCCCAGGAGGCGCGCGGCGCGACCGAGCAGCGTCCGCGCCGTGGCGAAGGAGGGTGAAGCTGCCATCGGCGGCACGGTAGCGGCCCCGCCCCGCCGCTGTCAACCGCGCGGGCGCTCGCTTCTAGTGGCGAGCGCGGCCGATGATTGCTCCCCGCCGTCGGGCGGGCTATACTCGGACCAGTTGCATAGGCACACGGGAGCCGGGATACCGGCTGAGAGGGTGGCTGTACCTCGCCACCGACCGTTGAACCTGACCTGGGTAATGCCAGCGGAGGGAGCGCGCAAGCGATCACCAGAAGCCACCCAGGGTGGCTTTTTTGCTGCTCGCCGTTCCCTCCCCGGAAGGGAGAGGCGTGTGGACGCGATTGCCGAACGATCCAGCGAGCTTGGAATTCAGCCCGTCCCGCTCGGTCGGCGCGCGCTGGGGTTCTTCGACTCGTTCGTGCTCTGGGCCGATCTTGGGATCTCGTTCCTGGTCATGGTCGTCGGGATGTTCCTGGTCCCTGGCCTGGGGCTCGGCCAGGCGCTGCTCGCGACGTTGATCGGGGCGGTGATCGGGAACCTGCTGCTGGCGCTGGGCGCCCTCATTGGGGCGGATGTCGGCGTTCCCACCATGGTGCTGCTGCGCCCGGTGCTAGGGATCCGGGGCTCGTATCTGCCCACGGTGCTCAACGTCGTCCAGCTCATCGGCTGGGCCACATTCGAGGTCATCGTCATGGCGCAGGCCACGGATCTGCTCACGCAGCGGCTGTTCGGGCTGAGCGCCTACCCGCTGTGGGTGCTCGGCTACGCGGTGCTGACGACGCTCTTCGCAGTCTGGGGGCCGGTGCGGCTGGTCAAGCAGTTCCTGGAGCGCTATATCGTCTGGCTGGTGCTGGCGACGACGGTCTGGATCACCGTCGCGCTGTTCACCAGCTACAACATCGGTGAGCTGCTGGCTCGCCCGGGCACCGGGGACCTGACGTTCCTGGCGGCGGTGGACCTGGTGGTCGCGCTGCCGATCTCCTGGTTCCCCCTGGTCGCCGATTACTCGCGGCTGTCAACCAGCAAGAGCGCCGCGTTCTGGGGCACCGGGCTCGGCTACTTCATCCCGCAGGTCTGGTTTTACGCGCTCGGGGCGCTGCTCGTGCTCGGGCCCGGGGTGTCCGCCGATCCGAACGCACCGGTCGCTCCGTTGCTGGCGGCGATCGCCGGCCTGACCAACGGCTGGATCGCGCTGCTGATTCTGCTCATCGACGAGACGGACGAGGGCTTCGCCAACGTCTACTCAACCGCGGTGTCGATCCAGAATCTGGCTCCCTGGCTGAGCCAGCGCAATCTCTCCATCGCGATCGGGGGCCTGGTGCTGATCCTGGCCGAGGCGCTGCCGCTGACGCAGTACGAGAGCTTCCTGCTGCTGATCGGCTCGGTGTTCGTCCCGCTGTTCGGGGTGCTCGCGGCCGATTACTTCGTCGTACGCCGTGGCCGCTACGTGGCCCGCGAGCTGTTCGAGCGACCAGGCGCCTACTGGTATCTCGGCGGGGTGCAGTGGGGGGCGTTGGTCTGCTGGCTGGTCGGCGCAGCGGTATACCTCGCGATCGGCGGCATCGCCCCGCTCGGGATCGACGGGCTCGCACCCTGGCTGGGGGCGACGCTGCCGAGCCTGGCGGTCTCGTTCCTGCTGTACCTCGTCGCTGCGCAGGTCGGTCTCGTTGGTGGGGCCAAGGCGAGCGCCAGGGAGGGCTGAGATGGCGGGCGTCCCGCGACTGCTCACGATCGCCGGCTCCGACTCGGGCGGCGGGGCGGGGATTCAGGCGGACCTCAAGACGTTCTCCGCGCTCGGCGGCTACGGCATGTCGGTGCTCACCGCGATCACCGCGCAGAACACCCTCGGGGTTACCGCGGTGCACGAGCTTCCGGTGGACGCGGTGCTGGCCCAGATCGATGCGATCGTGTCGGATATCGGGGTCGACGCGACCAAGACCGGAATGCTGGCCAACGCGGATCTGGTGCGTGCGGTCGCCGACCGGGTGCGGCGGGGCGGGCTGCCGCGCCTGGTGGTCGACCCGGTGATGGTGGCCAAGGGGGGCGACCGCCTGCTGCGCGAGGACGCCGTCAGCGCAGTGCGCGAGGCGCTGCTGCCGCTGGCAACCGTAGTGACGCCGAACCTGCCGGAGGCGGAAGTGCTGCTGGAGCGGCGGATCGAGTCGCGGGACGACATGCGCGCCGCCGCCCGGGCGCTGGTGGCGTTAGGGGCGCGGGCCGCGGTGGTGAAGGGCGGCCACGCCCCGGGCGACGATGTGGTGGACGTGCTGTTCGACGGCGAGGCGATCCACGAGCTCCGCGCGCCGCGGATCGAGACGACCTCCACGCACGGCACCGGCTGCACTTTCGCCTCCGCCATCGCCGCGTACCTGGGGCACGGCTGCACCCTGGTGGAGGCGGTCGAGCGGGCGAAGCGCTACCTGTGGGAGGCGATCAACGCCGCCTACCCCGTTGGCCACGGCCACGGCCCGGTGCACCATTTCTGGCGCTGCTGGGCTCCGGGGCAGCCCCCCGAGTAGCCGAGCGCGATTCGCTCGCAGCAGCGGGCCATGGTTCGATCCCCGCGCCCTTGGAGGGGTGGGCAGCGGGAGGTGCGCGGTCGGGGGCGCTGGGGTACAGTCGGCAGCGGGGCGCCGTACACCCTGAGCCCGGTGCCGGGTGTCACAGAGGAGCCAGCGGATGCAGGAGCTCGCGCCAGGCATCGTTCGGGCCGGCTGCCAGCGGATCAACTGGTACCTGCTCCAGGAGGGTGCCAGCCTCACGCTCATCGACTGCGGCCTGCCCCGGCAGTGGCCGGCGGTCGCCGAGAGTGTGCGCCGGCTGGGTCGGCGTCTGAGCGACGTCGAAGCCGTGCTCCTCACCCACGCGCACACCGACCACGCCGGCTCCGGCGAGCGCCTCCGCCGCGGTGGGGCACGGGTTCACGCGCATCCGGCCGAGGTGCCGCAAGCCCGGGGCGGGCTGCCAGCCGCGACCGAACGGAGCGCGCTCGTGTATCTCTGGCGGCCGGCGGCGCTGGCGACACTCTGGACACTGCTCCGCGGCGGCGGTCTGCGGCTGGAGCCGATCCGCGAGGTCGTGGAGGTCACGGACGGGGCGACGCTCGACCTGCCGGGGTGGACGCGGGTAATCCATCTCCCCGGCCACACGCCCGGGAGCGTCGGCTATCCGCTCGAGGAGCGGGAGCGCTCTGCTCCGGCGATGCCCTGGTGACCGTGAACCTGCTGACCGGGCGCAGCGGCCCCCAACTGCTCCCGCGCGCTTTCACGGTCGACAGCCACCAGGCGCTCGCCTCGCTCGATCGGGTGGCCGGGCTGCCGGGCTCGATCCTGTTGCCCGGGCACGGGGAGCCCTGGCGGGGCTCCCTCGCGGAGGCGGCCGCTCGCGCCCGCGAGGCTGGCGTAGCGTCGCACCATTCAGGCGGCCTGGTGGGCGTGGCACAGCGGGCGCCACGCGGGCGGCAGGATGGGTTCATGCACCCGCTGGCGGGCAGGCGTGGCCGCGCGGGTGGGACACTGGAATGGCGCTAGTGGGGCGGGCCGAGCAGGACGGGCGTTTGCGGCAGGGTCTGCGAGTTCAGGTAGAGCACCGCCGCGAGCGTCCCCAGCAGCATCAGGCCGGCGAGGGCGAACGCGGCGATCGAGATCCAGACGGAGAAGTTACTGATGCGCTCTCTCACGGTCGGGTCGTTTCACTCCTCTCCACGGGCTCCTGCGGATCACAGGGTGGCTACGGGGCTGGGCGCTGGCCCCATTCTGCGCTCCACCGCGTCACGCACCTGGTCGTCTAGCGCCGCGTAGGCGCGCAGCAGGCCAAAGCAGCCGGCGAGCATCATGTCGCCGTGGGGCACCGCCTCGTAGACGGAGAGCTGCGTCTGGCGCAGCATCGCGCGGCGCGGCCCAACCACGGCCACGAGCGGCAGGTGGCCGTTGCGCCGGGCGCCCTCGAAGACGACCGCGCCGTGGCCCTTGGTGCCGAAGACCTCGTCGTTGGTCAACACGCCGCCGCCGAGCCGCCGGATCAGCGTCTCCAATTGCGCTGGGCTCACCTCGCCGGTGTGGTGCTCGAACAGTCCAGCGATGTGGCCGCCGCGCAGGTCGAACGCCAGGCAGTGGAAGTTCCCCACGTTCACCACAATCGCCTCGTCGCGGCGGCCAACTCGAGGGTCTTCGAGCGCGCCAAGCACCGCCGCGGGCGCGGTGTCCATCAGCAGTAACGGGTAGGTGGCCGGAACCGTCTCTGCCACCGACTGGAGTCGCGTCAGCCGGGCCGGGATCTCCTCACGCCGGAAGGCGAAGGCGGCCAGGCTCTCCCACGCTGCGAGCCGCTCCTTGAGGAAGTCGAAGCGGAACACCCGGTCGCTGTAGCCGGGTGGCGCCGCGCCGTGATCGAACACCGCCACCGCGATCCGATCGAGCTCGGGCCCGACGCCGAACAGCCGCAGCGCGGACAGGATCTCCTCCAACCAGAAGTCGCGCAGCGTCACCACCGCCGCGCCGGGAACGCGCTCGGCCTCGTCCTCGCTCACCACCTGGATGCCCATTGCGCGGACGGCGTCCAGGTCGTCGTCGAACGTCTGGGCCGCCTCGGGCGTGGCGTAGACCGGCAGGCCGGCGCGGACGTGGTCCATCGCCGCCCAGTGGCTCGGCCCGCCACCCATCGTCACCCCGCGCAGCACCAGCGGAAGGCGTTGCCGGGTCGCCTCGCGGATACGCTGGGCGACGACGACCGTAGGCGACGGCATCACGAGCTTGTAGTCGTTCTCCAGCTCGCGCTCGGAGTCGAACAGCAGGATGTCCTGCGTCCCGGTACCAACGTCGACAGCGAGAATGCGCATCGGTTCTGCTCCGCAGGATTGTAAACGGGTGGCGAGTTGGGCCGCAGCCGGCGCGTATACTTAGCGGCGCATGGCTCGCCTCTCGCTCGCCGTTCAGGTGGTTCTGGCGCTCGCTGGCTGGGGCGCGGTCGCCGCCATCGTCACGCGCACCTACCCAACCCAGCCGCAGGCGCTGGTGGCGTTTTACGGCGCGCTGTTCGTCGCGCTGTCTGCCACCGCCGGCTGCCTATTCTGGCTCGCGCTCCGAGCCCTCAGCCGCAAGAACCCGCCCCACCCGACGCTCAGCTACCTCAGCCACGGGATGGTATTCAGCGCGCTGGCGCTGTTCGGCCTCTGGCTCCAGTCGCTGCGCATGCTCTCGCCGCTGCACGTGGTGCTCCTGTTCGGGCTGTTCCTGTTCTTCGAGCTGGCAGTGGCGCTCGGGGGCCGGGGGACGTGAGGGACGACCCCTGGGCTGCCCTGGCGCCACTGTACGATTGGGAGCACGGCGCCTTCGTCGACGACGTGGCGGCCTACCTGGCTCTGGCGCGGCGGACCGGCGGGCCGGTGCTGGAAGGGGCGTGCGGTACGGGGCGGGTGGTGCTACCACTGGCCCGCCAGGGCTTCGCGGTCGTCGGCTTCGACCGTTCGGCGGCGATGCTCGCCCTGGCGCGGGCGCGCGTCGCCGCCGCCGGGCTGCCCGGCGACCGGGTGCGTCTGTTCGAAGGCGACCTGCGGAGCGCCGAGGCGGGCGGGCCGTTCGGGCTAGCGATCCTGGCGCTGGACGCGCTCGGGCTGCTGCTGGAGCAGTCGGACCAGCTCGCGGCGCTGCGGAATCTCGGTGGGCAGCTACGCCGCGGCGGACTGCTGGCGATCGATGTCGCTAACGGCAACGCACGCGGCGGCGAGCCGACGGAGGAGCTGCGGCACCATTTCACCCGGCCTCATCCGGAGCATGGGCGTCCCGTGACCAAGTGGGTGGCACGACACACCGATCCCGCGGAGCAGGTGGACGAGCTGTGCTATCTGTATGACGAGGTCGGGCTGGACGGGCGGGTGACGCGTACCGTGGCGTGGCACCGGCTGCGCTATTTCCACCGCTTCGAGCTGACGTGGCTGGTCGAGCGGGTCGGCCTGCGCATCGAGGGGGTGTACGGCGACTACGACTTCAGCCCGTTCGCGGCGGAAAGCCCCCGACTGTTCGTCGTCGCCCGCCGGCCCGACGATACCCCGTTGGCGACTGACCCCGGCCTGGGGCGCAGCGTCGCGCCGACCGGGTAGTGGTCGGAGCCGACCGAGGGCAGCACCGCGGCGCTCACCGCCTCCAGGTCGCGGGTGTGAAAGATGTAGTCGAGCCGTACCAACGGCACCGGCCAGGGGCGGCGCTGGCGCCGGATTCGCACGAAGACCGGGAACGTGTGGCCGAAGCCGCGCCCAGCCGTCGCGAACGCGTCGTCCAGCAGACTGGTCAGGCGCCCATAGGCCGCAGACTGCTCGGTCAGGTTGAAGTCGCCGGCGAGGATGAGCGGCGCTGGGAGAGCTTCGATGCCGCGCAGGATCCGTTCGACCTCGCAGTCGCGTATCTGGCCATCGTACAGCCGGACACCAGCCTCCCAGGGACCCAGCAGCGGCACGGTAGGGTGCGCGGTCACCAGGTGCAGCGGGCCGAGCGGACCACGCATCTCGGCCGCGAGCGCCAGCGGCTCCTGCTCGTCGTTGCACACCAGCACCACCTTGCGGAGTGGGTAGCGGCTCCACCAGCCGAGACCGCGGTAGCCTGGGTGCGGACCGGTTACATGATAGGGATACTCGGAGGCCAGCATCGCTATGAGCCGCTGGCAGGTGCGGGCGTCCAGCTCTTGCAACGCGAAGCAGTCTGGCCGCTCGCGCAGCACCAGCGCCGCCACCTGCGCGGCGTTGCGGGCGCCGCGCAGCACGTTCGCGGTGATGACCGTGATTGTGCCCGGCGGCCGCGACGCGGGGCGGCTGCGGAGCAGGCGCCGGCCGTAGAGCGCCACGAAGGCCCCGGCGAGGCCGACGAGCATGCGCCGGAGCCAGCGGCTCCGCTGGCAGCGCGCCACGCCGAGCGCTACTGGCAGCGGCAGGTAGGCGAAGGGGAGGAAATCGGTTCCCAGCGCGAGCGGTGAGACGCTGCTCAACGGTGTGCGCCGCGCCAGCAGCAGGGCCAGCAGCAGGGCGGCGTACACACGGGCCAGCAGCCGCCACAGCGGCCAGCGACAGGGGATCATATCGGCTGATTGTACGGGTAGGCAGCCTCGGGCGGGCGATAGCTCGGACTGGCGTCACGTCCAGTCCCATGCCCGTGCTCACCGGTCAGCCCTTCTTTCTCAGCGGGCCGGGGCGAGCCGGTTATAATGCGCGGAATGCTGCGTGCTTCGCACTCTGGAGAACGAAATGCCCGAGCGTGATCGTTTCGAGGCGCTGCTGTCCGAGACCCTCCGGCAGGCCGCGCCGGTGGCCGTCATGGGCGGACCACAGCCCGAATACCCCTTCACCTATGGGCTGCCAGACCCAGCATCGTTTCCCAGCCGGGCGCTGCTCAGAGTGGCGCGTACGGTACTGCTGGAGCAGGGGCGCGAGGCCTTGCAGTACGGCAACTATCAGGGCGACCCGGCACTGCGGTCGCTGGTTGCGGACCGGTTGCGCTGGCTCGACGGGGTGGAGGTAGGGCCAGAGCAAATCCTGATTACCAATGGCTCCTCTCAGGCGATCGCCCTCGTTGCTCAGGCACTGGTCAACCGGGGCGACACCATCCTGGTGGAGGCGCCTACCTTCCTGGGCGCGGTCCGCACCTTCGAGCTGTTCGGGCCGCGGGTGGTCGAGATCCCGCTGGACGACCACGGGATGCGGATCGACGTGCTCGAACGCACCCTGACCGATCTGCGCCGCGGGGGGATTCAGCCGAAGCTCCTGTACACGCTCCCGACCTTCCAGAATCCAGCCGGCGTGACGCTCACCCTGGACCGGCGCCGCGCACTCGTGCAACTGGCGGAGCGGTTCAACGTCCCGGTCCTGGAGGACGACCCGTACGGCGAGCTCCGCTTCGAGGGCCGCGCACTGCCGAGCTTGCTGAAGCTAGACCGCTCTGGCCTGGTGATCCGCTGCGGGTCGTTCTCGAAGATTCTCGGCGCTGGGCTGCGGCTCGGCTGGCTGGCCGCGCCGGAGTCGCTGCTGCGCCGCCTGGTGCAGCTCAAGGTCGATGGCGGGACGAATCCCTTCGCGTCGCACTTCGCGGTCGCCTTCGCCCGCCGGGGCCTGCTGGAGCGGCACGTGCGCTTGCTCCGCAGGGTCTACCGGGCGCGGCGGGACGCGATGCTCGAATCGCTTGAGGCCCACTGCTCCGAGCACGCCACCTGGACGCGGCCGCAGGGCGGCTTCTTCATCTGGGTGCAGCTCAAGCCGGAGATCGACCCGGCGCGGGCGCGTGAGGAGGCTCTGGCACGTGGGGTGGCGTACCTGCCGGGCCCGGCCTGCTACAGCAGCGGGCGTGGTGCCAACCAGCTCCGCCTCGCGTTCAGCTACCTGCCGGAAGATCAGATTCGGGCAGGCATCGCGCGGCTGGGGGAGGCGCTGGCGGCGGCGCGGCGCGCCCCGGTCGCCGCGGGTGCGCCGCGCTAACGTCCCCTGGCCCGACGGTAGCCATGTTCCTGGACAAGCTCCTCGCGTCGTGTCGCCAGAACCAGAGCCTGCTCTGCATCGGGCTGGACCCGGATCCAGCGCTCGCCCCGCTCGAGCTGGTTGGCCGAGCGGACTGGGCGGCACGTTTTGGCCAGGGCATCGTCGAGGCGACCGCCGACCTGGTCTGCGCCTACAAGCCGAACCTGGCGTTCTACGAGGCGCTCGGCACCGCCGGCTGGCAGGCGCTGGGGGCGACGCTGGCGGCGATCCCGCGCCACATCCCGGTCATCGCGGACGCCAAGTGTGGCGACGTCGGCCACAGCGCCCGCGCCTATGCCCGGGCGCTGTTCGATACCCTGAACGTTGACGCCGCCACGGTAAATCCGTACCTTGGATTCGACAGCTTGGAGCCGTTTCTGGCCTACCGCGACCGGGGCATCCTCGTCCTCTGCCGCACCTCGAATCCCGGGGGAGCGGACTTCCAGGATCTGCCCTGCCGGCTGGACGGCCAGGAGATGCCGCTGTTCGAGGCGGTCGCGCGGCGCGCAGTGCAGTGGAACCGGGCGGGCAATGTGGGACTGGTCGTCGGAGCAACGTATCCCACTGAGGTGGCGGCGGTGCGCGGCATTGCGCCAGACCTGCCGCTGCTGATTCCGGGGATCGGCGCGCAGGCGGGCGATCTCGCCTCCGCTGTCCGAGCCGGGGTAGATCGCCAGGGCGAGCGGGTGCTGATCGCCGTCTCGCGGCAGGTGCTGTACGCCTCGCGTGGCACGGACTGGGCAGCAGCGGCCCGGGCGGCGGCGCTGGCCCTGCGCGACGCGATCAACCAGGTACGGGAGTTGCAGCGATGAGGCCACCACTCGAGCTGCGCCTCGGCGACGTCGTCCGGCTCCGCAGGCCACATCCCTGTGGCTCGACTGATTGGACCGTGGTTCGGCTTGGCGCGGATATCGGACTGCGCTGCCTCGGCTGCCAGCATCGGGTGCTGCTGCCGCGCAGCGACCTGGAGCGCCGCTTCGAACGATTCGTGAGTCGAGCCAAGCCAGTTGAGCCCCTCGTTGACGCAGACACACCTGGCGACGGGTGAAACCGCGCCCCAGGGCGCCGGCGGGCCAGCCGACGCGGAGGGGGTAGCGGGCGACTCGATCTGGGCCAATCGGCCCTTCATGCTGCTCTGGGCGGCGCAAGCGATCAGCCAGACAGCGCAGAACGTCGTCTGGTACGGCATCCTGGTCCTGGTGCAGACGCGCTGGAACTCCAGCACGCACATGAGCCTGGCGGTGCTGACGCTGATGCTGCCCTCGGTGTTCTTCGGTATCGTTGCCGGGGTGTACGTCGACCGCTGGGATAAGCGCGTCGTCTTGATCGCCTCGAACGCGCTCCGCGTCGTCGTCACGGTCGGCTACACATTCGTCGACGGATACCTCCTGGCGATCTATGCCGCCAACTTCGCCTTCGCCACCATCTCCCAGTTCTTCACCCCGGCCGAGGCCTCCACGATTCCGGCCATCGTCCCGCGCCGGCTGCTGCTCCAGGCGAACGGGCTGTTCAACCTGACGTACACCGCCTCACAGCTTGTCGGGCTGGTGCTGCTCGGCCCACTGGTGGTGAACCTGTTCGGCACCGACGCGATCTTCTACGTCGTGGGGGCGCTCTTTGCCATCTGTGCCCTGCTGGTTTCCACTCTCCCGAGCCAGCCAGCGGACCAGACGCACGGACCGCGCAGCGGGCGCGAGGCGCTCGACGCGCTACTGGCGGATGCGCGTGAGGTGGCGCAGTTCGTCCTAGCCGATCGGGTCGTCTTGCTCGCCCTCGGCCACTGGACACTCTCGTCCATCCTGGGCATCGTGCTGGCGGTGCTGGCGCCCGGCTTCGTGGTGAACGTGCTCGGGATCGACGCGGCTGACAGCGTCTTCATCCTGGCGCCCGCCGGACTCGGGATGGTGGTCGGCACCGCGCTGCTGAACCGACTCGGCCAATGGTTCGACAAGCACTGGGTGACCAACGCCGGGCTGGTCGTGTTCAGCGCCTGCATGCTGCTCCTCGGCCTGCTCGGTCCAAGCTGGGCGTTTGTCTACCACGGCCTGCAGGCGCTGCTCGGGCACCGCCTGCCGCTGCTCGGCTTCTACGGACTCATCTCTGTCGTCATGCTGGTCGCGCTCGTGGCCGGGTTCGCGTTTGTCGCTATCTTCGTCCCGGCGCAGACGCTGATGCAGGAGCGCACCCCGGTGGCATTGCGCGGCCGCCTGTTCGCAGTGGCGATGGTCCTCAGCAACGTCACCAGCATCGCTCCCCTGCTCCTAGCTGGCGCGGTGGCGGACCTGCTGGGCGTCGCCCGGGCCTTCACGCTCCTCGGCCTCACCCTGTTCGCCGTCTCGGCGGCGAGCATCCGGGTCTCCCAGCGCCCGGGGGCAGCGCTGTTCGAACCCGAGCGGCCATAACCGATTACGCGGGAGCCGGGCCACGCAGCGTCCGCCACCGGCCCTCCGACCCGGCGTTGATCCCATGGAGCAGGGCACGGGGCGGCGCGAGCAGGGGAACGGCGCGGATGAGGCAGCCCGTGGGCCTCATCCGCGCCGCGGAAGGCCAGCGCGCGTTGGGGACGCGCCGGCTAGATCACCGAGACGGTATTGCTCCCGAAGTTCGCCACGTAGACCCGGTTCATGTCCGGGTTCACCGCGACGCCATGCGGATTCGTTCCAACAGTAAAGGTCGCCACCACCGTGTTCGTCGTCTCGTCGATCTTCGAGACGGTGTTGCTCCCCGAGTTCGCGACGTAGGCCCGGCTGGTCATCTGGTCGATCCCGACGCCGATGGGATGGCTCCCGACCGTGACCGTTTGCATCACCTGGTTGGTGGTTGCATCGATCACCGAAACCGTGTTCGTCCCGCTGTTGGCGACATACATCCGATTCGTCTTGGTGTCGATGCCGATCCCTTCCGGAGCGGAGCCGACCGGGATCGTCGCGACGACCTTGTCCTGCGTGGTGTCAATGACCGACACGCTGTTGCTGGAGCTGTTGGTGACATAGACGCGGTTCGTCTTGGGGTTGGCCGCCACGCCCCAGGGACCCTTGCCAACAGGGATCGTGGCGGAGACAGTGTGGGCGATCTCGTCGATGACGGAGACACTGTTCGCACCACTGTTGGCCACATACACCTTACTGTCCTGTGGGTCCTCCCAGATCCCGATCGGCGCGGTGCCGACGGTGACGGTCGCGTCCAGCGCGCCATTCTTGATAATCGAGACCGTGTTGCTGGCGAAGTTCGCGACGTACACCCGGCCGGTCCGGGTGTTCACCGCGACCCCGGCCGGTGCGTGGCCCACGCCAACTGTTCCGATGACCTGGTTGGTCGTGCCGTCGATAATCGAAACCGTGTTGTCGCCGAAGTTCGAGACGTACACCTCGCTGGTGAGTGGATTGAGGCCCACGCCATAGGGGCTCTTGCCGACTGGAATCGAGACGATCGATCCCGAGTCCGGCGTCGTGGCCTGCGCGCCGACGGCGGTGAGGGCCAGGGCCAGCAGACTGCCGAGGAGCGAGAGCGAGCGTGGCGGCACGGTCGACCTCCTGGGTGGGAGAGCGTTGTACTGCGCGGTACGGTACGCTGGCCGCTCAGGCGCCGGTCTTAGAGCCAGGTTAGCCGTTGCTTAGAGTTGGCTGGAGCGGCGTCTCGGGCCCGATCCATGCGTGCAGCCGGCGCGACCTAGTACAGTGAATGGGTTGCGAACGGCCGCCCGCTAGAGCCCGGCCGAGGTCCAACGCAGCACGAAGGGCGAGGCACGAGCAGATCGATGACAGGCTCTCACGTCGCGCAGCCGCCCGGCAGTCTCTCCCGCACCACGGGGGAGGCGCGACCCGGGCTGGCAGAGAGTGAGCTACACCCGGACCCGATCGCACAGTTCGAGCGCTGGTTTCGCGCTGCGCAGCAGGCGGGCATTCCCGCCCCGGAGGCGATGGCGCTGGCAACCGCTTCTCCGGACGGCATCCCTGCGGTGCGGATGGTGCTGCTCAAGGGCTTCGACGAGCGCGGCTTCGTCTTCTTCACCAACTACGAAAGCCGGAAGGGGCGAGAGCTTGCCGCCAACCCGCGCGCGGCGCTCGTCTTCTACTGGCAGCCGCTCCACCGCCAGGTGCGCATCGAGGGGGAGGTGGCGCGGGTGGCGCGCGAGGAGTCCGAGGCGTACTTTCGCACCCGGCCGCTGGAAAGCCGGCTGGCGGCGCTGCTCTCACGCCAGAGCGCGGTGATCCCCGATCGCGAGCACCTGGATGCCGGGCTGGCGACGTTGCTGGAGGAGTATGCCGACGGCGAGGTGCCGCTCCCGGACTACTGGGGCGGGTACCGGGTGGCGCCGACGGCGATCGAGTTCTGGCAGGGCCGACCGAACCGGCTGCACGACCGCTTCCGCTACCGCCGCCAGGCGGATGGCCGCTGGGCCGTGGAGCGGCTGGCGCCATAGCCAGCCGCGGGCCGTGTCGGGGGGCGGCGGCGCCCCGCCGCTCCCCGGGTGCGGCTACAGGTAGTACCGCTCGCTTTTTACCCGCTGCTCGTACTCGCGCCGTGCCGCCTGGACGGTCGGCACTTCAGACACCTCGGCGATCGGCACGTCCCACCATGACTCGTAGCTGGGCACGCCTACCGAAGGGTCTGTCTCGACCACGATTACCACGGTGCGGTCGACCTTGCGCGCCTCGCGGAGCGCCTCCTTGAGCGCGCCGATGCTGCGCACCTGGGCGACGTGCGCGCCCAGGCTCTGGGCGTTGGCGGCGAAGTCGACCGGGAGCGGCTCGCCGGTGAGGAGTCCGGTCCGCTGGTCGCGGTAGCGGTACTGAGTGCCGAAGCCCTGGCTGCCAACGGAGCGGCTCAGCCCACCGATGCTGGCGAAGCCGTGGTTGTCGATCAGGATAACGTTCAGCTTGTACCCCTCCTGGATCGAGGTCACGATCTCGGAGGGCATCAGCAGGTAGGAGCCGTCGCCGACCATCACGTAGACCTCGCGGCTGGGGTCGGCCATCTTCACACCTAGCCCGCCGGCGATCTCGTAGCCCATGGTCGAGTAGCCGTACTCGAGGTGGTAGCCCTTGGGGTCGCGGGTGCGCCAGAGCTTGTGCAGGTCGCCGGGGAGGCTGCCGGCGGCGGCGACGACGACGTCCCGCGGGCCGGAGGCTTCGTTCACCGCGCCGATCACCTCGCTCTGGGCTGGCAACGGCTGGTGGCCCAGGGAGAAGAGCCGCTCCACCTCCTGGGTCCACTCGGCGCGATAACGGGCGACGGTGGCGGCGTAATCGTCCGAGACGCGCCAGCCTTCGAGCCCGGCGCTGAGCTCCTCCAGGGTGACGCGCGCATCGGCGGTGAGCGGGAGGGCGCTGTGCTTGAAGGCGTCGAACTCCGCGACGTTGACGTTGATGAACCGCACCTCCGGGTGCTGGAACGCCGTCTTCGAGGCGGTGGTGAAGTCGCTGTAGCGGGTGCCGATCCCGATCACCAGGTCCGCCTGGCGGGCGAGCAGGTTGGCGCCGGGGGTGCCGGTGACCCCGATGGCACCGAGGTTCTGCGGGTGATCCCAGCCGAGCGAGCCCTTGCCGGCCTGGGTCTCGCCGACGGCGATGCCGGTGCGCTCGACGAAGCGCGCCAGCGCCTCGCTCGCCTCGCTGTACAGCACCCCGCCGCCAGCGACGATCATCGGCTGGCGGCTCGCCCGAATCAGCTCGATGGCCCGGCTGAGCAGCGCCCGGTCGGCGCGCGGCCGGGGCACGTACCAGACGCGCGGCTCGAACAGCCTGGCGGGGAAGTCGAACGCCTCCGCCTGGACGTCCTGCGGGAGCGCCAGCGTTACTGCTCCGGTGTCGGCCGGAGAGGTCAGCACCCGCATCGCTTCGGGGAGCGCGGTGATGATCTGCTCCGGCCGCTCGATGCGGTCCCAGTAGCGGGAGACGGGGCGGAAGACGTCGTTGGCAGAGATATCCTGCGTCTGGGGCGACTCGAGCTGCTGGAGCACCGGGGCGACGTTGCGGCGGGCGAAGATGTCGCCGGGGAGCAACAGCACCGGGAGGCGATTGACCGTGGCGACCGCGGCGCCGGTGACCATGTTGGTCGCGCCGGGGCCGATGGAGGTGGTGCAGGCGAAGGTGCGGAGCCGATTGCTCATCTTGGCGAAGGCGGCGGCGGTGTGCACCATCGCCTGCTCGTTGCGGGTGAAGTAGAAGCGGAACTCCGGGTCCTGGTGCAGCGCCTGGCCGATTCCGGCAACGTTGCCATGGCCGAAGATGCCCCAGCAGCCGGCGAAGAACGGCTGCCGCTGGCCGTCCCGCTCTACCTGCTGCTGCTTCAGGAACGCGATGATCGCCTGCGCGGTCGTCAGGCGCCTGGTCGACATAACCCTCCTCCCAGCTCCTGTCCTTGGTAGATTGGACTTACAGCCCGCCACGGGCGGCGACGAAGTCCTCCAGCTCGGCCAGTGTTGGCATCGAGTTGGCGCAGGCCGGGCGGGTGACGACGATCGCCCCAGCCGCGTTGCCGAGGCGGGTCGCCTCGCGCCAGCCGAGGCCGCGCAGATAGCCGTAGATGAAGCCGCTGGCGAAGGCGTCGCCCGCGCCCAGGATGTTCAGCACCTGCACCGGGAACGGCTCCGCGTCGATGATCTCGCCCCTGGCGGTGTACACGGTGCCGCCCCGAGCGCCGCGCTTGACCACCAGCGCGTTCGGACCGCGGCTGAGCACCTGCTGAATCGCCTGGTTGACGTCGCCCTCCACCCGGGGATCGGAGATCTGGGAATGCGTGATCCCGATCCGCGCGGCGCCGGCCGCCGCCTTGATCTCCTCCTCTGTCCCGATGGCGACGTCCACGAGCGACAGCGCCAGCCGAGTGACGACGCCGAAGGCACGCGGGTCATGCCACTGGTCGGCCCGGAAGTCGATGTCCAGGAACACCGTTACGCCCGCGCCGCGGGCGATCTCGGCGGCGTACAGGGTGGCGGAGCGGCTGGGCTCCTTGCTCAGCCCGGTGCCGGAGATGAGCAGCGCCCGGCTGTCAGCGATCGGGGTGGCGAGCACGTCGTCGATGTTGAGCTCGATGTCGGCGCAGTTGTCGCGGTAGAAGACCAGCGGGAAGCGGTCCGGCGGCTCGATTCCAAGCACCACCGCGCTGGTCCGGTGGCCCGGCTTGCGCGGGATGAACCGCGTCTCCACTCCCTCGCGCTGGAGAAAGGCGAGGATGAAGTCGCCGACCGGATCTTCGCCCACCGCGGTGAGCACCGCCGAGCGCAGGCCCAGCCGGCGGGTGCCGACGCTGATGTTGGTGGGGCAGCCGCCGACGTAGGCGGCGAAGCTGGTGATGTCGACAAATGGCGCCCCGATGTCGTTCGAGTACAGGTCGAGAGAGGAGCGTCCCATAGTGATCAGGTCATACGTCGGCTGTGCCATCCCTACCCCCGCCCTGGCATGCCGCCGCGCCGCCAGTCCCGAGCTGAACGGATGAATGCATGCGGTTAGCGCGCCTCGCTCTGCGCCACCGCCGGCTTCTGCCAGTTCAGCAGCGTAGCGTAATCGGGATCGAGCGTGAAGTTCCAGGCCCGCGATAGCCCGGCCATGACGTTCAGGTAGTAGCACTCGTGGCCGGGAGTGGCGGCGACCACGTGGTAGCCGCGCGGCACCAGCACCAAGTCCCCGTCCTGTGTCGCTACTGTCTGATCCAGGGTCCGATCGGGTGTATAGACCCGCTGGACCGCGAAGCCCGAGGGCGGATTGACCCCGAAGTAGTAGATCTCTTCCAGGTAGCTTTCCCGGGGCGGGTCTTCGGTGTCGTGCTTGTGCGGCGGGAAGCTGGACCAGTTGCCGCCGGGGGTGTAGACCTCCACCAGGATCAGCCGCTCAGCCGGGGAGCTGGGCGGCAACAGATGGTGGATGTACCGCTCTGTCTGGCCCTCCCCGCGCCGCTCGGCGACGATCTCCTCCGCCCCGATCAGGCGGATGGGGTAGCCCCTGGTCGCCTCGGCGCCGGCGATGGCGAGGTGCAGGCTGGTCTCGGGCTGGATCTCGAACGGGGTGCGCGGTGGCAGCAGCAGCACCGGGGGCGGCACCCGCTGCCAGAGGCTATCGCGGGTGCCGACGCCGGGAAACCGCTCTGAACCGGCGTGGACGCTGCAGCGGCCTCCCAGGACGATCAGCGCCGTCTCGTTCGGGCCGCTGTCGCCGCGGAGTGTCTGGCCGCTCCGCAGTCGATAGGCGTCGAAGTGGATGAACCGCCAGGCCTCCCCCTCTGGCCGCACCCCGACCACGCGGCCGCTATGGTCTGGGATAGCCTGCGCGCGACGGAGAATGTTCACGGCTCGTGCTCTCCGACAGAAGGTGCTGCGCTGGCTCCAGGAAGCTCGCACCGCCGGGGCTGTCCGGAGCGACAGAAGCACTCCAGGCTGGGCCGATAGAGCGCCGGGCCAGAACCGCGGCCGTTCCCATGCCTGGGCGCTGAGCGCAGCCGGCGCGGGCGCTTACCACGGCGCGCCCCGGCGGACACATCATACCCCAGCGCGCCCCACCCGACGACCGTCCTCGAAGGCCCCAGCCGTTTCCCTGCTGTATGCTCTGGGCAAGCGATTTCAGGCGGGCGGCGGGCTCGGACCCGAGGAGCTGTCGGTGTGCAGAGGCGCCATCAGCGTCGCCCCCTGCTATAGTGTGAAAAGCTGACCTCGATTCTGCCTGGCACTCGGCGCGGTGGCTGGATGGCTCTGCCTGGATCCGATCCCCGAGGCGATACGGACACTCGCCGCTCCGTGCTCCTGGTGGAGGATGACGAGCACGTCAGCCAGCTCCTCGCCGCGCTGCTGGCGGACCGTGGCTACCGCACCCTGTGCGCTCGCACGGGCGCTGCGGCGATCCGGCTGGCGCGCCAGCATCGCCCGGATCTGATCACGCTCGACCTCCGCCTGCCGGAGCAGGACGGCCGCTGGGTGCTGGAGCGGCTCAAGGCGGACGCGCAGACGCGCGACATCCCCGTGGTCGTCATCTCCGCCTTCACGCAGGTGCTGCCGGCGGGGGAGCGCCGGAAGGTGGCCTACGTGCTCGGCAAGCCGTTCGACCTCGACGAGGTGCTGGACGTCGTCCAGGCCACCGTCGGGAGCCCGTACCTGTGAGTCCACTGCCAATCGTCGAGCTCTACTCGGACCTGGGTTGACCCTGGGCCTACGCCGCGGCGGTCCGCTTGCGCCAGGTCCTGCCCGAGTTCGCCGGCCGAGTGGAACTTCGGCTCTGCTGCCTGTCGCTGGAATTGGTGAATCGGCGCGGGACCACGCGGGGTATCCTGGACGCAGAGATTCCGCTCGTCGCCCGCCTGGAGCCCCGGGCGGAGTTCGCCGGGTTCTCTGAGCGGCCGGAGGATTGGGCGAGCACGATGCTGCCCGCCTTCGAGGCGCTCAAGTGCGCCGAGCGCCAGGGCGCGGAGGCCGCGCTCCGCTTCGGCTGGGAGGTCCGCTACGCCTTCTTCGCCCGCCGCGAGAACGTCGCGCTGCGCCACGTGCTGCAGGAGATCGCCCGGCGCAGTGGGCTGGACCTGCGCGCCTTTCAGCGCGATTGGGACAGCGGCGCGCTGCGCCCTGCCGTGCTGCAGGAGTCTCAGCGGGGCTGGCGCCAGCTCAAAGTGCCGGGCAGCCCGACGTTCGTCCTGCCCAGCGGACGGCTGGTCCCTAACCCCGGCATGCCGGAGATCGAGATGGACCGCCAGCAGCGCATCACTCGGATCGGGCCGGTCCCCTGCACTGGAGACGGCTGCCTGGACCTCTACCGCTCTATGCTGAGCGAGGCGGCGCGCGAGCCGCAACGTGCTGGGGATTCTCCCGATCCGTCCTGAAGCTGGCAGAGCATATGCGGTTGGCTCGCGGGGGGCCGAACAATAAGCCAGCCGGTGGCCGGAGGCTGGGCGGAGACAGCGGAGAAGCTGGAACGCGGCTATCGCACCGAGCGCGATCTGGAGCGACGCAAGTGGCTGGGAGCCGTGTGGCGCGTGCGGCCCGGGGACCGGGTGGCCGACGCCACGCCCACCTCACTGCTTTCGCCCGCGAGCCCGAACGCGTCCGCCAGCGGCACGGTTGGCAGTGGCTCGCCGCCCTCGAGACCCTGCCCGCCGCATGACCGCCCCCTCTACGACGAATTGGTAGCAGAGCGGGAGCGCCGGCCCGCACGAAACCGGGGGCGAGGATGGCCCGCGCCCGCGCCGGGCGGGGGCCGGCGGGGTCGTCGGCCACCAGCAGCACCACGACCGCCTGCCGGAATCGCCCGATCGGCGCGCCCGCGCTCCTCAGCCACGTCGTACCCCAGCCAGCCAGGGGTGGCCACCACTCCGCGGGACTCGATACAGCGTCTGGCCTGCTCTGGACCAGGGAGTGTGCTATCGTATGCTCATCTATGGGCAGCAGCAAATCGCGCCAGCCACTCTTCGAACCATACTAACGGTCGCGCCAGCCGCGGAGCACTTCTCGGTCCATCCGTACCATTCGCCGCTGGATCGACTGCGGGCGGCTGCCGGCCTACCGTCTGGGCGAAAAGGGGGTCGGCGTGCGGCCATCCGACCTGGCTCGGCTGGTGGCCCCACGCCCGGCGCGGCCGGAGCAGGGAGAACACATGGCCCAAAAGCAGCCCGTGATCCCGCCGTTGACAAGGGAGGAGTAGCGGCGGGGCCTCCAGGCCGTGGCGGAGCTTGAGCGTCTCAGCGCCGCGATCGCGGCCAGACAGGGCGGTAAGCTCACTCCTGAATCCTGGGAGCTGCTCAACCGGTCCCGCGACGAGCGCACCCGCGACCTGCTGCGCGCAGCCGAGGAATGATCTGCGCCGACGCGTCGGTCGCTGCCAAGTGGTCCTTCGTGGAGGAGCATTCGGTCCAGGCGTGGGCGCGGCTGTGCGACGCGCTCGCGCAGCAGGAGCCGCTCGTCGCCCCGCCACTGCTGCCCAGCGAGGTCGCCAACATCATCCGCCAGCGTCTGCGGCAGAGGCAGTTGCGGCTCGACGAAGCGCGCCCTGCTGGCCCAGTTCCTGGCCATCCCGATCCGTCTCCAGGTGCCGCAGACGCTGGCGGACGAGCACGACCTGCCGGCGGTCTACGATGCCCACGACATCGCCTTGGCCGAGCTGCTCGGGACGACACTCTGGACCGCCGACCAGCGGCTGCTGCGCGCCCTCGGCGGTCGGCTGCCCTTCGTCCGCTCGATCGCCGGCTACAGGACCTGATATTAGGGTGTATCTGCGCCCAGCCGGTCGAACGCCGCGCGCGAGACGCGGGCGATCGTCGCCGCCGCCTCGTCCGGCGGCTTGTTCTGGGTGAGCACCGCGATCACGTAGCGGCCGCGCGGGGTGTAGACGATCCCGGCGTCGTGCCGCGCCCCCGGCAGGTCGCCCCACTTGTGGGCCAGCTTGGCCCACCAGGGCAGCTCGTCCGCCAGCCAGGCGTGATCCTGCTTGCTCTCCAGCAGGCGTAGCGCCTGCTCGGAGGTGGAGGCGTCGACCAGCCCGCCGGTCGCGATGACCGCCAGCAGCGTCGCCGCGTCGCGCGCGGAGATAACGTGCTCGGGGGGATCGGACCCGCTGCCCGCGTTCAGCGGTGCCAGCCGCGTCTGCTTCAGCCCCATCGCCGCCAGTGTCTGATTGACGCTCTCCACCCCCACCAGGTCCAGCAGCACCCGCGCCGCGATGTTGTCGCTGTGGACGATCATGGCGTCGGTCAGCTCGGCCACCGTGTAGCTCTGCCCCACCTGGGCCTGGAGCACCCCGGCGCCATCGGTCCAGTGCTCCGGCTTGATCGTCAGCCGCTGCTGTGGCGAGACACGGCCGAGCCGCTCCTGCTTCAGCACTTCGACCAGCAGCGGGAGCTTGAACAGGCTGGCTGCTGGGAACGGTTGGTCTGGCGCCCGGGCCGCGCTCGCGCCGCTCGACAGATCCAGGACGAACACTGCGACACTGCCGCTACCGCCCGCGGCGGCCTGGTCCACCGCCTGCTGCAGCAGCGGATCGGGGACGGGAATGGGCGGGCCAGCCCGGCTACTCTCGACAACCCTGGGTCGGACGAACGTCCAGTGCTCCACCGCCTGCCAGCCGAGCAGCGTCACCTTCACGAGCGCCGCCCCGAGCAGCAACAGTACCAGTCCGCGCACGAGCCAGATCAGCGGAGTCAGGCCGCGGGCGGCGGGACGCTGGCCCCGCCCGTTGCCGGTGGGCGCGGGACGACCGGAGACGCGACGCGTTGCTGCCAGGGCTGCCTCCCGCAGGTCAGGCCGCGAGCGGCATCAGGGCGAGCGCTCGGGGATCTTCAGTCGCTGCCCTTCGAAGATCGTCTCGCCCTGCAGCCCGTTGGCGTCCTGGATCTGCTTCACTGTGACACCATACCTGGCCGCGATCCCGCCCAGCGTGTCGCCCGCCTGGACGGTGTACACGGTCGCGCTCGCGGCGGGGGTAGCGGTAGCGGTGGGCTGCGGCGTGGGCGGCGCCGTTGGGGCGAGCAGCGCCGCGGGCGGCTGGGTGGGGGCTGGCGTCACCACCACCGGCGTCGGCGCCGGCCGTTTGGCGGCGTCGCTCTGCGGGCTGGCCGGGGCGGTGAGCAGCGCCAGCAGCGCCGCGGCCACGACCAGGCCGAGGAACACCACCGCGCCCACGTACAGCCAGGTCCGGTTCGCCACCGCGGTCGCTCCGGGCCGCTCCTCCACCGACTCGAACTCTGGCTCATCGTCCACCACCGCGGTCCGCGCGGCTGGCCCGTTTGGACGCTCCGGCGCGCGTTCCCAGTGCCCGGCTGCCGCAGCGGTGATGCTGGGCAGCGGCACCGCGGCCTCTTCGGCCGGCTCGGACTCGACCACCTCCTCGTCCAGGCGGTACGCCGGCCGGAGCACCAGGTAGGCCAGCGCACCGAAGACGTTGAACAGCAGCGCGGCCAGGAACCAGAGCCACGGGGAAACGCCCCGCGCCCGCGCGTCCGATGCCACAGCCCAGGCGAGCACCAGGCTCGCCAGGACGATCCACCCCGCCGCCAGCGTCAGCAGCACCGCCTTCCCACCTTCGTCGCCAGGTTCGCTCTCTGCCCAGCCACCATCCAGCGCATTCCCCTGTCCGGGCGCGTGCGCGCGCTCGCCTCCCGCTAGTGCTCTGGCACGATCAGCTTCTGGCCGACGCTCAGCTTGCCCCGGTCGGGAAGCTTATTCAGGGCCTGGAGCGCGTCCACCGAGTTCCCGCTCTGCTGGGCGATCTTGCCCAGGGTGTCGCCCGGCTTCACCGTGTAGTTCGGCTCCAGCACCCGAATCTCCGCCTTCACCCCCTGAGGGCTCGGGGTCGCGGTCGGGGCCAGCGTCGTGGGCTGCGCGGAGACCGGAGCCGTCGCCACGCGCTCCTGGCTGGCGGTAGGAGCCGCGGCCACTGTGGGCGCCGGGGTGGCGACTGCTGCGGGTGAGGAAGGCCTCCCGCCGAGGGAGACGATCTGGGACAGGACGTAGCCCAGCACCACGACCGCGATCGTGACCACCGCAATCGAAAGCGCGTGGCGCTCCAGCGCGCTACTCTCCCGCCGGCGTCGGCGTGGACGGACCCGCCGGGCCGGCCGCGCCGGCTCCTGTGGCTCCGCCTCCGGGCGATCGCTCACCCGCGGCTGCCCCGGCCTGCGGCTGGCCCTGAGCGGAACCACCCGCCCGGGTGGCTCATCCTCAGGAAGGAAGTCGTTGTCGTCGTCGAGTGCGAAGCGGCCGCGCGTACTCCCGCCTCCGTCGCCAGGCTGGCGGCGTTGTACCACCCGCGCCGGCCAGAGTCAAGCGGCCGGGCCCGACTCCACCAGATGAAGGCGTCCGGGCGCAGTCCGTGGCATCCGACGTGCCCCACCTGGCTCAGGCAACCGGACGAGCGAAGGAGAACGACATGGATGCCAAGCGGCGGCAACAGAAGCGGAAGCGCCAGGCCAGTGAGCCACGTCCCGAGGGCGAGCTGGGCGGCCGGCCGACCACCGGCGGAATGGCGCCCGGCGGCGCGGCGACCGGACTCTCCCAGGGGAGCGGCTACCCGAGCGTGACCGGCGGCGCCGGCGGAGCGACCACCGGCGGGGTGCTGCCAGTGGGCGCCGGCGGCGGCAGCGGGACGAGCGCGGGTGGACTGGCCGCGGGCGTCGGCGGCACCGGCGGCACCCGCCTGACCCCGCACGGCGCCGGAGCCGCGGCCGGCAGCTACGGCAGCGGCGACATCTGGTCTACCGCGTCCGACAACCCGCAGTCGGAGAACGAAACCGGCGAGGCCGGCACCCGCACCGGCAGCGGCGGGGTCGAGCCCGCCACCCACATCTCCCAGCCATAGCCGCGGTCGGATGACGTTCGTAACACGGAGAGGGCTCCGGCCACGCTGGGCCGAGCCGTCAGGCCAAATCGCCGCGCACCAGCCTCGGTGATTCGCCGCGCAGCAACGCAAGCTTGCGTCAGGAAGCAGCGGCCTACTGCCCGTCCGGCGGCGTCCAGAGGTGCCGCGCCAGGTCCACCCGCCCGTCGGAAAGAAATGCGATGCCTTCTGCTTCGAGCAGCGTACGCTGGCGGTCGGGGTGGTTGAAGGCCCAGGCGCCGGTCAGGCAGCCCTCGCGGTTCACGACCCGATGCGCGGGGACGTTGTGGCCGTCCGGCAGCTCGTAGAGCGCCCAGCCCACTTCCCGCGCCTTGCGGGGATCGCCGAGCGCGGTGGCGATGGCGCCGTAGGTGATGACGCGCCCGGGCGGGACCTGGCGCACCAGGGCGTAGACACGGGCCTGGAAGGCGGTCCATGCCTGGGGGTCCGGGGGCTGGCGGGGGCGCTTCATCGTCGTCGGCCCATCAGGGGTTGCCGCTGGCGACCTTGTCGTCGGAGCCAAGGCTGCCTCTGCGGGCGCCGCCGGCCATGAGGAGTCCGAGCTGCTCGGGGGTGGCGGCCCGGGCGTCCATGATCGCCGCCAGCTGGCCGTTCGACATGACCGCGATGCGATCGGAGAGGGACATCACCTCGTCCAGCTCGGCCGAGACCAGCAGCACCGCCGCGCCCGCCTGGCGCGCCTCGATGATCTTGCGGTGGATGAACTCGGTCGAGCCGACGTCCACCCCGCGGGTCGGCTGCGCCGCGATCAGGAGCTGCTGCGGTCGGGAGAACTCACGCGCCAGCACCGCCTTCTGCTGATTACCGCCGGAGAGCGTCCCGGCGAGCGCGCGGGGGGAGGGGGTGCGGATGTCGAACTCGCGGATGAGCCGAGCCGCGAAGCGCAGGATCGCCCGGATGTTCAGCAGCGGGCCGCGAGAGAACGGTGGCTGATCCACCGTGGAGAGCACCAGGTTGTCGGCGACGGAGAAGGTGAGCACAAGCCCGTACTTGTGGCGGTCCTCCGGGATGTGCGACACGCCGGCGTCGATCGTCGCTCGGCTGCCACGGCCGGTCAGGTCGAGCCCGTTGAGCAGCACCCGGCCGGCCTGGACCGGGCGCAGCCCGGCGATCGCTTCCACCAGCTCGGTCTGGCCGTTGCCCTCCACCCCGGCGATGCCGACGATCTCGCCAGCCCGGACGTCGAGGTCAATGTGGTCCACTGCCACCCCGCCGCGGTCCCCGAGCACCGTCAGGTCTCGCAATTGCAGCAGCGGCGGGCCGGGCTGCGCCGCCGGCTTGTCGACCCGTAGCAGCACCGGCCGGCCGACCATCATCGCCGCCAGCGAGGCCTCCGTCGCCTCGACGGGAGTGGTCGTCCCAACTACCCGGCCGCGCCGGAGCACGGTGATCCGGTCGGCGACGGCGAACACTTCGTGCAGCTTGTGTGTGATGAACAGGATCGACGTGCCCTGCCGTGCCAGCTCGCGCATGACACGGAACAGGGCGTTCGCCTCCTGCGGCGACAGCACCGCGGTCGGCTCGTCCAGGATCAGCACCTGGGCGTTGCGGTAGAGCGCCTTCAGGATCTCGACCCGCTGCTGTACCCCCACCGGCAGGTCGCGGATGCGCGCCCGCGGGTCCACCGGCATCCCGTACCGACGCGCCAGCTCCTTCAGCCGCCGCTCGGCTCCTTCGCGGTCCAGCAGGATGCCGTCCCGGGTCGGCTCGTTACCGAGCACCACGTTGTCCGCGACGGTGAGCGGCGGGACGAGCATGAAGTGCTGGTGCACCATCCCGATTCCGCGCTCGATCGCGTCGCGCGGGCTGCGGAAATGGACCGGCTGTCCCTCGACCAGGATCTCGCCTTCGTCCGGCTGGTACAGCCCGTACAGGATGTTCATCAGCGTCGTCTTGCCGGCGCCGTTCTCCCCGAGCAGCGCGTGGATCTCCCCTCGCGGCAGCGCCAGGCTGACGTGGTCGTTGGCGAGCACGCCCGGGAACCGCTTGACGATGCCCCGGGCCTCCAGCAGCGGAGCTTCAGCGCTTCTCATACGGAATCCCAACCGCGGCGGGCGGGGTGGCGCGGCCGATCGCCCCGGCCACCACGATGATCGTCAGCACGTAGGGCAGCAGTCCGACGATCTGGTAGGGGACGTTGATGCCCTGGATCTGGAGCGTGACCGGCAGGGCCTCGGCGACACCGAACAGCAGCGCCGCGCCCCAGGCGCCGAACGGGGTCCACTTCCCGAAGATCATTGCCGCCAGCGCGATGAAACCGCGGCCGTTAGTCATCAGCGGCTCGAAGTGCGGGATCGCCTCCAGGGTGAAGTAGGCCCCGCCCAGCCCGGCCAGGAGGCCGCCGATGAGCACATTCAGGTAGCGCACTCGGTAGACGTCAATCCCCACGGTGTCCGCCGCCAGCGGGTGCTCGCCCACGGCCCGCGTCCGCAAGCCCCAGACGGTGCGGAACAGGACCAGGTGGGCGACGAAGACGAGCACGATCGCGGTGAATGTGATCGGCTGGTGCTGGAACAGCACCCTCCCAACGACCGGCAGATCGCCCAGCAGCGGGATGGATAGCTCTGGCAGCGTCTCCTGTCCGCCCGGCACGCCGGTCATGAACAGAAAGCGGTTGAAGAAGCCGGTGACGCCGACCGCCAGAATGTTGATGACCATACCGCTGATGATCTGGTCCACCTTGAAGCTGATCGACAGCACCGCGTGCAGCAGCGCCATCAGCGCCCCGGTGAGCAGCGCGACCATGAGCCCGATCGCCAGGCTGTGGCTGTACACCTCGGCGATGAAGCCGAAGAACGCTGCGCTGAGCATCATCCCCTCGATGCCGATGTTCACCACTCCGGAGCGCTCGCAGAAGATGCCCGAGAGCGCGCCCAGGATGAGCGGAGTGGAGCGGGCGACCGCGACGGCGAGCATCGCGACGATGACGTCAGTGGGCATCGTGCATCCGCTCCTTACTCAGGCTTGCTCCAGTGGGCGGCCAGCGTTGGCTCCGGCTCGGCGGCGCCGACCGGCGCGGTCTCGGGGCGCGGGAGCCGAATGCGGAACAGCCAGCGGATGATCGCCGGGGCGGCGACGAAGATCAGCACCAGGGCCTGGATGAGCGAGATGATGTCGATCGGGATCTGCGACAGGAACTGCATCCGGGTCGCGCCGGCCCGGAGCGCGCCGAACAGAATCGCCGCCGGGATGACCCCGAATGGGTCGGTCTTGCCGAGCAGCGCCACCGCGATCGCGTCGAAGCCGTAGCCAACGCTGAAGCCGGCGGTGTGGTAGTAGTTGAGCCCCACCACCTCGATCGTCCCCGCCAGCCCGGCCAGGGCGCCGCTCAGCGCCATGGTCAGGACGATCGTGCGGGTGACGCTCATCCCCGCGTAACGGGCGGCGTTCGGGTTGGCGCCCACGGTGCGGATCCGGAACCCGAGTGTGGTCCGGTACAGCAGCCAGTACACCCCCGCCGCCAGCAGCAGCGCGATCACAAAGCCCCAGTGCAGCCGATAGCCGGCGAAGAGCGGGGGCAGCCGGGCAGACTCCAGGATCTTCGGCGTCTGCGCCACCGCCACCAGCGGGTTGGGGTCCTTCATTGGGCCGGCGACCAGGAAGCTGGTCATCTGGATCGCCACATAGTTCAGCATGATCGTGGTGATCACTTCGTGCGCCCCGGTCGCTGCCTTCAGATACCCGGCGATGCCAGCCCAGATCGCCCCGGCCAGACAGCCGGCGGCGATCGCCAGCAGCAGGTGGAACGGCCAGGGGACGCCGGTCAGCGCGTAGCCGACGAACACCGAGGCGAGCGCCCCGACAGAGATCTGCCCCTCGGCGCCGATGTTGAACAGCCCTGCCTTGAACGCCAGCGCGACCGCCAGCCCGCCGTAGATGTACGGGGTGGCCCAGACGAGGGTTTCGGAGATCGACTGGAGCTTGCCGAACGAGCCCTCCCACAGGCCACGGTAGGCGAGGATGGTGTCGCCGCCGCTGACGCTGATCAGCAGCGCCCCGAGCACCAGCGCGGTGACGACCGCGAGCACCGGCAGAAGGATCGCCTGAACGCGCGCCGAAAGCACCATGCCGCGTGCATCCCAGAACGCGAATGGGGCCGCCACTGGCGGCCCCACATTGTACGCGTGTTAGCCGGTAGGCACGAGCGCTAGACCGAGGCCGGGCATTGCCCGGTCGGCTTGCCGCTCCAGCCGGTGTTGACCTTGCCCGAGGTTACGTCGGCGCTAAGCTGCTGCATCTTCTGTTTGACGGCGTCCGGCACCTTAGAGTCCAGGTCATGGTAGGGCGCCAGGCCCACCTTGCCATAGGTGTTGCCGCCCTTGAAGCTGCCATCTTGCGCCGCCTTGATCAGGTCGAACACACCCGGGGTGATCAGCTTCATCGCGCTGGACAGCAGGATCGGATCGGCCTGCTGCAGTGTGTAGTACTGATCGGTGTCGACCCCGATCCCGAGCACCCCGCTATCTTTACGCTCGGCGATCGCCAGCAGCCCGCCGTTGCCGGTCTGCCCGCCCGCGGCGAAGATGATGTCCGCCTTCTGGTCCATCATCTGCACGGCGGTCGCCTTGCCCCAGTCGGGGTCGGAGAAGCCTTTGGCCAGGCCGCCAGGGTGGCAGGCAGACAGCACGTGGATATCGCTCTTCAACGCCTTGGCGCCATTGATGTAACCGACGCCGAAGGCCTCTACGGGCGGGACGATCGGGGTGCCAAGTACCTGCCCGATGGTGCCGGTCTTGGTCATCTGCGCCGCCAGCGCCCCGGCCAGGTAGCCGGCGCGGTCCTCGTTGAACACCAGCCCGGCCACGTTCGGGACCGTGTCCTGCTGGAACTGATCGACGCCGATGAACTTGATGTCCGGGTACTTCTTCGCCTCGTCGACGGTGGCCTGGCCGAGCGCGAAGCCGACGGTGACGATGACGTCGTAGTTGTCCTGGGCGAACTGCTCGATGTTCTTCCCGTAGTCCTTCGGGTCGGTCGTCTCGATGAACTTAACGTCGGCGCCAAGCTGCTTGCCCGCCTGCTGTACCCCCTCCCAGGCCGACTGGTTGAAGCTCTTGTCGTCGATCTTGCCGACGTCTGTCACCAGGCCTACCTTGAGCTTCTTTCCAGAAGGCGCCGCGGCAGCGGTTGTCGCGGCAGGGGTCGGGGCCGCGGCCGGCGCTGCGGTGGCCGCGGGGGCGCGGGTCGGCGCCGCGGCGGCGACGGAGGTCGCGACGGCCGCCACGGTCGGCGCTACCTGGGCCGCCACGGTCGGGGCGGCGCGGGCGACACTGGTGGCTGCGGCGGCGACCGTGGGCGCGGCCTGGGCCGCCACGGTCGGAGCGGCAGCAACGGCGGTAGGAGCGGCGGCGACGGCCGTCGGGGCAGCCGCGGCCGCCTGAGTCGCGGCCGGCGCCGGGGCGGGGGCGCCGGCACAGGCGGTGACCACCAGGCTGGTGCACGCCGCCAGCGCTGTGAGCGAGACAGGGATCCTGAACCGCATGGATTTTCTCCAGTTCAGGCCAGGGTAGGCGCTCACAATATCCCTGGCCGTGCAGGTGTCTCAACGGAGTATAGGCCCGCCCCGGCGCGGCTTCAACGCGCCGGGGCGCGGTATCACACTGCCCGGGGCCCGCGGCGCGCCGAGCTTCTCCGCTGCCTTCCATCTCCACCGGGCAGCGGGACGGGCCGAGCCGGCGACCGCTGCCGCTGCGCGTCCGCGCGAGAGCGGCGAGGCAGGGCCGCGCTCAGCTTCCCCGCAGCTCGCGAATCTTGGCGGTGAGCGCGGGCAGAATCTGCTTGTAGTCCCCCACCACGCCGAAACGGGCGTGGCGAAAGATGTTCGCGTCGGGGTCGCGGTTGATCGCGACGATATTCTTCGCCCCGGTCACCCCCGCGATATGCTGGACCGCGCCCGAGATGCCGACCGTGATGTACAGATCTGGCGTGATCGTCACCCCGGTCAGCCCCACCTGGAGCGAGGGCGGGACCCAGCCGGCGTCGGTGACCGCCCGGGTGGCGCCCACGGCCGCCCCGAGCGCCTCGGCCAGCTCTTCGACATAGTGCCAGTTCTCCGGGCCGCCCAGGCCGCGGCCGCCCGAGACGACGATCTTGGCGTCGCGGAGCCGCGGCCCTCCGGTCGGCGCCGCCTGTACCGTCTCCAGCAGCCGGGTCTTGACCTGGGCTTCGTCGATGCTCGGGGCCAGTGTCTCTACCCTGGCCTGGCGGCCTTCCTGGCGCTGGGCCGGGTCGAAGGCCCGCGGCCGCAAGGTCGCCAACTGCGGAGTGGTGCTGTGGGTGTATTCGGCGATTGCGTTGCCGCCGTACACCGGCTTGGTCATCACGACAACACCATCCTGCACCCGCAACGCGGTGCAATCAGTAGTCAATCCGGCTTCCAGCCGCGCTGCGAGCCGCGGCGCCAGCTCGCGGCCGCTGGCGGTATGGCCGATGAGGACGACCGTCGGGCTGAGCTGTCGGACGGCCTGCTCGACCGCGGTGACGAACACGTCGCCGACGTAGGTGCGCAGCCGGGGATCGTCCATCACCACGACCCGGTCCGCCCCGTAGGCGCCCGCGTCGTCGACCAGCTTCGCGACGCCCTCGCCGGCCAGGAGCGCCAGCAGCTCGCCGCCGAGCTGATCGGCCAGAGCCCGGCCGGCGCCAAGCAGCTCCAGGTTCATCGGGCTGAGCCCGCCCTCCGCGGGCTCGAGCAGGACCAGAACGCTCGCCGTTGCCATACCGTCCTCCGCCCTAAATCAGCTTCGCTTCGCGGAGCTTCAGCGCGAGTCGTTCGCCCGCCTCGGCCGGGGTATCGGCCTGGATGATCTCCGCCTTGGTCTCGCGGGTTTCGTGGTACAGCCGCTGCAAGTGAGTGGTGGGCCGCAGCGTCGCGGCGTCCAGGCCCAGATCGGCCGCGGTCCAGACCGGGATCTGCGCCTTGCCCGCCGCCATGATCCCCTTCAGCGGTGGATAGCGCGGTTCGTTCATCTCGCTGGAGACCGCCACCAGCGCCGGCAGCGTCACCTCCAGCACCTGGTAGCCGTCCTCGATCATGCGCTCCACCCGCGCGGTGCCGTCGCTCACCTCGAGCTTCTGGGCCGGGCTGATCGCCGGCAGCCCGAGCAGCTCGCCCACCATCAGCGCGACCTGGCCGGCGTCGGTGTCGCTCGCCTGCCGCCCGCTCAGCACCAGGTCGGCCGGTTCCAGCTTGCGGATCGCCGCCGCCAGCGCCCGGGCGACCAGCAACGGATCCGTTTCGTCGATACTCGGGTCGGTGATCTGCACCGCCGCGTCCGCTCCCATCGCGATCGCCCGCTTGAGAACGTCGCGCGCCTCGGGCGGCCCGAGTGTCACCACCGTCACCTTGCCGCCGTGCTTCTCCTTCAATCGCAGCGCTGCCTCCAGCGCGTTCGCGTCGTAGCCGTTCATCACCCGGTTGACGCCGGGCGGCGGCACGACCCGCTTGGCCGCCTCGTCCACCTTGAACATGTTCGGCGGGATGTCCGGATCAGGAACCTGCTTGACCGTGACCACGATGTGCACACTCGTCCTCGCTTCGCCTTCTCGCAAGATGGGTTCGCCGAGTCCAGGCCCGGTCCGTCTCCGGGGATGCTGCACGGTGCGCTCTGCTCCCAGGCGGACCGCCCCCCGGCCGTTCCGCTGCGTTCAGTGTATCGGGACAGCGGCCACGCGTCCGCGAGTGCCGCGCGCCCGCCAGTGCGGGGCAGCGCTACTCGGCCGTTGGCGCCGCGCCAACCATGAGGCTGACGATCTCGTCACTGGTGGTTGCGCTGGCCGGCCGCTCGGCCACCTTGCGGCCCCGCCGCATGACGACGATCCGATCGGCGACCGCGAACACGTCCTGCAGGTTGTGGCTGATCAGGATCACCGGCACCCCGCGGTCGCGCAGGGTCCGCACCAGCGCCAGCACCTTGCGCTGCTCTGGCACCCCGAGCGCCGCGGTCGGCTCGTCCATGATCATCAGCCGCGCATTCCAATACACCGCCCGGGTGATCGCCACTGCCTGCCGCTGGCCTCCGGAGAGCTCGCGGATCGGTCGGCGCAGGTCGGGAATCCGGATGTCGAGCTGGGCGAGCACCTGGCGAGACTCGCGCAGCATGTAGTCCCGGTCGAGATTCTTGAACACGCCCAGCGTTCGGCGGACCGGCTCGCGCCCAAGGAAGACGTTCGCCGCGGCGTCGAGGTTCTCGCATAGCGCAAGGTCCTGGTAGATCGTCTCGATCCCGAGCTGGCGCGCCTCTAGCGGCGAGGTGAAGCTGACCGGTCGCCCGTCCAGCAGGATCTGGCCGCCATCCGGGCGATAGACGCCGGAGATCAGCTTGATGAGCGTCGACTTGCCGGCACCGTTGTCCCCGACTAGGCCGACGACCTCGCCGGGGAAGACGTCCAGGCTGACATCGTTGACCGCGACCAGCCCGCCGAAATGCTTGTAGAGGCCGATCGCCTGCAGGATCGGCTTACCGTTCGCGGACTCGGACCCGGTCGCGCTCACGTGACCACCCGCGCCTTCGCCTGGTCCACCAGGACGGCGATGATGATAACCACCCCCACCGCCACGAACTGCCAGAAGGGGTTGATCGCCAGGATCACCAGGCCGTTCTGGATGACGGCGATGATGAGCGCTCCGATGACCGTCCCGCTGATGGTGCCTTCGCCGCCGAACAGCGAGGCGCCGCCGATCACCACCGCGGCGATGGAATCGAGCAGGAGCGGATCGCCCGCGTTGGCGGCGCCATTGGTAAAGCGCGCCGCGTACAGGACGCCAGCGATCGCCGCCAGCAGCGCGGACAGGATGTAGATCTGGATCGTATGGCGATCCACCGGGATGCCGGCGCGCAGCGCCGCCTCGCGGTTGCCCCCGATCGCGTAGGTGCGCAGCCCGAAGCGTGTCCGCGCGAGCAGCCAGTAGCAGATGAGCACCAGGATGATCGCCAGCGTCAGTGGATGCGGGAGGATGCCGATCACCTGGCGCAACTGGGCGCCCTCCAGGCCCGGGGGCGGGCTGAACAGGCTCACTCCGGCCTGCGGGTGGTAGTACAGCAGGTAGCCGTTGCCGATCTGGCCCAGCCCGCGGATCTGGACGCTGACCGGCTGTCCTCCCGAGAGGATGAAGCCGGCGCCGCGAGCGATGCCGTACATGCCGAGGGTGGCGATGAACGGCGGCACCCGCAGCTTGGCGATGAGCAGCCCGTTGACCAGGCCGGTGCACACTCCGGCGAAGACTCCGGCCGCCAGCCCGACGAGCACGACCAGCACCAGCGGCGTGCCCTCGACCAGTTGGGTCATGAGAATCGCCGCCATCACCGAGGCCAGCCCCATCACCCAGCCGGTGGACAGGTCGATCCCGCCGGCGATGATCACGAACGTCTGACCGAGCGCCATGATCAGCATGATCGCCAGGTTGGCGCCGATGCTCTGGAAGTTGAAGAGATCGAAGAAGCCCTGGCCCGTCAGGGAGAAGAAGACCACCAGGGCCAGCAGGAACAGCCAGGCCCAGAACTGGCCGAGGAGCTGCAGCGCCCGTCGCTCCGGCCGCTCCGCCTCCTCGCCTGGGCCGGCCGCCTCAGCCACGGCGTCCGAGGCGGCCGGCGGGCTCGTCCAGCGGGAGACGAGGGGCGGGGAGGGCTCGGCCCCGCTCGCGGACGTTGCCCGCTGCCCCTCGTTTCCACGCGCCATGATCTGCCTCTTACTGGCTCTTGTAGATTGCGGCCTGGGCTTCGGGCGTGTCCACGTTGGTGCGGTCGATCACCACGTAGCCAGTGGTCACGCGCTTCTTGATGCCGCTCGTGTCGCCCTTGATCGCATTGACCGCGTACTCCACACCGGTGCTGCCCATGTCGGCCGGTTTCTGGGCGATGACCAGGTCGACCACGTTATCCCGCAGGTCCTTGATCGCCTGCTCTGGCGCGTCGAAGTTGGCGATCTTCACCGTTCCGGTCAGGTTCGCGTTCTTGACCGCCTGCGCCGCGCCCTCGGCGCTGAACAGGTTCGTCCCGAAGATCCCGGCCAGGTCCGGGGTGCGCTGGAGCAGCGCCGTGGTCTGCTCAGCCGCCTTCGCGGCGCTGTCGTCGTTGTAGTCCACGCCTACCAGCGTCACCGCGCCCCCCGAGGCCTGGATCGACTCCTTGCACCCCTGCTCGCGCTGGTCCGTGGTGCTGATACCCGGCTTGACGTTCTGGATGTAGAGCTTCCCCTTGCCGCCGATCGCCTTGATGAGCGCGTCACAGGCGATCTTGCCACCCTGGACGTTGTCCGAGCCGATGTACGACAGCGGGAAGGTGACCGGGCCCTTCTCGTAGTCGCCGTCGCCGATGTAGGTGTCGACGGTGATCACCTTGATGCCGGCGTCGTTGACGCGCTTGAGCGGCTCGATCATCGCCTGCTTGTCGGTCGGCGCGATCAGCAGCGCGTCGATCTTGCGCGCGATCAGCGCGTCGACAATCGGCGTCTGCTGCACGGGGTTGAACTGGGCCGGGCCGTCGACGATCAGGTCAACCCCGAGCTCCTGCGCCTTCGCCCGGGCGCCCTTCTCCATTGTCACGTAGAACGGATCGCCCTTCACCCCCACTACCAGCGCCACCGTCAGCTTCTTCCCCGCCGCGGCTGGAGCGGTCGTCGCTGCTGCGGCCGTCGTCGCGGCTGGCCTCACAGTCGCGGCGCTCGTTGCGGCCGGAGCGCTCGTCGCGGCCCCGGCGGGCGCAGTGGTCGGCGCCGCTGTGGTCGTCGCGGCCGAGGCTCTGGTGGCGGCCGGCGCGGTCGTCGCGGCCGGGGCCGTCGTGGCCGCTGGCCTGGGCGTTGCAGCCGCCGGAGCCGTGGTGGGTGCGGCCGCGGCCGTTGTCGGAGCCGCGGCCGGCGCAGTGGTCGGCGCCGCGGGGGCTGACTGAGCGCAGGCGGCCAGGGCCGTCGAGGTGACCAGGAGTCCGCTCAGCAACCAGGATCGCAACTGCATCATCACTCCTCGCAGATACGAGCACCAGCGCTCCGCGCTGATGCGCTTGGCCGCTATCCCGCCCGCCCTTGCGTGCCGCAAGCCCGCCTGCCAGCCGGCGTGGCTGGCTCAGCGCCTCGAGCACGCGCTGGACAGCCCACCGGATGGCGTGACCTACCAGTCGCGCCGGCTCTACGGGAAAGCAGTTGGGAAGATGCTTTCACATGGATGCGGATGTTGTCAAACTCGGCCACAGGCCCGACGCACATCCGCCACGGCCGCGCGGGTAGTACCCTGCCTAGGAGGCGTCGCCGAGCAGCGGCCAGGCGCCGAGCGACGCCTGTGGTTTCGCCGGTAGCCCCGGAACTGATCATGTGAGGCAGCCAGATGGCACGCATCAGCACCGACCAGCAGGTCGTCACGCTCATCAACGTCTTCACCGTCGCGCCGGAGCATCAGCAACGGCTGATCGATCTCCTGGTAGAGGCGACCGAGCAGGTGATCTCCCGACTGCCGGGCTACATCTCGGCCAACATCCACCGCGGTCTGGACGGGACGCGCGTGGTCAACTACGCCCAGTGGCGCAGCGTGGCCGACTTCGAAGCGATGCTGCGGCACCCGGAGGCGCGGCCGCACTTCGAGGCGGCCTGGCGGCTGGCGACCAATGAGCCGCACCTGTACGAGGTCGTCTACACCCACTCCGCGGCCGGGTGAGGCTCAGCCAGACGCCTCGCCATCTGGGGCGAGGCTTTGCTCGAGCAGCTCGGCGACGTCGGCCACAGGCAGCGTGTCGTACACGCCCTTGGCGCGGGCGCCGTCCTCGAACATCATCAGGCAGTAGGGGCAGGCGACCGCGATGGAGCCGGGCTGGGCCTGGAGCGCCTGCTCCAGGCGGAGATGGTTGATGCGCTTCCCGCGCGTCTCCTCCATGAAGACGCGCGCCCCGCCCGCGCCGCAGCACATTGCCCGCTCGCGGTGGCCCGGGATCTCGCGTCGCCGTACCCCGGGGATGGCGTCGAGCACCGTCCGCGGCTGGTCGTAGATATCGTGGTAGCGGCCCAGGTAGCACGGGTCGTGGTAGGCGATCACCCGCTCCAGTGCCCGGTTCGGCTTCAGCTTCCCCTCTCGGACTAGCTCCGCCAGGAACTCCACGTGGTGCGTCACCTGGTAGCTCCCGCCGAGCTGCGGGTACTCGTCCTTGAGCGTGTTGAAGCAGTGAGGGCAGGTAGCCACCACCCGCTTCACCTGGTAGCGATTCATCGCCTCCACGTTCTGCTGCGCCAACACCCGGTACAGGTACTCGTTGCCGGCCCGGCGCGCGGGGTCGCCGCTGCACGTCTCCTCCAACCCGAGGATAGCGAAGCGCACCCCGGCGCGCTGGAGCAGCCGGGCGAACGCTCGGGCGACGCGGATGTTCCGCTCGTCGTGCGAGCCGGCGCAGCCAACCCAGTAGAGCACCTCCGCCTCCGGGTCCTCGGCCAGTGTCTTGACGCTGATATCCCTGGCCCAGTCGGCGCGGGTGGCGCGCGGGAAGCGCCAGGGATTGCCGCTCGCCTCCAGGTTGTCGAACAGCCGCTGCACATCCTGGCCAAAGCGGCTCTCGACCATCGCCAGGTGGCGACGCATGTCGATAATCTTCGGCACGTGCTCGATGAACACCGGGCAGGCCTGCATGCAGGCGCGGCAGGTGGTGCAGTCCCATAGCGTCTCGTCGGTGATGACCTGGCCGACCAGGGCGCGGGACGCGGACTCGCGCGCCTGCTCGTGCGCCGCGGTCGTCGCCACTGCTCCGTGCTCCTGGCCCCGGGCGCGGAGCAGCTCCGGCCCGACCTCGAGCAGGTGATGGCGCAGATCCAGGATGAGCTTCTTGGGCGACAGCGGCTTGCCGGTGCGTGACGCCGGGCACTGCGCCTCGCAGCGGCCGCACTCGGTGCAGGTATAGGTGTCCAGCAGGTCCTTCCAGGTGAACTGCTCAATCCGGCCCACCCCGATCGGCCGGTCCTCCTCCAGCGCCTTCTCGACATCCAGGTAGGAGAGCTGCCCCTTCGGCTTGCGGGAGTGGAACCAGACGTTGAATGGCGAGGTGATGATGTGCAGGTGCTTGGAGTGCGGCAGGTAGGCCAGGAACCCGAGCACCAGCAGCATATGTGCCCACCAGAACAGCGTGTGCAGCGTCAGGTTCGCGCTCTGCCCGAGCGGCCGGACCAGGCGCGCCAGTGCCGCCCCCACGTAGAGGTAGCGCTCTGGTGCGCTGGTAGCCCGCTCGTACCCGATCCCAAACGTCTCGTACAGCAGCGCGGTGATCATCAGCGCCGCGATCATCCCCAGGATGAACAGCGCGTCGGCGGAGAAGTTCAGCCGCAGCGGGTGGCTCACCAGGCGCCGGTAGAGCGCCATCCCGACGCCGACCAGCACCAGTAGCTCGAACGTCTCCAGCAGCACCAGATAGGGCGGGAACTGGTCGATCCAGAGCGAGCGGATGCTGGGGATGAGGCCCCGAATCAGCATCACCGCGGTGTTTACGGTGATGACCAGGAAGCCCCAGAAGATCAGCGCGTGCATGATGCCGGCGTAGGGCTCGCTGAGCAGCCGCCCCTGCCCGAGCACGTGCCGGCCGAAGGTGCGCCAGCGCTCGGCCGGGGCGTCGAAGCGATCCTCCGGGGCCCCAAGGCGCAGGTACTGGTAGAGCCGCCAGGCGCTGCGCGCGAACAGCGCCCCGAACACGACGACGGCAATCAGGAGCAGCAGATTGCCGGGAAGGATGCCGAAGTACGGGAAGCGGGTGGCGAGCACAGGCAACTCCTCCTCGTGCCGACGCCGCGACGCCCCCGGCGTGCAGTTGTTTGCCGGGGTTGCGGTCGAATTCTACCAGGGTGCTCGGACCAGAACGGCCGGTAGTCGCCCGCTGCGCCGGAGCAGGCCGCGCGGCCAGGCGCGCCGTGCTGCTCCTTTCCCATTCCCAGGCTGGTCAGCCTGGCTTCTCGCTCTCTCGCTCTCGACGACTTGCTTGACGCTATTCGCTGTTGGACACTGGAGCGGCCGGCTCCGCGCTTGGCAGCCGCCGTCGCGGCGCATCACGGTGCAGGTGTTCACTAGCGAGGGGTGAGGGGCATGAAGTGCGTGCTACTGCCCGGAAACAAGGATGTGGTGCTGGCGGAGCGCCCGACGCCGGAGCCGGGGCCGGGGGAGGTGCTGGTCCGGACGCGCGCCTCGGCGATCTGCCGCAGTGACATGAGCATCTACTACGGCAATCCGCTGGTCGGTGCCGCACGCAGTGGGAGCGAGCTGGTCATCCCCGGCCACGAGCCGGCCGGCGAGGTGGCCGCCGTCGGAGACGGGGTCACCGCGGTGCGGCCGGGCGACCGGGTTGCCGTCTACCTGGCCTTCGGCTGTGGCTACTGCGAGTATTGCCTGAGCGGCGAGCGGGTGCTCTGCCCACGGCGCCAGATCATGGGCTTCGATGTGGACGGCGGCGACGCCGAGTACGTGTTGGTCCGCCAGGAATACTGCCTGCCGCTGCCTGACGGGCTCTCCTATGAAGCCGGCGCGGTGATGACCGACATGATTGGGACGCAGTTCCGCGCCCAGCAGCGGCTCGGCGTCTCCGGCGCGCACTCGGTGGCGATCTTCGGGCTCGGCCCGATGGGTGGGGCCGGGGTGATGGTGGCCAGGGCGCGGGGGGCGCGGGTAATCGCGGTGGACGTGCTGGAGCCACGGCTGCGGCTGGCTGCCGAGCTGGGCGCGGACGCCACGGTGGACAGTAGCCGCGAGGACTCGGTTGCCCGGCTGCTGGAGCTGACCGGCGGCGAGGGCGTGGACGTGGCCATCGACTGCTCGGGCAACCCGGCCGCGCAGAACGCGGCCCTGGATGCCGCTCGGCGGCGCGGCGCAGTCGCATTCGTCGGCGAGTCCCGCAGCACCACCTTCAACCCGAGTGACCAGTTGCTGCGCAAGGTGCTGACGCTGATCGGCGCCTGGTACTTCCCGCTCTGGCAGTGGCCGGCCATCGCGCGCTTCGTGGTAGAGCGGCGGGTGCCAGTGGACAAGCTCGTCACGCATCGCTTCCCGCTCGAGCAGGCGGCGGAGGCATTCCGCCTGTTCGACCAGCGGGTGACGGAGAAGGCCGTCTTCGTCTGGGGCTGAGCCGACCGTCGAGCAGGCCGGGAGTAGCTCCCGGCGGAGCGGGATCCGCCGTGGAACCAGCGCCGGGGGCGGCGATGCGACCTCGGGGACGGCGAAGGATGCAGGTTCATCCGGGGCTCCTGGTGGCCGCGGCGGTGGCATGCACCCTGGTGCTCACCGTCCTGGCGTTCTGGGCGGCCCAGGCGTGGCTGCCCCCGGAGGAGCCTCTGGGCGGGCGTCTAGTGGCCAGCGCGACCCTGTTGCTGGCCTGGGCGACGCTGCTGCTGGTGTTCGTCACCGGGGCGCTGGCGCTGTTCGCCCTGCGCGAACTGCGGGCCGCGCAGCAGGTGGCCGGGATGGACGAGCTGCTGACCCGGCCCGAGTATCAGGCGATCGCGAACAACATCGTCACCGGCTATTACGAGCGCCTAGTAGCGGGGCAGGAGCCACTGACCCCGGAAGCGGCCACGCGAGCCTGGAACGACCTGCGGCGCTACCTAGGTCTGTTCGAGCGGATCGGCTTCCTGGTGCAGTCCGGGCAGGTAGAGGTGGAGTACGTCTGGGTGGCCTACCACTCCCGCCTGGAGTGGATCGTCTGTAGCCCGGCGATCCGGCAGAGAATCTTGTCCCGCCCCCAGGCGTGGCAGGTGCTCATCTGGCTGTGGGACGAGCTGCAGCGCTACCGCGCGGCCACGCTACCGGACGAGCCAGGGCGCTGCACGGTGCAGGTAATTCGGAGGGGAGCACTCCTGGAGCTCCGCGCGGCCGCTCCGGCCTGATTCCGAAGCGTTCCGTCGACGCTGGCTGGCCCACGTTGACACCCCGCGCCGCGCTCCGCTACGGTCCCCGCCGTGGAGCTGCTGCGCTGGCGGGCGGTCGGCATCGGATTCCTCGTCGCGGTCGGGCTGGTGGTGCTGTTCGGCCGGCTGGTGGTGGCCGGGGCGCCGGGGCTGGGGATCGTCTACCAGTTCATCGCCCTGTTCCTGGGCGCCTTCGTCGCCGGGCGGCTGGCCGGCCGGGCGGGGATCTTCCAGGGCAGCGCGGTTGCGGTGCTGTACATCCTGGCTGTCGCCACCTGGAGCGTCTGGGTGGATTACGACACCGCCACACGCTACGGACCGGCGGCGCTGGGTCCGCTGAACCTGGGTGACATCGTGGTCGGCGACCTGGTCGCCCTCAGCGCCGGGGCGGCCGGCGGCTGGCTGGCCGCGCGATAACCTGACCGCCCCTCTCTCACACTTGGGCGAGCGGAACGGGGGTGAGGGCTGGCTCACTCCAGCCAGCGGCTGAAGAACGCTGCCATCCGCGCCCGGTACTCGTCCGGGCGGTCCTGGTAGAGCATGGCGTGGGCGACGCCGGGGGCGATCCACAGCTCCTTCGGTTCCCGCGCCGCGGCGTAGAGCCGCTCGGTGTTGTCCGGGGTACACAGCTCGTCTGCACCGCCGTGGGCGAGGAAGACCGGGCGCGGGGAGATGCTGCCGATCACGCGGATCGGGTCGGCGGCGCGGACGGGGTAGCGCTGCTGAAGGGCGATCGCCCGGCAGGTGAGCTCGGCGAGCAAGGGCGTGATCGGACCCGGGTAGCCGCGCTGGCAGGCGGCGCGCGCGATGACACCCCGCAACGTCGCGAAGGGGCTGTCGGCGGCGACGGCGGCGATGCGCGGGCAGTCCGCCGCCGCGAGCAGCGCCGCGACCGCACCCATCGAGATGCCGAGCACGCCGACCGGGGCGTCGAGACGCCGGGCCGCTTCGTCCACCGCGGCGATCACGTCCTGCCGCTCGGTGAACCCGACCGAGGTCACCTGCCCGCCGCTCTGGCCGTGCGCCCGCAGGTCCAGCGCCAGGATGTGGAAGCGGGGCCAGAGCATCGCCGCGACCGGGTAGGCGAACTCCTTGCTCGCGCCGTAGCCATGGACCAGCACCACGCTGGCCCGCGCGGTCGGGGAGCGGAGGAGCCAGGCATCCAGGGGAATGCCGTCCGGGCTGGGGAAACGGAGCGGCTCAGGCGCCAGGCCCCAGTCGGCCGGATTGGCCTGGAGTTCGCTCCGCGGCGGGCGGACGACCTGGCTGGAGCCGTACAGGCCGGCGCCGACGGCCAGGGCCAGTGTCCCGAGCAGCCCGCCGCCGAGCGCCAGCAGGCCCTGCCGACGCCGACTCGCGCCTCGCCGCTGGCGCGGGACGAGCTCTGAGAGCAGGCCGTCGAGGCGGTCAGAACCCGATCGCCGCGCCATCGCCTCGGGGGTCGGAGCCGGCGATCAGCACGCCGCGCTCCTGGTCGATCCGGATCGCCTGCGCCGTTCCCATGCCCAGGTCCAGCGGCGACGAGATGGCCACTCTGTGGCCGCGCGCCCGCAGTTCCTCGGCGACGCGCTGGACGTCCGAAATGCGCGACTCCAGCACGACGGTGTCTGGCGGGTGGTGCTTGGCCGGGCCGCCGTGGACCCAGCGCGGCGCCTCGACCGCGAGCTGTGGGTTGAAGCCGTAGTCGACCACGTTGGCCAGCACCTGGAGCTGCGTCTGCGGCTGCCCATCCGCGCCGCGGGTGCCAAAGACGAGCGCCGGCTTGCCATTCTGGAGCGCCAGCGCCGGGATGAGGGTGTGAAACGGCCGCTTGCGGGGGGCAAAGACGTTCGGATGCTCGGGGTCGAGGCGGAACGAGGCGCCGCGGTTCTGCAGCATGACCCCGGTTCCCTCCGCGACGATCCCGCTGCCAAAGGAGTGGAACAGGCTCTGGATCAGCGAGACGACGTTGCCCTCGCGATCCGCCGTGCAGAGGTAGATGGTGTCGCCGTCGGGCTTGGGGCGGCCGGGCTCGACCCGCGCCGCCGCGCGCCAGGGGTCGATCGCTCGCCGCCGCGCCTCCGCGTACGCCTTGGAGGCGAGCCACTCCGCCGAGCAGGTCATCGCGGCCGGGTCGGCCAGGTAGCGGTCGCGGTCGGCGAACGCCAGCCGCTTGGCCTCCACTATCCAGTGGATCGTCTGCGCTGAGTTGTGACCAGCCGCAGCCAGGTCGAAGCCCTCAACCAGGTTTGCCATCTCGAGCGCGGTCACGCCCTGCGTCGGCGGCGGTAGCTCGCACAGCTCCCAGCCCCGATAGGTCGTGCGGAGCGGCTCGACCCACACAGCATGCTGGCTGGCCAGATCCTCCTCGTCGAGCAGTCCGCCCGCCTCCTGCACCGCGCGGGCGATGCGCTGGGCGGTTTCGCCCTCGTAGAAGCCGCGCCGCCCCTGCTCCGCGACGCGGCTGAGCGTCGTCGCCAGCGCCGGGTTCGCCAGCCGCTCCCCGGGCGCGGGGACGCGCCCTCCGGGGGCGTAGACGGCCAGGGAGGCCGGGTGCTCCTGGAAGACCGGCAGCTTGTCTGCAATCGCCTGGCTCAGATTGGCGGTGATCGGGAAGCCCTCGGCGGCGTAGCGGATCGCCGGGGCGAGCAGGCGCCCTAGCTCCAGGCGGCCGAAGCGCTCCAGCGCCGTGACCCAGCCGTCGACCGCGCCGGGGACGGTGATCGACAGGCCACCGCGCAGCGGCATCGTCGCGTGGCCGAGCGCGCGGGCGGCTTCCACCGAGGCCCGCCGCGACGAGTGGCCGCTGGCATTCAGCCCGAGCAGCTCCCCGGTCGCCGCCCAGTACACTAGCAGGAAGAGGTCGCCGCCGACGCCGCACATGTGCGGCCAGGTGACCCCGAGCACCGCGTTGGCGGCGATCGCCGCCTCGACGGCGTTGCCGCCCTCCTGGAGCACGGTTGCCCCGGCCAGCGAGGCGAGGTAATGCGGGGCGGCGACGACGCCACTGTCACAATAGACGGGAGCGCGAAACGTCTGGCTCATGCTGAGATCCGGGTGTCGGGTTTCGAGTCGCGCGGCGGGGCCGCCCGCGGCGCTGGCGGCGAACCCGAGAGCGCGTCGCCGCTAGCGTCCGGCAAGAAAGTCTAGCAGGCCGAGCGCAAGCGTACCGGCCGTGGTGAGGTTCTCGGGCAGGACGTGCTCGGCGGTGTCCAGCGGCGAGTGATAGCGGGGATCGTCGCTGCGATAGATGAACACCGCCTCGATGCCCACGCGCAGGAAGCTGGCGTGGTCGCTGCCACCCGCCAGCGCGCCCCCTAGACGCGAGGCCGGCCAGCCATGCAGGTCGGCCAGGTGCAGCGCCTGCGCGACGAGCGCCTCGCTCCCAGCGAACTGGAGCGTCTCTCCCACGGACAGCATGTCCAGGTCGATCATCCCCACCAGCGCCTGCCGCTCGGCCGGGCTGAGCTGCTCGACATAAAAGCGGCTCACGAGGAGGCCCAGCTCCTCGCCATCGAAGGCGACGAGCTCAAGCGTGTGAGGATAGGGTCGACCGGCCATCACCCGGGCGGTCTCGAGCAGCACCGCCGTCCCGGAGCCGTTGTCATTCGCGCCTGGCCCGTTCGGGACCGAGTCGTAGTGGGCTCCGACGACGACGGTTCTGCCGCTCGCGCCCGCGCGATGGGCGACGACGTTGCGGCCGGTGCGCTGCTCGACCGTGCCCTGGACCGCCAGGTGGGCGGTGAGCGGAGTTGTGACGAGCGCTGCTCGCAGCGCCTCGCCCTCCTCGCCAGAGAGCATCACGGCGGGAATGGCGCCCGGCGCAAAGAGGCTGGCGGCAATGGTGCCCGGGCCGTCGTTGTACAGGATGACGCCGACCGCGCCGGCCGCGGCGGCGTTGGCGACCTTCTGCGCGAAGCGCAGCTCGCCACGCCGGATGAGCGCCAGCTTCCCCGCCGCCGCGGCTAGCTCCTCGGGCCTGCCCAGTCCGGCGTCGACCACCTCGGCCTCGACCTCGCCGCTGGCCGAGTAAGCGACGGCGGCCGGGGTGAACACGTCGGTGTGTGCGCCGACCAGGCGCAGCGACGCGCCGCCATCGACGTACGCGGTGATCGGAAACTCCTGCCCCCGCGTCTCGTAGCCGAGCGCCTCGAACGCACTGCGCAGATAGTCAGTCGCCCGCGCCAGCGCCTCGCTCCCGGCCGGGCGGGGGCCGATCTCCGTCGCCAGCACCTCCACCGTCTGCTTGGCCCGCTCACCCGAGAACGCCTCGACGGGCGCGGACGAGGGGGTGGACGTTTCCTGCGCCACGACCGCAGCGGGGGCAGTGGAGGCGCTACTGCCGAGCAGGCTGGCAAGGAGCGCTAGGGCGAGGAGGACGAGCCGAAGCTGAGGGTTCACCCGATCGCCTCGGCGGCGTCGAGCAGACTCCGGCCGAGCATCGCCGCGGTCACCGGGCCAACCCCGCCCGGCACCGGGGTAATCGCGCTCGCCACCTGGCGCACGGAGTCGAACTGGACGTCGCCCACCAGCCGGTCTCCCACGTAGCTGGTGCCAAAGTCGACCACGACCGCGCCGGGTCGAACCATCGTCGCGTCGATCAGCTCCGGCCGCCCGGCAGCGACCAGCAGCACCTCCGCCGCTCGGGTCGCCGCGGCCAGATCGGGGGTGCGGGTGTGGCAGACGGTAACGGTCGCATGCGCCTGGATCGCGAGCAGCGCCAGCGGCAGCCCCACCACCCGGCTGCGGCCGACGATCGTTACCCGCCGCTCGGCGATCCCGATCCCTGCCCGGCGCAGCAGCTCTAGCCCCGCCAGCGGCGTGCTGGGGACGAAGCGGGGCCGGCCCTGCGCCAGCAGCCCGGCGTTGAGCGGGTGAAGCCCCTCGACGTCTTTGTCGACCGGCAGGCACTCGACCGCCCGCTCCAGGCTGAGCCCGGGCGGCAGCGGTGCCTGGAGCAGGACGCCATCCGTCCACGGATCGCCCGCGAACGCGCGCAGCCGCGCCTCCAGCTCCACCTGGCTGACGTCAGGCGCCAGCACCTCCGCTTCCACCTGAAGGCCGTTGGCGCGGAACGAGCGGCTGATCTGGCGCAGGTAGGAGGCGGCAGCGGGGTCGTCGCCGACCTGGACGACGACCAGCCGCGGCACCAGGTCGCGCCGCTGGAACAGCGCCGCCGCGCGCTGCCGGTTCTCCTCCCACACCTGGGCGGCGATCGCCCGTCCGTCGATCACGGTCGCGGTCATCCGCGCTCCCTGGAGAACAGGTGTGGGCAGCCCAGCGGGCTGCCCACGCTGCTTCCTCGCCCCGTTGCTGGTGCTAGCGGCCTGTCACCTCGGCAATCGACTCGTACAGGATGTCCGAGATGCGATCGATAACCTCTTCCGGGGTGATGAACGGTGGCGCCAGCTCGATCCGGTCGCCGACGGCGCGGGCGTACAGGCCCAGATCACGCGCCATCGCCAGCACACGCTTGGCCGTCTCCTTCTGCGGGTCGAACAGCTTGCGCGTCTGGCGATCTTCGGCTAGCTCCACCGCGGCCATCAGGCCCAGCCCGCGGACTTCCCCCACCGCCGGCAGCTCGTACAGCCGCTCCAGTCCCCGCAGCAGCCGCTCGCCCATCCGGGCGGCGCGCTCGACCAGGTTCTCGCGCTCGACGATCTCCAGCGTCTTGATCCCGACCGCGCAGCAGACCGGATGCCCGGAGTAGGTCGCCGCGTGCATGTAGCGCTGCCCGGCGGGCGCCTCGCGGATAGCGCGGGCGATCTCTTTGGACATGATGATCCCGCCGAGCGGGAGATAGCCGCTGGTCACCGCCTTGGCGAAGGAGACGATGTCCGGCTGGACGCCCCAGTGCTCCAGCGCGAACCACTTCCCGGTCCGGCCGAACCCGGTGATCACCTCGTCGGCGATCAGCAGCACGTTGTACTTGTCGCAGATCTCGCGGATGCGCGGGAAGTACGTCTTCGGTGGGACGATCACTCCGCCTGCGCCCATCACCGGCTCGGCGATGAACGCGGCGACCGTCTCCGGCCCTTCGCGCAGGATCGCCTCTTCCAGGAAGTTCGCCGTCTTGATCCCGAACTCATCCTCCGGCAGGTCGCCCCAGGGCGACTGGAAGCGGTAGGGCGGGTCGATCTGGATGAAGTTCGGCGCCAGCGGCCCGAACATGGTGTGGTACATCGGCAGGCCGGTCGCGCTCATCGCCCCCAGGGTCAGTCCGTGGTAGCTGAACTTGCGCGAGATGACCTTCACCTTGTCCGGCTGGCCATTCACCTTCCAGTAGTAGCGGGCCGTCTTGAAGGCGGACTCGTTGCTCTCGGCGCCCGCGGTGGTGAAGTACACCGCGTCCATGTTGGGGTAGGCTTTGCTGACGATCTTCGCCGCGAGCTGGATCGCCGGGGGGTTGGACGAGCCGGCGTAGGCGCTGGCGAAGGCGAGCGTGCGCATCTGCTCCGCCGCGACCTCGGCCAGTTCGGTGTTGCCGTGGCCCAGCGTCACGTTCCACAGCCCCGCCAGCCCGTCGATCACCTCGCGGCCGGCGGCATCGTAGAGCATCGCCCCGCGCCCTTTCACGAAGATGAGCGGGTCCTGGTGCTCACTCGGGTGATAATTGGGGTGGATCAGGTGCTCGAGATCCAGGCGAACCAGTTCCGGCGCGGCAACCGCCATTGCGTTCCTCCCATGCGTGCTCCGCTCGGCGCACTGCGCCGATTGTAGCACCCGTGTCCTATTCCCCGGCTCGCGCAGCCGCCGCCTGGATTCCTCACTTCGGGCGCGGCGGAGATTCGCCAGCACCGAGGCGCGCCATGCTAGCATGCCCGATCCTGGGAGGGCTCTCTCTGACCGCGTCCACCGTCCCGCGACTGCGTCAGGCGCGCCGGGCAGGCTGGGGCGTCACGCTGGCCGCCCCGGCGGGGCTGTTTGTCGGACTTGCCGTGCTGTTCACCTGGCCGCTGGCGCTGCACCTTGGCACGGTGCTGCCGGCCGCCAAGCTACCCGATGCGCTGCTCCAGGTGCACCGCCTCTGGTTCGTTCCCAGGCTGCTCGCCGCCGGCCGCGACCCCTACGGCTGGACGACTCTGCTGCACTACCCGGCCGGGGCGCGCCAGTACCTGGAGACGCTCATCCCGCTCGTCGGGGTGCTCGCCTGGCCGGCTCTGGCGCTGGGCGGCCCGCTGCTCGCCTACGACCTGGCGGTGCTAGCGCTCCTGGCGCTCAACGGCTGGTGCGCCTACCTGCTGGCGCGTGACCGGGTGGGCGACTCGGGCGCGGCGGTCGTCGCCGGGATCGCCTATGCCTTCAGCCCCTACCTGCTGGCCCACCTGCGTGTGGGGCATCTGAACCTGGTTGCCGCCTGCTGTCCCCCGCTGTACCTGCTGTGTCTGCTGCGGGCGCTGGAACGCCCCGGCCCGCGCTGGCCCCTCCTCGCCGGCCTGTGCCTGGCGGCCACGCTGTACACCGATCTCCAGTGGGCGCTGGCGCTCACGCTGCTGTCCCTCCCGCTCGTCGCCTGGCGGACGCTGGTTTCAGCCATGCGGGTGGCCCACGGCGAGGGGGTAGCGGCGGCGCGCCGAGCAGGTCTGCGGGGCCTGACCCCGCCACGGGCGCTCGTCCACGGCGCCCTGGCGGCTACCGTCGCGCTCGCGCTCGCGGCGCCGCTGCTGCTCGGCATCTGGGCCGAGGTCAGCGCTGGTGCCTCCGCGCCCGGGGCCAACCAGGCGCTCCGCAACTCTGCCGCGCTGGTCGCGTTCCTGGCGCCGCAGCCCGCCCAGCCGCTCTGGCGCGACACCGTCCAACCCTGGTATGCCGCGCATGGGCTCGACCAGGGCGATGAGCAGGTCGTCGCTCTCGGCTATCTCCCGCTGGCGCTCGCCGCCAGCGGCCTGGCGTCCCCGCGCACGCGGCGGATCGGCTGGCTGCTGGGGCTGCTCCTGTTCGTCGCGCTGGCCCTCGGGCCGCGGCTACACTTGGCGAGCCGCGACGTGGAGACCGCGCTCCCGCTCGGTCTGCCGCTGCCCTACGCCCTGCTCCAGCGGCTGCCGCTGGTCGGCTTCGGCCGCGCGCCGGCTCGCTTCGCCGCTCCCGCGACGCTCTGCCTGGCGCTGCTCGCCGCCTGGGGCGTGGTTGCGCTGCGCCAGCGTCTGAGGCGTGCCCGCTGGGTTCCCGGCCTCTGCGGCCTGCTCGTCGCGCTCGAGCTGCTCCCGCTGCCCTTCCCGCTCAGCCGCCCCGACGTCCCGGGGCTCTATCAGGCGCTGGCGGCCGAGCCCTGTCCTGGCCCGGTCTTCGAGCTGCCAGTGGAGCCGGGGAGCGAGCTGGAGAAGTGGCGGCTGTTCTTCCAGATCGCCCACGGCTGCCCGATCTCCGGTGGCTACGTCTCCAGGGAGCAGCAGGCCACAGCGATTCAGCGCCGCTGGCAGGAGTACGCGCAGCGCCCGGCGGAGGCGCAGCGCCCGGCGGCGGAGGCTCTGCGGGCCGAGCTGCTCGCCGCCGGATTCGTCGAGGTCGCCTTCTGGCGCGAGGCGTACGCGAGTCCCGACGAGGCGGGCCGGGAGGAGGTGGCGCTGCGGCTCCTCGCGTCCAGCCCGCGGTACGACGGTCCCGATGGCGCGCTCTACCCGCTGCGATGACCCCGGGCCGTCAGCCGCAAGGCCCCACGCGCAAGACAGCCCGGGGACCGCGCGTGCCACCCACCTCCCGCGTTAGCTCGCCAGTCTGTGGAGCGAGTTGGAGCAGCCTGTCCCGCTCGACGCTCACGGCGTACAGCCGGGCTCCGTTCCGTCACCAGGGCCAGCCAGCCACGGGCGCTATCGCAGGCGCCGGGCCGCATCTGCCTATAATCTCGGCATGAGCGACATGCTGGAAGACCTGGTGTCTGTCTGGGATGCGTCACCGCTCGCTGGGTCCGAGGGCGCGCGTGAGATGCTGGCCCCCACCCCCGAGGTGACGACGAACGGAGGGGCGGGGCCGGCCTTCACCCGACCCGACCTGGAGCGGGAGCAGCGCAAGGGCGTGCCCGAGGTGGTGTACAGCCCGGGCAAGACGGTGGAGCAAGCGGTAGAGATGGCCCGGCTGCTGCTCGTCCGCAATGGGCGGGCGCTGCTGAGCCGGGTCAGCCCGGAGCTGGAGGCGCGGCTACGCGAAGCGTTCGCGGACTACGAGGTGCAGGTCTTCTCCGCGTCGCGAATGTGCGTTGTGCGGCGCCCCGGATCTGCCCGGCGAACGGGCGGCGGCTGCGTGGGGGTGCTGACCGCGGGCACGTCGGACATTCCGGTCGCGGAGGAAGCCGCGGTGCTGGCGGCGGAGATGGGCTGCGAGGTGATCCAGGCGTATGACGTCGGCGTGGCCGGGCTGCACCGGCTGCGGCAGCCGCTCCAGGAGCTGAAGCGCCGCCGAGCGGACGTTATCATCGTCGCCGCCGGGATGGATGGCGCGCTGCCCTCCGTCGTCTCCGGCTTGGTCGACGTGCCGGTGATCGGGCTACCAACCTCCGTCGGCTACGGACTGGGCGGCCGAGGGGTGGCGGCGCTGCTCACGATGCTGCAGACCTGCTCGCCCGGGCTGACCGTGGTGAACATCGACAATGGCATCGGCGCCGGGGCAACCGCGGCGCTCATCGCCAATCGCGTCGCCGCCGCCCGCCGGGCAGCACAGGGAGGGGGCTAGCTGCGGGACTGGCCCGGCCCGGCCGGCTCGGTCTGGAGCTGTTGCTTCCGGTACTCCTGCACCGCCGCTTTGAGCGTGCCCAGGGCCACGGTGGCGCAGCGCACCCGGCTGGTCACCACCTCCTTGCCCATGGTGTCGACGATCTCTTCGAAGCCCATCTCCTCGACTTCCGACGCCGGCCGGCCTTCGAAGTGCTCAGCGACAATGCTCGCTCCGGCCTGGCTGATGGTACAGCCCGAACCCTCGAAGCGGACCTTCTCCAGCACGTCGTCCTTGAACTTGACGTGCATCGTCACCACGTCGCCACAGCCGGGGTTGCCCCCGCTGACGGTCACGTCCGCGTTCTCCAGCGGGCCCTTGTTACGCGGGTGCTCGTAATGATCGAGCAGGAAGTCGATGTAATACTGTCGGTCCATGCACCTCTCGCCGCGAGCGCGCTCGCGGCGGCGCGCTCCAATTGGGATACTACGCGTGGCGCGTGATTCCGCGCTAGCCGTGGATTAGGTGTTGCCCCGGGCGTGGCCCTGCTGGCGCAGGAGCATGCCGCGGCCGTTGCCCCGCGCGCGACTGCTTCACCAGTTTCAACACAAACAGGGGCCGATCGCTTCCCAACGGACGCCAGAGGGGCGGGACTGGAGCCCCGCCCCTCTGGGATCGTGGCCTGGCCGCGGTTAGACTTCTTTCTCGATCGGGGCCTTGACCAGGGAGCCCCACTCAGTCCAGGAGCCATCGTAGTTGCGGACGTTCGGGTAGCCCAGCAGCTGGGTCAGGACGAACCAGGTGTGCGCCGAGCGCTCCCCGATCCGGCAGTAGGCGATGATCTCGCTCTTATCGGGGGTAATCCCCCTGCTGCTGTAGATCTGCTGCAGCTCTTCAGGGCTCTTGAAGGTGCCGTCCTCGCGGGCGGCGGTGCCCCAGGGGATGTTCTGTGCGCCGGGGATGTGCCCCGCCCGTTGGGCGCCCTCCTGGGGGTAGCCCATCATATGGATCACTTCACCCCGGTACTCCTGGGGCGAACGGACGTCCACCAGCGCCACGTCCTTGCCCACCCGTGCCAGCCGCTCGCGGATCTCGTCGCGATAGGCGCGAATCCGCTCGTCGGGCTCCTGGGCAGTGTAGCTGGTCGCCGGATAGGTGGGCACCTCGCGGGTTAGCTCCCGCCCTTCGGCCAGCCACTTGGCCCGGCCGCCGTTCATGACCTTAAGGTTGGTGTGGCCGTAGTAGCGGAACAGCCAGTAGGAATAGCAGGCGTACCAGTTGTTCTTGTCGCCGTAGAAGACCACGGTGGTGTCGTTGCTAATGCCCCAGCGGCTCATGAGCCGCTCGAAGCCCGGCTTGTCGATAAAGTCCCGCTCCACCGGGTCCTGTACATCGACGTGCCAGTCCAGCTTCACCGCGCCGGGGATGTGCCCCTGTTCGTACAGCAGCACGTCCTCGTCGGCCTCGACAAGCCGCACGTTCGGATCATTCAGATGCGCCGCTACCCAATCGGTTTCGACCAGCGCGTCCGGGTTGGCATAGCCGCTTGGCATGGTTCACCCCCTTCGGCCAGGCATCCCTGCCCGGCAGTCGTGCTCATTCTAGCACGTTCTCCATGTGGTCGCTCAACAATGTCGGAAATTCGCTCATTCTGGAACGCTGGGGGCGGGTATCGGGTGGGGGCATCACCCTTCGAGCAGCTTGCGGCGCTCGTCGGGCGCGATCGCCTCGCGGCCTTTGATGAGGCTGAAGATGCGGGCGCGGAGCCGCATGTCGCCGATCAGCACTGCGCCAACCAGCCGGTTGTCCAGGAAAAACAGGCGCTGGTAGTTGCGGCCGCGCGCGTCGAGCCGCTCCAGCGACTCCAGGTCTGGGTACAGCTCCGGGGTGAGCCCGATCACCCGGATGTACGAATCGAACAGGGTGCTGGAGTACATTGGGACGTCTTCGTAGATCGTCTGTTGGCCGAGCATGTTTAGCGCCGCCACCCGGCCATGGCCCTGGGCGTTGCCCCAGGTGCCAAGCTGGTTGTAGCGCTGGATCACTACGTCGTGGAACTGGGCGATATCGCCGGCGGTATAGATGTCGGGCACGTTCGTGCTCAGGTGCTCGTCGGCCAGGATCCCGTTGCCGATCTTAACCGGGGTGCCGGCGAGCAGCTCGGTATTCATCGTCAGCCCCAGGCCGACGCCGATCATGTCGGCCTCGAACGTTTTGCCCGTCTTGGTCGTTACGCCGCACACGGCGCCGCCCTGTGCATGAACCTCTCGCACCTCTTCGCCGTAGTAGACCTCCACCCCGGCGTCGCGGGCGATATCATCCACCAGGGCGCCCCCGTCCTCGTCGAGGACGCGCCGGAGCCAGTAAGGGCCGCGAATCAGCCAGATGGTCCGCAGTCCGTGGTGGCGGAACGCCTCCGCCAGCTCGTAGGCGATGAAGCTCCCCCCCACGACCACGGCGGTCTGGGCATGCTCCATGTGGGCGTGGATCGCCTTCGCATCGTCGAAGTACTGGAAGTTGTAGATACCGGCGGTGCCGTCCGCGCCGGGCACCTTCAGGTGGTTCGGCCGGCCGCCGGTTGCCACCAGCAGCGCGTCGTAGGGCAGCTCGGCGCCGTTGTCGAGCAGGACGGTCTTCCCTTCGCTGTTCACCTGGGTGACCGTGGTCTCCAGCATCAGGGTGATGCCCCGCTCCGCGTGCTGCGCCACGGTGCGCAGCAGCACCTTCTGCTCCGGGGTGCGTCCCTTGAGATAGGGCGGCAACGCGACGCGGTTGTAGAGGGGATACGGCTCGTTGCCAATGAGGGTGACCTGGCAGGTGGGGTCGTTCTTGCGCAGCGTCTCGGCGCACGTCGTGCCCGCGACTCCGTTGCCGACGACGATGTAGCGCTTCGGTCGGTCTGCCACGCCTCTCTCCTACGCCTCCCGCGCGGCGCATCGCCCCGGCCGAGCGTGCGCCGGCGCCATCCTTGCTCGCATGATGCGTGTTCCCCGGACGGCTGGCAACCGGGTGAGAGGCTGGGCCCGGGCCAGGTACCATGCGTGCAGCAGGAGGGTAGATGCTCCATCCGTGTGCACCGCCGGTTTCCCGCTGGCTCAGCGCGGCGCCGCCCGCGCCGGATGCCGCCATTTCCCACCCGGCCTACCAGGAAGCGCTGGCCGAGATCTATGCTTACTCCGCGGTCCCACGCTCGGTCGCGGAGCAGCGAGCGGACCGCCCGCGCAAGCGGGAGCGGATGCGCCGGCTGCTGGCGCTCCTCGGCGGGCCAGAGCGCGCCTACGCCTCGGTGCTGGTGGCGGGGACCAAGGGCAAGGGCTCGACGGCGGCGTTGCTCGCCTCCATCCTAAGGTGCGCCGGCCTGCGAGTGGGTCGCTACACCCAGCCACACCTGCACACCTGGCGCGAGCGCACCTGGCTGGACGGTGCGCTCATCACGCCCGAACAAGTCGTCTCGCTCTGGGCCGAGATGCGCCCGGCGCTGGCTGCCATGGAGACCCAGGTGGACACGCTCGGCCGGCTGACGACGTTCGAGGTGGGCACGGCGCTGACGCTGCTCCACTTCGCCCGCCAGGCAGCCGATCTGGCGGTCCTCGAGGTCGGCGTTGGCGGCCGCCACGACGCGACCAACGCGGTCGAGCCACTGCTCAGCGTCATCACCCCGGTCAGCCTGGACCATCAAGCCGTGCTGGGGGAGACGCTCGCGGAGATCGCGGCGGAGAAGGCGGGGGTGATGCGACCCGGCTGTCCGGCCATCCTGGGGCCGCAGCCGCCAGAGGCCGCCCGGATACTGGAAGAGCAGGCTGCCAGGCTCGGCTGCCCGCTCCAGCGCGTCGGGACGGACTGGCGCTGGGAGCCTGAGTCCAACCGCGCTGCCTCCGGGCCGTTCGCGGTGGCCGGGCCGAACGGTGTGTGCTTCGTCGACCTGTCCATGCCGCTGGTTGGCCGGCACCAGCGCGACAACGCCACCGTGGCGGTCGCCGCGGCGTGGGCGCTCGCCCACGGTGGCTGGCAGATCGGTGAGCGCGCGGTTCGAGCCGGCTTGTGCCAGGTAGATTGGCCTGGACGGATGGAGGTGCTGGCCCGAGCGCCGCTGCTGGTAGTGGATGGGGCGCACAACGGCGATTCCGCCGCCCGGCTGCGCGACGCGCTGCGCGAGGCGTTTCGCTTCGAACGCCTCTGGCTGGTACTGGGCATCACCGACGGCAAGGACCTGGAGGGCATACTGAGTGCGCTCGCGCCGCTGGCCAGCGGCATGATTGCCACTCGGGCCGACCATCCTCGGGCGCTGGACCCGCGGCTCATCGCCGCCGCAGCGCCAGGGCACATCCTCGCCGTCACCGACACAGTGGCCGCGGGGCTGGAGGTGGCCTGGTGGCTGGCGGCGCCGGATGACCTGATCTGTGTCACCGGGTCGCTGTTCGTGGTCGGCGAGGCGATCCAGGCCGGCTACCGGCGGCTGGGAGGCGCGGCGGGATGATCGCCTACGTCGACGCCTTCAGCGGCTGCTCCGGCGATATGCTGCTCGGGGCGCTGCTCGACGCCGGGCTGGAGCTGGGCGAGCTGCGCCGGGTGGTCGGGGCGCTGCCGGTCTCTGGCTACCGGATCGAGGCGCTGGCCCGCCGCGGCGAGGGGCCGGCCGGGACACAGGCGCGGGTGGTGCTGGAGCCAGATTCCCAGCCGGAGCGGAGCCTGAGCGACGTTCTGGCGCTGGTCGAGCGCGCCGGGCTGGAGCCGCAGGTCGCGGCCACGGCGCGCCGGGTGTTCGAGCGGCTCGCCCGCGCCGAGGCGGCAGCGCATGGTATCCCGGTGGAGCAGGTCCACTTCCACGAGGTGGGCGCGGTCGACGCGCTGGTCGACGTCGTCGGCGTGGTCTGGGGGCTGCGGGCGCTGGGCGTCGACCGCTGCTACGCCTCCCCGCTGCCGACGGGCGGCGGCCAGGTCCAGACGCGCCACGGAACGCTGCCGGTGCCGGCCCCGGCGACGCTGGCGCTGCTGGCGGAGGTCGGCGCGCCGCTGCGGCCAGTATCGGTCGAGGCGGAGCTGGTGACGCCCACCGGGGCGGCCCTCCTCGCGGAGCTGGCCACGTTCTCCCAGCCCCCGCTGCGCCTGTGTCGGGTCGGCACCGGCTATGGCAGCCGTGCGCTGCCCTGGCCGAACCTGCTGCGTATCTGGCTCGGCGAGCCGGTGGCGGAGCCCGCCAACCCCGAGCAGGTGGTGCTGGTCGAGACGAACGTGGATGACATGACCCCCGAGCAGCTCGGCTACGCGATGGAGCGGTTGTTCGCCGCCGGCGCGCTTGATGTGACTTTCACCCCGGTCCAGATGAAGAAGAACCGCCCCGGGACGCTCCTCACGGTGCTGGCGCTGCCGGAGCGTGCCCAGGCGCTGGCAGAGGTGGTGCTAGCGGAGACGAGCACGCTGGGAGTGCGGCTGGTGCCGGCCAGTCGCCTGGCGCTGGCTCGCCACGTCGGGACGGTCGCCACCGCCTACGGCCCGGTGCGAGTGAAGGTGAAGCACCTGGGCGAGCGGCGTATTCCCGTGCCGGAGTACGAGGACTGCGCCGCCCGCGCCCGCGAGTCCGGCGTCCCGCTGCTGGAGGTCTACCGCGCTGCCCTGGCGGCGGCGCAGCAGTAGTTCAGTGCTGCACCGTCACCCGCTGCGCGCGTTCCAGCAGCGCGCCCTGCGTGTCGGTCAGCCGCGCCAGCAGCACGTACTCGCCGGGCGGGATGCTGGAGAGGTCCAGCGTGGGGCTCGCCAGCGGGCCGTTGTACAGGGTCCAATCATCGAGCTGTAGCTCCAGAGTGCTCACCGGGAAGTCGGCGCTGACGGCGATAGTCGCCTGAGCCCCGAGGGGGCCGGGCGGGACGGTGATGCTCCACGCGGGTGGCGCGGGATAGGTGGCGACCCCGTAGCTGAAGAAGCGCGCCTCGAGCGGGTTCAGGTTCTGTGCCGTGTGCTGCTGGGCCAGGTCCAGGTAGGCGCGCGGGGTGGCAACCTTGTCGTGGAACAGGGCGACGTAGTCGCGCAGGAACTGGACAAACGCTTCGTCGCCCATGGTGTCGTCGAGTTCGCCTAGGAAGCGGGCGCCCTTGCGATAGACGATCGTGAAATACGGGCCATCGGATGGAAAGTCGTCGATGGACGAGTTGACCGGCTTGTTGCCCGCCGCGGCGACGCGATTGGCGTAGCCGCTGCTGACCCGGGCGGCCCAGTCGGACGGGAAGAGCGCCGGCCGCTGCAGCCGGTCGTACAAGAGCGGGGCATAGGTGGCCATCGCCTCGTCCAGCCACGGGTCGTGAAGCTGGTCGTTGCCCACCCAGCTATAGAACCACTGGTGGGCGATCTCATGGGCGATCAGGTACTCGCCGTAGCTGCCGTCCGGCGGATCGGGCAGGACGGTGTCGGCCCCGATCATCACCAGGCCGGGGTACTCCATCCCGCCGTAGGAGGGCGGGAGATCCACCTCGGCCACGTCCAGCTCCGGGTAGGGGTACGTGCCAAAGGTGCTACTGTACCAGTCGACGTACCGCTGGGCGACGGTGGCGAAACGCGGGCCGAGCTCTGGCCGCAGCGCGTACACGTCGATCTCCGCCGCTCCGGCCTGCGCCTGCGAGCGCTGGAAGCTGGGCGACACGACCAGCGCGAAGTCGCGCACGCTGCCGGCGTGGAAGGTCCAGCGGCGGCCGTCATGGGAGACCAGGGTTCCGCTGTGCGCGGCGCTGATATCCACGTCGGCGCTGAGCGTGACGTCGAAGTCGGCGACCTCGGTGAAGAAGGCGTCCCCGACGTCTACGTACTGGTGTCGGAACCAGCCGTCCCGATAGGGGACGACGATCGGGAACCAGTTGCCGAGGGCGATGGTGCGGGCGCCGACGCCGAAGCGGCCAGGCTGATGGGGCACCGCCAGGCTGAACCCGAGCGCCACTGTGGCCCAGGCGCCGGGGCTCAGCGGCGTGGGGAGCAGTACGTCCAGCACCGTGCCGTCCTGAGTCCAGGTCGTTGGCGCCCCGTTGGCGCTGGCGCTCTGCAGCGAGAAGGCGCCGTAGTAGGCCGGGGTCACCTGAAAAACGAGCCGGTCCAGGGGCACGCCGGTGAGGTTCGGGTAGCGCACCTGCTCGGCCACGTCCAGCGCCGCTTCGCTGTAGCGGAGCGTGGCGTCGAGCGTGTAGTGGGGCAGCGGCGGCGGGCTGGCGAGGGAGGCTGGGGGAACGGCGGCGCTCAGCAGGAGCACCAGCGCGAACAGAGGCGCCAGGAATTGTCTGGACAGAGCACACCTTCCGGCCGCGTGCGCGCGGCGGGTGTCGCATTATAGGAGCCGTGCTACGCCGCGCGGCCGTGTTGTCCCCGGAGGAACGCCGATGGGGTGGCAATGTCGGGACATTCGGCCCGAACGACGCCGAATGCAGGGTTCCCGGCCCAGCGGAACGGTATACTTCGCCGACTCAGCCATGTCCGACCAGTCGCCGCTCGTCTCTGTCGTGATCCCGAACTGGAACGGGGCTCGCCTGCTGCGGCCCTGCCTGGATTCGCTCCGGCGGCAGACCTACCGTCCGCTGGAGGTGATCGTCGTGGACGGCGCTTCCCAGGACGGCTCGCAGGAGCTCGTGCGGCGGGAGTACCCGGAGGCGCGGCTGGTCGCGCTCCCGCGCAATCTGGGCTTCGCTGGCAACGTGAACGCCGGAATTCGTGCCGCGCGGGGGGAGATCATCGCGCTGCTGAACAACGACGCCACCGCCGAGCCGGACTGGATCGAGCAGCTCGTCCGCGGCTTCGACGATCCGCGCGTCGGCTCGTGCGCCTCGAAGATGCTCCTGGCCGATCGGCCGGGTGTGCTCAACGCCGCGGGCGACTTCTTCGGTCGCAATGGGCTGCCAGGGAACCGCGGCGTCTGGGAGCCGGATCGCGGCCAGTACGATGCCAGCGAGGAGGTCTTCGGGGCCTGCGCCGGGGCGGTCGCCTACCGCCGGGTGATGCTGGACGACATTGGGCTGTTCGACGAGCGGCTGTTCTACCAGTGCGAGGACGTGGACCTGGCGTTCCGCGCCCAGCTCGCCGGCTACCGCTGCCGCTACGTCCCGAACGCGCGGGTGTACCACCGGCTCAGCGCCAGCGGCGGCGGAGGGTTGGCCTCGTACTACTGCGGGCGGAACTTCATCTGGGTGCTGCTGAAGAACACGCCGGCGGCTCTGCTGCGGCGTTACTGGCCGCGCATGCTCGCGGCGCAGGTAGGGCTGGCGCTGCACGCGCTCTGGCACATCCGCGAGCCGTCCGCCCGCGCCCGGCTGCGCGGCCAGGCGCGGGCGCTGCGGGAGCTGCCGCGCATCCTACGCGCCCGCGCCGAGGTCCAGCGCCGGCGCCGGGTCAGCGACACCTATATCGAATCGATGCTCGCGTGATCGCCTCATCGCGCCCCCGGCTCTCGGTCGTCATTCCCGCGTACAACGAGGAACGGCGTCTGCCCGCGACGCTGGAGACGCTCTGCGGGCGCTTGCAGCAGGCCGGGTACAGCCACGAGGTGCTGGTGGTGGACGACGGCAGCCGCGACGGCACCGTGGCCGCGGTAGAGCACGCCGCGCGCCGCTATCCCGAGCTCCGCCTGATCCGGGCGCCGCATCGCGGCAAGGGCCACGCAGTAAAGACCGGGATGCTAGCGGCGCAGGGCGACTATGTCCTGTTCTCCGACGCGGACCTGTCGGTCCCGGTCGACCAGATGCTGCGCTTCCCGGAGGCGCTGGCAGATGCCTTCGAGGTCGCGATCGCCTCACGCGAGGGACCCGGCGCCCGCCGCCACGGCGAGCCCAGCTACCGCCACCTGATGGGCCGGGTGTTCAACCTGCTCGTCCAGGCGCTCGCCGTGCCCGGGGTGCAGGATACGCAGTGCGGGCTGAAGTGCTTCACACGCGACAGCGCCCAGGCAGTGTTCAGCCGGGTGACCATCGACGGCTTCGGATTCGACGTGGAGGCGCTCTACCTGGCCCGGAAGCTGGGCTACCAGGTGCGCGAGATTCCGGTGGAGTGGCGCCACGTACCCCAGAGTCGGGTGAACCCGCTTCGCGACACCCTCGACATGTTCCTGGACGTGCTGCGCGTTCGCCTGAACGATCTGCGCGGGCTGTACCGCGAGCGGAGCCGCGGGGATGCGGGTGCCGGGGCCGTGGCGCGGGGCTCGGAGTCGCGCCTCCCGAGCCCGGAGGCGCCTGGTCCCGCAGGCGAGCCCTGAGCGTCCGTCGGTACAGCGCGCCGAGGGCACCCCGCGCGGCGAGGGTGGAGTCCAGGGCCCTCGTTCTGCCGCGCTGAGTTCCCTGGCGGGGTGAGGCCGACCGAGCCCGAGCGCGGCGCGGCGGCGCTGCTATACTGCCTCACAGTCCCCGGAGGAGCCATTGCCCGAGCGTATCCTCGTTTGCACCGCCTGGCCCTACGCTAACGCCTCGCTGCACCCGGGCCACATGGCCGGGGTGTACGTCCCGGCCGACACGTTCGCCCGCTTCCAGCGGCTGCGCGGCAACGAGGTGCTGATGGTCTCTGGCAGCGACTGCCACGGGACGCCGATCACCGTGCGCGCGGAGCAAGAGGGGGTCAGCCCGGCGGAGATCGCGGCGCGATTCCACCAGGAGTTCCTCGGGTACTGGGAGCGGCTGGGGATCAGCTATGACCTGTACACCACGACGATGACCGACAACCACCGGCGGGTGACGCAGGACATCTTCCTGAAGCTGCTCCGGCAAGGCGATATCTTCACCCAGACGATGGTCTCGCCCTACGATCCGGTGGTCGGACGCTTCCTGCCGGACCGTTACGTGGAGGGTACCTGTCCCAACTGCGGCTATCCGCGCGCTCGGGGCGACCAGTGCGACAACTGCGGTCGGCCACTGGACCCGCAGCAGCTCATCGACCCGCGGAGCACGCTCTCCGGCCAGCCGCCCCAGTTCCGCGAAACGGAGCATTTCTTTCTCGATCTGCGGCGGGTCAACGCCGTGCTGCTGGAATGGGCCCGCCAGCAGACCCAGTGGCGCCCGAATGTCTACAACTTCACCATCCGCTACCTGGAAGATGGGCTCCAGCCCCGCGCGATCACCCGTGACATCGAGTGGGGCATTCCGATCCCGGTGGCCGGGTACGAGGACAAGCGCATCTATGTCTGGTTCGAAGCCGTTATCGGCTACCTGTCCGCCAGCGTCGAGTGGGCGGCGCTGCGGGGAGAGCCCGACGCCTGGGAGCGCTGGTGGAAGCAGCCCTCGCGCTCGTACTACTTCATTGGCAAGGACAACATCGTCTTCCACACGGTCATCTGGCCCGGCGAGCTGATGGCCTATGGCGGGCTCAATCTCCCCTACGACGTCCCCTCCAACGAGTTCATGAACTACGAGGGGGAGAAGTTCTCCAAGAGCCGCGGCGTGGGCATCTTCATGCCGGAGCTGCTGGAGCAGTTCGACCCGGACCCGATCCGCTACTACCTGACCGCGAACGCCCCGGAGCAGGCGGACAGCGACTTCTCGCTCCGCGAGCTGGTGCGACGCAACAACGACGAGCTTGTGGCCACCTGGGGCAATCTGGTCCACCGCACGCTCACCTTCGTGCAGCGCTACTTCGAGGGGCGGGCTCCGCGCCCCGGGGGCGACCCATTGGTGCAGGAGGAGATCGAGCGGGCCTGTGCCGCCGTGACCGCGGGGCTCGAAGCGGCGCGCTTCAAGGACACCCTCGGCGAGGCGTTCGCTCTGGCGCGCTTCGGCAACCGCTACTTCGACGAGAAGGCGCCCTGGAAACTGGTGAAGCAGGACAGAGAGGCCTGCGCCGCGATCCTGGGCGACCTGCTGCACATTGTGAACGCGCTGAAGGTACTGCTCGCCCCCTTCCTGCCGTTCTCCTCGGCCCGGCTGCACACGCTGCTGGGCTACCAGGACTCGCTCGAAGCGCGCGGCTGGCGAATGGAGCCCCTGCCGACCGGCCAGCCCCTGCCGCCGCCGACGCCGTTGTTTACCAAGCTGGAGTAGCGCGACGGTCGGCCAGCTTCCCGCGGCGTCGCGGCGCGCCCTCCCCCGCCTGCGCGCCGATCTGCTTGCGCTCGCCTGGATCGTCGTCGCCTATCTGGCGCTGGCGTGGGGGTACGCCCGAGCGACGCCACCCTGGAACAACCCGGACGAGCCCGCGCACTACGCCTACGTCGAGTATCTCGCGACCCGAGCGGCGCTGCCCACCCTGCGGCCCGGCGACTGGGACTCCACGGCGCTCGAGGCGCTGAAGGCACAGGCTCGCTTCTCCAGCGACGTCTCATTCGCCGGTGCCACCTACGAGTACCACCAGCCGCCGCTGTACTACCTGCTCGAAACGCCGGTCTACTGGCTGACTGCCGCGAGCAGCCTGCGCGCCCGGGTACTGGCGCTGCGGCTGATTTCGATCCTCCTGGGCGCGCTGACCGTCCTGGCCGGCTTTGGCGCTGCCCGCGCCGCGTTCCCGAGCCGGCCGTGGCTCTGGCCAATAGCGGCGGGCGTCATGGCGTTCACCCCCATGTTCACTGCCATCTCGGCCGCGATCAACAACGACGCACTGGCGAACCTGCTGGCCGCGTGCGCCGTCTGGCTGCTGATGGCGCTGCCGCGCCGAGGCGCGACCGCGCGCGAGGCGCTGCTCGCCGGAGCGCTCGCCGGGCTGCTGCTGCTGGCCAAGCTAACCGTCTACCTGTTCGTCCCGCTCCTGCTGCTCGCGCTGCTGGCAGGCAGTGTCATCGAGGCGCGGCCGACGCGCCGCTCCCCACAGCCCACTCCTGCCGGCGGGGCGCCCGCGCTGCCCACGCCGGGTGCACGCGGGCGCTCACTGCGCCCTGGCAGCGAACCCGGGCATCTGCCGCTCGCGGCCCGCAACCTGGCGCTCGCCCTCGGGGTCGCGCTGGTGCTCTCCGGCTGGTGGTTCGCCCGTAACGCCGCCGTGTATGGTCTGGCGGACCTGCTGGCGACCGGCCGGCACGACCAGGTGGTCGTGGGCCAGCTCCGCTGGTCAGAGACCGGCCTGGCACCACTGGAGGCCTGGTGGCTGTTCGGCTCAACGCTGTTCCGCTCGTACTGGGCCCAGTTCGGCTGGATGGGCATTGTCGTGAGCGACCGCCTGTACTGGCTCTACCTGGTGTTCGCCGTGCTCGGCGGCGCTGGCCTGGCGCTGGCGCGGCGCGAGCGGGCCTGGCGCGGCGAGCGCAGTGGACGAGCCATCCTGGTTCTCGGCATAAGCGTGCTCGCGGTGGTGGGAGAAGTCCTCTACTACAACCTCACCTTTGTCCAGCCGCAGGGGCGCTATCTGTTCCCGGCGCTGGCGCCGCTGTCGCTGCTGCTGGCGCTCGGCTGGGATGCGCTGGCGCGGCGCGGCGGGTGGCTCGCCGGGCTGGTCGCTGGCTGCGCGGTGTTTGCCCTGGGCGTCGCGGGCGAGGAGCTGTTCGGAGTGCTGCTCCGCCCGGCTGGACTCGTGCCGCCCGCGTTGCTGGCCCTGCTGGCGGCGCTGGCTGGACCGCGCCTGGGCGCTCGTGTGGGCGCATTGGCCCTGATGGTGCTGGCGCTGGCGGCGCTGGACCTGGCCTGCCTGGTCGGCTTCGTCCAGCGCTTCTTCGCCGGCTGAGCCCGTTCGGGGCGTACAATCCGCGCAACCGCAAGGGAGCACGAGGATGACCCTGGACGCCGCGCCGACGAGCGGAACCGACTTCTACCTGCTGGACGAATGGCTCACGCCGGAGGAGCGCGCGATCCGCGACCGCGTTCGCGCCTTCTGTAACCGGGAAATGGTCCCGATCATCAACGACTATTGGGACCGGGCCGAGTTTCCATTCGAGCTGATCCCGAAGCTCGCCGCACTCGGCATCGCCGGCGGGACGATCAAGGGCTACGGCTGCCCGGGGATGAGTACGATTGCGGCCGGGCTGGTGGGAATGGAGCTGGCGCGGGGCGACGGCAGCGTGAGCACCTTTTTCGGGGTGCACTCCGGGCTAGCGATGCAGACGATCGCCCTGCTTGGCTCCGAGGCGCAGCGCCGCCACTGGCTTCCCCCAATGGCCCGCCTGGAGCGGATCGGCGCCTTTGCCCTGACTGAGCCGAACCACGGCTCGGACGCGGTACTGCTGGAGACGCGCGTCCGGCGCGATGGAGACAGCTACGTGCTCGACGGGGAGAAGCGCTGGATCGGCAACGCCTCGCTCGCCGACGTCACGATCGTCTGGGCCCGCGGCGACGACGGCCAGGTGAACGGGTTCCTGGTGGAGAAGGGGACGCCCGGTTTCGAGGCGCAGGTCATCACCGGCAAGACCTCCAAGCGGGCAGTCTGGCAGACCCACATCAGCCTGCGCGGGGTGCGTGTCCCCGCGGGCAATCGCCTGCCCGGGGCGAACAGCTTCGAGGATACTGCTCGGATCCTCACCGCGACGCGCTACTCGGTCGCCTGGGGCGCGCTGGGCCACGCCCTGGCCGCCTACGAGGCGGCGCGGAGCTACGTGCTGGAGCGGGTCCAATTCGGCAAGCCGCTGGCCGCCTTCCAGCTCGTCCAGGACAAGCTGGCGCGGATGCTGGCCGAGATCACCGCGATGCAGCTCCTCTGCCTGCGGCTCAGCCAGCTCTTGGAGGCCGGGAAAATGACGCCGGGGATGGCCTCGCTGGCGAAGATGAACAACGCCGCCAAGGCGCGGCAGATCGTCGCCGACGCGCGCGACCTGCTGGGTGGCAACGGGATTCTGCTGGAGAACCATATCGCCCGGCACCAGGCGGACATGGAGGCGGTGTTCACCTACGAGGGCACCGACCACATCCAGGCGCTCATTTTGGGCCGCGAGATCACCGGGCTGTCCGCCTTCTCTGGCCGCTGAGCGAACCGCTGGGGACAAGCAGATGAAGGCTGGTGGCGAGCACGCCATGGAGGTATTGGCGCGGTGAGTGACGACGGAATGCAGTACTTCGCGCTGTTCTATGACGTGGTTGACGACTTCGTCCGGCGCCGGGCGCCGTACCGAGAGGAGCATCTGCGCCTGGCCCGGGAGGCGCATCGCCGGGGCGAGCTGCTCCTCGCCGGTGCGTTCAGCGACCCGGCCGATCGCGCGCTGCTCGTGTTTCGTGCGCCCCATCGCGCCGTCGCGGAGGACTTCGCTCGGAACGATCCCTACGTTACGCATGGGCTCGTCGTCCGCTGGGAGGTACGAGCCTGGACAGTCGTGATCGGCGCTCAGCCGACCGAGGCGCTTCCGTCGGGCGGGACAGCGGCAGCACCCGGCGTGGAGCGATCAGTCGGCGCGAGCCCGAACTCCTGACAGCAGCGATGAGGCTTCCTCCCGCAGCGCCCGAGCCGCAGCGGCGATGCCATCGGCAGTGAGGCCGAGCATCAGTCGTTGCTGGGCCTGCGAGGCGTGGTCGACGAGCACGTCCGGCACGCCGAGACGGTGCACGCGCACCTGGCCGAGGCCCAGGCGGTCGAGGGCCTCGGAGACGGCGCTGCCAAAGCCCCCGGCGATGACGTTCTCCTCGACAGTGAGCAGGGCGTCGAACCGCGCCGCGAGCGCGCGCAGCAGCGCCTCGTCCAGTGGCTTGACGAAGCGCGCGTTGACCACCGTCGTCTCGATTCCGTCGGCCGCGAGCCGGTCCGCGGCCGCGAGGGCCGGGGCGACCATCGCCCCGATCGCCAGGATCGCCACGTCGCTCCCCTCGCGCAGTACCTCCGCCTGGCCGAGCGGGATCGGGTCGAACGACGAGTCCAGCGGCACGCCGAGGCCGGCCCCGCGCGGGTAGCGGATCGCGGCTGGGCCGGGATGGGTGATGGCGGTCACGAGCAGATGCCGCAGCTCGTTCTCGTCCTTGGGCGCCATCACGACCATGTTCGGGATACAGCGCAGATAGGTCAAGTCGTACACGCCCTGATGGGTGCGGCCGTCCTCGCCGACGAGCCCGCCGTTGGGGACGGCGAAGGTGACGTCCAGGTTCTGCACGCAGACGTCGTGGATCACCTGGTCGTAGGCGCGCTGCAGGAAGGTGGAGTAGATCGTGCAGACCGGCTTCATCCCCTGCGTCGCCAGCCCGGCGGCGAAGGTGACGGCGTGTGCCTCGGCGATGCCGACGTCGAAGAAGCGATCCGGGAAACGCTGCCCGAAGCGAACGAGATTGGTGCCCGACGCCATCGCGGCGGTGATTGCGACGATGCGCGGGTCGGTCTCCGCGAGCTGGATGAGCGTGTCGGCGAACACTGCGCCGTACGCGGGCGCAGCCGGCTTCTTCGCCCCCACGGCGGCGATGCCGTGCCATTTCTCGTTGTCCGCCTCGGCGGGCTCGAATCCCTTGCCCTTGGTGGTCACCGCGTGGATCAGGACCGGGCGGTTGAGCGTACGCGCGGCCCGCAGGGTCTCCTGCAAGGTCACGATGTCGTGGCCGTCGATCGGGCCGAGATAGGTGAAGCCCATCTCCTCCCAGAACATTGTGAACAGGAGAAAGTCCTTGACGCCGCGCCAGGCGCGGCGCGCCGCCTGCTGCATCTGCTCCCCGAGCGGCAGCCGCTCCAGCCCCTTCCAGACCTCCTCCTTGGCCTCCCGATAGCGCGGGTGGGTGCGGACTCGCATCAGGATGCGGGAGATGGCGCCGACGTTCGGGGAGATCGACATCCCGTTGTCGTTGAGCACCACGATGAGCGGGCGTTCCAGGTGCCCGGCGTTGTTGAGGCCCTCGTAGGCCAGGCCGCCGGTGAGCGCGCCGTCGCCGATCACCGCCACCACCGCGTAGTCCTCGCCGCGCAGGTCGCGAGCGACGGCCATGCCGAGCGCGGCGGAGATAGACGTACTGGCGTGCCCGGCCCCGAAGACGTCGTGCTCGCTCTCCTCGCGCGCCAGGAAGCCCGACAGCCCCCCGGCCTGGCGGATCGTTCCGAAGCGATCCAACCGCCCCGTGACCAGCTTGTGCGGGTAGGCCTGGTGCCCAACGTCCCAGACGATCTTGTCACGGGGCGAGTCGAACACGGTGTGCAGCGCGAGTGTCAGCTCGACCGTGCCCAGGTTGGGCGACAGATGCCCGCCGGTCCGGGCGACCGTCGCGGCGAGCTCGCCCCGGATCTCCTGTGCCAGGGTACGCAGCTCGTCGGCGCTGAGTCGCTTCAGGTCGGCGGGGTCGCGGATGTCATCCAGGATTCGAGCCATATCGCTGCCTTCACCCTTCTTGGCCACGGGGAGGCGTGGTTCAACCGTCCCGGGCCGGGCGTCTGTTCGAAGCATGGTACCAGCATTGAGGCCCGGAAGGCGCGCCGTGCGGCCGGGTCAACTGCCCACGGCCGTCGTGGCGCGCTGCCGCCAGGACGCCAATCGAATGCCACGCCGCTCCAGAACGAGCCGGGGGTGCGGGTCGGTGAGGCTGGCGAGCTCCCGCTCGCGCCCGTCGACGTAGCGGGTCGCCTCAGCGAGCGCGGCGTCGGGGTACCCCGGGTGCGTCATCAGCTCGGTCCAGCCGGGCTCCAGATCGGCGAGCTGCCTGGCGAGCGCGCGCTGGTCGAAACCGTAGCCCAGCCCGAGCCCGGCGAAGTGGTCGGTGGTACGGAGGCCGGCGGCGCGAATCGCCTGCCGGAGCCAGCAGGCGCGGGCCGACACGAGCAGCGCGCGCAGCAGATCGCGGGTGGCGCGCCGACGCGGGCGCTCTACAGGGCAGCGGACTGCGGGGATGCCGTATTCGCGCGCCAGCAGCAGGGTGATACGTCCCACCAGCGGCTGGGTGTGGATGTGGTGATGGGAATCCAGGTGGTCGAGCTGCGCCCCGAGCGTCAGGGCGCGTTCGATCTGCGCCGACAGCTCGCGGCGGAGGTCCTCCGGGCGCAAGCGACCCAGTTGCGCTCGTGCGAGCCAGACGCCGAGCACCGGGAACCGGCCGTCCGGCCCCACCAGCGAGGGCACCCGAGCGGCCGGGGTCAGTGGGGCGCCGGCGGTGAGCGTGAGGTGCAGCCCGAGCCCCAGCGAGGGGCACGCGCGCCAGAAGGCGACCGCCTCCGCCGCCCAGGGCTGATTACTCATCAGGCTGGCGCTGCGCACCAGCCCGCGCTGGTGCGCTTCGATCACCCCACGATTGACCCCGGGGCTGATCCCGAAGTCGTCGGCATTCACGATCAGTGCGCAACCCTCAGCCATCCACAACCCGCCCAGCCGTCGGCCGACGGCGATTGTATACTGCCGCGTCACCATCTCTGTTGAGGAGAGCGGGTCCTGTCGTCGGCTATCGAGCGCGCCCTGCGGCTCTACGACGATCAGGGCCTTGCCATTCGGCTTCACGTGTGGGCGCGGCACGTCCTGGCGCCGCTGGACCAGATCGCCGCCTATGTTCCTCGGTGCGGGGAGATCCTCGACGTTGGCTGCGGATATGGCCTGTTCAGCAACGCCCTGGCGCTGGAGGAGCCCCGGCGCTCCGTCGTGGCGCTGGATCCGGCAGGCCCGAAGGTCGCCGCTGGACGGCGCGCGGGCCGCTCCCTGCCCAACGTGCGCTACCTGCAGGGGACGATCGATGCGGCCCGCGGCGGCTCCTTCGACGCGATCACGGTGCTGGACGTGCTGTATCTGCTCCCACCCGCCGAGAAGCGCTATCTCCTCGCCTGCTGTCGCGAGCTGCTCAAGCCCGGCGGAGTGTTGCTGCTCAAGACGAATGACACCCGGCCGCGCTGGAAATTCCTGGTGACCTGGCTGCAGGAAGCGATCATGACCCGCTCTGGCCTGACACTGGGGCGCGGGCTGCACTTCTATAGCGAGGCGCAGCACCGAGCGCTCCTGTGCGACCTCGGGTTCGAGGTGCAGGTGGTCCGCCTGGATGGCTGGTGGCCCTACCCGCACCTGCTGTTCATCTGCCGCCCGGCTGGGGGCGGACAGAGGCGGGAGGGGGGGTCGTGACCCGGCCACGCCTGTCCGTCGTGATCGCCGCGTATAACGAGGAGAAGGTCATCGGGGCGACTGTGCCGCGTGTGGCGGACTATCTTGCCCCTGGCAACAACGAGCTCATCGTCGTGGACGACGGCAGCCACGACCGGACCAAGGAGATCGTGCGTGCCCTGCAGAGTCGCTATCCCCAGCTCCAGCTCCTGTGCCTGGAGCGCAACCAGGGCAAAGGCGGCGCGATCACCGCTGGCGTCCTCGCCTCCCGCGGCGAGTACGTCCTGTATACCGACGCCGACCTGGTCTACCCGATCGAGGGCGCGGCTCCGTTCATCGCGGCGCTGGAGCAGGGCGCAGACGTGGCGATCGGGTCGCGCAGCCACCCGCGGACGCTGTTCGCGTTGCACCCGCGCCACTTCTCGTACATCTACCAGCGGTATCTTGTGGGGCGGGCGTATATCTGGACGGTCAACACGCTGCTCGGCCTGGGGGTCAGCGACACCCAGTGTGGGTTCAAGTGCTTCCGGGGCGACGTGGCCCGGGACATCTTCCGGCGGCTGACGCTGCGGGACTTCGCGTTTGACGTGGAGGCACTCTATGTAGCCCGGCTCCTCGGATACCGGGTCGTGGAGCTGCCCGTCTACTTCCTGTATCTCGGCGAACAGTCAAGCGTAGAACTGGTGCAGGACTCGATCCGAATGTTCGGCGACCTGCTCCGCATCCGGGCCAACGGCCGGCTCGGCCGCTATGGGACCCGCCCACGTCGGTAGGGCTACTTCTTCTCCGGCCCGCTCTTGCCGAGGTCGTCGATGTCCAGCGTCTCGATGAACTCCTTGAAGACGCTGAGCTTCTCCTCATCCACCTCACTCGCCTCGGCCTTCTCCGGCTCACCCTCGGACTCCGCCTCGAACACCATGCCCGCCTGGTCGAGGACCGACTCGTCCACGTAGATCGGAACCTTCGTCCGAATCGCCAGGGCGATCGCATCGGAGGGGCGCGAGTCGACCTCCACGTGGCGGCCACCAGCGTCGATGATCAGCTTCGCGTAGAACGTCTCATCGGCAAGCTGGTTGATGACCACCTGAGTAAGTCGCCCATTCAGCGCCTGGATGACGGAGCCGAGCAGGTCATGGGTCAGCGGGCGCGAAACCGGCACATTCTGCATCGGGATTGCGATTGCGTCGGCCTCGAAATGCCCGATCCAGATCGGAAGATACCGTGATGCAGTCTTCTCCTTGAGCATCACGACACGCTTGTAGTTTGTCATGTTGACGCGAATGCTCTCGACGAAAACCTCGATCACCACGTAGCTCCTTCCAGATGGACGCGCCACCACCCCCCACCGGGGGACGACCGAGCGTGCCTAATTCTACCACTCCGCTCGGAAGATGCGAAAAGGTCTAATGCCCGAGCACCTGGACGCTGTGCAGGCGGGGGTGCCAGAGCAGCTCGACCTGGCCGAAGCGCCCGACGAGCTCCCGGGCACGCTGGTTGAGTGGCGCCAGGTTCGGCCGGGTGACCTTCCAGCGCCCCGCGACCTGATTCAGCACGAGCTGGCTGTCGCCACGGATAACGAGCCGGACGCTCTCGGCGGCGCGGCCCTGGCGCGCCAGCTCCTCGAGCAGATCTTCGAGCGCGTGGATCAGCGCCCGGTACTCGGCCTCGTTGTTGGTGACGCCGTCGCCAAAACTCAGCCGCTTGATTCGGCTCTCGCCGCCCGGGCCGCGCAGGCGATAGCTTCCATAGCCCCGGCCGGGATTATTCAGGGAGCCGCCGTCGAAGACGACTTCGAACTCGGCGCGCTCTGGCGACGCAGCATCCGACATTGGCTCTCCCACGATTGGCCCGGCCGCCAGCTCCGTCCGCGGGCGTGCTGGTCCGCGCTACATCTGCGCCGGCTAGTACGGCGGGGCGAGATCGTCGCTCGGCGGATGAGTCGTGCGCTGCCCATTCACCGGCTCGGCAGCCGGTTCGCTGGACGCGACAGGCACGGGAGCCGGCTCCACGGTCGCGACAGCAGACGCCGACGGGGTGGAAAGTCCTAGCTCTCCGCTGTCATCAGATACTGCGGCAGCCGCCTCCGAAGCTGCCGCGGGAGCGGGCTCGAACGCGGCGGCGTCTTGCGCGATGACCGCCGCGTCGACGGGCACCGCGTCCAGCACAGCGCCGCCGGTGCCATTGGGCGCATCGGGGACTGGAATCGGGGCTTGCGCGCTGGACGTCGGTGGCTGCGGCACTCGTTCCTCGAGACCCAGGTCGAAGCTCTGCTGGATGCTCTGGATCTCCTGCATGCTCTCGTTGAGCTCGGCGGACAGCTCGTTCGTCATACGCCGGATGTCGCGGTAGAGCTTCCCAAGCTGCGCAGCGATCTCCGGTAACTTTTCGGGTCCCAGGAACACCAGGGCGAGCACCAGCACGACAAGTAGCTCAAGGGGCCCCATGCCAAAAAAGTTCATGCCTTGCTCCGCTGGCTCGCGCGTGGCCCGGAGTATACCAGCCGCGCTCCCGGCCTCGGTAGGACGGGAGCCGTCCGCCATGTCCAGGCACGAGGAACTCTATACTGCCTAGCGGCGCGGCGGCGGGATTTCGCGCCGTGGTCGGGCGGGCCAGTGGCCCGCCGAGTCGAGTGGCGCGCCCGCGCGGGCGCTGAGCCTGACTAGGCGACGCGCGGCGACCGCCGCGCGCGCCACTCCGCCAGCAGGGCGAGCATCTCGCGGTTGAACGCGGGGATGTCCCTGGGCCAGCGGCTGCTCACCCAGTTGCGATCACGGACCACCTCACGGTCCTCCCAGCGACCGCCGGCGTTGCGAATGTCATCCTGGAGCGTGTAGTAGCTGGTGAGGGTGCGGTCCTTCACCAGGCCGCTGGAGACCAGCAGCCAGGGTCCGTGGCAGATGACTGCCAGTGGTTTGCCAGCCTGCTGGATCTTTTTGACGAACTCCTGGGCCTTCGGCTCCATCCGCAGCGCGTCCGCGTTGACGACGCCCCCGGGCAGCAGCACCGCGTCGAACTGGTCCGGATCGGCCTGGTCCAGGGTGAGATCCACGGGAAAGCGGTCGGCCTTGTCCACGTGGTTCATCCCCTGCACCTCGCCGGGCTTGGGGGCGACGAGCTGCGTCTGGGCTCCGGCCTGCTCCAACGCCTTGCGCGGCTCGGTGAGCTCTACCTGCTCGAAGTAGTTGGACACCAGAATCGCCACGCGCATGCCATCCAGCCGTTGCTCGGCCATGATGAACCTCCCTCTGCCAGGTGATGCCGTGCGGTGCGCAGGGCACCGCCTCTCGTCAGGCGGCGCACACCGCGTGCCATGGCGTGGAGGCTGCACCAAGTAGCGATCTTGCTCCCGGACCACCGCTGGTCGATGATGGATGCAGAGAGAGCAGAGGGAGGGTCGCCACGTGCGGTAGGGGAGCGGCCGGGGCGCAGCCCGGCGCCGCGCGAGATGACGCGGTCGCGGCGGCCGTGGCGCGCCACTACGCGCTCGTTGCGCCGTTCATCGACGCCGAGCTTGCCCGGCGCGGCGATGAGCGATTCTGGGAGCGGATCGCCCGCGAGCATCGCGGGCAGTGGGTGCTCGAGCTGGGGGCCGGGACCGGGCGCGTCACCGCGATCCTGGCTCGCTTCGCGGGCGCGGTCGTCGCGGTCGACCTCTCCGCCGACATGCTGGACCGGGCGCGGGCGCGGCTGGCGCGCCTGCGGCGCGTCACGCTCTCTGTCGCGGATATGCGGACGCTGGCGCTTGGCGAGCAGTTCGACCTGGTCGTCGCGGCGAACGACCCGTTCAGCCACCTCGTGGAAGACGAGGACCGGGCGCAAGCGATGGAGACGGCGGCGCGACACCTGGTGCCAGGCGGAGAGCTGGTCCTGGATGCTCTCTGGCTGCCCGGCGACGAGGCGGGTGCAGCGCGAGGAGACACAGGGCGGGAGCGCGCCCGCATCGTGTCGCTCGGCGGCCAAGCGCTGCTGGTACGCGAGCGCTGGCGTTGCAATCGGTTCAGTCGGCGCTGCGAGGCGCACTACGAGTACCAGATGGCCGGGCAGACCCTGGCCGTGAGCACGTTTGTGGCCCGGTACTGGTCGATGACCGAGCTGGAGGTCCGCTGCGCCCGCGCTGGGCTTGCGATCACCCGCTGCTGGGGCAGCTACGCGGGCGACCCCTGGGACGAGCAGACCGCGCGCTGCCTGGTCGTCGTCGCCCGCAAACGCTAACGGGGTTCATCGGCAGGCTGTCGAAGATCGACGCTTCCACGCTCCGGTGCCTGTGTAGTGTCGCGCCGCTGCTCGATCGCGCTGAAGAGGCGACGCAGCCCGAACGGGACGTTGGTGACCAACGTCTTGGTGTATTACCCCGACGAATTATCAGGACTGCGGGGTCCAGTGGCCGGTTGAGCGCCCCGCTAGGCCTTCCAGGGCGGCGGAACCGTGGCGGACCGTTTCAGCCATGGAGTTCAGGGGCACGGTACTGGCTGCTGTCGACCCCTCGGTGGTGCACGGGACCCGCATCTCCGCCCCGTTGCATCCATTGAAGGGAGCAGTGGATTGCGTCCTACGGCCTGTATTGTCCATACTGTCAGAGGCGGGCTGATCCGGAACATACACGAGCGCTCCGGTATCCAAGGCCAGGGGCCTAAGCCAGTCACCGCGGTGACTCCATTATGTTCCCTACTGGCCGCGTCTCCTGAGGCTGGCCGATTCCGCGCCCGTACGTCATCAAGCTCGCTGTGCTAGGCTTGCGCCATGAAGGATGAGTTCGTGACTACCGCTCTCGGTTCTGCCCTGGGCCAGGTGGTGCTTGCAGACAACCTGGCCGTGCTCCGCGACCTGGCGGATGAAAGCATCGATCTTATCTACGTTGACCCTCCGTTCAACACCGGCAGGCGGCAGGTGCTCCGTCGCATCAGAACGGTGCGCGACGAGGAGGGAGATCGGACCGGCTTCCAGGGCCAGCGTTACCGAACGATCCGGGTTGGGGAGTCCGGATACCTGGACATCTATGATGATTACCTCGATTTTCTGGAGCCGCGGCTCAGAGAATTTCAGCGAGTCCTCAAGCGAACGGGCTCCCTGTACTTCCACGTCGATTACCGAGAGGTGCACTACTGCAAGGTACTTCTGGACGCGATCTTCGGGCGCGACTGCTTCTTGAACGAAGTCATTTGGGCCTATGACTACGGCGCGCGCACGAAGTCGAAATGGCCGCCAAAGCACGACAATATCCTGGTGTTTGTCAAGGATCCCGAGGAATACTACTTCGACGCCGAGGCAGTCGAGCGGATCCCCTACATGGCGCCTGGCCTTGTCGGACCGGAGAAAGCGGCCCGCGGGAAGCTCCCGACGGATACATGGTGGCACACAATTGTCCCGACCAATGGAGCAGAGCGAACGGGCTACCCGAACCAGAAGCCGCTCGGGATCCTGCGTCGGATCATCCAGGCCTCGTCTCCGCCGGGCGGCCTGGTCGCCGACTTTTTCGCCGGAAGCGGCACCGCAGGGGCGGCGAGCTACGAACTCGGCCGTCGGTTCTTGATGGTCGATAACAATCCCGAGGCGGTTGAGGTGATGGCTCGGCGCTTCGCGGCAATGGTGGGTGTGGAGTACATCGGGTTCGAGCCTCGTGGGCTGCCGACCTGCCAGCGGCAGCTCTTCGCCCCTCTCCCATGATCCCGCCTGGGATGGCCCAGCCGCTCAGCGACCCAGACGTCCAGCTCCTCGCGGCTCTCTCAGCAGGGCTCATGGCTGCCTACATCGATCCTGCTCAGGACCCGTGGGCGGGCAGCCCGTTCGCCTGGATCAAGACTCGGCCTTCCCGGCAGGTGGGGGCTATCGGGGAACAACTCGTCGCTGGCTGGTGCGCGGCCAGAGGGCTGGATGTCGTCCGGACCGGCGATTCGGAGGCGGACCGCGTCATTAACGGCAAGCGCGTCGAGATCAAGTTCTCGATGTTGTGGGCCAGTGGCGAATACGTCTTCCAACAGATCCGGGACCAACGGTACGACTACGCGCTGCTGCTGGGACTGTCGCCCTTCAGCGCCAGTTGCTGGGTAGTGCCTAAGGCAGTGTTGCTAGAACAATCCTCGAAACCCGGTCTGACGCCTCAGCACGGCGGGCGAGCTGGCAGGGACACGTGGTGGCTGCGTTTTCCAGCGAGGAGTCCAGTGGAATGGTTGGCTCCCTACGGCGGCTCACTCGCGGCCGCATACCAACGGCTCGTTGCGATGTAAGCGCGGTAAGCAGCTGGCCCCGTCTGCTTTCGAACTCTATTGGGCGGACTATCGAAGATCGCCGGTTTCTGGCGGCGGCCCCGGCGTTGTGCCGCGGCGCTGCTCGATCGCGCTGAAGAGGCCACGCAGCCCGAACGGCTTGGTCAGGCACGACCAGGCGCGATAGCGCCGGGCCACGCTCGTTGCCGCGTCGTGGGAGGCGGACATCACGACCACTGGGATGGCGGCGAGGCGCGGGTCGGCCTGCTGCGCCTCTAGAAAGGCCCAGCCGTCGGTGTGCGGCATGAATAGGTCGAGCAGGACCAGATCAGGAGCGAAGTCGCGGAGCTTGTCCAGCGCCTCCGCTCCATCCGCGGCGGTTTCGACGGTGTAGCTGGCGGCGCGCAGCACCTCCGCGAGCATCTCGCGCATGTCGCGGAAGTCATCGACGACGAGAATCTTCATTGGGTGCAGGCAGCCTCGCGGGGCGGGCCAGGGCGCGGCTATCGTGCGGGGTGGCGGCGCGGGCGCCAAGGGACTACTGGCCCCGCCGCGGCCGCCAAAGGTCCTCGCTGGCCCGGCCCAGGGCGCTAGCCAGCGGCCGGGAGCGCTAGGAGGGATGCAGATGAAGGATCCCCTGGTAAAAGGCCATCCGCTGCACGCGATGCTCACCGACGTGCCGGTGGGCACGACGGTGGCCGCGGTGACGTTCGACCTGCTCGATTGGCTGACGGGCAACGAGCGTTGGCGCTTCGCGGCACGCGCGTCGCTCGGGGTGGCGCTTGGTGGAGGGGCAGCAAGCGCGCTGGTGGGGCTGTGGGATTACCAGGCGGTGCCGCGCGACCATCCGGCGCGAGCGACGGGGGCGCGGCACGGGGTGCTCAACGGAGCGGCGCTGCTGGCGCTGGGGGCGAGCTTCTGGCTGCGCGGACGTGGCCGGCAGAGGGAGGCGCTGGGGTTCGGGGCGCTGAGCGCCGGGTTCACGCTGCTGCTCGCCTCGAGTTGGCTGGGCGGCGAACTGGTGTTTCGCGAGGGCTGGCGCGTCACTCCGGCTGAGCACGCCGAGCAGTTGGAGGCCGACCTGCGCCAGAGCGGGGAGAGGGAGCGGATCGAGCGTGCGCACCGGGTGGTACGGGAGTACGAGACGAGCCACGCGCTGCTGCCGTGAGCCCACTGGCCCGGGTGGCGTCTCAGGACGGAGGCGCGGCTAGCTCCTCCAGGGCGCCGGACTCGACCCGGAAAACGCGGGCCTGGGCCAGAAACTCGGTCGGAAAGGTATCGATGTCGGTGGCAGTGGCCAGGGTCTGGCAGCCGTTGGCCACTTTGGCCAGCACCAGCCGCCGCCGGCGGGCGTCGAGCTCGGACAGGACGTCGTCCAGCAGGAGGATCGGTGCCTCCCCGGTCTCGCCCTCCAGGTAGCGGGTCTCGGCGAGCTTGAGCGCCAGCACCACCAGGCGTTGCTGTCCGCGCGACCCGTACACGCCAACGTCTACCCCGTCGACCGTGAAGGTGAGGTCGTCGCGATGTGGGCCGGCCAGCGACATGCCAGCCTCGATCTCGCGGGGCTGAAGCTGCGCCAGGCGTGTCCGAAAGCGGGCCTGCAGGTCGGCCTCTACATCCTCGCCATCGGCGATCGGGTCGCGCGTCGTCGTCTGGTACTGGATAGCGAGGCGCTGGCTGGTGCCGCTTAGCTCCTGGTAGGCGGCGCGCGCGGCCACATCGAGCGCCCGGACCATCCGCAGCCGCTGCGCTACCAGGTAGCTGCCGGTGGCCGCCAGCTCGGCGGTCCAGAAGTCCAGCAGCTCCCGTGGCTGGCGATGCTCACGCACCTGCCGCAGCAGGTGGTTGCGCTGCAGCAGCACGCGCTGGTAGCGCTGGAGTGTCCGCAGGTAGAGTGGGCTGACCTGCGAGCTGGTGATGTCCAGGTAGCGCCGCCGCCCGGCGGGGGGGCCAGACACCAACGTAACGTCGTCCGGGGAGAAGAGGACGACGTTGACCTGGCCGACGAGCTGCGCCGCCCGACTCGGCAGCCCATTGACCCGGATCGTCTTGGTCACGTGCGACGCGGGGCCACGACCGTTCTCGCTGCCCTCGGCCGGCTCGAGCCGCAGCAGAATCTCGATGTGTAGCTCGCCCTCCCGCTGGACCCGGGCCTCCAGGCGGGCAAAGGGGATCGGCTCGCGGAGCTCCGCGTTCGAGATCAGCTCGCGGTCGGAGCCGGCGCGTGGCGAGCGAGTGGTGGCGAGGTAGTAGATCGCCTCGAGTAGATTGGTCTTGCCCTGGCCGTTCTCGCCCAGGAGCAGTGTCACGCCCGGCCCGGGCTCGAAGCTCAACCGCTCGTAATTGCGGAAGTGCCACAGACCCAGGTGGGTGAGACGCATGCGCGATTCTAGCACCGACGACCCCGGCGGCTGGCTGGCGCGCCTACAATGACCCAGACACAGTGAGCGTCAGCCAGCGGGAGCCGCCCTGGACGCGCCATCCGCTCGCGGCTGATCGCTGGCTACCGCGAGCACAGGAGGTACGGTACGTATGGCAGGTCGCGAGCCGCGGAGCGAACAGCCCGCCCGCCCGTCGTTTGGCATGTCGCACCCCCCGTTCGGACTCAGCAAAGGGGCCGGGCATCGCGTCGAGCTGATGTTCGCCTTGCGGAGCGGCGGAACCATCGCTGCTTTTCACGATCTCGGGAGTGAGCTGACCGAGGAGTCGTTCGAGCGGTACGTGCGGGAGCTGCGTGACCAGGTGGCCAGCGGCAAAGGCGTGGCGACATTCAGCGACGCCTGGAGCGCCACCGGCGGGCAGAGCTGGGTCAACCTGGCCGAGGTCATCGCCTTCTCGGCGCGGCCAGTGCGGTAACGTCGCTAGAGGCAGTCACCCGAAGTGTCCACGGCGGGGTTACAGCCTGATACGAAGCCGGCAACGTTCCTGCAGGAGTTCCAGGCCCGGCTCCCATACACGCTCGATCCGTTCCAGGTCGAGGCGATGCAGGCGCTGGAGGCTGGGAAATCCGTGCTGGTGGCCGCCCCGACGGGCACTGGCAAGACGGTGATCGCCGAGTTCGGGATCGCACTCGCGCATCGCGCCGGCTTGCGCTCGATCTACACCACGCCGATCAAGGCGTTGTCCAACCAGAAGTTCCGCGACTTCTCGCAGCAGTACAGCGGCGAGGTGGGCCTGCTGACAGGCGACATTGTCGTCAACCCGGGCGGCCGGGTCCTGGTGATGACCACCGAGGTCCTCCGCAACATGCTGGTGCAGGGAGCGGATATCTCCGACGTGGGCGTGGTGGTCTTCGACGAAGTGCACTACATGGGCGACCCCGACCGTGGGACCGCGTGGGAGGAATCGATTCTGCTTGCGCCGCGGCGCCTGCCGCTCGTCTGCCTCTCCGCCACGGTGCCCAATCTCGCCGAGATCGCTGCCTGGCTGCGCGCCAGCCACGGCGAGCTGGAATGCATCTTCCACGCCGAGCGCGCCGTGCCGCTGGAGACGCGTTACTACGTGGATGGCAAGGCGTGGACGGTGCTGGATGCGCAGGGGCGGCGGCGGAGGTGGTTCGCCGGCGTCGGCGGCGAGCTCGCCAGCCGCATCCGTGGCGGCGCGCACGGCGAGCCGAACGACGAGCGCGAGCCACGGGAGGAGCCGAAGCCGTGGGAGGTGCTCCGCGAGCTGGAGAGCCAGCGGCTCACCCCGGCCATCTACTTCCTGTTCGGCCGGCGCGCCTGCGAGGAGGCGGCCGAGAGCTGCCTGGTGTTGAAGCCAGTCCCGCACGGCGCGGACCTGGTGCGCGAGGCGCGGGCGCGGCTGGCCGACCTGCCGCCACAGGACCGGGCGTTGCGCCAGCTCGGATTGCTGTTCCGGCTGCTGCCGCGCGGAGTGGCGGTCCACCACGCCGGGCTGCTCCCGGTGGTGAAGATACTGGTCGAGGAGTTCTTCGCCTCCGGCCGGCTGCGCGCCGTGTTCGCCACGGACACGCTGGCGCTGGGAATCAACATGCCGGCCCGGACGGTTGTCCTGGGCGAGATGGTCAAGTTCGACGGCGAGACCCGGCGGCTGCTGACGCCCAACGAGTATCGCCAGATGGTGGGTCGAGCCGGAAGGCGGGGGATCGACGAGAAGGGCTACGCGGTCATCCTCTACTCCCCCTGGGTCTCGTTCGAGCGGAGCATGGAGGTCGCCACCGGCGAGCTGCTGCCGCTGGTCAGCGCCTTCAACCCCGACTACTCGACCGCCCTCAACCTCTGGCGCACTCCCAAGGACCAGGACCAGCTTGCCGATCTGTATGCCCGCAGCCTGCGCCGCTTCCAGCACGATCGCCGGCTGGAAGAGATCACGGAGCGCTGGGAGGCCTTGCAGGACCGCTTCGAGGCACTCAAAGCGCGCTCCCCGGACGATCCTGCCACCTGGCGCGCGGCGCGTGAGCTGAACCAGGCCGAGCGCGAGCTCCGCCTGGCGCGCAAGGAGGCGGCGCGGGAGGCCCGCGCCACCGTCACCGGGCTGGCCCGGGTGCTGGAGCTGTTCGGCTACGTGAGCAACGGTCGGCCGACCTGGAAGGCGGACTACCTGCGGGCGATCTTCGACACCAACGCGCTTACGCTGGCCGAGCTGGTCACGGGCCGGTATCTCGAAGCGCTCGAGCCCGATGAGATCGCCGAGCTCTGCTCCTGGTTCGCCTTCTCCCGCGACGTGCCTGTTCGCTCCCTGCCGATCACCCGGCGACTACAGTGGGTGCGGCAGGAGCTGGACGCGCTCCACGGCGCGGTGCTGGCCGAGGAGCGGCTGGCGGGAGTGGAGCAGTCGCGGGTGCTGAACGACGACTTCCGGGGCGCGGCGCTCGCCTGGGCCCAGGGGCAGCCGCTCGGCGCCATCGCCGGCCGGGCACGCATCGCCGAGGGCGACCTGGTCAGTACCCTGCAGAAGACACTCGACGTGCTCGGTCAGCTCAAGGACAGTGTCCGCCAGGCCCGCCGGCCAGCCGGTGAGGCCGCGGCGCGCCGCCCGAACGCGCAGGTGCTGCTCGCCCTGTTCGACGAGGCGGACCGCCTGCTCCGCCGGGGTGTGGTGGAAGCCTCGTACCAGTGGGCGCTGCGCGGCCCGCCCGAGCCGGATGCAGCGCAGACGGCGGAGCTGGGCTTCTGGCCGAGCGAGCAGCCCGAGGAGGAGCGCCGACCGCGGCGGCCGTTCCGCCGGGCTCGAACGCCGGTCCGCCGGCCAGGGCGCCGCCAACCATAAGCCGCGGCGCTGGCTGACCACCTGGACCAAGCAGAGCATGCAGCAGGGGAGCGGCCTTTCGGCCCGCTCCCCTGTCTCCGTGAGAAGGCTGCGCGAGAGACGAGCTAGTTCTGCAGGAAGCTCCGGTCGATCTCGTGGTCGACGTAGACCGAGCCACCGCAGCGAGGGCAGCGCACACGCGAGAGCGTCTCCGCCGGCCGGACGCCCGGCGCCAGCCGGACCACGCGGTCGATTACGTGGCCACAGACCGACCCACACAGAAAGCACTTGAGCGCCGCCGCTTCCCTGCTGAGCACCGCCATCCGAGTCTTCTCCCCTGTTGTTTCCCGAGTCTGTCGCAGAGCTCCACCCTGGACACCGACTCGACCCCTGGACGAGGTACGCTGGTGTCCAGGCTGCGCGAATACTACCAAACTTTTCTGAAAAGGCAAGGGCTCGGGGCAGCGCCGGGACGACTGGCCAGGGGAGTCGGGCCGAAGGTCCCGGCCCGGGGCGTTGCGAACAGAAAGGGGACGGCCCGGATGCTGCGGTCAGGGAGATACCGCGCGCCGGGACGCCGTTCGCCCCGGCGCGCGGTCAGGAGGAAGGGCTTGAAGGGTCCGCGCCCGCCTCGGACGACGTCTCCGGCCTGGGGCTGGGAGAGGGCGCGTCTGTGCCAGCAGCCGCGGGCTCGGAGGAGGTCGGCATGAGTACGCCCCGCTTTCGGGCGCGCTCCCGCACGATAGCGCGCGCTGAGCGTGGGTTGCAGATGATGGTGATGGGCTGCCGGTACAGCTCATGGTCCGGCGGCAGCTCCGGGCACTGGGTCACGTCGTAGGGCGGCTCCGTACTCCGAGGCAGTGGCAAGCTCAGTCCTCCACCTGACCAGTTGGTTGCGCGCACTCGGCGCATCCGCGCGATGCAGCACGTCGCTGATGTGGGCGGCATACGCCCACCAGGTTGGGTCGTGCTGGCGGCCGCCGTCTGCCGCCCCAGTGTACCGCCCCGGTTCACGGAGAGCAACCGCTGTCCGCCATTGCTGACGTCGAAGCCCTCACGGACCTACCCCTTCGAGCAGGAGGTTCCCCGTGCTCGCGTCGAAGACCTGGTACCCAACCGTGCCAGTGCGGATGGCTCCCGCGGGTCCGGCAACTCTGAAGCTGCCCTGAGAGGTGACCAGGCAGAGAAGTGCGCCAGGGGGCTGCCCCGTGGAGACGTTGAGGCGGGCGCTCACCTCGCTACTTGTCAGGAACTCGGCACTGGTGACGACCGGCGGAGGCTTCGAGGGGTCACGATCTGGATGAGGATAGGCCGTGACGAACGCAAGGACGTCGGCAGTCGTAAAGGCCGGGATGCTGCCGGGCAGGGTGGGCTTAATGGCAGGGATGCCTTGAGGAGGCGTCGGGACGCGAGTGGAGCTAGTCGCTGGTGTGCCCGGAATCGTTGGGGTGCCGGGAGCCGCCGGGACTGAGCGCCGCTGCCCGTCGGGCTGCTTCCGCGACACAACGGCCGTCGGCCTGGCAGCCGTCTCGGTGACTGCTTCGGGTTTCGCTGCCGAAGAATCCCGCTGCGCCCCCACCACGGTGATGGTAATAGCAAGGAGCACGAGGAGAGCAGAGACGTAGAGATATGTCCGATGCATGGCAGGGTTCTCCTTGGGAGGTGTTTATGGACACGGAAAGCGCTAGCAGGGGCATTGAGCCTTCCATTTCCCTCCTGTTGATGATGCCGATGGTCGAACTTGCCAAGAGGCGGATATGGGATAATCAGACTCGTCGGAGTCTCCGTCTCGTGTTTGATAAAAGTATCCCTGACCAAAGAGGAAGTACCGATTCTCTATCCAGTAAGCGAGTGGGGAAGATCCTCCGCTTGACGCAAATAGCTCTTCTCCAATATCAATCCTATTTGGCTACATCGTGTTGTTCATTGAGTCGTCAGTGACATAAACACCGGGAGACTCAAGTAGTACTGTGAATGATGTACTACTTGATCTTGTGATAGAGATGTGAGCGTACGCGCCGAAATCCTCCGCCGGGACATCACCGCCAAGATGACGCATGAAGCTGTAACCTGGCTTCTGTTCCGCCCAGAAATAAAATGGGTTTGGTGAAAAGTACCTCCTTGCCTCCTCTCCGGCCTCCACCCAGTAATAGTTTGTTCCAGTAAATTCTACTAACCAAAGCTCGTTGGTGATGAACGCGGCCTGCGGGGTGTCTGGGCTAGTCATGTTGACGATGTAGATGCCGGTGTCGGCTCCATCTGTGCCACCTTTCCAAGCGTGGACTCCATAGCAGTGTTGCACGTCGCACGGATAGGCCAGAGCTAGTTCTCGGCTTGCTAACAAAATCTTCGGCAGAAGAATAGCTATGAAAAGGCTGAGTCTAGCGCGCTGCTTATTCGTCTGAATTGAGGTGGATGCTGTGTACTCAGGGGAGGAGCAGCCGGCCACTACCGAGCGCACACAATATTGCAGAAAAGGTCAAGGCTTGTCAATAGCCAGGAGTGCCTCACACGGATGTGCCTGTGAGTGGCTTGGTCAGGCGAGGCACCTGAATCTCACGATACTATCGCGTCGGGACCAGGGGCTCTCGCCCCCATCGGGCGGCCACGCCGCTCTGGCAGCGATCTGGAGGCCAGGAAACACTTGTGGGGGGCGGACCGCTGGGGTATGCTGCGCCGCGAGGGGAATCGCCATGATCGTCACCGTGGTCGTGCTCCTGGTCATTATCCTGTTCCTGGTGTCGTCCTCCGTACGGCTGGTGCAGGAGTACGAGCGCGGGGTCATCTTCCGCCTTGGCCGACTGGTTGGCGCGCGCGGACCGGGCGTGTTCTTCCTGATCCCGCTGGTCGAGACGATGACGAAGGTGGATCTCCGCATCGTCACGCTGGACGTCCCGGCCCAGGAGACGATCACCCGGGACAACGTGCAGCTCAAGGTGGACGCGGTGGTCTACTTCCGCGTGATCGACCCGGAGTCGGCGGTGACCAAGGTGCTGGACTACCGCCGGGCGACATCGCTGATGGCGCAGACGACGCTGCGGAGCGTGCTCGGGCAGTCGGACCTGGACGAGCTGCTGTCGCGGCGGGAGGAGATCAACGCCCGCCTACAGGCGATTCTGGACGAGCAGACGCATCCGTGGGGCGTGAAGGTGAGCATCGTGGAGCTGCGCGACGTCCAGCTCCCGGACACGATGCGGCGGGCGATGGCGCGGCAGGCGGAGGCGGAGCGCGAGAAGCGGGCGAAGATTATTCACGCCGAGGGCGAGCTGGCCGCGTCGAACCGCCTGGCGGAGGCGGCGTCGATCATCGGAAGCGAGCCGGCCGGGCTGCAGTTGCGCTTCTTGCAGACGCTGACGGAGATCGCTACGGAGAAGAGCCAGACCGTGGTGATCCCGCTCCCGCTCGACCTGGTGGGCCGGCTCCTGGCTGAGACGCGCGCGCCGGAGCGGGTGGCGCCGACGTGAGGCTGACCCCGCGCGAGGAGGACCGGCTGCTGCTGTTCGCCGCGGCCGAGCTGGCGCGCAAGCGCCGGGCCCGCGGTGTCTTGTTGAACCACCCGGAGGCTGTAGCGCTGATCTGCGACGAGCTGCTCGAGGCGGCGCGGGATGGCGCTTCGTACGACGAGGTGGTGGCGCTCGGGACCCGGATTCTGAGCCGAGCCGAGGTGATGGACGGGGTGCCGGAGATGCTCCCGCTGCTGCAGGTGGAAGCCGTCTTCGCGGACGGCACCAAGCTGCTCACGATCCACCGGCCGATCCGATGACCGAGCCGCCGGGCGCGCTCCGTCTGGCCCACCGGCCGATCCGCGTCAACCAGGGGCGGCGGACGGCGACGCTGGCGGTGCGCAACAGCTCCCGCTGGTCGATCCAGGTCTCATCCCATTACCACTTCTTCGAGGTCAACCGGCGCCTGGTGTTCGACCGCGCCCGGGCGTTCGGGATGCGGCTCGACGTCCCGGCTGGCGCCGGGGTACGCTGGGCGCCCGGGGAGACGAAAGAGGTGCGGCTGGTGGAGTTCGGCGGCCGGCGCGAGCTGTGGGGCTTCGCCGGCCTGACCAATGGCCCGGCCACGCCAGCGCGGCTGCCGGAGGCGCTGCGCCGCGCTGCCGAGCAGGGCTTTCTCGCCACCACGGACCTGCCCGAGCACGCGACGGACTGAATGCCCAGCGATATCCCGCGCGACCTGTATGCCGCGTTGTACGGCCCGACCGTGGGCGACCGGATCCGGCTGGGCGACACTGACCTCTGGGTAGAGGTCGAGCGCGACGCGACCTCTTACGGCGACGAGCTGCTCACCGGCTTCGGAAAGACGATCCGGGACAGCATGCAGGCGACCAGCCGCGGCGGGCAGGACTCGAAGCTCGATCTGATCGTGACCAACGCCGTGGTGCTGGACCCGGTCCTGGGCATCTTCAAGGGCAACATTGGGATCAAGGACGGGCGGATCGTCGGCGTGGGCGGCGCGGGCAACCCGGATATCGCCGACAACGTGGACCTGGTCATCGGCTCCAACACCGGCATCCTTGCTGCAGATGGGATGCTGGTGACGCCGGGCGGCGTGGACGTGCACGTCCACTTCTCGACGACCTCGATCCTGCCCACGGCGCTGTCGGCCGGGATGACCACACTGGTCGGGATGGGCTACGGCGGGATCTGGGACCTGGGAGTGAATCCGCGCACCAACCTGCGGCGAATGATGGAGGCGTTCGAGAGCCTGCCGCTGAACGTCGGCTTCCTCGGCCGCGGCTCCAGCGTAGAGGAGGCGGCGCTGGAGCGCAACGCGGAGGCGGGCGTGGCCGGGTTCAAAGTCCATGAGGACGTCGCCGGCTATCCGACAATTGTCGACCGGGCGCTACGGGTCGCTGAGCGGTACGACCTGCCGGTAGCGCTCCACACCGACTCCCTCAACGAGTCGGGGGAGCTGGAGGACACGCTGGCGGCGATTCAGGGGCGGACGATCCACGCCTACCACGTCGAGGGGGCGGGCGGCGGGCATCCGAACGTCCTGGAGCTGGCCGGCATCCCATACATCCTGTCGTCGTCCACCACCCCGACCCTGCCGTACAGTGTCAATACCGCCGCTGAGCACTTCGACATGATCATGGTCGTCCACCGGCTGAGCGAGCGGCTGCCCGAGGATGTCGAGGCGGTGCGGGCGCGCATCCGCCTGACCACGATGATGGCTGAGAGCGCGCTGCATGACCGGGGAGCGATCCCGATCATCGCCTCGGACTCCCAGGGTATGGGGCGAATCGGCGAGGTCCCGATCCGCGCCTGGCAGACGGCGGACTACATGAAGCGGCGGGTGCTGGCCGGCGAGGCGGAGGGCGACCGGGGCGAGCGCAACGACAACGCCCGGGTGCTGCGGTACCTCGCCAAGTACACCATCAACCCGGCCATCGCCCATGGCCTGGCCCACGAGGTCGGCAGCCTGGAGCCTGGCAAGCTGGCGGACCTGGTGCTGTGGCGCCCGGAGTTCTTCGGGGTCAAGCCGCAGGCGGTGGTCAAGAGCGGCTTCGTGGTCTGGGGGCCGGTCGGCGACGGCAATGGCTCCACACGCCTGTGCGAGCCGTTGCGCTACCGGCCGATGTTCGGGGCGCTCGGCCGCGCCCCGGCGGCACTCGGGGTCACGTTCGTCTCCCAGGCCGCGCTCGACGGCGGGCTGCAGCGGGAGCTCGGGGCTGCCCGGCGGCTCGCCCCGGTGCGGGGCGCACGTGGCCTGACCAAGGCGGACCTGGTGCGCAACACTGCCTCCCCGACAGTCGTGGTCGACCCCGAGACGCTCGAGGTGCGGGTGGATGGGACGCCGGTCCGGCTCTCAGCCGCCGAGTCGCTGCCCTTGGCGCGCCGCTACTGGCTCATCTGAGCCAGGTGTGGAATATCCCGGGCTTCAGCCGGGTTGAGCTATGCGGAAGATCCGCGCTGTAGGCGCGGACCTTGGGAGGAGAGATGGCGAAGCCAATTCACGCCACGGAGCAGGATTTCCGGAGCCAGGTGGAAAGCTCCCCGGTGCCGGTCCTAGTCGACTTCTGGGCGGAGTGGTGCGGCCCGTGCCGCATGATTGCGCCGGTGCTCGAGCAGATCGGCGAGGAGCAGGGTGAGAAGGTCAAGATCCTCAAGGTGAACGTCGACGAGCACCCTGGCCCGGCGTCCGAGTACGGCGTCTTCAGCATTCCGACCTTGATCCTGTTCAAGAACGGCCAGCCGGCCGAGCGTCTGGTGGGCTACATGCCCAAGCAGGCCCTGATGTCTCGGCTGAGCAAGCATCTGAGCTAGCGGCTGGCCGCGCCTGCCCGGCCGCGCGAGGCTGCTCCTCGCGGGCTGGGACAGCAGGCGCAGCGTTCAGGATTCCTCGGCCCCTTCGAACAGCCCCTGGTAGAAGCGGCGGACATAGGGCGGTAGGAGCCGCATGTTGCCCATCACGCCGCTCGCCAGGCCGGCGAACATCTCCCAGTCGTTGCCCTCTACCAGCATCCCGCGCCAGAAGCCGGTGGGGCTATTCGGGTCTGGCTGGCTGGGGATGCCATGCACATAGTGGCCGGCCAGCGTGGCGGCACGGGCGTAGCGTGGGCTCCGCTCCTCGGAGAGGCGCACGACCGCGTCCAGGAAGGCAGCGGCGACGCCGGGCTGCTCCCGGCGCGTGTGCCAGAAGGCGTGGGCCAGCTCGTGCAGCGCCGCCTCGTCCTGGCAGCCGCGCACGGTGACCAGGCCCCGGTCCCCCCACCAGAACCCGCCGCCCCATTCCCGCGAGAGGTCGCCCACCTCCAGCCGCAGCGCCCGGAACTCGTGGCACGCCTCGGCGGTAAAGGGGTAGCGGGTGAACAGCGCTTCGAACCAGGCTCGCGCCCGCTCGGGCGGCTCCATCTCCTCGAAGCCAAAGCCCTGTCGCATCTCCTCGCTCGCCGGCACCTTGTCCCGCCGCGTCATCCACTCACCCCCGTGGCCTGGAACCATTATCTGGCATCCAACGCCACGGCGAGCGGACCGAGATCCGGGCGCGCCGCGACCTGCCGGCCGTCCAGGAAGAGCCGCAGGCCGTCGGGCGCGCTCCAGCGCAATGAAACCCGCCGGCTGCGCAGCGGCGCATCGTCCAGCTCGAACGCCTCCAGCCCCAGCGGCAGTGGGCGCACGACGACGTGGGCCGGATCGTCTGAGCGCAGCCCGCAGGCGTACTGCACGATCAGATCGACCAGCCAGGAGTGGAGATAATCGTCGATCCCGCGGAACGCCGAGGGTGTGCCAGTGAACGGGTGATAGTGCTCGAAGCAGTTCGGCCGGGCCGGGTCGGCATCCCAGAACAGCGTCCGGACGAAGCGCTGGAGCAGCTCCGCTGCTCGGGGCAGGAGGGCAGAGTCGAGCCGCTCCGCGGCATACACGAGCGCTTCCACAACGTGGCTGTTGACCATCGGCCAGACCCGCCCGTTCCAGGGGCAGTTGCGCCGCACCTCACGCCAGACCCCGTCCGGCGAGAACAGCGGATCGTCCAGGCTCACTGTCGGCACCGGGACGGGGGTCCAGAAGCTGGCCGGGTCGAGCAGGTGCTCCCACAGCGCCCGGAGGTGCTGGGCGGAGACAAGGTCCGTGGCGCACGGATACAGCCCCGTGGCGGCGCGCACCGGCGAGCGGGCGAGCGCACCGGGCAGCACATCGACGAAAAAGCCGCGAGCCTCGTCCCAGCAGCGCTCCAGCAATGCCGCGCCGGTGCGTCGAGCGCGCGCGTTCCAGACGGCGCGCCGCTCCGGCCGCGGGGCAGCGTCGGCGAGCCAGCGAGAGAGCTGGTAGGCATAGACGGTGACGTCCACGCCCTTGAGGCGAAACGCCTGGCCCCAGCCGGCGTCGCCGGCGTCGGGCTGGGCGAAGGCGTAGCGCGGGGAATACTCCTGGCCGGTCTCGAACTGGTTCCAGACGTCGATCAGGCCAGTGTCGTCGGGGTCGCGGGTGCGATGCAGCCACTCGGCGTACCGCTCGAAGGCGGGATACACCTCGGCGACGAATGCGGGATCGGGGTGGATCTGGCCCAGTGCCCGCAGCGCCGCGCCCCAGTTGGCATGGTAGAAGCTCTCCGGCCGCACCCCGGTGGCGAAGACATGGCCCGGCAGCGAACCGTCGTCCCGCTGGTGATCCAGGAACGTCCGCACCAGGCCCTGAGCCAGCTCGGGCCTGTCCAGCCAGCGCAGCTCGCGCAGCAGCGCCGGGGCGGAGTAGCTGATCGGGGCACGGAAGTAGTCGATCCCCTCGCAGACGAACGGGTGGCGGTAGGCGCCTTCCGGCGCCTCGATGGTGTTCAGGAACACGGTGTACCAGCGGTACCAGTAGGCGCGCTCCAGGTATGGGTCCGAGCAGCGAAAGGTGGGGACGCGTTGCAGGAAGCGCTCCCAGGCGGCACGGGTCGGATCGCCCTCGTCGCCCGGGGGCGCCGTGCGCGCTGCCCCTAATCGGGCGAGCGCCGCCGCTGGGCTGAGCCCAACGCCGGCCGCGGCGACCACCTCGGCCGCGGCGTGTCCGGCGAGCTCCAGGTCCACCCGCTGGGCTGCGAACATCATCGCGGCGGGCGCCGCCTCCCGGGCCCGCCAGCCGTCCGCATCCAGCCCGAGGCCGGCGAATGGGGTGAGGTCCCAGCGCGGCAGGGATGGGACCGGCTCAGAAGCGCGGATTGCGGCGGCCTGGGGAGGTGGTGCCATGCCGAACGCGAGCCAGACCTCCAGCGGCGGGACCCGCGGGTGCTCCAGGCGCCGGGGCGCGAGATGATCGGTCCCGTGGGCGGTGATCGGGCCGGGCTGGGCGGTCCAGAGGACGACTGACAGGCGCTGGGGATGTGCCGCCAGGTTGCGAAGCCGCAGCCGGGAGACGAGCGCGCCCTGGGGCGTCACCGCCCGGCGCTCCAGCAGCTCGACGTCGCTGCCGGTGTAGTGCTGGAGCAGCCGGTCCGGCCGCCAGTCGCGCCCAGCAGCCAAGAGGGGGATCTCGCGGCCATCGCCCGCCAGCAGCGCGAGCGCGAACACCGGGGCGAGGGCGAAGCCGTAGTAGTGAGCCCGATCCCAGCAGCCCGGTCGGCCCAGGAACTGGGGGAACGGCGGTGCCCACAGGAGCGGGCCGCCACCGCCCAGGTACCACTTGTCGGGCCGGGCCAGCGACTCCAGAACCTCCGCCGCCGCTGGTCTCACCATAGCCGGACGCTCCTGGCGGTGAGATTCGGCAATGAGATTCGCCGCTGCTGCCCGGTCTCGCGGACGCGCACCAGGGCATCCAGGCGCCGCTCGCGTACCTCGTACCACAGGTCCAGATGCCGACCCTGCCAGGGCAGCCGCTCGATCCCGTAGCAGCGCCCCGGCCGCAGCAGCTCCGCCGGGAGCCCGGGGGCAAGGGTGATCCAGCCCTCCTCGCGTGAGCGGGGGGCCTCCCGCGCGCCGACGACGTGGCGCAGCAGCAGAAGCGCGGTGGCTCCACCCCAGCCGTAGGCCTCGCCAGCGTTCCAGCGGGACAGATCCAGCGGCCACCACTCGCGGGCTGCGCCAGGCACGGGGCCGTGGTCCAGTTCGGTCGGCCGCCGGTCGTTCTCCGGGTAGACGCGCGCCAGGATCGAGCCGGCCAGGCGGCTGGCGAGGTCCTGGCGGCCCAGCGCGCTCGCCGCCTCGGCCACTATCCAGCTCCAGGAGGGCCACTCGCACCAGGGCAGGCCCAGGTACCGCTCCACCTCGCGGGCGAGGGCGCGCCGCTGCGCCGGGGTGGGGGCGCCGGAGAGCGCCGCGGTGAGCGCCAGGACGGAGCATGTGCACGGGTCGCCGCCCCAGTACGGCGGGTCGCCGCATGGCGCCAGCGGCCGCCCCTGGGCGTCGCGGTCGCGGAACCGCTGCTCGCTGGGCTCCCAGAGGGCGCGCGTCAGGCGGCGGTAGCGCCGGGCCACCACGCGCCAGCGCCGCGCCTCCGCTACGCGGCCCAGGTCCTCCGCCCAGCGCTGGAGCAGCGCCGCGGCCTGTGCCGCCGCTGCCTGGAGCTCGACCGGGCGCACCAGCCCGTCCACCACGGCCGCGCCGCGGCGTTCCGGACCGAGCCGCGGGGTATCGTCCTCGCCCGCCTCCCAGGTGCAGTGGTAGCTCAGCCAGCCGCTGGCGTCGGCGCGGTGCGCCAGCCACCAGTCCAGCAGCGCCGCCAGGAAGGGGTAGAGCGCCGCGCGCCAGTCGCGCTCGGGCGCCAGGTGGTCGAGCAGCGCCAGGTTGTGAAACGGTAGGCACCAGGCGAGCGAGGTGCCACAGGCCTGGCCGTCCTCCGCGACCATGTTCGGCTCACCATGCTGGAACAGGCAGGGCACGTTGGGTGCGGGCGCGTCGCGAAACAGGGAGAGCAGCGCCCGGCGGGCGAGGCCCGGGGCCCCGAGCGCCAGGCGGAGCATGTCGAGCGTCGCTTCGGCCAGCACCGAGCGGGGCCAGTTGGCTGACCAGGCCGGCCAGACGTCGCGATAGATGCCGCCGGCGGGGCGCAGGCAGAGCCGCGCCGTCTCCAGGTCGTACACCCAGCCGCGCCGCCAGCTCGCTGGCCAGTCTCCGACGAGCCGGGCTGCTCCGGCCCAGAAGCGGTCGTCCTCCGCCCGGGCTTGCTCCAGCGCCAGGGGCCAGGCTGCCAGCGCCCGCCGTCCGGTGGCAGCCGGATCTGCCCCCCGTCCGAGCGCGACGACGAGACAGCACTGCTCGCCCGGCCTCAGCGCCATGGCACGCTCGACGGAGACGTGCCCGTCCTCCAGGAGCCGGAGCGTCGCCTCGGGCGCGTCGGTCGCCACCGCGTGGCTGGGCCAGGGCGGCAGCTCGAGCCGCGCGCACCAGGGCTCGGCCAGGCTCGTCCGGGCCGCCTCGGCTGGCCAGGCGCGCGCCTGCACCGAGAGCCGCACCTCGTGTGTCTCGGCTCCACCATTCACCGCCTGGTAGACACAGACCAGCGCATCAGCGTGGGCGAGGAAAAACGACGCCGAGACCGCGAGGCCGTCGCCGGCGGCCTCGAAGGTGAACAGGCGCGCGCCGTGGTGGGAGGCGTGCAGCCCCAGCTCGGCCCAGTCCGCGCGCGGGACGAACCAGCGGCCGTCGATCTCCAGTCCGAGCTCCAGCGCGACGCCGGCCTGATTCCGCTGCTGGAACGGATACCACCAGCCGAAACCGGGCTGCTGGTCCGTGGAGCGGAGCGCCCCGCCAATGCCCTCGCGCCAGCTCCGGGCGTATGCGCCCGGATTCGCCAGGTACCCGAACGGGGTGTAGCGGTCAGTGGGAAACACCAGGCGCTCCTTGGCCCAGAGGATACCGGCGCGCGCCCACTGCCTTCTGCTGCGGCAGCTAGCCCGCCACAAGCAGGAACAGGCCGCAGGCGATCAACGCCGAGCCGGCAACACGTTGCGGCCCGAACGGCTCACGCAGCACCAGCGTCCCGAGCAGCGCCGCGAACACGATGGAGACCTCGCGGGCCGGCACCACGTAGCTCACCGGGGTAAAGGTGAGTGCCGCCAGCACCAGGCCGTAGGTGAGGGGCGTCATCAGGCCGACCGCTGCCACCCGCCACGGCTGGCGGCGCCACTCCTTGGCAGCGGCGGTGCGCCGTGGAAGCAGCAGCGCCGACAGCGCCAGCGCGCTGCCGAGGTGCAGGACGTACACGTACAGCAGCGGCGACATCAGCGCGACGCCGCGCTTGTCGAGCGTGGAATACGAGGCGACCAGCAGTCCGGTCAGCGCCGCGTAGCGTGTTCCCGGATGGCGGGTGGCACGTAGCAGCGCCCGCGCCCCGGACCAGCCGAAGGTCGGGAGATGGACGACCAGTACCCCGACGACGATGAGCAGGATGCCGAGCGCCGCCAGCGCGGACAGGCGTTCGCCGAGGAGCGCTACCCCGAGCACTGGGACTACCAGCGGGCCGATCCCCCGCGCCACCGGATAGACGAGCGAGAGATCGCCATAGCGGTAGGCCTGCGCCAGTGACCAGAAGTAGAACGCCTCGAGCAGGGTGCTGGCGCTGACGATCGCCCAGCCGAGCGTGGGCGACGGGTGGGTGAGGAGCAGCCAGAGCCCGATGGGGAGGTACAGCGCTGCGGCGACCAGCGTGGCCCCCCACAGGAACGCCAGCTTGTCCGACGCCTGCTTGGCCAGCAGGTTCCAGGTGGCGTGCGCCAGTGCCGCGAGTAGCACCAGGCCAAGCGCGAGCGCGGTCATCCAGCACGTCCTCCGCTGCTATCTCCTGGCTGGGCACAGCGGGGCAAGCGACTCGCAAGGGCCCGTTCTCGTCGCCGCTGCCTCGCCTCTTCAGGACTGGTTGGGCGGCGTCTCCAGCGCATCACACCCCCTGCTGGCCCGCCTATCTTGCCACCGGGGCCATGCCCGCTGCCGTTGCGCATGTGGAGCGGATCTGCGTCGGGGTTGAGCGGGCCTGTTGGCGGCCTGCGCGAGCCCTAACAAACGGTTAACAGAGGTGGCATGCTGGATGCGTTCAAGTGCAGGCGGATAGCAGTCCCACCCCACCATCTGTTGAGGAGCTGTTACAAACCATGGTCGAACACGGGCGCGTGCACGATCCAGCCGCGGTTGCGAAAGCGCGGAAGCGCCTGCTGCCGGCCGCGGCTGAGTCGTTGCTGCGGCCGCTCAGCGCGGCCCTGTGTGATCCTGTCCGTCTCAAGATTGTCCTTGCGCTCTCTGGCTCCGAACTGACTGTTAAGGACCTGGCGCGGGTGATTGGTCGGAGCCAGTCGGTCACCTCGCAGCATCTGCGGGTGCTGCGCGACATCGGCGCGGTCACGCCGCACCGCATCGGCCGGCGCGTCGTCTACAGCCTCGCGCCCGATGGGCTCGGCCCGCCGCTGCGACGCGTGCTGACCACACTCGCCCGGGTGGCCAACTAGAGTAGATGAGGCAAGGCGCTCAGCGCTGGCGGATGCCAGGTGGTGGCGCCCGACAGCCCTTCTCGCCTATGGTACGGGGGCAAGCCTCGGAGCCAGCCGTTCCGAGCGCGGCACAGGCAGCCGTGGATCAGGGTCAGAGTCCGATCGCCTTTATCCGGAACCTCCGGCCGGTCCTGTCCGAGCCACGGCTGCTCGGCCGGGCGGCCTGGAACCTGAGCCGGCGCCTGGTGCTGCGGCAGACGTGCTGTGGCCACCCTGGGGAGCCGGGCTGCTGACAGCCCGCGCCCCGGTCCGGTGCGGACCGTCGCCCCCGCTCACCAGGGTGAGGTCCAGCATCCTGCGAATCGTGTTCACCTCAGGCGGAGGGCCCTGCCAGGCTTCGCCCTCCACGGGAGCGCGTTATCAGCTCACTCGAGCTCACGTCCCGCGTTCGAGAGCGGGTCCACGTCCGGCGCGGCCGGCGGGCTGTCCCGCTCGGGGTGCTGCTCCGGCATGCCTGCATCGGGCTGTTCGTGCTGATCATTCTGCTGCCGATCATCTGGGCCGGGCTGATGTCGGTTACCGCCAGCAGCGCCATCCTGCGCTCCAGCCTCTGGCCGGCTGAGCTCGATCTCAGCTTCAGTAGCTACGGCGCGGTGCTGCGCCGCGGCTCGGCGCTCTCGACCAATCTGCTCAACAGCGTCTGGGTGACGCTCGGGACGGTGCTTATCACCACCGTCTGCTCTGTGCTCGCGGGCTACGCGCTCACGCACCTGCGCACCCGCGGGGCGGCCCTGGTGGTGATGCTGCTGGTCGCGTCGCTGTTCATTCCGACCAGGGTGGTGTCTGTGATCGCCGTCTGGCAGATTCAGCGGGCGCTCGGGCTGCTGAACCAGACCTGGGCGCTGCTGCTGCCCTATTCCACCCTTAGTCTGGCTGTCGGGGTGCTGGTGATGCGCTCCGTCTTTCAGACCATCCCGCGGGAGATCGTGGACGCTGCCCGGGTGGACGGTGCCGGGCCGGGTCGGACGCTCGTCACGATCCTGCTCCCGCTAGTGAGCAATGGGATTATCCTGGTCGCCGTGGCGAGCTTCATCGCTGCCTGGGGCGAGTACGCGTTCGCCGCGATTCTGCTCGACGACCAGTCGCGGCGAACCCTGCCGGTGGTGCTCGGCACGCTGGGCGGGATGATCCGTCCTGGCAGCGCCGCGCTCTGGATTGTCTCGATCCTGCCGGGGGTGCTGTTCGCGCTGACCGCACAGCGCTGGGTGTCCAGGGCGCTGGTGGAAGGGATCCACCGCTAAGCTACGGCCCGACGGTCGGTGTCCCACTGCCGCCCGGGCGGCCTGGTACGATTGCCAGCAGCCGCTTATGTCTGCCGATCCGCAGCTCGCCCGCCTGCGCCGGGCGCTCGCTCCGCCCAGCGATCCTCCAACGCCACTCGCCGGACCCCGGCCAGAGGCGCCGCCCCGGCCGGCGGCGGTGCTCGTGCTGCTCTACCCGGTCGACGGGCAGCCCCGGTTCGTGCTGGAGCGGCGGCCAGTAGACCTGCCCGACCACGCCGGCCAGATCTCCCTGCCGGGCGGAGGCGTCCGCGCCGACGACGGCTCCTTCCTGGGCGCTGCCCAGCGGGAGACATATGAAGAGCTTGGGGTCGCGCCCGACGAGTACGTCGTCTGGGGCCGGCTGGAGCCGGTGGCGATCCAGGTGAGTAATTTCGTCGTTGTGCCATTCGTCGCTTACGCGCCGCGGCGCCCGGCGTTCCAGCCCGACCCGCGCGAGGTGGCCGAAGTGCTGGAGATCCCGCTCGCGGCGCTGGTCGATCCGCGGGCGCGCGCTGAGGAGATCTGGCAGGTGCGTGGCAGCGCGCGCCGGGTGGCGTTCTATCGCCATGGCGAGCACAAGATCTGGGGCGCCACCGCCCGGGTGCTGGTGCAGATCAGCCGGGTGCTGCGCGACCTGCCGGATCCGGAGGGCGCGCTCGACCCGGGTGAGGTTCTGCCCTGGCCCCAGGATAGCTGAGCCGGTCGGCCGCGCCTCAGCCGCGCGTCGCTACCGGGTGCCAGATCGCCGGCTCGAAGAAGCTGCGGTCAATCCCTCCGCCGTTCCACGAGGTCATCTTCACCGGGTGGATGGCGAAGATCACGCGCGGGAGCTGGCTGGTTGCTCGCAGGTACTTCATCCCTTCCGGTCCAACGTAGCGGCGCACCATGCGCTCGCCGATCGGAATCCAGTCCTCCTCGATCTCCTCGGCCCGCCCCTGGACCAGCACCCGCCGATAGGGCGGAGTGGGGCTGGCGATTGCCAGCATCGTCCGTGGGTCGCGCCGCAGGTTCTGGCAGACCTGAGCGGTCGGCTTGGTCACAATGAGGAACAGGCCGTCCCGGTGCTCGAACCACAACGGGTTGACGTAGGGCGCGCCGTCCTCCTGGAGTGTCGAGACGAACGCGAAGTGCGGCTCCTGCAGGAACTGGCGCATCTCGTCCTCGGTCATCGCTCGGCCGCGCCCGAGCGGGATCTCGCTGCTCATGCTGGTCTCCTCTCGCTGTGCGATGCTCGGCTCGATTGTACGGCGCGGCCCGGCGCGGCCTGGGCGGCCCGTATACTGAGACGATCCCCCATACCGGGAGTGCGAGCGATGGATCTCGACCCGAACCGTCTGCTGATCGACGCCGACGAGCTGCAGCGGCACATCGACGAGCTAGGCGCCATTGGCCAGGATCCGCGCACCGGTGGGCTCTGGCGTGGCGTCTACACTCCGGTCTGGCGCCAGGCGGTGGACCAGGTGCGCCGCTGGCTGGAGGAGGCGGGCCTGAGCACCCGGCTCGACGCGGTTGGCAACCTCTGGGGGCGCCTGGAGGGCAGCGAGCCAGGCCCGGCGGTCCTGACCGGCTCGCACGTGGATACCGTGCCGCAGGGCGGGAAGTACGACGGGGCGCTGGGGATCCACGCCAGCCTGGCGGCGGTAAAAGCGCTCCAACAGGCGTTTGGCCAGCCGCGGCGCAGCCTCGAGATCCTGGTAATCTGCGACGAGGAGGGCGGGCGCTTTCGGAGCGACTTCTGGGGCGCCCGGGCGGTCATTGGGGCGATCCGCCCGGGCGAGGCGGAGGAGCGGCGTGATCTGGAAGGGGTGACGATCGCCGAGGCGATGCGCCAGGCTGGCTTCGATCCGGCCCGCATCCCCGAGGCACGGCGCGACGACGTCGCCGCCTGGCTGGAGCTACACATTGAGCAGGGCGGCACGCTCGAAGCAGAAGGGCTGGACATCGGCGTGGTCCACACCATCACCGGGCACCGCCAGCAGCGGGTGCGGGTGTACGGCCGCCAGGACCACGCCGGTACCACTCCGATGGACATCCGGCGCGACGCCATGGCCGGCGCGGCCGAGATGATCCAGCACGCGCTGGGCGTCGCCGAGCGGATGGGCCGGCCGACCGTGGCCACGGTCGGCCGGGTCGACGCTGAGCCGGGCGCCACGAACGTCGTGCCCGGCCTGGTCTCTTTCACGCTGGACCTGCGCGACGCGGACGCGGCGCGGCTGGCAGTGCTGTGTGGCGAGATCGACCGCTTCAACACCGAGTGCGCGGCCCGGCGCGGGCTGCGGGTGGAACGCGAGCTGTTCATGGACCGGATGCCCGTCCCACTCACCCCTGCGTTGCAGGACCTGCTCGCACAGCAGGCGACCCGGGCAGGACTGCGGTGGAAGTCCATGCCGAGCATGGCCGGCCACGACAGCGAGATCATGGTCGAGCGCTGGCCGAGCGGGATGCTGTTCGTTCCGAGCCACGACGGCCGTAGCCACACCCCGGCCGAGTTCACCCCGATCGAGCAGGTTGTGCCCGGGGTGCGGGTGCTCGCGGCGGCGCTCTATCAGCTTGCCTACAGCCCGGCCGGCTCGCCTGGATGATGTGCCCGAGGCGGCGTCCCTCCAGCCGCCCCGGGACCGCCGCGCGGCCGTCAGCCCGCGCGGCGGTCGCCACGCTCCAGGAAGAACCGCAGCAGGTCGAGGTCCCCGGGCGACTGGCCACAGGCGGTGAGCATCGCTGCCACCTCGCTCCGATGCTGCGTGCCGTGGTTGGCCACGTGCAGCAGCATCTGCCAGAGCACCTGCCGGAACACCAGTCCGTTCGGGAGCGTGTGCGTGTAGACGCGCTCGGCGTCGTCCTCGCTCAGCCCGTCGAGGAACGTCTGAGTTGCCCGGGCAACGCTGGACCAGACCTCGCGCACCGAGTCGAGATCGGGAAAGTCGGCCGGGTTCAATGTCAGGCGGTAGGCCGCCTCTGCTGAGAGCGAGCCGTTCCACCAGGAGAGCCAGGACCGCTGCGCGGAGATCAGGTGCACCAGTGTGTCGCGGATGGAGCCACGGCCGGCGGTGCCGGGGGCGAGCCACTGGTCGGGCGTCAGTCTCGCCGCCGCCTCCAGCACCTGTTCGGTCGCCCAGCGGTTGTAGCCATAGAGCGCGCGCAGCCACTTGATCACCCTCGCCTGTTCCTCCCTGGCCAGCGCGCTCGCTCCCGTTCGCCCCGGTGCGGCGTCCTGCTCGACCTTCGCGACGATAGCACACATGTTCGGAACGGTCGAGGAGCTGGCGGGCTTACAGCGCGCGGCGGTATAGCTCGATGATCTCCTGCTCGCTGGGAATGCGCGGGTTGTTGTTCGGGCTGCCGCTAATCAGGGCGTCGCGGGCCATCTTGGGCGCCAGCGCCATTACCCGCTCCGGATCAAGCCCGGCGCCGGTCAGCGTCGGCACGTTCAGCTCCTGGCAGAGGCGCCGCACCGCGTTCAGCGCCCAGCGGGCTCCGGCCAACGGATTCGCCGGGTCCTCGGCCAGGCCCATCGCCACCGCCAGCCGCGCGTAGCGCTGCGGGGCGCTCTCCAGGCTGAACTCCATCACGGTCGGCAGCAGCATCGCGTTCGACAGCCCGTGCGCAAGGTGGAAGTTCGCCCCGATCGGCCGCGACATCCCGTGGACGAGCGCGACAGAGGCGTTGCTGAACGCCAGCCCGGCCTCAGTGGCCCCGAGCATCATCTGGTAGCGCGCCTCGCGATCCGTCCCATCACGGTAGGCGCGGAGCAGGTGGGTGTAGATCCGACGAGTGGCGGAGAGGGCGAAGGTGTCGCTGATCGGATTCGCCCGGCGGGAGACGTAGGCCTCGATGGCATGGGTGAGTGAGTCCACGCCGGTGTCGGCAGTCACCTTCGGCGGACAGGAGAGCGTCAGCGACGGATCGACCAGGGAGAGCGTCGGCATCAAGTGTGGGCTGCCGATCAGCATCTTGACGTCGTTGCGGCTGTCGCCCATCGCGACGAACGCGGTGACCTCGCTCCCGGTCCCGGCAGTGGTGGGGATCGCAACGATGGGCAGGCCCGGCTGGAGGATGCGGTCCTGCCCCATGTAGTCCTGGATTTCCCCGCCGTTGGTGGCCAGGATCGCGATCGACTTCGCGGTGTCGATCGGGCTTCCGCCGCCCAGCCCGATCACCGCCTGGGCCTCGGCCTGCTGCAGCCGCGCCAGGCCTTCCACGCAGTAGCGGTCGTCCGGCTCGGTGTTCACCCCCTCGTAGACGTCCGACTCGACCCCGGCGGCGGAGAGGGCGGCACAGACGCGATCCACGTAGCCGGCGGCGCGCATCACGCGATCGGTAACCACGAGCGCCCGCGATACCCGCAGCCCGCTGATATGTGTCCCCACCTCGTCCACCACGTTCCAGCCGATCCGGAGCAGGCGCGGAGCGCGGAACGAGAACGGCGGTTGATCTTCGACCATGGCTGCCACCTCGCTGGCGATTGTCCCAATGGTGGGCGCGGCGCCGCCAGACCGTCAAGCCGAGGCGGAACACGCTCGCGGGGTAGGCAGGCGGAGGCGACTTCTGGCGAGCGAGACCGGCGTGCCGCGTCGCGGCTGGCGCGCGCTTACAGTGGCATGGCGTGCTCGGCGTCGAGCCGCTCCAGCCAGCCGCCGGGAATCCAGTAGCGCTCCTGGTCCACGACGACGAGCAGCCGGGTGCGCCCCCGGCGCTCCACGACGCCGATCTGCCCCGCCAGCGAGCGGCCGCGGGCAATGACGCGCACCCGGTCGCCGGGGGCGAACAGGCGCGCCGCCTGGCGCTGCGCGGCAGCTGCGGCGCGCGCCGCCTCGGCTCGGGCGTGGGCAGCGCTGCCGCGCAGCTTGGCATCGCCACGACCCCGTTCCTCGGGGTCGTCGTACTCGGGGTCGTACAGCCGCGTGGTGCTGGCCTCGTCGAGCAACTGCCGCAGCAACGCCCAGAAGCGCGGCCCATGGCCTGTGTAGCGCAGGTGGGCAAGCTCGTGCAGCGCGGTGGCGACCAGCGCTCCGGGCCGCCGCCACCCACTCGGGCTGCCGTCCGCACGGTCGGCCAGGATCCGGAGCACGATCTCCCGCGAGCCGTCCGGGTGGTACAGGCAGCGGCCCCAGGGGCGCATCGCTGCGGTACCGGGGCGCCAGGTGCAGGCGGGAAGGTGGTGGCGCCGGCGCAGCGGCTCGAGCAGCTTCGCCAGCGTGGCCACCACGGCGCGGCGCGCCGGTGGGTCTGGCGGACCGGCCATCAGCGCGGCGAGGGAGCGCAACGGTGGCTCAGCCGCCACCGCGGTCAGGCCGGCTCGATGGTGGCGGTCAGGCCGAAGCCGAGCAGGCGGTCGCGGTACAGCTCGGCGTGCTCGAGCGGGCAGGTGATGACGACCGCCTTGCCGGTGTTGTGGGCCTCCAGCATGATCGTCACCGCCTTGGTGCGCGACAGGCTGGGCACCGCCTTCAGCAGCGAGCGGACCACGTACAGCATCTCGTTGTGGTCGTCGTTCCAGAGCAGCACCGACCAGGGTGGGAGGATCTGGGTGCGATCCCGCTGCTCGGGCGCCACGTCCGGCGTCGCCGGCAGCGTGGTGCCCTCTCGTCGCTTCGACGTCTCGGCCACCATTCTGCTCCTCGCAGTGGCAGGCGCCACCTCGCCCATTTACTATACCGCGGCGCCGGGCTGGGGACACGGGGCCACGGCGATGCCTGGACGCTGCCAGCAGGGGACGTGAAAGCGCCCGTCCTTCGGCCGGGTGGCCTATCGAGACGGGCGCTTTGACCATTCGGCCTGGCGAGCAAGCCCTGCCACACAGCAACCTTGCAGCCGCTACGCGGTCCCGACCAGTCGCTCCCGGATCTCTCGTGCAGTTGCCCGTACTCGGGTTCCGGGGTGCGCGCTCGGGATGCCTGCTCACCAGGCGCACTCATACGATACCCCGGGCCAGTGCAGCGAGCAATCCGCTCGTCCGCTCATTTGGAGAACTGCGAGCACTGTTGCTATCACGGTTCTGTGACAGGCGACCTTGATGGTGCCCGAAGCCAGCCCCGGCTGGCGTGCCCGGGAATGGCCCCGGATCGGCGGCTGGCGTTTGGTACCATCGAGCCATCCCTGACCAGTATGAGCCAGTGAGGCGGTGTGAGCACATCCCAGTGTCTTCCTCGGCTACGTCCCGTTGAGGTCGTTCACTTTCCAGGCGAAGACGGGCGCCCAGTGGCATGTCTGCGCGACCGGCTCGATCCAGAGGCGCGGCCGGTCATCATGACCCAGCACGGACTGTTGCTCGCCAGCCTGCTGGACGGCCGGCGCACGCTGGGCGAGGTGCGTGCCGGTTTCCTGCTCCGCACCGGGCTAGCGCTCACTCCGGAGCAGGTAGCGCAGTTCGTCCAGCAGCTCGACGAGGCCTACCTGCTCGACACGCCGCGTGCGCAGGATCGGTTGGCGGCGCTCCGCCGCGAGTTCCAGGCGCAGCCTGCCCGCCCCGCAGCGCACGCGGGCGGCGCCTACCCTGGCGATCCCGTAGAGCTGTCTCAGTTCCTCGAAGCGCTCTACTGTCACCCGGAGGGCCCGGGCGGCCCGCCAGCTAGCCAGCCGCGCCGCGACCTGGTTGGACTGATCGCCCCGCACATCGATCTGCACCGTGGCGGGCCGGTGTACGCCTGGGCCTATCGGGCGCTCGCCGAATCGGAGCCGGCCGAGCTATACGTCCTGCTCGGCACCTGCCATGCCGGTCTCGGCAGTCTCGTCGCCGCGACCAGCAAGCCGTACGACACCGCCTTCGGTCCGGCGCCGACCGACGTCGAGTTCCTGGAGGCGCTGCAGCGCCGCTACGGACGAGACCTCTATGAGGATGAATATCAGCACCGAGCCGAGCACTCGCTCGAATTCCAGGCGCTGTACCTGCGCTTTCTGGGCCTGGTGGGTGGCCAGTCCCGCGCCCGGTGCGTCCCGCTGCTGTGCAACGCGCTTCAGGTGCACGTGCCGCCCGGCCAGCGGCCGGAGGCGGTCGACGAGATCGCGCAGTTCGTCGCGGCGCTGCGCGAGACGATCGCCGCCAGCGGCAAGCGCGTCTGCCTGATCGCCGGGGCCGACCTGGCGCACGTCGGGCCGCAATTCGGCGATCCGCGCGCGCTGACCTCACTGGACCTGCAGCGGGTGGAGCAGCAGGACCGCGAGATGCTGGAGCTGGTCTGCGCGGGCGACGCGGCGGGGTTCTATGCACAGGTGATGCGCGACGACGACGCCCGCCGCATCTGTGGCTTCTCGCCCATCTATCTGCTCCTCGCGACGCTGGATGGCAGCGCGCAGGGGCAGGTGCTGCGGTACGCGCAATGGGTGGATTCCAGCGGTAACGGCTCGGTCAGCTACGCGGCGGTCGCCTTCGCGCGCTTGGCCGCGAAGGATAGGGCGCTGCGAGGAACGTGAAAGAGGAACGCGAAAGTGGCAAAGGGCGGGGTGACTCCCCGCCCTTTGCCACTTTCGCACCCGCGAAGCCGCACCCGCGAAGCGCTACGGGAGCTGGCCGGATGCTCGGGCTGCGGCGAGCCGGTCGTACGCCGGGCGGGTTGTCCCGTCGGGGTTGGTCACCGACCAGTAGTACTGCTCGTTGGTCGGGTCCCAGTATGGCGCGGCCAGGGTCCAGGCGGTCATCACCCCGATCCACGGTGACCAGTTGTTGTGGGCCCAGGCATACGCCCGCACCAGGTAATCGGCCTTGGTGTTCTCGTCCACCTGGAACCAGGAGTACTCTGGGTGGACGGTGTCGGACGTCCAGCCGAACTCGGTGATCCAGATCTGCTTGTCGGCGTCGCCGTGGGCAACCATCTGCGCGCGCACGTCCTCGACGTGGCGGAAGCAGAAGAAGCGATGTCCGCCGAGCGACGGGTCCGCCTCTACCTGAGCCGGGTCCGTTTCAGGCGCGGCCTTGTAGCCGGCGGCGTGGACCGATAGGACGTCGTAGTTGCCCTGCAGCCCGTTCTGGTACATCTGCTCCAGGAAGACGTCGTCCGGCATCGCCGTCTGGTCATTCGTACCGGTCGGGGTAAGCGCACCGGTCAGGACAGTGATACGGGGGCTGGCGTCCTTGGCCGCGGCGTACGCCAGCTTCAGGAGCTGCACGTACTGGGCCGGATTCGGCGGCTGGTTGGCCCATTCGCGGGCGATATTGGGCTCGTTCCAGATCTCGATGGCGTGGACGCGCTTCTTGTCCGAGCGGAAGTGCTGGACGAAGGCGAAGATGAAGTCGGCGTAGTCCTGATAGTTGTCCGGCGGGCTATCGACCGCGCCGTTCTGCCCGCCATCGGCGCGCGCCCAGCTCGGCGTATCGGAGATGCGGGCGATGATCTTCAGGTCATGGTCCATTGCCGTCTCGACGATCCGGTCCGCTTCGCTCCAGTCGTACACCTGGCGCTGCGGCTCCATTGCCGACCAGGGCATCTGGAGCTTGATCCAGCCGAAGTGGGCGTTCTGGACGAGTGCGAAATCGCGGTCCGCGGTGGGCTGGCCGAAGTCCTGTACGACGAAGCCGTACTCGGGGCTGGCCGCCCGGTACGACTGGTCCGGCTTCGGCGCAGGCGCCGGCGTCGCCTGCGCGTCAGGTGCGGCGGGCGGCTGGTCCGCGGGCGGTGCCTCCTGGAGCGCCGGGCCGTTTTGCGGCGCGGCCACTGGCGCGGCGAGCACGACGGTCTGTCCGAGCAGGGTCAGCGCGACGAGCGAGCTGAACAGCGGAAGTCGACGAAACATTCCCCCTCCAGAGGCGAAGCTGCGAAGCATTGGTCTTCCCTGTTCGCGGCGGTCGGAAGACCCGGGTCTTCCGACCGCCGCGAGATTGGCGAGCCTACTGGGGCTCGAAGGCGTTGGTCATGTCGGTGTTGGGCAGGTCCCCCGGCCGGTTCAGGCCCAGGGGCATGCCATTGTTGTACTGCTTGTAGAAGATCGACCCCTGCATTTCCTGGTCGAGGTCGGGCGGGAGGTTCCGCCCGGTGATCACGCTCTTGAAGTAGTCGGCCAGCAGGATGCCACGCGTGCACTGGCAACCGGCGTCGTAGTGCATGATCCCGCGCTGGAACCGCAGGTAGATGAAGTTGGCGTTGCTTGGGTCCGGCATCGGGTTCGAGGTCGGCGCCCCGGCCATCTCCAGGTCGAAGCCTGGGAGCAGGCTCTCGTTGCAGTTGCCCTGCGGGAAGGCATCCTGGCAGGTGACGATGTTGTTGAACGTTGACCAGAAGCGCGTCGGCTGACCGTTGAACGTCTCTGGCGCGTGAGCGCGCACGAACTCGATGATCGCGGTGTCGTAGTTCGGCGAGCCGGGCTGGGGCGCGGCCTGGGCCACGGCCGGGTCGTAGGCCGGGTAGGTGGACTGGTTGATCCGGTTGACCGGCATCAGCCCCGGATCGAGCAGGTTCACCAGCCGAGCGTTGCCATCTGGCCCGATCTGGACGATCTGGCGCTGGAAGAACTGGGTCATGAACCCCTGGAACAGGAAGGTTCGGGAGACCGGGAAGCCGAACGTATTCAGCTTGCCGCGGTGCTGAAAGTAGTCCCAGATCTTGTCGTTGTCCACCCGGAAGCCGGTTTCCACGAAGTAGCGGTTGTCGTGCACGGCGGGCGGGCCGGGCGTCACCGTGGGAGCCGGCGTGGGGGTGGCGGTGGCGGCCGGGGTCGGGGTCGCCAGGCCGCTGATCGTCAGGTCGCCGCCACGGATGTCGCCGTTGTGGGCGTCGTCCTGCCAGACGATCGTCGTCCCGGAGATATCGGGCACAGTCTGATCGCCATTCTCGGTATTGACCGGGAACTCGGTGTTCGTCGCCAGGTCGTAGCCCCAGATGTGCGGCTTGCCGCTGCCCTTGCGCTCGTCCTGCCAGACGACGATGGTGCCAGAGATGCGGGGATTGCCGCGGGCGTGCTGGGTGGTTGAGGAGATCTGGCGGACCGTCTTGTCGTCCGTGTTGTAGACGTAGATGCCGGCGTTGTCGCTGGCACCATCGGTGTACACGATGTACGGGCCGCCCACGGCCGGCTCGCGGGCGGTGTGCGTGGAGGTGACCCGAAACTCCGTGCCGGTGTTCAGGTCATAGCCGAAGATGTCGGTCTTGCCCTGCCCATCGCGGTCGTCCACCCAGGCGACGAGATTGCCGTCGATAGCTGGGGCCGTGTGGTTGCTACTGCCGGTGGAGATGTCGAACTTCTTGCCGCTGGAGATGTGGTAGCCGCGGATGATCCAGTTGCCTGGCTTGTTGCTCTGGTAGACGACCGTGTCGCCCGACACCGCCGGGAAATCCTGGTCGCCCGAGTCCTCGTCGATGCTGAAGTGGTCGTCCTTGGCGATGTTGTACCCCTCGATGTTCAGGCCCTTGGAGCTGCTCGCCTCCGCCCAGACGACGATGTCGCCTGAGATGTCCGGCCGCTTGGCCGATTTGCTGTTCTCGTTGACCTGGCTGCTCTTGTCGGACTTGTCCAGGTCCCGCATGAAGATGTCGGCGTTGGCGTTCTCGTCGATGTCGGCGCTGGCATTGTTCCGGTAATCCTGCCAGACCACCACCCGGCCGCTGATGCGTGGGCGGACCTCTGCGGCGCTGCCGGCGCGGACGTCGAACGCCGACACGGAGTAGGTCGCGGCGCGGACGACCGCGGTTTGCTGCCCGATCAGGCTTGGCACCAGGAGAGCGGCGAGTCCCACGGCAAGTGCCGCTCGCCCAACCCAGCCGCGATGCCAGGCTCCCCTCATCCGTCTGCCTCCCTTCTGAGCTCGGTGAGCTACTCGCCATAGTAACGAGTGATGGCGCGGGCCGGTTACGTCCGGGGGCGCAGCGGCCCATTACGTAATCGCACTGTAATGGCCGACCCCCGCCGCGTAATGCCCGTGTGATGAACCGACCCGTAGACTCCGCGCCGGAGATCATGCTGCGAGGAGGCGGCCGGGTGACGCTGGACAGCGCCTTGATCCTGCTGATGATGCTCGTCCTCGCCCTGGTAGCCACTACGCTGCTGGCGGACGGAAATGATGGGGGCTAATCGGTCGGCGCACGACGAGCGCCGGATCCGGATGTTTGTCGAGACGATTCCCGCCTTGAGCGAAACCGTGCTGTCGCTCTCGTCCAAGCTGAACGTGAGTCAGCGCACCTGCCGCGCTGTACTCGAACGGCTGGTGGAGGAGGGCTTGGTCAGACGGCGGGACTTTCGCGATATCGAGCCGATCTACTACCGGCCGTGGCGGGACGACGCCCGTACCCCCGTCTAGTGCGCCCGGGTGGGCGGCTCGCGCGCGGGTCCGGATCCGTCGTACAAGGAGGCCAGATGCTCGTTCATACGCACCAGCGCCGTGTTCTCGTGGTGGACGCCAGCGCGGTGATCCGGCGGGTGCTGAGCCTGATCTTGCAGGGCGAGGGGTATCAGGTCCACCTCGCCGCGGGTGGACGCGCCGCCCTCGCCCTGGCCCGCGAGCTTCGGCCGGATGCGATGACGCTGGACCTGGGGCTGGAAGACCTGGATGGTCGCGAGGTGCTGCGCCGCCTCAAGGAAGACCCGGCGACGCGGGCGATCCCCATCGTCGTCATCTCCGCTTATCCAGACACGCTCTCAGAGGTGGAGCGTGGCTACGCCGCGCAGATTATCGTCAAGCCGTTCGACGTTGACGACCTGCTCAACGGCGTCAGCCGCGCTGTGGGGGTCGCCACGACCCGGCCGGACCTGCGGCGCCGCCTGAATTAGCCGCAGGCGGTGCAGGTTCGACGCTACGAGGCGCGCCGGTGCTCCTCGCGGCGCCAGCCACGCGCCGGCTTCGGCAGCGCGACCTCCAGCCCAGGCCGCGGCCCGCGCAGCACGGTGACGAGCGTCCCGAGCTGTCCCTCGCGCCCGCGCCCGAAGTAGTCCCAGCGAAAGACAGTACCGCAGACCTGGCAGCGCAGGTCGAGCAGGCGGCCTGGGAGACCTCGACGCCAGGGGCTAGGCGCCCCACCGTCCTGTGCCGCGAGCGTGATGTGCGGGAACGTCCATGGCCCGCTCCAGTCGACGTACGAGATGCCACAGCCTGGACACGCGCGTGGGTAGGCCATCCGCTCTAACCTCTCGTCGCTGGCGCTCCGGGCACGGCGGCGCCGGGCAAAATCGCGCCCATCGCTGCAGGAAGCGTGCCAGATTGGAATACGCGGCAGCCAGACGAGCCAGGTTGACCGGGGCGCAAAGGCACGGGTAGAGTCCCCACGGACCGAGTGGAGGAGCTGTGCAGCCGGTCTGGCGTTGGGGACTGCTCTGTGGCGCGCTGATCGTCGTCATCGACACGGCGGCTCGCCTGGCAGCCGCTGGCCAGCCCGAGACGAGCCTGCAGGCGGCGCTGGCCGCGAACATCGACCTGCTGGCGAACCTGATCCTCTTCTCCGTCTGCGGCTATCAGGTCGGCCGGCAGACACGAATGGTGCGCTCGGCAGCCGAGGCCGGCGTGACGGCCGGGCTGCTGGCTGGCGTCGCGGCGCTCGTCGTGGGCCAGCTCATCCCGCCGGCGGAGGCCTCCGCCTCCGCGCTGGTTTCGGTCCTGGCGTTGAACGTCGCGATGGGCGGCGTGCTCGCGCTGTCGAGCGGCTTTCTCGGTTCCCGGGTTCCGCAGGCGAAGCGCTGAGGCTGGCCGGAGCACCTGCGCCGGGTAAGCGGGCACAGGAGTTGCACACATCCCACGCGGCTATTCGCGCCGCGTGGCCGGGAGGAGGGGTGCAGATGCGGTTCCTCATCGGCGTACTCATCGGCCTGATCGCGAGCATCGTCTTCACCAGAAAGCGCGAGCAGCAGGCGCTCGCCCCGCTGGAGTGGGGGCCGGGGACGGCCAGCACCGAGACCGTGGCCTCCGTGGGCGCACCAGTGCCAGCCAGGGAGCCCGGGCCGGCGGCCGCGGCGCCAAGTCCCGCCAGTGCCGCCCAAGCCCAGGCCGGGCAACAGCCCGGCGTCTCGGGCGACGGCCGAGCGCGCGAGTCCAAGCTGGCCGAGCTGCGGCAAAAGTACCAGTGGCTGATGAGCTTCAGCGACGACGAGATCCGGACTGTCGCCTTGCTCGACGCCGGCCAGGAACTGGAACCCTGGGAGCAATACCTTGACGTTTGCCACCGCGAGCAGGGAGTGCTCCGGCCGACCCACGCCTTTGGGAAGCGCGTGCCGGAGGGCCATGTGTATCTTGCGCAGCACCGCGTGCCGGAGGCGACCTGGTATCGGCTCGTCCGCGCGGCCCAGGCATAGCGGCCGCGGATGATGTCCTCGCGGGAGCGGGCGGGAGTGGAGCGGGAGGCGCCCCGGTCAGGGCTGGCCGAGCTGCTCTCTCCCGACCAACGGCAGCTTCTCAGCCGCGACCGCCAGCTTCTCTGGCGGCTGCGGGAGGCTCTGGCCGCCGCGGCGGCGAGCGAGGACGACCTGCGGACCCTGCGCCAGGCCGAGGCGGATCTGGATGAACTGTTCCTGCTGGTCATCGTCGGCGAGTTCAACGCCGGCAAGAGCGCGCTGATCAACGCCTTGCTCGGCGCCCCGGTGCTGCCCGAGGGGGTCACCCCAACCACCGCCGAGGTGACGCTGCTGCGGGACGGACCTGCGCCGGAGCAACGCTCGGCGGACGGGCTACTGGAGATCCGCTACCCGCTCGACCTGCTGCGCGACCTGGCGATTGTGGATACGCCGGGTACCAACGCAGTGCTCCGGCGGCACGAAGAACTCACTCGCCGCTTCATTCCCCGCGCCGATCTGGTGCTGTTCGTCACCTCGGCGGACCGGCCCTTCACCGAGAGTGAACGCAGCTTCATGGAGCTGATCCGCACCTGGGGCAAGAAGCTCGTCCTGGTACTGAACAAGGTAGACCTGCTCCAGCCGGCCGAGCTCGAAGAACAGCTCGGGTTCGTTCGCGAGCAGTCGCGCCAACTGCTCGGGTTCATCCCCCAAGTCTTCCCGGTCTCGGCGCGGGCGGCGCTGCGCGCGAAGCAGGTCGCCTCGGATGGCGAGCGAGAGCAGGCCTGGGCGGCGAGCCGCTTCCAGGCGCTGGAGGCGTTCATCCGGGAGACGCTGGACGACCAGGAGCGGCTGCGGCTCAAGCTCCAGACGCCGCTCGGTGTGGCCGAGCGGATCGCCGCCAGCTACCAGGACGCGGCGCAGCAGCGCCTTGAACTGCTCCAGGCGGACCTGCTGCTCTCCGAGAGCCTGGAGGGGCAGCTCGCGCTGTACCTGGCCGACATGCGCCGAGACTTCGGGTTCCGTCTCCACGAGCTGGATACCGTGCTCCACCAGCTTCAGGAGCGCGGCGAGCGCTTCCTGGACGACACGCTGCGCCTGGGCCGGGTGTTCGATCTGTTCAACGCCGCGCGCATCAAGAGCGAGTTCGAGCGGCAGGTCGTGGCCGACCTGCCCGCGCAGGTAGATCGCCTCGGCCAATCGCTGATCGACTGGATGGTCGAGCAGGATCTGCGGCTCTGGCGCTCGGTGACCGAGCAGGTCGAGCGCCGGCGGGCGGCGCGGCCGGGCGAGGGCCCCTCGGCCCGCCTGGCCGGCTCCTTCGAGTATGACCGCCGCACGCTGCTGGGCACGCTGGGATCCGTGGCCCGCGAGGTGGTGCAGCGCCACGACCACCGGCGCGAGGCGGAGCAGCTCGCCCAGTCGGTTCGGGAGACGGTGACGCAGGCGACGCTTATGGAGGCGGGGGCGCTGGGGCTGGGAGCGTTGGTGGTGGCGCTGGTCAGCAGCGCCGCGCTCGACGTCACCGGTATACTCGCCAGCGGGGCGATCGCCGGCCTCGGGCTGTATCTGCTGCCGCTCAAACGGCGGCGGGCCAAGGAGCAGTTCCGCCTGCGGACCGCGGCGCTCCGGGACGGGCTCGCGAGCGCGCTGTCGGAAGCGTTCGAGCGCGAGCTCGAGCATTCGGTCCAGCGGGTGCGCGACGCGCTCGCCCCCTACGATCGATTCGTCCGCGTGGAGCAGGCGAAGATGACCACGCTCTGTGGCACGCTCGCGGCGATCCTCGCCGAGGCTCGCACCTTGCGTGAGCAGATTCAGCGGCTGTAAGGTTCCCGCCGCTGTGCCGATACTCCGACCGCGAAGAGGCGAACAATGAAGCGGATCCTGATCGTCGAGGATCACCCTGATACGCAGAGTCTGCTCTGCGACCTGCTGGAGCTGGAGGGGTACGAAGTTCGGTGCAGCGGTGAAGCACACGGGGTGCTCGGGCTCGCCCGGCGGATGAACCCGGACCTGATCGTTCTGGACGTCAAGCTGCCGGGCCTCAGCGGGATTGAGCTCCTCGAGCTGCTGAACCGCGACCGGCAGATGCGCCAGGTGCCGGTGCTGATGTGCTCGGGCGCGGTGGACGAGCTCAACGCCAACCGCGAGCAGATCGAGGGCAGCGGGGCGCGAGTCATCACCAAGCCGTTCGCGCTGGAGGACCTGCTCAGCGCGGTGCAGAGTTGCATCGAGCAGGGCCAGCGGGCGCTCGATCCCTCCGCCTAACCACGAGCCCCAGCTCGCTCTTCCACTGTAGCCGCCGCGGCGCGGGGCGCTGCCGCCAGGTGGGCCCAGGCCACCAGCAGCCCGACGATCAGCCAGAACAGCGCCACCATGTGCGGAAAGTCCTTGTTCACGAAGTAGTGGTCGAACAGACCCGCGGTGAGCGCCGCGACGAGCGCCGCCTGGGTGGCGCCCAGGCTCGTCACGACGTCCGGGCTGGTCCCCGGGCTGCTCCGCAGGGAGCCCAGCAGCGCCGTGCCGACCGCGGCGAGGTAGAGCGCCGTTCCCACCAGGCCGGTCTGCTCCGCGAGCGTCAGGTACAGGCTGGAAACCCCCTCCTGGAGGTCGAGGTCCGGCGCGGGGCCGAAGCCGATCCCGAGCAGCGGGTAGCGACGAATGATCGCGACAGCGTTGCGGTACTCCTGGAGCCGTAGCTCCGAGGCCTTGTCCTGGGTGGCGAAACCGCTGGCGAGCCGGTCGAGCATCGTCTGCCCAACCGGGGACAGGAGGAGCAGCGCCCCGACCACCGCGCCGGCGACGAGCACCCGGCGCGAGCGAAACAGGGCTAGAAAGCCGAGCGCGGCGGCGAAGCCCACCCATGACGAGCGCGAGTTCGACAGCGCCATCCCTGCGGCCAGCGCGACGAGCGCTCCGGCAAGCGCCCAGCGCGGCGCCAGCGGCGCTTTGCCGAACAGGTGCCCGGCCGCCAGGGCGGCGGCGAGCATGAGCATCCCGCCGAGCACGTTTGGATCGATCGAGGTGCCCACCGCGCGGAGCGTGTCGGAGTAGGTGTTGTTCGGGCCGGGCAGGTAGCGCAGCACCGCCTCGCCGGTCGGGTAGCCTAGGGGGCCGAGCGCGGAGAGGAGCCGGACCTGGAGCGTCGTCGGCAGCGCCCAGATGCCAACCGCCAGGAGCGCCGCCAGCGTGGCGCCGGCGATCAGCGCCCGCTCCAGCAGGCGCGCCGCGCGCGGGGCGCGGATGGTGTTGACGACGCAGTAGTAGAGAACCAGGCTGGCGAGCAGCTTGACGAAACGGCGGGTCAGCTCGTCGAACGCGATCTGGCGGGCCCCGAGCGCGAAGGCGGCGACCGCGACTACCAGGAACGCGCCCAGCCAGGCCCCGGGGGCGGTGAGCTGGAGCGGCTCGCGGTGCTGGGAGGCTCCGAGCAGCCAGACCAGCAGGAGCGTTGCGAGCGCCGCGTCCAGCAGGGTGAGCTGGACCCCGAGGCGGACCGGGATGACGCCGAACGGGAGCAGGGTGGCGATGGCGATGACGGCGAGCAGCCCGGAGCGAGTGCTCGACAGGAGCAGCAGGGCGAGCGCGCCGCCGAGGAGCGCCCCGAGCACGGCGAGCGCCCAGCCGAAGGTGACGGCAGCGCCGATGGCCAGCCCGGCGCCCAGTGCCAGCGCAAGCGCGACGGGAGGGGAGGCGAGGAGGCGGCGTCCGCCGGACGGTGCAACGATCATCGCGCGCCGAGCTCCGGCCGCGGCCTCACTCGAAGGAGAGTCCGAGCTCGGCGGCCAGCGCCTGCAGCTCGCGGCGGACCCCCTCCGAGAGTGGGATGCCCTCCGCCAGCCGACGGCGACGCGTCTCGGCCTCGAGCTCGCCCGGGGTGAAGATCCGCTCCACTCCCTCGGCTCGCGGCGCTGCCCGCACCTGCCGCGCCAGCTCCCCGGCCCGGCGGCGGAACTCGGTCAGCGGGACCATCTGGTCGATGTCGATCGCCCCGAGCAGATGCCCGATCCCCTGCGGCCGGTCCAGGTTGCCGTGGAGCTGGCCGATCCCGGTCGCCATCGCGGCCCCGGTCAGCGCCCCGCAGAGCAAGTCGATCAGCAGGGCCAGCCCGGAGCCTTTATGCCCCCCCAGCGGCATGACCGTCCCCTGGAGCGCTTCGGCGACGCTGCGGGTTGGCTGCCCGCGGGCGTCCAGCGCCCAGCCCGCGGGGATCTCGGTCTGGCCGCTCGCCTGGGCCAGCACGATCCGCCCCTTGGCCACCAGGCTGGTCGCCATATCCAGCACCAGCGGCTCCTCGTCCGTTGGCACCGCTAGCGCCAGCGGATTGGTTCCCAGCAGCGGCTCCCGGCCGCCCCAGGGGGCCATCGCCGGCGGGCTGTTGGTGAGCGCCAGGCCAACCATGCCCTGCTGCGCCGCGAGCAACGCGTAGTAGGCACTGGCACCAAAGTGGTTGCTGTGGCGGACACCTACCCAGGCGGCGCCATTGTGCCGGGCTCGTTCGATCCCCCACTGCATCGCTTTGGTCGCGGCGACCGCGCCCAGGCCGTTATCGGCGTCGACCAGCAGGGTGGCGGGGCTTTCGGCGACGAGGCGTACCGCCGGGCGGGGGTTGATCCCGCCGGCGCGCAGGCGGTGGATGTAGGGCACCAGCAGCCGGCCGACGCCGTGGCTGTCCACTCCGCGCAGGTTCGCTTCGAGCAGGCTGTCGGCCACCAGCGCCGCGTCCTCGGCGGGCACGCCCACACGCTGAAACGCCTGCTCGGTGAACTCACGCAGCACGTCGCTGGGGTACAGACGGTCGTCGGGCACGCGGTGCCTCCCGGGATCGGCCCAGAAACGGGCGCGGCCTGCCTAGGGTCGGCCGAGGTGCTTCTGCAGCCGATTCAGCAGCGCGGGCTTGGGAAGAAATCCCACAATGCGCTCGACCGGCTCGCCGTTGCGAAACAGGATGAGCGTAGGGATACCCTGGACACCGTACTGATTTGGGACCCGCGGGTTCTGGTCGACGTCCAGCTTCACCACCTTGAGCCCGTCGCCCTGCTCCGCTGCGAGCTGCTCCAGGATCGGCGCAATCATGCGGCAGGGTGCGCACCACTCCGCCCAGAAGTCGACGAGCACCGGGCCAGGGGCGGAGAGCACGTCCTGGGCGAAGGAGCTATCGGTCACAGCTACAGGCTTCGACATGTCTCCTCCCACGCCCCGGATGCAGGGCGTGGCTGATTCTAGGGACGCGTGTTCCGGGGCGTCAACCGCGGCGCTCCGGGGGATCCGTGGCCGACCGATGCGCTTCAGCTTGGCGCCCCACGCTGCCTGGCGGGAGCACCCGGGCACGGCAGCGGCGTGATCCGCCAGGCGGGCGGGCGGTGGCGCAGCCGCCAGGCGAGTCCGACCGGGTACCCGGCCATCTTTGCCAGGTCGCCTGCCAGCCGGAGCAGCGGCACGAGCGCCGCGGCCTGGAGGAACTGGAGGGGGGTGGTCTGGCACCGGCGGGCGAGCAGCCGCTGGTACGGCCGGCGCAGATACACCGCCGTGCCGAGCAGTAGGAGCGGGAGCCAGAGGTGGCGGGGGAGCCGCGTGACGAGGAGCGGTGTGCCGAGATAGGTGGCATAGCGAACGGCGTGGCGACGACGCCAGAGATCGGCCTTGCCATCACCGCGCGCGTAGCGGAAGTACTGGAGGGCGAAGGCGAGCAGAGTCGGACGAGGGCGAAACGCGACCACCGCCTCCGGGACCCAGGCGAAGCGCGCCCCTGCGGCACGCAGGTTCAGGTCGAAGATCAGGTCCTCGCAGTAGTCCAGCCACTCGGGATAGCCGCCCGCCCGCCGCCACACCTCGCGGGTGAACGCTACGGAGCGGCTGGAGGGCAGGAAGCGCTCGGGGTGGATCTCGCTGGCGTCGGGCAGCGTGGTGGCGCCGAGGGCGAGCTCGAACGTCGTGGCCGGGTCGGCCCGGAAAAAGCCCATCGCGACGTCGGGCGGGTGCGCGCGGTCGAACGCGGCGAGCAGCCGGGCGAGCCAGTCCGCCGGCAGCCGCACCCCGGCATCCGTCACCGCCAGCAGGCCCGCCCGGGCCGCCTGGATCGCCAAGTTGCGCCCCCGCGAGATGTTCACCCCGGGGACTTCCAGCAGCCGCAGCGGCAGCTCAGGGTGGCGCATCGCCCAGGCGCGAATCCGCTCCGGGGTGCCATCGCCCGAGCCACCGTCGACGATGACGACCTCGTCCGGCCGGCGCGTCTGTGCCGCGATGGAGTCGAGCAGCCGCTCGATGCTGCCGGACTCGTTCAGCACGGTGCAGACGAGCGCGACCACCATCAGCCAGGCCTTCGCTCCAGGGTGCTGGGCAGGGTTAGCTGGCGCTGGCGGGCGTAGTCGGCCAGCGCGGTGTAGACCGGGCGCGGGGTGAAGTCGGGGTCGACGAGCCGAAAGTAATACCAGGGCTGCTGAATCTCTGCCTGGTCCGCGCGCTTGAAGAACCAGACGGCCATTACGCCCATCCAGGGCCATTCTTCGCGGGCGCGCTCGAAGGCGCGCACGGTGTACTGGGCCTGGAGCCGCTCGCTCACTCGGCCATAGTCGTTGGGATAGGGTAGGTCCGGCGGGGCGGCGTTCCAGCCCACCTCCGAGGCCCACATCGGCTTGCCGGCGTCACCATTGCGAACCATCACCTCGCGGATGCGCAGCACCCGCGAGAAGTTGACGTCGCCGAAGTCCAGCCGGTGGTCATCCGGCCCGTTGCGCAGTCCGTAGGCCTGGACGCCCAGGATGTCGAAGCTGTCGCGGGCTCCAGCGTCGTACATCTGCTGCAGGAAGATCACGTCGCTCAGCGCGCGCTCGCTCTGCTCAATGGTCGGAGCCAGCGCCGCGGACATTACCAGCGCGTCCGGGTCCGCCTGCTTGATACGCTGGGCGGCGACCCGCAGCAACTGGACGTACTGCGCGGCGTTGACCGGGTGGTTGCCCCACTCGCGGTCCAGATTCGGCTCGTTCCACACCTGATAGACTGGGATGCGGCCGCGGTAGCGGGCGGCGACGGCAGAGCAGAAGTCGCCAAAATCCGCGTAGTTGTCGGGCGGGGTAAGGTCGTCGCCGGGAACGTTCGGGTGTGCCCAGGCGGGCGAGGTGCTCAGGCGCGCGATGACGCGGACGTTATACTCGGCGCTCAGGTCAACGATCGAGTCGTACTTGTCCCAGGTGCTCGTCCCGAACTTGCGGTCGACGAAGCTGCCGCGCCCCTGCTCGATGTCCTTCCAGGGAAACTCCTGGCGGATCCAGGCGATGCCGGCGTCATGGATCATCTGCAGAGTGCGCCGGCGCGCGGCCGGGTCGGGCTCCTGCTCCAGGAACGTATTTACCCCGAGCGGGTTGCTCACTCGCGGCCAGACCGGGACGGCGTCGGCGGTGTCGAGGCGCGGCGCGGTTAAGCGCGAGGTGAGCGCGATGAGATCGTGGCGCCACTCCACGGTCACGGTCTCCTGCAGCCGCTCGCGGCCGAGCAGAGCCAGCGCGGCGAGAGCCGCGCCCAGAGCCAGCAGAAGGCCGGCCGCTGCGGCCAGCAGCGGCCGGCGGCGCCGCCTGGCCGTGGGCAGGGTCCTGGCCGTCATCGGCGGGCCTCAGCGGGGAGCGGCAACCCTGGCAAGGCCTGGTAGGCGGCCAGCAGCCGCGGCTCAACGTGGCGCCAATCCAGCCGCTGCTCAGCCAGGGCGCGCCCGGCCCGCGCCAGGCGGACCCGCAGGTCGTGGTTGGCGAGCAGGCGCACGACGGCGGTGGCGAAGTCCCGCGGGCTGTCGGCCTGGAGGTAGTGGGTTCCGTCCTGCGCCTGGACGCCCTGCATCCCGAAGCCGGTCGAGACAAGCGGGAGGCCAAGCGCCAGGGCTTCGAGCGCTTTGAAGCGCACTCCACCGCCCATCCGCATCGGCAGCACGTACACCGCCGCCTGGTCCCAATAGGGTTGCAGGTCCGGGACGCTGCCGGTCACCGCGATGGCCGTGTCGTGCTTGCCGGCCTCGACCAGCGGTGGCGGCGGGCGATGGCCGACGATGAAGAAGCGGACGTTCGGGACAGTGGCTTTGAGCGCGGGGAGCACCGCGTGGATGAACCACAGCGCGGCGTCGACGTTCGGCCGGTAGTCCAGGCTGCCGGTGAACAGCAGGTTGGGCGGCGGGTCCGGCGCCGGGTCGTGGTACGGTAGGGCGGCGGTGTCTACCCCGTTGGGGACGACGTGGACCGGCGTTCCCGGCGCCAGCCGCCGCAGGTCCCGCGCGTCAGGCTCCGAGACGGAGAGCACCAGGTCGGCCCGGCGGCAGAGGAGCGCCTCGAACGCCTTCAGCTTCGCCGTCTGTACTGTGGAGTAGGCCGCGCCCGGCCAGGACGCAGGCGTGCGCCAGTCGGCACGGGCGACACTCTGCTGGAGGCGATATTCCACGTTGAACTCGTCGAGGATGCGTCGCGGCCCGCGGACGTCGAGCAGGTAGCGGCCCATCTCCAGCCCGCTGGCTTGCACCGCGGCATAGGGTCGTTCGGCCAGCCGAGCCGCGAGTCGCCAGCGCATCGCGGTGCTCCAGAGTCGTTCTGCCAGATCAGGCAGCGGGGAGGCGACCGTGGCAACGAGACGCCGGAGCGGAGGACGCGGCGGCGGCGCCGGGACCAGCGCGACGTCTGCGCAAAGCGCGTCCAGCCGGACCAGCGCCTCGGCCGGCGGCTCCGGGTCGGAAAAGGCCAGCAGGTCCACATCGTGGGCGCTGGCGGCGGCCCGCAGCAGGTGGTAGACGCGCAGCCGCGCGCCCGAAACGGGCGGCCAGGGGAGCTGTGGACTGAGGAACAACAGCCTCATGCTGCCACCTGCCGGTAGATCTCCAGCGTCTGCCGCGCGGTGCGCTCCCAAGTGAAGCGGGAGACGCGGAGCAGGCCGCGCTTGCGCAGCTCCGCCGCAAGGGGATAGTCCTCCAGCACCCGCAGGATGGCGCTGGCGAGCTGGGCCGGGTCCAGCGGCGAGACGAGCAGTCCGGCGCTGCCCAACACTTCCGGCAGCGAGGAGGTGTTGGCGGCGACGATCGGCGTCTCGCAGGCCATCGCTTCAAGCAGCGGCAATCCAAATCCCTCATACAGCGACGGGAAGACAAACGCCGAGGCGGCGCTGAACAGCCCCGGCAGATCGCCCCGCGGCACCTGCTCCAGCACTCGGACCCCGCGGTTGTACGGCGGCGTCTGGAGCATCTCGAAGATCAGCGAGTCGAGCCAGCCGCGGCGACCCACCAGGGCGAGCGTCAGGTCCGAGTGTCGCTCCCGCACCTCCTGGAAGGCGCGGAGCAGCGTTGGCAGGTTCTTGCGCGGCTCGAAGGTGCCAACCCAGAGCAGGAAGCGACCTTCCAGGCCGTACTGCTCCCGCACCTGGCGCTGCTCGGCGGCGCTCCGCAGCGAGAAGGCCGGGTCCACCCCGTGCGGCACCACGCTGATCCGTTCCTCGCGCACTCCGAGCAGCTCGACGATGTCTCGCCGGGTGGCGTTGGATACCGCGATCACCCGGTCCGTGCTCTGGACGGCGCGGGCGATCTGGTCGTAGTAGCGATGGCTGTCCGGGGTCATCGTCTCCGGGTGGCGCAGGAAAGCCAGATCGTGCACGGTAATGACGCTGCGGTAGGTCCGACGAAACGGGGGAATGAAATCGGGGCTGTGGAGCACGTCCGGCCGGAGCGCCAGCAGCTCCGCCGGAAGCGTCCACTGCTCCAGACGGTGATGCGGCGGGGTCCAGAGCCGCCGCTCCCGCAGGCCGGGCACCGGCGCCGGGCGCTCGCGCGGGCGCGCGGCTCGCAGCAGGGTGTACTCCGCGCCACCGAGGCGGGCGAGCGCCCGGGCGAGCTGGAGCGTGTACTGCGCGATCCCGCCGACGGTGTAATCGGCCAGGCGGGCGTCGATAGCGACGGCAAGCCGCCGCGGCTGCCCCGGGGATGCGCGCCGGAACACGCCCGCTGCCTACTCCTGGCCACGCCGCGGATAGCGCGATGAGGCGCGCGGGCGGCTCGGCGGCAGCTCGTCGTGGCGATACGAGGGGGCATTGATCTCCAGGGTGAAGCTGAGCCGCTGATCGAGCAGGCGCGAGCGGAGCCGGGCATCGATCTGATCCCAGCTCACGTTGGTGGTGACCACGGTGGGGAGCTTGGCGTTGTAGCGATAGTTCAGGAGCTGGTACAGCTTCTCCTGGGCCCAGGGCGTGCTCGACTGCGCCCCCAGGTCGTCCAGCACCAGCAGCGGCGCGGCGCGGATCATCTCGAACAGCTTGTCATAACTCACGTTGCTGTCGGGCGCGTAGGTAGCACGGAGGTAATCCAGCAGGTCGGGGACAACGACGAAGAAGACGGGATGGCCCTGGGCGTGGCGGTAGTTGGCGATGCTCGCCGCCAGGTGCGTCTTGCCGGTACCCGGCTTGCCGACCAGCACCAGCCAGCCCTCCGGCGCGCTCGCAAACGCCTGGGCGCGCTGCAGCGCCGTGGCGAGGCTCTCGCGCTCGTGCGCGTTGGCGCGCATCCCGGCCGGGTTGAACGCCTCGAACGTCATCTCACGCAGCCGCGCCTGGCCCATGCCGCCCAGACGTTGCAGGTCTGATAGCTCCCATTCCTCGATGAGCATCACCGTGGAGAGCGAGGGGTCGGCTAGACGGGAGCGCAGCCGTTCGTCCAGCTCTTCGAGCCGGTGGTTCGTGGTGACCACCGTCGCCAGGCGTGCGTTGTAGCGGTGGTTGAGCACCTGGAACAGCTTCTCCTGGGCCCAGGGGGTGCTCGACTGGGTGCCCAGGTCGTCCAGGATCAGCAGCGGGCAGGTGCGGACCCACTCGAACAGGTCGTCGTAGGCGATCTCGCTGGTCGGGCTGAAGGTGGCGCGCAGGTGGTCGAGCAGGTCCGGCACGACGGCGAAGACGGCGGGCTCACCCTGCGCCAGGCGGGCGTTGGCGATCGCCGCGGCGAGGTGGGTCTTGCCGGAGCCGGACGGGCCGACCAGCACCAGCCAGCCGGAGGGGTTGGTGGCGAACGCTTCGGCCTTCTCGACGCAGCGGCGGAACTGCGCCTGCTTGACCGGATCGGCGCTGCGGCCGTGGCGGACGAGCGAATCGAACGTGAGCCGCTTGAGCGGACCGAGGTTGCTCAGGCGCTCCAGCCGCTCGCGGCGGAGCCGTTCGACCTCGCCCTGGCGGCAGGGGCAGGGGATGATCTTGCCAAAGTCCGGGTGGCCGAGCGGGACGTCGCGGCGGAGGAAGCCGGCGTCGCGGCACTGCGGGCAGCGGGGCTCCGCCGCGGTCTCCTCAGCCGGCTCGACCGCGATCGCCGCCAGCGCTTCTCGAATGCGCATCTGGTTGAAGATGTCGCCCAGTCGCTCCACGTCCGACTCCGCGCTGCCGCGTTCCCGCGCTGGCGCTATTCTAGCTTCCCGCTCATTACTCCCGGAACACTTCCAGATCCAGGAACTTGGTCGTCTTCTCCTGGAATAGCAGGGAGATCTGCCCGGTCGGCCCGTTGCGGTGCTTGGCGATGTGGATCTCCGCAATCCCCTTCTTGTCCGTATCCTTGTTGTAGACGTCCTCGCGGTAGATGAACAGCACCACGTCCGCGTCCTGCTCGATGCTACCGCTCTCGCGCAGGTCGGAGAGCATGGGGATGTGCGGGCTGCGGCTCTCCACGGCGCGGGAGAGCTGCGACAGGGCGATCACCGGAACACGGAGCTCGCGGGCCAGCCCCTTGAGCGCGCGGGAGATCTCGGAGATCTCCTGGACCCGGTTGTCCCGCGAGCCGGCGACAACGAGCTGGAGATAGTCGATGATGATCATGTCCAGGCCGCGCTGCGGATCGGCATGCAGGCGTCGGGCCTTCGTCCGCAGCTCGCTCAGGCTGATGCCCGGGGTGTCGTCGATGTAGATCGGGGCTTCGGAGAGTGTCCCGATCGCCATCCCAAGGCGGCGGCTCTCGTCGGCGTTCAGCCGGCCGAGCCGCAGCCGGGCGGAATCGACCCCGGCCTCCATGCTCAGCAGGCGGGCGGCGAGCTGCCAGGCGGACATCTCCAGGCTAAAGATCGCCACCCGGGCGTGGAAACGCGTCGCGGCGTTGACCGCGAAGTTCAGCGCCAGCGAGGTCTTGCCCAGGCTCGGGCGCGCGGCGAGGATGATGAGGTCCGACCGCTGGAAACCGCCGGTGATTTTGTCCAGGTCGATGAAGCCGCCGGGGATGCCATAGGCGATCTGCTCACGGTCCTGGATCGCCCGGAGCTGGTCCAGATACTCGCGCAGCACCTCGGCCAGAGAGGCGAAGTCCCGGGTCGCGCGCCGCTGGGCCACGCCCATCAGAAGCTGCTCGGCGCGCTCCAGGGTCTCGTCGACGTCGCGGCTGTCCTGGAAGCCCAGCTTGGCGATGTCGGCCGCGGCCTGGATCAGCCGGCGCATGACCGCGGTGCGCTCGACGATGCGGCCGTAGTGCTCGGCGAAGGCGGAGGTGGGGACGACGGACAGCAGCGACGAGAGGTAGGGCAGCCCCCCCGCCTCCTCGTAGCGGTTCTGCCGCTGGAGCTCATCCGCAAGCGTGAGATAGTCGACTGGCTCGCGGCGCTCGAACAGGGAGAGCATCGCCGCGTAGATCAGCCCGTTGCGCTCGCGATAGAAGTCCTCGGGGTGCAGGAACGTGGCGAGGCGGTTCAGGCACTCGGGATCGATGAGGATCGATCCCAGCACCGCCTCTTCCGCCGCGGTGTTGTGGGGCGGGAGGCGCTCCGGCGCGGGTTCGGCGAATCGCTCGACGGCCATAGGTCAGGGCCAGGCACGAAGGCGGGACCGGAGCCCACACACTCCGCCGGCGCTTCCGCCGAGACCGGCTATCCTCCGCTTTCAGGCTCGACGTTGACCGTGATCGTCGCCACCACCGAGCGCGCTACCCGTAGCGGGACCTTATAGGTGCCGATCGCTCGGATCGGCTCTTCCAACTCCACCTTGCGCTTGTCGATCTCCTCGCCCAGCTCCCTGCCCAGCGCCTCGGCGATGTCGGCAGCGGTCACCGAGCCGTAGAGCCGGTGCTGCTCGCCCGCCTTCGCGTAGATGGTGATCGGATGCGCCTCCAGCCGCTGGGCCAGCTCTCGCGCGGAGCTCTCCTCCTTGGCGGCACGGCGCGCCTCGGCGTTCCTGCGCGCTTCGAGCTGCTCTAGCACCGCGGGAGTGGCCACCTCGGCCAGACCGCGCGGAAGCAGGTAGTTGCGTGCGTAGCCGGCGGCGACCTCCTTCACCTGCCCGGCCGTGCCAACGCCTTGGATGTCCTTGAGAAGCACCACCTTCATCTGCTGGATCCCCCTGGCACGTCTGCCCGTTCGCCTGACTCAGCGCGGCCGTGTGGCGGAGCGCATTGTACCACCGGGTCCCGGCCCCGAACGCGCGCTCCGATTACTGTCTCGGCACAGCGGACTAGGTGCTGCAAAACTGCTGCTTGACAGCAGCGCGTGGGCGCCCATGGTGGCAGCAGCGTCGCGCCCGCTGGCAAACGCAGGCTAGTGCCCGGAGTATGACGTGGTGGCGCGCGTCCATGCGCGCCAGCGATCTCGCGAGCGCCCGGCTCCTCACTGGCGTCCCCCCGGACCGGCTGAGTCGCCTGGCCGCGCACGGCGAGGAACGCGTCTATCCGCCGGCGAATGGTCTGTATCTAACCGCTCGGGCCAGGTTCGGCTCGTGTGGTGGGATGACAGCGGCGAGCTGATGCTTGCGGTGGCCAGGACGGAGAGTGCTTCGGCGAGATGGGCATCATCGATGGCGAGCCGCGCTCGGCCATCACCGCCGCCGCCAGCCCGGCTTCGGTCTGCTTCGTGCCCGCCGAGCCGTTCCTGGATGTGCTGGAGCAGGTGCCACTGGTCTCGATACGGCTGCTGGCGCTGCTGAGTTGGGGACCGCGGGCGGCGAATCGCTCTTCCTGGTCGCGGCGAATGGTACGGTGCAGGATCCCCCGGAATCGGCTGGTGGCTGAGCACCCGGGCGGATGGCTAGCTGCTCTCTGTGGGAGGTAGAGCGCCCTTAGGGGGCTCGTGGTCACCAGGGCCGCCGGACGGCTCAGCGGTCGGCGCGTCTGGCCAGGTGTCGGGCGCATAGCGCTTTTTCGTCTCGGGCGTGCGCCGCTCCTGCTGCCGCTGCAGCTCCTTGCGGAGCAGGCTGACCGCCAGCTCATCGGTGCTGCGCAGCCGCCGGCTGAGCATCCGCAGCAGCGCCATGGATGCCTCGGGCGATTGCAGCAGTGTGACCGCCAGGGCGCTCCCGCTCAACTCCAGCGTTTCCGTGTCCTCCAGCGCGATCACCGTCGCCGAGCGGGGCTCGTCGTCCAGTACCCCCATCTCTCCGACGACCTCGCCCGGGCCGAGCTCTGCCAGCCGGAGCGGCTCGCTGAGGGCCGGGTGGGATCGCTCGACGGCGACGCGGCCACGAACGATCACGTGCATGGAGGCGCTGACATCGCCCTGGCGCATCAGGATGCTGCCGCTGGGGAAGACGCGCCGCTGGGCGAGCCGGGCCAGCCGGGCGAGGTGCTCCGGCGAGAGCAGGCGAAACGCTTCGACCTGGGATAGCGCAGCGAGCCGCGACATAACGCCCCCATCGCTCGGCGATTGGCCCGAGCATGCCGCCGCGACGTCTGGCCCGCTGGGGCGACCCGGGGTGGATCGACCTGGCGGGCCACCGCGTGGGCTGACACTTCCCGGCCCGGCGTTAGGCTAGCATACTCCATGCGGCCTGCAAATCGAACGCTGGTTGAGATTTCTTGATGCCATGCGCGATGTCTGCTCGATAGCGGTGTTCGGCGCGTCCGGCGCAGGACGCGGGGACGGCACCGGGCGCGGCGGCGCACCGATGCAGAACCGCCGGGGTGCTGCTAGTGCCTGGATACCGTCCCTGACAGCGTTAAGGCCAGTGGTCGAGTCGCGCTTCGTACCTGGAGCAGGTATCCCCCGAGCTGCCAACAGCAGCGCGGTGGCCCGCACCCTATGCGCGCCCCGCGCTCGCCACTGAGCTGGGCGCAGCGTACCGCCTGATCGCCGCGCCGTGGTGGCGACGCGGCTCCACGGCGTGGGGCTGAGGCGTGTCGCGGCCGGTATGCCCGGGGGCGTCACCTCTGCTAGGATGCGACCGGCGACTGAGACGCAGGGGGATGCACAATGCAGGCAGCGGTATGGCACGCAAGGCACGACGTTCGAGTGGAGTCGCTGCCCGAGCCGAGCGAGCCCGGGCCGGGCGAGGTGCTTCTGGAGGTGGCGTACTGCGGCATCTGTGGGACGGACCTGCACGAGTACCTGGACGGACCGCAGTTTCTGCCCCATGACGAGCGTGGCGCCCGCCCGCCGGCGATTCTGGGGCACGAGTTCAGCGGTACGGTCGCGGCACTGGGGCCGGAAGTGACACGGGTGCAGGTGGGGCAGCGGGTAGCGGTGCACCCGGCACTGTACTGCGGGCAGTGCCGCTTCTGCCGCAGCGGGATGGTGCAGCTCTGCCCCAACGCCTCGTGGGTTGGCCTTGGCGCCGCCAGCGGCGGGCTGGCAGGCTGGGCGCTGCTGAAGGAGTACCAGCTCTTTCCCCTCCCGGAACAGGTCAGCCTGCTCCAGGGCGCACTGGTGGAGCCCACCTCTGTGACGATGCACGCGGTCACGCGGGGAGGGGTTCAGCCCGGCGACGTCGTCCTGGTCACGGGCGGGGGGCCTATTGGACAGCTCGCGGCGCTGAACGCCCGTGCTGCCGGCGCCCGCGAAGTGTACCTGGCGGAGGTCGTCCCCGGCCGACGCGAGCTGGCGGCCCGCAACGCCGAGCCAACCCGCGTGCTCGATCCCCGGCAGGAGTCAGTGGTAGAGGCGATGCGGAGCGCGACGGAGGGCCTGGGGGTCGACGTCGCGATCGAGTGCTCGGGCAACGAGCGGGCACTGTTCGACGCGCTGGAGGCGACACGGCCGGATGGGACGGTGGTGCAGGTCGCCATCTTCAACCATCCAGTGCCGCTGCACCCCGCGCAGCACCTCACGTTGCAGGCGAAGCGGCTTGTGGGCAGTCTTGGCTACACCCCGCGTGACTACGAGCGCGTGATCGACCTGATGGCGGCTGGCAAGCTCCCCGCGGAGCGGCTGGTCACCGCGACGATCCCGCTGCGCGACGTGGTGGAACTGGGCCTGGATGAGCTGGTGCGCCCAGACACCCAGCAGGTGAAGATCCTCGTCCAGCCGAACTCTTAGTACCCCTTCGTCGGATCGAACCGCTGCGTGAGGGAGCGGTGCGATGAGGATGGATGGCAGGGGCGCCACGCCTGCACCGCGCGGGCTGGAGCGGCCTTAGCGCTTGGGGGGGCTGGCGTGGGAAGGGGTGCCCTTGTTCGTCGCCGCGGCGCTCAGGCCCACGCCGCCCGGATTCGGCGCCACCTCGCCGCCAGGCAGCACCGGGTGCGCGTGCGGCGGGAGCACCACGGTTCTCGGCTCGCCGTCCTTCTGGATCACCGTCTTCTCCACCGGGCCGCTGGGCACCTCCTCCGCCGCGCCGGCCTCCTCGGCCTCCTCCGTCACCTCGGTATCGGTAGACAGCAGGTCCTGCAGGATCACCTGGAGCGCGCCCGCCACGGGCACGGCTAGAAACGCTCCGGTGAGGCCGCCCAGTGCCGCGCCGACGAGGATGCCCAGAAAGACGACCAGTGGGCTGACCCCGACGGCGTGGCCCATGACGCGCGGGACCAGAACGTAGCCCTCGATGCTCTGGATGAGGATCGCGTACACCGCCAGCAGCACCGCCGTGGTGGGGCTGACGGTGAGCGCGACGAGCAGCGCCGGCGCCACCCCCAGGTAGGGGCCGAGCATCGGGATCATCTCCGCCACACCAGCCCAGAGCGCCAGCGGCAGCGCGCCGGGAATGCCCAGCACCACGTAGCCGACACCCAGGCCGACACCCACCATCGCCATGAGCAGCAGTTGTCCGCGCACCCAGGCGCCGAGCCGGGCTTCGATGGCGATCCAGAGCAGATTCACCCGCCGTGCATGCTTCGGCCCGGTCAGCCGCAGCACGGTGCGCTTCAGCGAGGCTCGCTCCACCAGCCAGTAGTAGGCGATGACGAAGATGGTGACAATGCCGACGACGATGTTCAGCACGGTAAGGCCGACGTTCACCACCGCGGTCGGCACCGGCGTGCTCGATCCCGCCCCGCTCTCAGCCGCTGGAGGCGCTCCACCCGGCGTGGTCGCCGCGCCACCCGCCAGGGTGGACTGCGCCCAGGCGATAACGTGGGTGGCCACGTCGCGGAACGGCTTCGGTCCCATCGCATTCACCTGGTCCCGGGCATCGTCCAGCCGGCGGGGCAGCTCGTCGGCGAAGCTGGCGATCTGCTGGATGAGCGAAGGGACGATCAGCACTGCCAGTAGCGCCAGCACCCCGACGATCATGGTGTAGACGACGAGGACCCCCTGGCCGCGACTGAACGGCCCTCGCCGCAGACGCTCCACCAGCGGCTCGATCGCACTGGCCACCAGGATGCCGAGGAAAAGCAGAATGAGCACTTCCTGCGCGCTGTACAGCAGGTACGCCAGGAACAGGATCCCCAGGATGACGATAGTGGCGATGGCGACCTGTCGCGCGCTCATACACTCCCCGGGCGCACGCTGGAGCAGCGTAGGTGGCTGCGTGTCTGGCGCAACATCCATACCATCGGTTCCGCGCGCTTCTGGCCGTGAATCACAGGGTACTCTATCCTTCCCTCCACGAGCACCAGGTCACACATCCGCCACGGCTGGACGGCCTCCGCCTGACCGTTTCGCGGGCCGCGGAAGGGGCAGGGGAACGGCCTGGTGCCGAAGAGAGACCATGATGTCGGACTTCACGCAATCGGCAGACAGGGTGATGCTGAATCTGGTCGGCGAGCAGGTTGCTCTCGGGCCGCTCCGCCGCGATCTGCTTCCCCTGTACCTGAAATGGATCAACGACTTCGAGGTGACCCGGACGCTGGATCTCAGCCCACGCCCGTGGACCTGGGAGGCCGAGCAAGAATGGTTCGACCGAGCCAGTCGGGACGACCACGACGTTCACTTCACCATCTACGAGCGGGACAGCCTGCGGCCGATCGGGAGCACCGGGCTCCGGCACATTGACCCTGTCCATGGTACCGCCGAGTTCGGGATCATGATCGGTGAACGGGACTGCTGGGGCCGGGGCTATGGGACGGAGGCGACCCGCCTGGTGCTTGGCTACGCCTTTCGCACGCTCGGCCTGCACAACATCATGCTCCGGGTCTTCAGTGGCAACGAGCGGGCGATCCGCGCCTACCTCCGCGCGGGCTTCCGGATCATCGGCCGCCGCCGCGAGGCCCGCCGCCAGGGTGCTGCGCGGCAGGACGTGGTGTACATGGACTGTCTCTCGACGGAGCTCCTCGCCCGGAGCCCCGAGCCCGGTGGCCTGCCCGCGCCGCCTCCAGAGGCCGGGCGCCAGGAACCGGCTACTTGATGACGCGCAACCGGGGCCGTGACGGCGGAGACTCGTCCGCGCCACGCGTCGGCAGCGGCCGCCGGACCACGCCCTGTCGGATGCCCGCTTGAGCCAGTACGCTCTGCACGTCCTCCAGGTAGGTGCGGAGCTCCGTGGCAGTCAGCCCGCCGCCGTTCTGGGCGCACCACTGCACCAGCCGCTGGCGGGCGACGGCGAGCGCCGGTTTAGAAAGGTCCGGCGCGAGCTCAGCCAGGCGCGGCTCCCAGAAGGTGGCGTCGTGTCTGCGGCTGTCGAATCGTCCAGTCACAGCAAGAGCCTCGCACAGATGGCCCGGCGCTGCAAGGGTTTGTGACGGAGCTGAGAGAGGGCTATCGCTCTGCTCCAGCCCGCTCGGGCACGTCTCACACCGGTCAGGCCACGGCCGCCGCGAACGCCTCCGCGCCGAGCGATGCGCCGGTCGCGTAGCACACCGTCTCCTCCCAGCCCCGACGTGCTCCCTGGCGGAACAGCCGCTTCACCAGGAAGCGCCCCGCGGCACGGCTCTCGGCGAATCGGCCTCCGCTGGCCTGGCGCACCGCCCGGCCCATCTGCGCCGCGAACAGCGAGCCGAGGAAGTAACTCTGGTAGTAGACCGGGGCCTGGGCCAGGTGAATCTTCGCCGCCCAGTCCGGCGCGTGGCGCCCCTCAGGCGGAGTCAACATCTGGCTGCGCTGCACCTCCTGCCACCAGAGGCTGTCGAGGTCCGCGTCGGGGTTCTGGTACAGCGCGCGTTCGAAGCGGACGATGCTCAGACACCAGCGGATGAAGACGAGCCGATCCAGCCGCTTCTGCTCCAGGAGCTGCGCCTGCACGGATTCTGCCTCGCGCGGCGCCAGGCCGGCCACCCGCCGGAGCCAGGCGCGATCCGCCGTCAGCTCCTCCATCAGCATCGCCAGCCCTTCGTGGACCAGCGGGTGCGCGCCGTCGCGCAGCAGGTAGGGCAGTGTCGGGCTCAGCCGATCCTCGTAGGCGGCGTGCCCCAGTTCGTGGAGCAGCGTGCGGAGCCAGCGTCCACTCGGGAGCAGGTTGAGCAGGACGCGCACGTCGCCGGCGCGGTCGATGTGGGTACAGAAGGCGTGCTGGCTCTTGCCCGGGCGGGGGAAGAGGTCGCTGCGAGCGATGACCGGGCGTAGGTCGATCCCCAGACCGTCGTAGCTCCGAATCCCAACCGCGATGAGGTCCATGTCCCGCGCGAGCTGGTCCAGCGGATCGGCATCGAGCGCGGGGGCGCGCTGGAAGTAGGGGTCCTGGTAGTGCCACGGCCGCAGGGCCGGGACGTCGAGCCCAAAGCGCTGCGCCAGCCGCTGATCCAGCGCGGCTTTGACCCGGGTAAACGGCGGGCGCGTCGCCTGGTCGATCTCCTCCAGGAGCGTGCTGAGTCGCTCCGGGTCGATCTCGCGCAGGGCGAGCATGCGATGCCAGTAGGTGGGATATCCGGTGCGGCGAGCGCTCTGATTGCGGAGCCGGGCGAGCGCACGCAGATCGGGCGCCACCACGGCTCCGATCTGCTTAGACGCCTCCCAGGCCGCCTGTACCTGAGCGCTGTCGGTCGACTCCTGCAGGATGCGATCCAGCGTGTTGTCGTCGACCTGCTGGCCGTCCAGCGTTGCCCGGAACGCGTTGAACGTGTCCCGGAGCGTCCGCTCCAGCCGCAGTTCTTCGTCGAGCGTGGCCGGGTCGCGCTGCTCCGCCGCGTAGGCCAGGTAGGCGAGCTGCACCTGGCGACGCAGCAGCGCGGGCCAGCGCTCCGCCTGCGTGCGCCAGCGGCCAAGTCGGACGAACGCCTCCTGATCCGCGTGGCGCTCCGCCCACTCGCGGTCGAGTGTGGCGAGCTGGGCGCTCGCCGCCACGTCTCCCAGCGCTGCGTTCCACCAGGCGAGATTCCGGGCCCGCTCCAGGGGGGCCGCCCAGCCGAGGTAGTGCTCCAGAAAGGCGGCGCATCGCTCGCGCTCTCCCACGCGCTCCTCCGCACGCTGTGCTGATCCTGCCCGTGGCCAGCCGCGGAGCGGCGCAGGCAGGCTGTGCTGGCCACACTGTACCAGGCAGCCGGCCGCTCGGCCGCGCGACGAAAGGAACGCTCCTTCCCCGGCCCGAACGGCTCTGGCTGTTCTCCGTCGGTGGCAGGTACGTGGACAAGTGCCCGCCACGGGGCGAGCCGGAGGAGTGGCTCATCCCCGAGGCTGTCCCGTCGCTGCACAGATTGAAGGTTTGTGGCCCGTGTTATCCGAATGTTATGCGCAGGATATGGGCCAGGAGTTGCGGAAAGGGCCTGGTAGAGAGCTTTTTCAATGAATTTACGCGCGGGAAAATCCCAGAAAACGCACTGCTCCTATACTTAAGGCAGAGGGGAATCGATAACCGTCGTAGGAGGAGAAGCAATGCGCACCTATCGCACGCTCGCGCAACTCGTTGCATCGGGCGGGCTGCTGGCTTTGTCCATGACTGGCGCTGTCTCGGCGTATGCCAGCCCGATTACCGACTGGGCGGCGCGCCACCCAGACGTCGTCAACGATTTCGTGGCCAACCACCCGGATGCAGTCGTCGATATGATCACCAACCATCCGGACGCCTTCATGGACGTGGTAACCAATCACCCGCAGGCGTTCATCGACGAGGTCACCAACCACCCGGAC
>Ga0209810_1000184_pt1 | contig 179572 bp, 147 predicted proteins | sample Coa_R1_7_FD_187159 | JGI IMG/M metagenome (GOLD analysis project Ga0209810, IMG submission 187159) | Surface soil microbial communities from Centralia Pennsylvania, which are recovering from an underground coalmine fire - Coalmine... | ecosystem: Environmental > Terrestrial > Soil >... | reverse complement strand
AGAAGGAAGGACACAGCGACGTGCGATACAATACATGAGAGGCTTCTCCTTGAGATAAGTTGAGTTTTGTTATGCCTATCTTATCTCTTAGGGCAAGCCTTTCTCTGCAATAATTCACAAGCCCTGTTTCAAGGCCCATTTTGCTTGACAACCGGCTCTCCAACAAGTATAATGCAACAGTTATATTTGTTTGCATGGCACGAGACAGGCTGTTTTAACATAGCTGGTTTCTCGTTAAAGACGCTAAAGAGCTCTGAGCAATCCTCTGTAGAATAATCTCTTCCTGCATACAAGTTCTACTTATCAGCTGGCAGCTTTGCTCCCGTATCCTACGGTCTGCTCCTGGTACTTCCTGAAGTCATTGTGCCTTCAGGACTCTATTACTGTGTCCAAGGGACGCAGTGACCGAAAGGATTTTCATGCTTTCTTTTTATGACTTCTCTTTGCAACCATCGACGCAAACTGTACTCGCCGATATGCAAATTACAGAACCTACTCCAATTCAGGCTGAGGCAATTCCAGTGCTACTTGCCGGAAATGACCTGGTGGGACAATCAATTACCGGCTCAGGCAAGACGCTGGCCTATGGCATCCCGCTGGTCGAAAGGATAGCCAGGGACAAGCGGGTAGTCCAGGCGTTGGTACTTGTGCCAACTCGCGAACTGGCTATCCAGGTAAACACTGTTCTCTCCAGGCTGGCAAGTAGTAGGCGCATTACGACGGCGCTGCTTGTGGGAGGACGCGCCTATGGCAGTCAGATCTCGGCGTTGCGCTATGGTTCGCAGATTGTAGTAGGCACACCGGGACGAGTGAAGGACCATCTTGATCGCGGGACTTTAGTACTTGATTATCTGCGCATCTGCATACTGGACGAGGCAGACCAGATGCTGGATAGCGGTTTCGCGCCAGCAATTGAAGAGATACTGAAAACTTCGCCTGACACCCGTCAAACAGCACTTTTTTCAGCAACGATACCCGACTGGGTTGTTACGCTACAGCAAAATTTTCTCAAAAACCCTGTCAGCGTTACCGTTCACCCATCTACGGGCGAGCAAAGCGCAATTGAACAGATTGCATACCAGGTACCGCAAGCACAGAAAATGGCCGCACTCTGTACCCTCTTGCGCTCTAGCGAGGGAGAAAGCAGTCTCATTTTTGGCAAGACGAAATACGGTGTTGAGAAGTTGGGGAAACAACTCAGCAAACTTGGATTTGCCGTGGGAACCTTGCACGGTAACAAGAGCCAGCATGCGCGTGAAGAGGTGCTTACCGCGTTCCGCCGCGGGCACGTACAGACGCTGCTTGCCACAAACGTTGCTGCGCGCGGGCTGGACATTCAAGGGATATATCAGGTCATCAATTATGAGCTGCCGGAATCGAGCGAGCTTTTTACACATCGGATTGGTCGAACGGGCAGGATGGGGCGGCAAGGCAAGGCGATTACGCTATTAGTACCATCAGATGTGCCCAGATGGCGGCGTATGGCACGCGACTTAGGGCAGACGGCAGCATTGCAGCGACTCGCTATTGACGAGGAAGCCATGGGAACAATACCAGGTCCTCGACAAGAGATTTCTGTAATGCAGGAACACAAACAGAACATCGAACTGGAGTCGGAAAGTAATCGCAACCATTCCTCTCCGGATCAGGAACGTGGCAGAAGCTCACGGTCAAAGCAGGATAGCTATCCAGCATCAGGCGCGAGAAGGCGATCAAAAGAGCGTATTAGCAGCAAAACATCCGAGTATGCACCTGCGCGGCAACCAGAAGACTTTCCATTGCCGGAACGCTCTCATTCAGGCGGCGTGAGGCGTGGAAGGGGAGGAGCAGGAAAGCAGTCCAATTTTGCCAGGACCGCCGGTAAGCATACAGCACATGCTTTTATAGATACAGAGCCGCAGCGTCATACAGCCAGGAGGAAGTCCAGAGTGGCGCCGGCACTAAGGACACAGCGGGCTTCTGTTTCAAATCGTTCGGCCCGTCTCCATCGATAGAATTTTGAAAATTACACGTCAGATCACTATCCGCCTGAGTGCTGAAAATCCAGCATTCAGGCGGATAGTCGCTTTCATCAAGCCTATCATCCTTAATCAGGAATTGCTACTTTAGAGTTGGTTGCGAAGAACCCCGGTGACCTGGTGATGCAATATTCCATACATTCAAGATGCCCCATTGGGCGCTGGATAGCAGCAGGTGGGTGCCGTCGGGCGACCAGCGCAGGAGGGCAGCAGAACCGGAGATGGGAGTGTGGTTCATGGGTGTAAACAACGTGCCGAGCTTTTGGCCCGTGGCGCAATCGAAGAGGTCAACCGAGCCGGTAAAATTGGCGACGGCTAAAACTCGCCCGTCCGGTCGCCATGCTAACGCAAGCGAGCCAGGTATGGCACTCAGGAGCGCCGTATCATGCACAGGTAAAAGAGGAGTATGTTGGAGATTCAATGCAGCAAGAAACGAGGGGTCTGGAAAGGGAAGGCCGGAGGGTTCTAGCAGGGCTTTGAGATTCATGTTCGCTACAAGGTAGTTGCCGCCGGGCGACCAGGCGGTGATGCTCGTTTTCCAGATATAGACAGCTGGAGAATGGGCCTGCGATAGTGTAATCGCCTGGCCTGGCTGCCAGATGGTGAAGAAATTGCCGCCACCGGTATTGCCAATGGGCGCAAGTGGAGGCGCGGCTGCAACGCTGTGGGTCTTTAATACACGTTGCCCTTGAAGGGAGCCGCCAGGCCCCCAGCGATAGAGGATTGCGGCGGGAACTGGTGTGCTCTTGATCGGTTGCCCTGAACTTCTGTTCCATGTAGTATAGACGGGATTGATGCTATCCTGGTGTTGCAAGAAGACCTTCGCCGGGTTGCCAACACTGGCTATCAACAGCACGCCACCGAAGCTGCCCAGGCGTGTGGAGGCTGTAAAGATCAATGCGAGATTCTGGCCGTCAGGCGACCAGAGGATGCGGGAGTAGTAAATCGGTGAGAGGCTAACAAACCCCCCATTTGAACCGGGAAGAGGTTTTCTGGCGGCGATTGCTCTTAGCCTTGCTGGAACGTTTGATATTTCGGAAAGCGTGCGGGCAATAGCATAATCGGGTGTCCAGTGGAAGGCGAGTTTGCCTGTATGCACGTCATAGATATTCACGCGAGCGGTGACGAAGTTGCCCTGAGGACATTGCTGCGTGTAGCCCAGCACCGCGATAGAATTGCCGTCAGGAGACCAGGCTGCGTCAACCAGGCATGCCAGGCCATCCTGTTGCGGTATGGTTGGGCCATTTGATGTACTCTCAGAAGAGGAATAGGCGTTCGATACGAGCCCTGGCGCGGAAGTGAAATTCAGGTGCAGACTGTTCGCGATGAATGAGGAAAGACCAGGACCAAAACTGAGTAGAATAATCAGCATTGACAGCAGGATAGTGCCTGAGATACCCGTGATGCGCCGGCGACGCCTATTCTCAGGACGTTGCCAGGTCAGTAATATGCGCGAAAACTGCGAAGATAGGTCAGTTTTCGTATCATCAATGTGGTCGAGGTTGATGATTTCGACCTCAAAATCATCTGATACCTGCTCGTACTCGCTATGCCTGGAAGTATCCATATATTCTTCTGTGTCTTTCGAATATGCAGCACAAAATCTACAGCAAGCCGAGTTCCCTGGCTTTCAGAGCGGCCTGGGTCCGGTCGCGCACGCCTAGCTTGCCAAGGATGTTGCTGAGGTGGTTCTTGACGGTGCCGCTGGCAATGTAAAGGGTCTCACTAATCTCGCGGTTGGAAGCTCCACGCGCAAGCAAGGCCAGAATCTCCCGTTCGCGCTCGGTCAATGGCAAAAGCTCGCTCGCGCCCGCGAATGCAGACGCGGCAGGAGTAGTCACTACGGGTTCGATGGAGGGCGAGGAAAAGGAGGCAAGGACTTTGTGCGCAACGTCTGGATGCAGCAGGACCTGACCCTGTGCGACTACCCGGATAGTTGTGGCGAGCTGCTCGGCAGTGATGTCTTTGAGCATATAGCCCTGAGCCCCCGCTTGCAGACCGGCCTGGATCAGCTCTCGATCATCGAAGGTCGTCAGGATGACCACGCGGATCCCGGGCCAGCGCTCGAGGATGGCACGCGTCGCGGCAATGCCATCTAGACGCGGCATGCGCACATCCATCAGCACCACATCGGGTGCCTTTCGCTCAGCGCGGAGGTGTTCGATCATAGTCAGCGCTTCCTCACCATCGCTGGCCATGCCTACCACCTCCAGGTCTGGCTCCAGTTCAATCAACTTGCGAAAGCCTTCGCACAGCAGGCGCTGGTCATCCACAATCAGCACACGAAGACGCTCTGCCATAGCTAGACCTTCTCCCTGGTCGCGCGTACCGCTGCCTGTTCCCGCATTTTGAGCGGAAGTACCACTTCGACGCGCCAGCCATGTCCCGGTTCGGGGCCAGCCCGTAGCGTTCCATCCAGTAGCGCGACGCGCTCGCGCATACCTCTCAGTCCGAATCCAGTCGGTCGTTGTCCATCCTCCGGCGGGCAGCCCTGCCCGTTGTCCAGTACGGTCAGTTCCACCTGTTCTTCTTGTTCATCGCTCGTGGAGAGGCGCAATAGCACCTTGGTAGCGCCCGCATGCTTGCGAATATTGGTCAGCGCTTCCTGCGCGCAGCGGTAGAGGGTCAGGCACAATTCTGGATTCAGAGGATGCGTCGCCTCTTCCAGATCGAGTGTGATGCGAGTCTGGCGGCAGGTGGCTTCAAATTCTGCCGCCAGCTGCCGCAGTTGCTCCTGCAATGACCCTACGGAGGCTTCATCGGGTCGGAGCGCCTCGACAGATTGACGAACTTCTGTCAGGCAGGCTTTCGCCACCTGTCGTGCCTGCAGCAGTTCCTCATGCAGGCGGGGATCACTACGCGCTTCGAGCTGCGTGGCCGTTTCCAGCTGGACCGAGAGGAGCGTCAGAGCGTGGCCAAGCGTGTCATGAATCTCGCGGGCAATCCGGTTGCGCTCGCGTATAATCGAGAGTTCCTCTACCTGGGTGCTGTACTCCTTCAATTGCATGTGGGCCGCTGCGAGCCTGGCGTTCGAGCCTTCCAGCGCTATGTGGGCTATCGTGAGTTCGCTAATGATCGCCGCGTATCCATAGATGGTGAGAAAGGCAAGCAGGAGGCCTATCTGGCTGCTGATATCCCAGTCTGGAACGATGAGGCGGATCGCCAGGTAGGAACTCAAGCAGAGGAGGCCTGCCACAAGCAGACTGAGAGAGCGGGGTTTGATCATTACCGTCAAGCCTGCGGTAATGACTGGTAGCAATGGGAGCCAATCGGTGTTCGTGTCTGGTAAGAGGATGAATTGGGAGGAGCAAGCCAGGCAGACCAGGGCCAACACGAAGCCTGCACGGGGATGGACCTTGAACCGTTGTATTCCGAGATGGTAGATCGCGAGCCAGGTCCCGTAGATTCCCGTGAGCAGAAACAATCTCAGCAGAGTAAGAGGCTGCGTCGTCAAGACTCCAGAGAAGTAGCCCACGCAAACGCAACCGGTGATGACCCAGGGGATCCACCGCAGATACCAGCTGAGTAATGGGATCGACGGTAATTGGATGTTCTGCCCTTGCTTGAATTTCATGGATAGGCCTACCAACTTTTAGAGATGCGCCTGTTTTCTGTAGTATACCTTAAGGCTTTCTCGCTCGCCAGTGTCTGCGGTCATAGGTCTGGCGAGAAGATCCGTGACTGGGGTCATAGCAGTCAGGGGTAGAAATAGGACCGGAATTTGTGACTGGTGGGACAGGCAGCGTGCCACTCAGGGTGCTATACTCAGCATAGGGAAGCCGGTGAAGTAGTGCGAGCGAGATACGAATGGCAGCACAAGGAGTGAGGTATTTCTATGGGTCTTCAAGTTGAACACATTAACAAATGGTTTGGCTCGTTCCAGGCCATCAAAGATCTCTCGATGGAAGTGCGAGCGGGAGTGATCTTTGGCTTTCTGGGGGCAAATGGCGCGGGGAAGACGACGACGATGCGCATGATTCTGGATATTTTGCGCCCCGATAGTGGCTCTATCACCTGGAATGACACTCCGGTGGGCGAGGTGCCGCGTCGCTCCTTTGGCTACCTGCCGGAGGAGCGCGGACTCTATCCAAAAATGCAGGTGGATGAACAACTGCTCTTCCTGGCGCGGCTGAATGGCTTATCAAAGCAGGATGCTGAGAAAGAATTGACCGAATGGCTCGAACGATTTCAAATCAATGTGAATCGCAAAAAGAAGATCGAAGAACTGTCCAAAGGCAATCAGCAGAAGATACAGTTTCTGGCGACTATCCTGCATGATCCAACGATCCTGGTCATGGATGAGCCGTTTAGCGGCCTGGACCCGGTCAACGCGAATGTGCTGAAAGAGGCGTTTCTGGAGATGCACCGCCGTGGAAAGACGATCATTTTCTCCACGCACCAGCTGGAGCAGGCCGAGGAACTGTGCCAGGATATTGTGATTATCAATAAGGGGCAGAGCATTGTTCAGGGTAGCGTGCGTGAAGTCAAACGCCAGCATGGACGTAATGTAGCGCGGCTCAAACTCGATAACGATCCAGAGGCGAACTGGCTTGAACAGCTTTCGGGCGTGCAGTTCATAAAGCGCCGGGAGGATTATATCGAAATGCATATTCAGTCCGATCTCAATCCTAATGTGATTGTGGAGGCTGCGCTAGAACACGGCGGAATCATCAGCCGTTTTGAGCTGGCCGAGTCATCACTGACCGATATCTTCATTGAGAAAGTTGGCGCGGTCTCCCTGCCAGATGCGCCTTCTTCCGCGCTTTCAGCATAGAGAAAGAGGATTGCCATGATGCCAAAGAAAGCAGTTGTTACGCCAGACAGAGAGATGCCCTCGCAAAACTCTCCAGAACAGGGCCGTACATCAGTGGTCGTCAGCACGAGCGGTGCCGCCTCGCTCCATAACTGGCGCAATATCCGCCTGATTACTGGGCGCGAATATAAAAATCGCATCACTCAACGAAGTTTCATCATTATGAGCATTCTTCTCCTGATCATTGTGTTTGTTGCCGCTTTCGTCCCTACGATTATGCAGCTAGTGCAGCGTCTTACTGCGAGTCCAGGCCCGCAAACCCAGGTCGTCGTGGTGAATGAAGCCGGTATGATTGCTGGCATGAATGAGACGATGCTGATCTCGGATATCAATTCAGAACTGAACGGGACAAATACCGGAAGTAATGCTCCCTATACGATTAGTGTCCAGTCACCAACCTCTCTGGACAATTTGCAAAGCCAGGTCAAACATGGCAAATTAGATATCCTGCTCGTACTTACTCGTTCCACACAGGGGAATCTCCAGTTTATCTATGATACCGATACCGATCCAAACAACGACCCTAACCTGTCCAATATTCAGACGCTGACCCAGCAGCTCAATTTTCTGGATGTTGCTTATCGCCAGGGCCTTACACCAGCTCAGATACATGATCTGGTCGCATCTCCCAGCTTGACGACGGTATATAGCCAGCAGGGCCAGAATACACGTTCGACGAATCAAATTGTCGCCGAATATATCCTCGCCTTTGCCGGTCCCCTCCTGATCTATACCTGTATCTCGCTGTATATCAATATTGTCGCGTCGGGAGTGGCTGAAGAGAAAAGCAATCGCATTATGGAAATTCTGGTGAATGCCGCAACCCCATTCCAGTTGCTGGCCGGCAAGATTATAGGCATCGGGGCGGCGTGCCTGACCCAGATGGCGTGCCTGGTGGTGGTTGGCATCGGGGCGCTCCTTCTGCAAGCCCCTCTGCAGGACGCACTGCTCGGCGCGAACGCGGGAGGCTTCGGCCAGTATCTTACCAGCATATCCATCCCCTACTACCTCCTCTTCTTGATCTGCATCCTGTTGGCGTTCTTCCTCTATGCCACTCTGGCGGCAGGACTGAGCGCAACCATCAGACGGCAGGATGAGGTGCAAAACGCGATCATGCTTCCTATGATTCTGATCATTACCGGCTGGATTCTGGTCGTTTTCAGTCTCTCTTCTCCTAATGCGACCTGGGTGAAGGCGCTGTCATATGTTCCGCTCTGGTCTCCGATGTTGATACTGGTACGTGTCGCTGTAGGCACAGTTGCCTGGTGGGAGGTCGTTGTGTCGATCACGTTGTTGCTGGTTGCTATCCTGGCCTGCGCCTGGTTTGCCGCCCGCCTGTACCGGGTAGGAGTTTTGATGTACGGGCAGCGGCCAGGTCTAGGGCAGGTGATGAAGCTGGCATTTGGCCGGTGAAGAGATTATTTCCGTTCGCTGATCCAGCCTATTTCCAATGGCTCATAGGTAATCCAGGAACCGGCGAGCGGAAGGTAGGCAAGGTACTCATCGCCAGCGAACCGATATAAACAGTGCGTAAATCAGGGCCACCGAAGTTGACGCTGGTTATCAATTGCAGGGTCTTGCCGGCGGTTGCCAGCAAATCGGTAGGCTGGGCAGTACCAGAAGCAAATTTCTCGTTATAACCTGCCAAAAGTTCATCGTTCGCCTCCTCGAAGACGACATGGTAATCGCCATCCGGGGTAATGATGCCAACGCCGTTACGAAGAATGGTTGTGAGCCAGATGTTCTGCTGGCTATCAAAAGCGAAGCCGTCGATGAATGCTCCTACGCCAAGTCCATCCGGGCCGAATACCTCTTTATCAGTCAGACTTCCATCAGGCTGGACGCGGAAGCGGAGGATGCGGCTCTGCATTGTTTCGGCGACGTAGAGATATTCTTCTTTGGCATCCAGGCGAATCTCGTTGGTGAAATAAATGTCGTCTCTGACAATGCGCGGACCTTTTTCGTCGAGCAAGACAATGTAGCCATCCGGGCGGGGGTTCGCTGCCGCGGGCCACCAGTGAGATTCGCGGGTTGAGCATGCTATCCAGAAGCGATTTTTGCTGTCGATAAAGATAAAGTCCGCACAGGTAAGTTTGACCCCATCGACCTCCGTCAGAAATTCTTCAACCTGGCCGTCGGGTCGCAGCCTCTGGATGGTGCCGGTGCCAATATTCGCAACATAGAGCGTACCATCCGCGGACATCGCCAGGCCATTTGGCTCGCCGCCCATCCCACCAAAAAACTGCTGGCTCCCATCTGGATGAATGCGCGTAACGCCTCCCCGCCCATCTGATACCCAGAGCGTGCCATCGGGCTGACAAAGGACGGATTCGGGCCTTACAAGGTCATGCCCGGTAAAGGTCAAATCACTGAGTTCAAGCCGGAATGCTTTGATAGGAACTGCTTCGCTGCTCATGGTTTGTCCTTTCTACTGCGGAAATAGAAATTACAGGTTTTCCTTTGATAAAGCTAACCAATTACACGAAGACGCTTGCGGTTAAGAACACCTCATTCTATGATGTTAGCAATGGGAGTGGCAAGGAATGGGCTTCATCTTATGAGAATGCGTGATAGAATACGAAAGCAACATAGCGTCAATCCCAACAAGAGATGATGGAGGAACATATGGACAACGCTTACGTTAAAAACAGTGTCGGTATCTGGGCTTTTGGTCCGAACGTCACGCGATTTGTACCACCCGGCTACCATCCTGAAGTTACCAACGAGGATATGGTGACGCGCACAAAGCGCGTGGTCGATGGGCTTGCCGACCTGGTCGATGGGCTGGAATATCACTACCCGGGCGAGATTTCAGAGGATACGGTCGAGGCGATCAAGGCTGCACTTGGGCCGATGGATATCTACTGCATCGCTGCCGGACTGCACCCCGACCCTACTTATAAGCTAGGAGCGTTCATCAATCCCGATCCCGCTCTACGGCGCCGGGGTATCGATACACTCAAACGTGGCGTTGATCTCGCGGCTGTGTTGGGCGCGCACTTTATTATCTGGCCGGGCGCCGAAGGGTACAACTACAATTTCCAGCGTGAGTATGCGCGCACCTGGGATCTATTTGTCGAAGGAGTAGGAGAAGTCGTTGCCCACGCGGCTTCCAGGGGTGTGACCGTCTTTCTGGAACATAAGAACAGCGAACCGGCCATGAATATCCTGATGCGCAACATCTCTGCCACGCTCTATACCATTGATCGCGTGCGCCGCCTGGGGGTCGATACCTCGCGCTTGCAGGTCAATATGGACTGGCAGCACCTGATTATGAATGGCGAGAACCTGGCGGAATACGCGGCGCTTTTGCATAGCGAAGGTAAGCTGGGGCATCAACACGCCAATTCTGGTTGGGGAACCTTCGATGATGATAACATGGTCGGCGCGGCTTTCTTCATGCAGACCCTGGAACTGGCGATGACACTGCAAGATGTGAACTATGGCGCGCAGGGGCAGCGTATCGGCTACGACCTCTATCCATATACCGAGGATCAGATAGCAGCAGTGCGGCGCTCGGTACTGCAATGGGCCTACATCGACGACCTTGCTACCAGGATTGACCGCCAGGCGCTCAATGAGGCGCGTTCCCATGCCGATGCCGTCGAGGCTTATCGCATCGTCTATGAAACCATGGGACTCGATAAGGCTTATATCGATCGCATAATTGCGCGACGCAAACAACATTCATGAGAAATGAGGACTTCTGGCATCAATTTGATCAACTTGTGGCCTCAAATCCCCACCGGGAAGCCGGGAAAAGGTCCAGTTCCTGCCGCTTCTCTATAGGGAGAGTGTAGGGGCCAGACCCGAACATGACAAGGGCAAATGCACTAGATCGCCAAAAAGGATCGGTTCACCCGCGCTATCCATTGGACTATGGGTATCTATCGGGGACGCGATCCGGCGATGGCATTGATGTCTGGATAGGCAGTTTGCCTGTCCAGACGCTGGCCGGCATTATTTGCGCGCTTGACCTGCAAAAGCGCGACGCGGAAATAAAACTTCTCCTCGGCTGCATATCAGACGAGATGCAGCAAATCGTCAACATCCACAACACCGGCTCGCAATCCGCGATATTAATCGAGCGTCCCACTCACTGATCGTACCTTCTTGATAGCAGCAAAGTGTTTTCTTTTCGTTCAGTATCTATATTTTGTAGTCACCCCGTATAACGGAAGGAGAATAGGCGATTTCCTATCAAACTCTGCGTTTTACTATACGGTAGGGATATGTATATATATTTGCAAGTATCTCTTTTTCGCTAATAAGAGACCGAACATGACTACAGAACCACGAGCACAAATATCCATAGACCAGCAAATGACCCAACCGGATGTCGATGCACTACCCCGGCAAAACCGGGAGCATCCGTTAGCTGTGCCGGTAATAACCAGGCGCGTATTGATCGAACGCCAATCAACCATTCCTATGCGGCTCCAGCCACAAGCCATAGAGCAACAACAAACGTTGCCAATGCCGCGAGAATCAAAAAAAAGCTCTTCCCGTTACCTCCGGGGACTGATACCGCTATTTCTTGGCGTAACTTTGTTGATTGCCAGTTTTGTACTTCAAGCTATATTGACGAATTCGCCTCATAAAAATTTAAAATCTGCACTGCTGCATTCGCAGGCAGTTCATGCGCGCGGGCCGCTTGTAAATCAAGCTGCACAGCAGTTTATGCATGATTTTATGCAGAAAGATTGGGCAGGGATGTGGTCAATGTTATCGCCTGATGCGCAGGATTTGTGGCAAGGTGAGAACGATTTCGTGCATTTTGAACAGAGCAAATTTGGCTCCTTACATTTTATAAGCTATACACATGGCTCATCGCAAACGCAGCATGCCTGGCTTGACCCGGATACGACACAGCAATACGCTTCGGCTGTAACATTTCAAGTGACCCTTGATGCTACTGCGCCTGCCGGATTACTTTCCGCACCATCCAATCTGGCTCTCAATCAAGGCCTCTTCAAGAATACTTTGCTGGCGCTGATTCAATATAAGGGTAACTGGCGTGTGCTGGTTGCGGGGCCCGGCGACCTCGATGCGCCCATACTCGTTCCTGCCACGCCTCCTGCCGTCAAATTGCTGATGCCCATCTTTATGTATCATCATGTCTCCAACAAGCCAACCACGAACGTATTGGATTACAACCTGACGGTCACGACAACCGATTTTAACGCGCAACTCAACTGGTTGCAGCAAAACGGATATTCCAGCATTACCCAGACGGAGTTATTCGATGCGTTTTACTACGGCAAAGCGCTGCCAAAGCATCCGGTGATCTTGAGTTTTGATGATGGTTATGAGGATATGTATACTGATGCATTACCGGCACTCCTGGCACATCATTTTCGCGGGGTCTTTTATATCATTACCGGGATGATCGGCGGAAACTATATGACCTGGCCGCAGGTGCGCGCGTTGGCGAAAGACGGTATGCAGGTAGCTTCGCATACCGTACACCATGTCAATATCGGCGAACCCCCATCCTGGACGAGTACGCAGCAAGAATTACTGCAATCGAAAGCGACGCTGGAAGCCCAAATTGGGCAGCCGATTCAATTCTTCTGCTATCCATCCGGCGAACCATTTCATCATGATACCGTTGCCGAGCAACAAATCGTGCTGGCCGATCTTTATAACGATGGCTATGTGAGCGCCACGCTCGATCCGTTCTCGATATTTTCGGCCATCCAGGATGCGCAAACCCCTTACCAGCTTCCTCGTATCCGTGTCAGCGGTGGTGAAACGCTCGATTCTTTCGTGGGCATTCTCCAATACACATTACAGGCAGGGACGGAAGAGCTTGCGTCGTAGAAATTAAATTCAGCGCCGTATCTACTCCTTGACCGCGCTGGTGGGACTTCCGTAAACTGGTATAGAGCGAAATTTTAGCCCTTAAGCGCATTCAGAGGAATGTGCATAAAAGAAAGATATGGCACACGCGTAAAGTCACTGTCTGTTGTTACTAGAGTAAGCCGGTAGTTTAGTGCAGTAGCTGCGTTGGGTAGGCCGCTGGCGAGGTACATTGTGTGCCCTTTTCCATCGGCCCCCCACCAAACTGTACATGCGTCTTTCGATGCATACAGCTTTCCAGTCATTCAATCCGTTGTTTTCCGTCTCGTTGGTCGTCCTGTGTGGATGGCTTGATGACAGAAATGGCAAACCACAAGGGTCTTCCTCCGGCGGGTTTATTTTTTTTATTTTTTTTCTCCGCGTTCTCGGATGATTGTGAGGACAGTTTCGGCGTTCCTCATCACGAATACCTCCCTGTGCTTTCCAATCTGAATTCCCTGCCGCCCTTCGCCATGTGATCGGTGCTACCGTCTCGGACTACTACGGCGGCTCCGTTGCCCTGGACCTCGCGGTCTGTAGGCAATCCCACGCTGCGTCGGTCATATACGTCTCAGCATCAGTTAGGCTCCCTATTCATCCCTTTGTTCACCCCCGTTGGGTGCCCTTTCACGATCTGAAGGTTGCTTCTGCCCTGATTGCTTGCAGAGGCAGATCATGACATCGGTTGCAGACGTTTTTCCGATGGGTGGATACTTACACCAAGTTAGGATTGGGGTTCAGGCAGTGTAGCTTTAGCCATGTGATGCGGGTCTTGCGGGTACGACTCATCCACAACGCCTCTGGATGTTCCCCGCTTTCCCATCATGCTCTGGTCCCCTTCGCTTTTCAGCTCCAGGTAAGATGGGTGGCCCAAGAACCTCCCTTCAAGTTCTTCCCCAGTTGCTGGGGGATATATGTCCGCGTATCGCGGCGCACAATCAGCGTATCGATGTCTCCAATTAATCCTGGCCCGAACGGTGGACGCAATGCACGGCGCAAGTCCGCATATTGCTCAAGCAAAGAATAAGTTAGAGGGTAGGGATGCACTTTCTTGAGCAAGGTTCGAAGGGCAGCTTGATGTCTAGGAAACTCTACAAATCCCTTGAGATATTCGGTAAGCTCTCCGTATACGACAATGCTTGTGCTAGCTTCGTCATTGAGTATCCATGATCGAGCGAGGGAAAGCGCACCTGATCGACCCTGTAGGTAAGCTCCCAGGACATTAGTATCAAGTAAGTATTGTCTCATAGATACTCCAATGGCGGTGTAGGAGGGCTTGCGTGACGAATTTGATCAAGTTCTTCGAACATAGTATCAGGCAGGTCACTCCATGCCCCTGCAGGGTCTTCCCACTCTTCCATTGTTTCTCTTTCCCTGGGAACGGACTTCAAGTTGCCAGATGCAGAAGCCCCCCGTTCGAGGGCTTCTGCCAGAGCTTCAATATAAGTCGCTGCTTCTTCCTGCGCTTCTGGTGGAAGTTGTTCCAGATAAGGCAGGATATCTTGTAATCGTTCTATCATGATACTACCTCTCTATTAACGGATATATTTATCTGGGCCTCTTGTCAAAGAGTATAGCACAATCAGGATAATGATAAAACTTCCTGGGAAGCCTATCTAGCTATTTCCTCTTTAGCTTGTTTCCCGTCCTTTTCAGGTGGCATAATTCACCTGTACCAGATATTTCGCATTCTATGTCTGTTCAATGAAACTGAACAATAGAAAGGACACCTGCCCATGCCCACTATTCGCACACCCGAAGAGCGCTTTCAAAATCTGCCAGGTTTCCCATTCCAGCCGCATTATGTTGATGTAAATGGAGCGCGCGTTCACTATGTAGATGAGGGCCAGGGAGAGGTCATTCTGTGCCTGCATGGGGAACCATCCTGGTCGTATCTATACCGCAAAATGATTCCCATACTGGCCAAAAATCATCGTGTGTTGGCGATGGATTTCATTGGCTTCGGACGTTCCGATAAGTACACCGAACGCGACGAGTATTCGTTCCAGATGCATGCTGACACGTTGAAGAGCTTCATCAATGTATTGGCGCTGGAACAGATTACCCTGGTCGTTCAGGATTGGGGCGGTCTGATCGGCTTAACAGTGGCGACCCAGATGCCTGATCGATTTGCACGGCTGGTCATTATGAACACGGGACTGCCCACCGGAGATTTCCCTATGGGCGAGGCTTTTATGCGCTGGCGGCAATTCGCGGCAAGTTCGACTGATCTGCCGATTGCGCGTTCGATTGTTACAGGCATGGCACATCGCGATGCAATTACGCCTGATGTGGTTGCAGCCTACGAAAGCCCGTTTCCTGATGTGACATATAAGGCTGGGGCGATGGCCTGGCCGCTACTGGTGCCTATCCATCCTGACGATCCTGGAGCAGCAGAAATGCGCAGAGCCACGGAAGAGCTTTCTCATTGGGAGAAACCCGTACTCGTGATGTTCTCCGATGGTGATCCCATTACTCGAGGTGGAGATAGATTTTTCCGTGCGCTCATCCCTGGTGCAAGGGATCAACCGGAGATCGTCATTCGCGATGCAGGTCATTTCTTGCAGGAAGAGAAGGGCGAGGAGATCGCACAGCATATCGTAGAATTTATGGATCGAACACCGCTGAAAGACTAAATGACACATGAGCTTTGCCGATGCCATTTTAACCGAGAACCTTGAGCCATTGCGACAGCATTTGCTACATCATCCTTTGTGGCAGGGCATAGAGACAGGAACGCTTGAACGAGAAAAGCTGCGCCTGTTTGCGCTACAAGACTGGTGGCTGGTACGCGAGGCATACCGACTCGATGCCCTGGCTATCTCGGCCTCTTCCGACCTTGAAGTGCAGGAATTGCTGATCGCAAAGCTGATTCCAAAGGTAGGTGGATACAAACTGCTACTACGATTCGGTGAGGCGCTGGGATTATCGCGGGCCGATTTTGATGCAGTGGAGCCGCTTGCGGGCTGTACGGCTCTGACCAACTTTTTCTATTGGATGCTGGCCTATGGTTCGTCCGGTGAGAAACTGGCCGCCGTCGGTGCGAGCGAGGATATTTTCATCCAGATTTGCCTGCGTATCGGCCCTGCTCTGATGCGCAATTATGGATTGAGCGCCGAACAGGTCGAGTTCTTTACGGCGCATGAAGAAATAAGCGCGCGCGTCACGCCGGTTGACGAGATGCTGCTGGCACGATATACCACACAGGCCGATAGGCAATTGATTACGCGTGCCGTGCGTTTAAGCCACGAATTTGAGCTGATGTTTTATGATACGGTTATGGAAGCGGATCCCAGGCAATAATTCCCTAATAGAAGTAACTCGTATCACTTCTTTGCTTTGGTACGTATTGAATGTAGTACAACATCAGTTAAACGTCCCTCTTCAAGATGACCGGTACAGGAGATATATATGGCAAACCCACAGCTCATGCAAGAACTGGTGAAACAGAAGCTGGAGGCTTTCGAGCAACTGCAACCCGAATTTGAGGCAAGCTTTCCTTTCGTGCAGGACGTTCATGGATTGAAGCGTTTTTCCACGTTTCCTGTGTCCGACTCGGTGCGTTATCTCCACGCTCTGTGGGTATGTGAATGCAAAGATCGCTTGCTGAGCGTTTATAAGAATATTTCGAGGTACGAGGGCCGCGAGTGCCTGGAACTGCTGCGTGGCTGGCAGGAAGGAAATACTGCCGACGTGGTCGCATTTCTCAATCGCAAGCTGGATATGCTGCCTTTTGCCGACCTCACACGCCGCATACACGAAGCGCAGCAGGGCGGAGAGAGTGGGTTAGCCCAGCGCCTGATTCATGGCCGGCGAGTCCTGCTCAATCGAGGCATGAATCTGATGCAGGCGCTGGATGCCATCTTTGCCCCGTCAGAGGATGAACTGATTCGCGAGGTGCAGGCGGCTTGCGCACAGTATGGGCATCGTCCCGAACAGATCGAGCAACAACTGGCCGCAATGGAAGGACTGCTCTATAGCTACGTACCGCATCAATCGCTGTCCCAGCGCAATATGGTTCTGATGAACAAAATGGGTGTACAGGTCACATCCAAACCGGCTGATCGCCCAGGCGAACGTTCCTGGCGCGTGCTTGAGCCAACAGTACCGCCGGGGCCTTATGCCCAGCATATTATAGAGGGCTATCTCGAATTAACCTCACCCTTTTTCAATAACATCAAGAATGATCGTTTCGTCGATCTTCCTGAACCGGGAGAGAACGTCGAGGTACAGCGTGATGTACAAATGGAATAGCATTACGCTCTATTGTGGCTTTTAGATCGGTTCGTATGTTTCAGCTATCCGGCTTTCGGTGATCTTCCAGAGTCCATTGGTTATAAACTGTGTGAAATAATCAGCACTGCGATGGGCCTCGAGCGCATCTTGATCTTTATATTGTTCATACAGGAAGAAACGGCGTGGGTCATTCGGCGAGCGATGAACGATATACAAGACATTCCCAGGCTCTTTGTGGGTATGCTCGGTCATTTTGTGGAAGAGGTCAAGCGCCTCGGCCTCGTGCCCTGGCTGGATGATATAGGTTACGGCAAGACAGATCATGGTATTTGTTCTCCTTGAGTTGAAAAATCCTTCGATACTAGCAAATCATAAATTCCAGGGTGGGCGCAAGAGACTTTGATACCGGTGACAAAATCTGAACTATCGGGTATACTTATATTGCCGGCATTGGTATGGGGGTTACCGACTCGCGGATGTACTTGCTTCTTTTTGGGTGCTATTTGACGTTCATTCTGGCCGAGTCAACCAGGGTAACTACATGGCTGGTCTGTAGTGTTCAGTTTTGTTCATGCCAGTTTGTTCGCGCTTCCGTTCGTCTGATTGTTGCCATAACAAAGAAAGGACTCAGATTATGAAACGTTGCCTTCCTCGTCTCGTTGGCTCAATTGGATTCTTCCTGGTTTCAGCTTTTCTCCTGGTTTTGCTTCCATTTGCCAATCCCCTCATCGCAAGTGCTTACGGTCCTGACGGAGCGGGAAATGGCGGGGCCGTTAGCCACGGGAAAAGCCCGACACGTCCTGCTGTTGGAGCCAGTTTCTCCACTGATGTAAAAGGTACACATTATATTTACGTCAATAATGGTTCTACACCCAACAGCGTGAGTGGCTACAAGCTGACAAAAAAAGGTTTAACACCTTTGCCAGGCTCTCCATATGCCACTGGAGGAACAGGTGGCGGGTCTGGCTATGGTGGGAACCAGATAGCTATTTCACCGGATCATAAATGTGTCTTCGCCAGCGACGATGGCAGCGGCACCTTCAACTCGTTCCTGATTAACTCTGATGGTTCGCTGACATTAGTGACACATGCCACAGTCGAAGCAGCTAATGTCCAGGGCATTGCCGCCTCTCCCAAAGGAGGTGTCGTCTTTGTCGTTATGTTCAACGGCTACTCAAGCGGCCCGGTAGATAGTTTCAGTGTAAACTCTGGCTGTGCTATGACCGAGGCACAACACGCGGACATTAACAATGCCATGGGTAGCGTTGTTGTTTCACCCGATGGAACTGAACTCTTCGTCAGTTCTTATATTGGTGGGTTCATCAATACCTATTCGATTTCCGGCACCTCATTTACCCTGCAACATACGAATTCCGCTAACCCACCTTCTCCTGGCGGTCTGGCTGTAAACGGAACAACACTTTTCGCTGGCAATGCCGGTCCTACTGAAACTGATGCGTACACGTACAATTCTAGCGGCGTGCTCACCGCGCTTCCTGGCAGCCCTGCGTCAGATCCTCAAGGCTCCAATTCAGCACAGGTCTGGTACGATAGCAAAGATAACCAGTTGGTTTGCTCGGAGCAGAACTCAAACAGTTTTGGGCTGTACGCTGTCAAGAATGGTACATATACGTTCCTGGCTCATTTTGCCGGAACGGGAGTTGAACCTACTGCTATGGTCCAGATCGGTAGAACGCTGATAGTCACTAATGATGGCTCAGGTAGCATGAGTGTGTACAAGATAAAGCCTGGCAAGCTGATTTTCAAAAAGATGGTACCGTTGCCGGTCGCTGGTAGCCCAAATGGGATAGCAGGGTTCTAAAGCGCTCTGGCTGCTTAAATTAAAGGGAAAGCAGTTTCAAAAAGCGTCTGTATTCTCCAAAAGACTTTCGCATTTCATCAACCTGCTAGCCCGCTTTTCGAAAACGCAGCCATTACCAGCGTCCTACCCTAATGGTTTATCAGGGGCTGCTTCTATCCGCTGGCTAAAGCACAGCGGATAGAAGCAGCCTCGCTTCGCTTGAGCAAACGTTCTACATGTGGTATCATCTAAGTAGTACCTTTGTGTTATTCCAGTAGACGTGGGCCGTACCTATTGCTTATAGGTCTGGCGGAGTCGTCTGGATACGTCTTGTGCTTCCCAGTGGTTTCTAGGAGGGTCATCATGCCAACTCGCGCAGAGATTTTGGGCACACTTGCAGCATCGCAGACGCAGGTGATGGAGTTTTTTCAAGGGCTGAGCCCGGACGACCTGGAGCGCCCGGCAACGGCGAGTGAAGTTCCTGGAGCAGTTCCGTGGTGTGCTAAGGATCATTTTGCTCACCTGGTAAAAAGCGAGCGCAACATCCAGCAATTGCTGCGCCGTACACTCGCCGGTGAGACTCGAGACGTTCTCTTACGCTCTCAATACCCGCCGGAAGCAATACCGGCCATCCTGGGCGATCTGAGCGCTCTGACCCCAGAGGAGGAGGAGCGGCTGGGGATGGCCATCGCCAGAATCAATCAAACCTACGTGAACGCGCATCATGGCGACAGTATGGAGATGCTGGTAGCGGATTTCCTGGCGGCGCGGCAGGAAACATTGGACCTCCTACAACAATTCACCGATGATCAGCTGGCCACTCCAGTGCCCACTGTTATAGGTGAGCAGTCCGCCGGCGACTTGTTTGCCGGAAGAGCCGGGCATGCGGCTGAGCACATTACCTCGATTGAGGAAGGATTTCGTCAAAGAGCAGGGGGCGCCTCGAAATAGAGCAAATTGCTCTAAGTCCTAAAATAGGTGTTACCTGAGAGTTAGCTCTTCATGGATTAGAAAGGAAACCAGCATGAAATTTCTTCTCACGTCTGGCGGCATCACCAATGACAGCATTCGCAACGCTCTGGTTGATCTGCTGGGGAAAGCCATTGCCGAGTCCAGCGCCCTGTACATTCCTACCGCGCTGTACGCCAACCCCAATGGTCCGGCCATGGCCGCCAGGCTGATCCGCGGAGAGACCAAGACCGCTCCATTCCCTGACGGATTCACCTCCATGTGCGAAGTGGGGTGGAAGTCGTTGGGAGTGCTGGAGCTGACTGCGCTGCCCAGTATCAATGAAGAGCGTTGGCTCCCGTTGGTTCAAGAGACGGACGCTCTGCTGGTGGAAGGCGGCGACCCCCTGTATCTGTGCTACTGGATGCGGCAATCCGGACTGGCCGACCTCTTGCCGGAGCTTGGGCGCGAGACGGTCTATGTGGGACTGAGCGCCGGGAGCATGGTGGTCACCCCCTACTTCGGAGAGACCTACGATGGCTGGTTCTGTCGCGAGCCTCCGGCAAGGAATCTGCCCGCAGGCGACGATCGAGCGCTGGGACTGGTTGATTTTTCGGTGTTTCCGCACCTGGATTACCCCTCTTTTCCGGAGAATTCCCTGCCCAACGCAGAAAGATGGGCCGCCAGGGGGCCGGTGCCGACATACGCGATTGACGATCAGACCGCCATCGTCGTTCTCGATGGCGAAGTCTCAGTTGTCTCCGAGGGCCATTGGAAACGCTTTACGCCCTAATGGGGTGTTTCAGCCCAGTTCTTTTTGAGATGTGAATGCAAGCTCATCCCTTTAGTCTATCAGGTGAGATCATCTCTGTGATTAACAAAACGCGCTCTAAGATGTTGACGGAAGGAGTAGTATAGCTGTGTCGATCAACATTGATTGATACAGCTATACCTGTTGGCCAGGCGCTGATTTTGTTTCGCAACAAGGGGGATTGACTATGAAAGGCGCACACTTCCTTCGTTACCTGCTATTTGTCCTGCTATCCTGCTTTCTCCTCACCTTATCACCCATTGTCTCCGCTCACACCATACCAACTATGCCAGGAAAAATCAGGGAATACCCGATTCCGGGTGGAAATGGCCCCAATGGAATCGTTTTCGGCCCGGATGGCAACTTCTGGGTGGTAGAGACAGATGGAAATACAATTGATAGGATCACACCAGGTATCAAAGTGACACACTTCCCGATTCCTACCTCCCAGAGTATTCCGGCTGAAATAACCGTCGGCCCGGATGGCAATCTCTGGTTTACTGAGGAAATCGGCAACAAAATTGGGCGCATTACCCCTCAAGGGGTGATCACTGAATTTCCTGTTCCAACGGCTAATGGCTGGCCTGCTGGAATTACTTTGGGACCCGATGACAACCTCTGGTTTACTGAATATAACGCGGGTAAGATTGGCAAGATTACTCCTGGTGGGCAAATTACAGAATATGCCCTCGCGGATTCTCAATCTGTTCCATGGGGTATCGTTTCCGGCCCTGATGGCAACCTCTGGTTTACAGAGGCGAACGATAACAAAATTGGACGGATTTCCCCTGACGGGCAGATTACTGAATTTCCGGTCCCTACATCTAACAGCTATCCTTTTGGAATCACCAGTGATGCTAATGATCATCTCTGGTTCACTGAACGAGAAGCAGGTAAGATTGGGCGCATTAGCATCACTGGTAAGATCGCCGAATACCCACTTCCGAAGGCCTCGAGTCAACCATCAGGGATCACTCTGGGTCCTGATGGGAATATCTGGTTCACAGAGGTAATAGGGAATCAGATTGGGCGCATTACTCCGCATGGGATAATCACTGAATACCTGATTCCATCTGACCCCAGTGTCGCGCAGGATATCACGCCTGGTCCACATGGGAAACTGTGGTTCACGGAAGACTATACCAATGATATCGCGAATATCACCGGCCGGTGATATTCGCGAGTTGTATCCAGGGCAGCGTAAATTGAAATGACTCTATTGAATGTTTTTTCATGATGGAGTCGAAGCCGGCCCCGGCGGCGGATTGGTCGGCAGCACCATAGGTGGACGCGGCGACTGGCTAAAGTCGAAGTCTGCCAGCAGGTTGCCGAGGATAGAGGCGTCTTCGCGCACGTCGGGGCGTGGGTCGGGACGACCATCGGTCTTGGGATCGAGGCGCTGGCTGTTCAGGAAATCATCCTCGATGAACTTCAGGTAGGCGTCGAAGCTGAGCGTCTGGTGATCGATGTAGCCCTTTTTGGCGTAAGGACTGATCACGATACCGGGAACGCGCAATCCATATCCATTCTGATCGACCTTCGGCGGCACAACGTGATCGTAGAAGCCGCCCCAGTCGTCCCAGGCCAGGAAGATGGCCGTACTGCTCCAGTCTGGTCCTTGCATGATGGCATTGATCAGGCCGGTCACGTAGGCCTGGCCGACGCTTACTAAGGCAGGTGGATGCTCGCTCTCCTTGCCATCCGGCGTGATCCACGAAACGGCGGGAAGCGTGCCGTTTTTGGCCGCCGTGTAGAAATTGTTCACGGACTGGATATTGTTCAGCTGCCCATCTTGCTTGACAGTATCAAAATTGGGCAAGGGATTCCAGATGCCCGGAGTTTTCGGCCCCTGCTTCACGGGAGCGCATGATGCCGCGTCATCGTCACAGTCAGGCTGGGTGCCTGGCGCGACGTAATAGGCCCAACTGATATGGTTTTTATAGAGCAAGTAGGTGAGGTCGGTCCAGGCGTAATCTGCCTGGTAGGCGTTGGCTTGCTTGAGGCTCACGGGTCCTTTGATGTTATTCACACAACTCTGCGGGTCTCCCGGTTTGCTACAATAGGCCGACCAGGCTGAAACCATGAACAGGTGCGAGGGCAAGCTCCAGGAAGCGTCCGGCTCGAACATATGATCCTGCAATACGAAATTTTCAGCATAGGTCCAGTAGTTGGGAATTTCACGCGCATCGTGATAGCCCATTACATCGGTCTGGCCATTGCCACTGCACGCGGGATTATCCGGGGTGTTACAACTGCCTTTTCCTTTTTCAGCCTGCGCAATGAAACCATCCATCTTGCCATTGTCTATGTCTGCGGCTGCATTTACCGCGCCATGCGGCCCCCCATGATTCAGGTCCTGCGAATCATGGTATGGCTTGACACATTGATGCGTCAGAGGGTCATTGACACAGACGGTAGGCACGCCATTCTGCATGGGAATGCCATCGGCTCCAGGGAATGTGCCAAAGTAGCTGTCAAATGAACGATTCTCCTGCATGATTACAACGACATGTTGGATCTTGTGAATATCGCCATTGCTATTCTGACTTGTAGTAGAGGAGCCGCTACAAGCTGCCAGCGTTGTTGTGGCAATAAGAAATGCCGCGACAATCGAAAAAAGCTTCTTTGAATCTCCAGCTATCTTCTCTTTGAAAAATTGCATGTCTCTCCTTCCTGGCCGGTCCAATTTGATTTGCATAGAATGCTGCATGACCATGTTTGACGAAGAAGCTTACCCTGAAGGAAGCTCTCTGTACATATACTAGCGAAAACAACTCAAGGAAGGTTCAAGAAACCATAAGAATCTGATAAGAATTGCTCGCCTGATGGATATCGTTCAGGAAGTCGCAACGTATTTTGTGGTACTATAGTTGGGAATATGTTTGCTGCTGTAGGGACAGCGCCTTGTGCCTGTCCTGCAACCCTAATGAGGACAGGCACAAGGCGCTGTCCCTACAGCAGCAGGTGAACAAAAAACGCTTTGCAGGCTGAAAGGAAAAAATCATGGACGAGCGCAGATCGTGGGTACTGGTTGCTGTATGGTTCGGTACCATCGCATTGTTGGGTTTGCTCAAACGCTCGCTTGAACGAAGACCGGGCTAAAGCCCGGCAGATAATCAATAGACGGAAAGCGAGTTAACTTTGGATAGGCAAGCAGGCTATATTCAAGTTATTCATGATCTCTATCCTGATTTGGAGATCGAGAAGGCGCATTTAAATCAAAATGGCCAGTTCAACGATATTCTGGTAATTAACGACAAAATTATCTTCCGTTTCCCAAAAACGATGCGTGAGGCGGGCAAGATGGTGACGGAATGCGCGGTTCTGTGGAGCTTACAGGGTCGTCTGCCATTGCCAATTCCCGATCCTATTTATCGTAGCGAGATGGGTGAAGCCATTGGCCATGTTTTTATGGGCTATCATATGCTGCCCGGGGTGCCGCTCTGGCCGCAAACATTGCACGCGATACACGATGAAACGCAGCTCCAGCACCTGGCAGATCAGCTGGCAACATTTCTCCGCGCCTTACACGCTACTCCTGCTGAGGCGCTAGAGGTGAAATTACCGGACTTTCGTGGTTGTGAGGAATGGCAGGAATTATACGAGCGATTTCGAGATAAGCTGTTCCGTTATATGCGACCTGGTGCGCGCGCCTGGACGACCCGGCATTTTGAAGAATTTTTGAGCGACCCGCACAATTGTGATTATACGCCCGCGTTCATTCACGGCGATTTTGGGCCGAGCAATATTCTCTATGATGCCGGTACAAGGAGTATCAGCGGGATTATTGATTTCAGTTCCGCGGGTTGGGGCGACCCCGCCACAGATTTTGCCGCTATTCTCTGCTCTGTTGGCTACGGCGAACAGTTTCTCAAACGCTTCTCTGCTACCTATTCTGGCATAGAGCAGGTGTTGCCGCGCGCGCGTTTCTATGCCGGAACGTTTGCCCTGCAAGAAGCCTTATATGGCCTGGAAGATGGCGACTGGCAGGCTTTTGAACGAGGCATAGCCCAATACCGCTAAGATATCCTTTTTCTCCCCGCCTACAGACCTACCGTAAACAGGACTCCAGACGCATCACATATTTATGCTTCTCGCTTATTCTTTACACAGTTACTGATTGAGGTAACAGTTAGATAACAAAAGAGTAAAGAAAGAGAGAAGAGAAGCAATATGAACACACAAATCATCCTCGAACCAGAGCAAAACCAGAAGGTAGCAAATGCAGTCGTTATGGATGTGCGCGATATCACCAAAAGCCTTCCACTTGGTCACGAGCGCATCGAAATTCTCAAGGGCATTAGTTTTTCGATTATGAGCGGTGAATTTGTCTCCATCGTCGGGCCGTCCGGTTCAGGCAAAAGCACACTGCTGGGCATCATTGCCGGATTGGATAATCCCACCACCGGCCAGGTGCTGGTTGATGGCGTCGATATCACTCGCATGAGTGAGGCCAAACTGGCGGTTGTGCGCAACGGCAAAATCGGCATGGTGTTCCAGGCATTCAACCTGATCCCGACGCTAACAGCGCAGGAAAATGTCGAAGTGCCTCTCTACGTTGGCAAGCATAAGGGTTCGCCTTCCGCGCGAGCGCAAGAGTTGCTGACCCTGGTTGGTCTCGCACACCGGCTCGATCATCGTCCCACTCAGCTTTCGGGTGGCGAACAGCAGCGTGTGGCGATTGCTCGCGCACTGGCAACCGACCCCGCGTTCGTCATCGCGGACGAGCCAACGGGCAACCTGGATGCGCGCAATGGCGAAAACGTCCTCAAACTCATCGCAGACCTGCGCGAAAAAACCGGCAAAACCTTTATCATCGCTACCCATGATCCGGTTGTGGCCTCGCATGCCGACCGCGCTATTCGTATCGTCGATGGCAGAATTGGCGAGATCGATCATTCCAACGGCAGAATCACGCAGTAGTTTCCGGTGCAATCTAAGGAAAGGAAGATACGACAATGAAAACTTCTATGTACTTCAACTATACTTCGCGTTCGCTGCTCCGTGGCGGGCAGCGGACAGTCCTGGCAATCTTCTGTGTAGCCGTCGGTGTGATGGCGATTGTCGCTCTACAGCTTGCAGGGTCTATGCTGCAAAACTCGCTTACTTCAAACACGCGCGATACGAATGGCGGCGATATTGCCGTCACTTCAACAGGTGTGCCGCTTAAGTCGAGCGACCTGTCTGTCTTTGCCCAGCTTGAGAGCAAGGGCACGATCACCAATTATACGGCGGTCACCACCGCGAGTGGCACGTTGAGCGCAACGGGATCGACACTCTCATCTTTTACAGTTGAAGCGGTTGATCCGAATAACTTTCCGGTCGTCTCAGAGCCAACATTTGTCACCCCGGGCAATGGGAACATCGCGAATCTGCTTACCAATGGCCGGGTCATCGTCACCCAGAACTTCCTTGATACCTATCATAAGCATGTAGGTGATAGCCTGAATGTATATACAAAATCGCTGGCCGGTTCGGGCGAGACGTTGCATGTAACCATTGATGGAGTCGTTGCCAACTCGGGCGTGTTTGCTCAGTCAAGCAATCTCGTCCTGGTTTCGCAGCATGATTATACAGCAGCTGCTCCCAATGTACCTGCAGCCTATAATGAAGTCTATGTAACGACGGTAGACCAGGCGCATACCGATGCGGCGGTTAAGGCGATCAACTCACAGTTGCCGCTGGTCTCTACGCAGACGGTTGCGGATGCTCTGAAGGCCCAGCAGACCTCAATCAATAATATCAACGAGTTTTTAGAGATTGCCGGTTTGCTGGCACTGCTGATCGGTGGCGTGGGTATCGTCAACACGATGCAGGTCTTACTCTCGCGGCGCAAGACCGAGATCGCCATGCTCAAGACTGCTGGCTATCGCAAGGTTGACCTTTACCTGCTCTTCGGGTTGGAAGCTGGTATGCTCGGCCTGATCGGTGGAGTCGTCGGCGCGGCAGCAGCTACCGGCGTCAGCTATATTGTACGCTCCTTGATGCAAAATCTTGGACTGGCAATCCCGTTCATCCTGAACCCCTGGACGGTCGCGGGTGGAGTCGCAATCGGCTTTCTCACAGCTCTGATCTTCGGCCTGATGCCGATAGTGCAGGCCGCCAACATTCGACCATTGAACGTGATACGCGAATTGCCGGAAAATAAGGGCGCGAGCAGCGTGATGCTGACGATTGGCCTGCTGGTCATCCTCTCGGTATTGTTCTGCGGGCTGGCCATCGTGATACTGAATAACAATGTAATGCTGGGTATTGGCGCGGTTTATGGAACATTCGCCTTCTTGCTGGTGCTGAGCGCATTCTTCGGACTGGTAGTCTTCATCGTCAGCAAGCTGCCGGTGCCGGAACGCTTCAATCTCAAGTCCCTGGCCCTGATCCTGGCCGGTGTAGTTGCATCGGCGCTGGTCTACCTGCTGCTTCCGGTCTTTGGCATCCTGATGTTCGCGGCTTCATTGATGGGCATTGCCGTTATATTGATGCCTCGCAGCTGGAAGGTTAGCACAAAGATGGCCCTGCGCAACATCGGACGGCAACGCACACGCACGACGACGACCATGGTGGCCCTGTTCATCGGTGTCTTCACAGTAGGCCTGGTGCTGGCGCTGGGGCAGGACTTGCAGGTGCAGATCAGCAATGCATTTACGCAAAACCTGACCTATAACGTCGTCACCCTGACCTCTGGAACAGATACTGCTACCCTGCAAAGCAAGATCAACACGGTGCCTGGTCTCTCGAAGACGCGCACGGATACCTATACGCAGATAGTGCCGGTTGCTATCAACGGACAACCCTTGCAGCAAATCCTGGGATATACGGGACATGATCGCCAGGAAGTGGTAAGTTTCCTGAGTTCGATGGAGGGATACAACCTGGCGCGGAACGTGCCCTCATTAACGATTGTACAGGGGCGCAACCTGAATGCGAGCGATGCGGGAACAAATAACATTGTGATTAGCGACCTGCTGACCAGCTCTGGCCCATTCGGGATGCACCTGAAGCCCGGCGACACGATCACGTTTGCCAGCGCAGACGGCAAAACGACCACTACCGCGACAGTTGTCGGTGTCTATGGTCGCACATCAGCCGGTTCGCAGGTTGGAAGCGTGCAGGTGGCAAACAGCACTGTACAGCATCTCAGCTCGGCAGGCGCCGGAATCACGACCATCACGTACATGAAGATCGACCCGGCGCAAGTGAACAAGGCGCTGAACACCCTTGGCACGATTGTTCCGAACGCTACCGTTCAGAACCTGGCCGATCTCGGAACCTATATCACGCAGATGCTCAATAACATTCTGGAGATGCTGGTCGCGATTGCCTCGCTCTCCTTGATTGCCGGCATCATCATCGTCGCGAATGCCGTCGCCCTGGCAATGCTGGAGCGCCGGCGCGAACTCGGTATCCTCAAATCAGTCGGCTATACCAGCAGCTCCGTCTTGAGCGAGGTGATGATTGAGAATGGTATTGTAGGTTCGATAGGCGCATTCATGGCCATGCTGCTGGCGACGGGCGCGATAGCTCTGCTCGGAAGCTTCCTGTTCAATCTGAAGTTGAGCACGACCCCCTGGATCATCGTCAGCTTGATAGCTGGCGCGGCAGTGCTCGCGATGGGCACAGCTGCCCTGGTAGCATGGGGTTCGGTACGGGTTCGCCCGCTTGAGGTGCTGCGTTACGAATAGGATGTCAATGAGAGATAAAGAGACCTCACACGACCATAGCACGTGAGGTCTCTTTATCTCTTATCAGGTATGTTATACTGAGGACTAAGGATATCTATCAGAAATCGAGGAAAACCATGCTGAAACGCTTCACACGGCCATTCCGCCAGTTACGTGGAAAACTGACGCTTTCATATACACTGACTTCAGTTGTGACGTTTCTGCTCATCGAGTTGACCTTCATCGGCATTGTATTCGGTTTTGTCAGTCTGAACGTCTTGACAATTGTTCTGAATAATCTCAAGCAGGAAACGCCGCAGGCCGCGCCTTATTTTGTGCATGCCTCGCCGGATCGTCAAGAACTGACAATATGGTTGCAAACAATCAGTCCCACCCTGACTAATCAAGGTCCTTTCAAAAATCCGCCTGATTTTCTTGCTGTCGTCGATACACATGGACAAACGTTAGCCTCGATTGGTACGCATGCGATTCCCGTTGGTACGCCGATCTCAGCGCAGCTATCTCCGCAAAGCCGTGCGAATCTGAATGCCGTGCTAAACGATGCAAAAGGCGCAACGAGTAAGATTCGCCAGGAGTCGGATGGAAAGTTGGTGGCGATAGCACCCATCGTAGGACGGAATGGTACATTGCAGGGTGCGCTTCTCATGAAGGTGGTCAAACCGGATATATTTCAGCTGGTTTCAGATCTCTTGTATCTCATCTTATTCACCGGTGGTGTTGTGACGATCATCGCGGCCATCGCCGGGTCGATCTTCGGTTATCTGACGGCACGCGGGCTTACCAGGCGGCTCAAAAGGCTCTCTGTCGCGGCGGACATGTGGGGGCGCGGTGATTTTTCCGCACTGGCACATGATACCTCTCAGGATGAATTGGGGCAAACCTCGCGGCAGCTCAATCGCATGGCCGAACAGTTGCAGAATTTGCTGCAGGCGCGACAAAAACTCGCCATGTTGGAAGAGCGCAATCGGCTGGCACGTGACCTGCATGATAGCGTCAAGCAGCAGGTGTTCGCCATCTCGATGCAGATAGGGGCGACGAAGGTCTTGCTCAGGCGCGATGTGAATGCTGCCGAGGCGCGCCTGAACGAAGCGGAAAAGCTGGTGAAGCAGGCGCAACAGGAATTAACCTTTCTCATTCGCGAACTACGACCCGTTGCGCTCGAAGGCAAAGGGCTGGTTGCCGCGCTGCGCGAACTGGCAACCGACTGGACAAAACAGACCGGCATCGTCGCTACCTTGCAAGTGCAGGGCGTCGAGGGTATGCAGAATGTCCAGGTTCTGCCGCTGGCTGTCGAGGAAGCATTGTTTCGTGTGGCTCAGGAAGCGCTATCCAATGTGGCCAGGCATAGCAATGCGACCCTGGTGCAAATGACGCTGACTATCGCTGATGAGAATGTGACTCTCGCAATTAGTGATAATGGTCAGGGGTTTGATACGACTCAGCATGGAAGTCTGGGTGTGGGCCTGCTTTCGATGCAAGAACGCATGAAGGCGCTTGGCGGAGAAGTACAGGTAGAAAGCATACCCGGAAAAGGAACACGTATCGTTGCGCTTTGCTGCTGGTCAGATGGCGCTACAAACGATCCTACGACTGAACCAGAGAGCAAAGATATGAAAAATCTCTCGCCCACGACGCTGGCTGTCTCGAAGTCTGATTTCAGCGCCCGAAGTGATCCGCGATAAACCTGCAGAAGCCAACAAATACTAAAGCTTTACTTGTTTCTCCAATCAACGCTGCCGCGGCTCCAATTGCCAGCCCTATGATGAGACCTGCTTTGCCCGCTGGATGGTGAATCAGCCGTGAAATATTGTCCATACGTGTAGCTCCTTTCCTTGTATAGAAATAAAGAGAACCAACTTCCCACTCTTTCTTTTACGAGTTTCTTGCCACGAAGGACTCACTGAAAAACCCGAAAAAACACTCCGTTTTTTTGTTACTTTCAACTAAACAATGCCGTTGAAACTCTGTAAGAAACATATAAATAAAAGTTTCTGTATGCGGACATTTTCTTTTGAAATTGGTACCATTTTCTTGTTACCGATGAGTTCGCTTTTCCGTTCTCTTTTGTTAAAGGGAAACTGATGTTTCCCGAAAATTTTTTACGTAAAATTCATACAAAAATGGATGGGGTGGGATGAAATCCATTACTCGAACTTATCAGCCAATTAATTCTTATGGCGTCATCGGAGATTGTCATTCTGTTGTACTGGTTGCCCCAGATGGTTCGGTAGATTGGGGTTGTTTGCCGGACTTCGATAGCCCTGCTATCTTCTGCAGGCTGCTGGATGCTGAAAGAGGGGGGTACTTCCAGATAGCTCCAAGCGACGCAGCGATACCGGGAACGCAACGCTACCTGCGGGGCAGTAATGTGCTACAAACTCGTTTTTCCAGCATACAAGGTGAGGTTGTCCTCACCGATTTTATGCCGGTTGAGACGTTGAGCGCGTGGCAGTTCCGGGAAATGAACAACAACACGTGGACGCGCGAAGATGGTTCTTGCCATTGCCTGGTGCGTATTGCCGAATGTACCCATGGCGAGATGTCTATCACTATGCGGCTCAAGGTCAGTCCTAACTATGCCGCCGCGCCCGGTGAAGTGTTCCTCTCACCCAATGGTACAGGAGCTGTCGTTTCCGGCGGTCAACAGCATGTCGGGCTGGCCATCATAGGTGCGCACCTGCTTCCTTCGTTCTCAATGTGTGTTGTACGTGAGGAAGACGAAATGCATCCCTCTGTCATTGTGCAAGTAAACTTGCGCGAGGGCGAGCGCCTGTTGTTTACGCTGGGCGTGGGTCGTACTGCTCAGGCGGCGCGACGCCTGGTCGAGGTTGAACTGCTCCAGCGCAACTTCGATGCCGAACTCGCTCAAACGCTGCATTGCTGGCGCAAATGGTTGCAAGGGCTAGCCTACCATGGCCCCTACGCAGAGATGGTGGAGCGCAGCGCTCTCGTACTCAAGATGATGACCTATGCTCCTACCGGGGCCATTGTCGCCGCGCCGACTACCTCGCTGCCGGAGGGCCTTAAAGGGGGACGCAATTGGGATTATCGCTTTACGTGGCTGCGTGATGCGACTTTCACCCTCTACGCGCTCAATGTACTTGGCTTCACCGAGGAGGCACATGCCTTTACACACTGGCTGCGTCGTCTTTCGTACTCAAATGGCGAAGATTTGCAGATCATGTATGGCATTCGTGGCGAGCGTGAGCTGGCTGAGCGTGAATTGACGCACCTGAGTGGTTATCGCGATATCGGGCCGGTGCGTGTAGGCAATGGCGCAGCCGGGCAGAAGCAACTGGATGTTTTCGGCGAGGTCCTCGATTGTATTCACCTCTACAGGCGTCAAGGTTGCTTTGAGCGTTATGGAGAGAGGCTCGAAGGTCCGTTATGGGCGATGATGCGTATGCTGGTCGAGCATGTATGTGCCCACTGGCATGAAACCGATAGCGGCATCTGGGAGATTCGCGGCGGCCCGCAGCATTTTGTCTATTCCAAAGTCATGTGCTGGGTCGCGCTTGATCGCGGCATACGGGCGGCGGAACAATTGCACCTGGAAGCCGATTTGCCCAGGTGGAGACAGGTGCGCGATCAAATCCGTGCTAATATTCTCACTCATGGGTACAATACGCAAATAGGCGCATTTACGCAATCCTACAATAGCACGGCACTGGATGCCTCGAATTTGCTGCTGCCACTGGTTGGTTTTATCGCGCCCGATGATCCACGCATGCGCTCAACCGTTGACCGCATTATGGAGCAGTTGACCGATGAGCATGGCTTTGTGTATCGCTATCTTGCCGATGATGGGTTAGAAGGCCACGAAGGTACGTTTACGATCTGTACGTTCTGGCTGGTCGATAACCTGGCAATGCAGGGACGCATCAGCGAGGCAAGGTCGCTCTTTGAGCGGCTGTTGAAACATGCTGGTCGCCTGGGGCTGTTCTCTGAGGAAATCGACTCCGAACATGATATCGCGCTGGGGAACTACCCGCAGGCATTCACGCATATTGCCCTGATTAACAGCGCCCTGAATCTGAAAAAGGCCGAAATGCGTCTTGGCGAACATCATACCGACCCGGTTATCGCCGCCATCAAGTTGCACGATGGAAAGGTGTAGGGACAGCGCCTTGTCCTTTCACACTGCCCCAACGGGCGCCCTGCCTCGCCGGATAGGGCGCCCGATTTTTCATTGAAAGAACGTATCTCTTTCTTCCCTCATATGAGATAATACGAGAAAACAGATCGCAAGAAGAAAGAGTGCATTGTGTCATCACCTGTACACTATCCCACCGCCAGCCTGAAACCACGCCGCGAGGAGAGCCTGCTCAATGGGCACCTCTGGATCTTCTCCGGCGCATTGCAGCAGCCGCCTCATTGGATCGAGCCTGGTGGATTGGTTGATGTCAAATCGGCCACGGGAGATTTCGTGGCCCGTGGCTACTATAACCCCAACACGGATATTGCCATACGCATACTCACACGCGACATCGAGCAGGCTATCGATGATGAATTTATGCGCAGGCGCATTCGCAGCGCGGCAGCATTGAGGAAGGTATTTGATCCCGATAAAACCAATGCCTACCGGTTGGTAAACGCCGAAGGAGACGGTTTACCGGGATTGATCGTTGACCGCTTTGCCGAGGTGCTGGTCGTCCAGATTCATACGCTGGGTATGGAGCGATTGCGTCCGCTGGTTATCGATGCGCTGCTGGAAGAGGTACGAACGCGTGGAATCCTGATGCGCAATGATAGTCAATCTCGCCGGCGCGAGGGGCTGGAAGTAGAGGAGCCACGTGTTGTCTACGGTGGCGTACCCACGCAGGTAGCTGTGCGCGAAAATGGCGTATTGTTCCTGGTGGACCCGTGGGAGGGGCAGAAGACAGGCTTTTTTCTCGATCAACGTGATAAACGCGAAGCCTTGCGCAAATACGCGGCTCGCGCTGATCGCATATTGAACTGTTTCAGCTATACGGGCGGTTTCTCCGTTTATGCTGCTCTTAGCAATAGCAAAGCCCGTGTTACCAGCGTGGACATCTCGGCCCCGGCGATTGAAGCGGCGCGCGAGCAATTCATCCTCAACGGCATCGAGCCAAACGCACATCTATTTCTTATAGCCGATGTTTTTGATTACCTGGAGCAGGCGCACAAGGACGGGGAATTGTTTGATGTGGTGGTACTCGATCCACCTGCCTTCGCTAAAACCCGGGACGCCCGAGCGCAGGCCTTGAAGGCATATCGTCGCCTGAATACCCTGGGCATGCAGGTCTTGCGGCACGATGGTATTCTGTTGACCTGTTCCTGTTCGGGCTTCGTAGGAATGGATGACCTGCTGGGTGCGCTTTCGCAGGCCGCACAGCGCCTGCAACGTCCGGTGCAATTGCTGGAAACCTATACCCATGGCGTTGATCATCCCATTCACCTGGCAATGCCCGAAACTTCGTATTTAAAGGCTGTATTTTGCCGGGTAGGGTAGCCTAGAAAGAATCAATTAACTGGAGCAGCGCTTGCAAACGAAAGGGTTTATGCAGTACTGGAATGGTGGGAAAGAGAGATTGCAGTTCTTGCATTCCCTTGACTCCTACCCCTGTAATCACGATGATGGGTAGTTGATGCGCGGGAATATCTTGCCGGATGCGCTTGATTGCCTCAAGTCCTGAAATGGTACCTGGAAGAAGTAAGTCGATAGTGACGAGGTCGTAAGGGAGGGGAGTGCGGATAGCTGTACCGGTGAGTAGGCTTTGTAAGAATAGATAACCGTCGATAAAGGTGTCTACTTGATGTCCGGCCATCTCTAAAGCGGTCTTCATGTACTCAAGAATGTCGGGGTTGTCCTCGAGAACTGCAATCTTCATGCATTTTTTCCCTCTCCCGAGAGACGAAGCGGATCATTCCTAAACGTTACCGGAATTCAGGGACTGGACCAATTTCCAGGTAAGAAAAGGACTCAACCTGCCAAATAGTAATACGCCAATTAATTAAACTTAGATCATACATAGAAATATCGGTTGTTCTTATGAATATGTTATACTGATTTCATCGTTCTTGTATGCTCATTCAAGAGGCAGGTTTTCTATGTCGCAAACTATCGATGAGAGCCGTACACAACTGATTGCGGACTTGCAAGAGCGCGCCGAAGAACTGGCACAGGTACACCGTATCGCGATTGCGCTCACCTCAGAATTTGACTTGCAGCGCTTGCTGCAAATGATTACTGATGCTGCCCGCAAAGTGACTGCTGCTCAATATGCCGCGTTCTTCCTGATCCCGGAGATTGCGAATGACCATGGAAAGTTATCTGCCAACCAGGTCACCTTTAATATGGCGGCTATCTCCGGTGCGACGGAAAGCATTGAGAAGCACTTCCGACGCCTGGGTCCGGTGGAAGGCCTTGGTGTCTTAGAGCCGGTTTTCTGGGAGGGTGAATCGATTGTCGTCGATGATGTGCATGATGACCCACGCTATGTAGGTGTTCCTCGCGGGCATATTCCTGTGCGCAGTTTCCTTGGCGTGCAGATGCGCACACGCGAAGGGACAATTTTAGGAGCGTTTCTGATCGGCGATACTCGACCATCCCGGTTCAGTTCGCGGCATGTCGAATTGATTGAAGCCTTGAGCGCGCAGGCAACCGTTGCTATTCACAATGCGCGGCTGATAGCGCGCGAGCGGCGGGCTATGGAAGAGCACGCTGCTATGCTGGAGCGCGAAGTTCATGAGCGCACAGCCGAACTGGAACGTCGCAACCAGGAACTGAGTAAATTTGCCACCGATCTGCAGACACTGCATCATGAACTGACCGAGGTGCAGAAGCGCCAGATGCTTGCCGATGAACGCAGCCGTATCGCGCAGGAATTGCATGATCGCGTGCAACAGACATTATTTACGATTGGCCTGAAAGCCGACTGGGTTTTAGAGCATGTACCCTCCAATTCGATACTGGTTCGCCAGCTTGGAGCGATCAAGCAATTAGCCTCGTTGGGTACAGCGCAGGTACGAGATGCGATCTTTGCCCTATCGTCAACGGAGGTGCAGGAGGGTGGCCTGGTCGGTATGCTTTATACCTTAATTCAAAATTTACGCGAATCCTCCTCCATCGAGGCCGATCTTGTTGTTGCCGAGTGGGCCAGTCCTTTACCGTCTCATATCGAGCAAACACTGCTTACTGTGGCGCAGGAGGCTCTCTTGAACGTGCGCCGCCACTCGCAGGCGACAACTGTGATCGTGACGGTGCAGGTGACTCCTGAGCAGGCGATGCTTGTCGTACAGGATAACGGTACCGGCCTTTCTTCCCAGCTCTTTCAGACGTATCAGAGCAATACGATGCATCTGGGTCTGAAGGGTATGCGCCATCGCATTGAGGAACTGGGCGGCCAGTTTTTGCTGGCGAATGGCGAAGAGGGCGGCCTGATTGTAAAGGCGGTGGTTCCGCTATGATCCGCCTGTTGATCATCGACGATCATGAAATGGTGCGCGAGGGGCTGAAAGCTATCCTCACATCAGAGCCGGATTTTGAGATTGTTGGCGATGCTGCCAGCGCAGAGCAGGGAGTTGAGCTGGTCGAACGCCTTAGCCCCGATGTGATCCTGCTGGATATCCGGTTGCCGGATAGAAGCGGTATCGAAGTCTGCCGCATTGTTTCAGAACGTTATCCACAGTCCGCGGTAATTATCCTGACGACGTTTACCGATGAGAAACTGGTGGCAGAATGTATCCAGGCGGGCGCGCGTGGTTTCATCGTCAAAGATATCGAGCGCTTTGACTTGAAACGTTCGATTCGCGCTGTGGCACGCGGCGAGGCGGCGATTGATCCCAAAGCGGCTGTGGCAGTCCTGGCCCAGCTTCGCCGCACACCCCCGGTGAAATCTGAACCCTCTCCTGAGCTACTCAGCTCGCAGCAGTTGGTGATCCTGCGTCTCGTTGCCCAGGGACTTTCCAGTCGCGAGATCGCCACACAACTGTATTTGAGTGAGAATACCGTTAAGGGTTATGTGCAGGAGATCTTGCACCGCCTTGGTGTCAAGAATCGAACCGAGGCGGTGATGGTGGCCGTAAAGCAGGGATGGCTATAAGGCAAGCTATCCCACCTGCCGCGGTGCGAGCACTCAGACTTTTCTCATCCATTGACGTCTGTTTGATAATACCACTGTAATGAACCATCCCTCGTCTGCAAGACATAAACAATACCGTTGAGTGCGCTAACATAGAGGTAGTTGCCCGAGAGAACAGGCGTATCGAAAACCTGGCCAATTCTGGTGTAACTCCAGAGCAGACTACCATTATCTGCTCGTAGCGCAAAGACAGCGCTGCTATTTGAGCCGATATACAGTATTCCGTTAGCGACCACTCCGCTATCAGGAGCGTCGTCAGAAGTTTGCTGCCAGATCAGGCTGCCATTGCTAGCCCGCAACGCATAGATGGAGTTTTTCCCGCTATCGACACTTGCACCCGCATAGATTACTCCATTGGCTATCGAAAGCAATGTTCCCCAGCTATTCTTTCCGTTATTCAATGTGTAGTGCCACAGAGGTGTGCCATCGCTGGCTCTCAGTGCGTAGACGGACGAGACCCCAGATTTGAATGGTGCGATCGATGTGAAAGGGGTAATCTGCTCGCTGGAAATGGTTCTGGCCATAGAGCCGCCTCCGCTTGAAGAAGTTTCAGCCAGCGAAACTTTGAGCGCCATGGTATAGATTATTCCGTTGAGTACGATCGGCGTTGAGAAACCGGTGCTTCCGAGGGCAAAGTGCCAGATAGGAGTTCCATTGCTGATACGCAGGACCGTCAGGCCCTGCGCTGACTCCACGTAAACCGCCCCATTGGCTACTGTTGCCTGGGAGACGCCGCCCTGGGTAGTGAAGCGCCAGAGAAGGGTGCCATCGCTTGCCTTTAAGGCGTAGACCGTGCCAGGGCCTTGCTCTATGTAACTGCTGGCGTAGACTACCCCATTCACTACGCTAAGATCGTCAAAAACAGGACCGTGGGTAGTAAAATGCCAGATTGGCGTGCCGTCGTTGGCGCGCAGGGCAGTTACTGTATTATCCCACGCGCCTATATAGACTACTCCATCAACTACCACCGGCGTGTATGTGTAACCATTGCGGGCGAACCTCCAGAGCACGGCTCCATCACTGGCACGTAAGGCATAGGCTATTCCTGTGTATTCCTCCCCAGGTCCCACTACTGTGTTTGCGCTGACATAGACGATCCCATTTACAACGAGTGGTGCCTCGCTGATTGATCCCTGCGTGTGGTAACGCCACAGCAATTTACCGTTGCCCGCGCGCAAGGCATAGATGTCATTATTCATCGTGCCCGCATATACTACTCCATTATTAATGGTCAACCTTACGTCATGGCCTATGAGAGGCGATGAAATATCAGCTGTAGGCGTGGGTGTTGACCGGGAATGAGAGGACAAGACCGAAGAAGATGGATGTGGCAGACGCGCGAACGCTAGCCAGGTGATGATGAGACCTGCGATGAGTAGAGCTGCCAACACTGCTTCTCCTACACGCACTACAGCATGGGTTTTGGGCCTGATTGCATCCTGCCGCGATAGATGGGTTGAATTTATGATCTCATCCGAATCGGTTAATGGCATAGTATCATCCTCCTCTTGCCAGTCTTTATTGTCTATCTTCCAGGCAGGCAATCTCCTGACAAGTTCAATAAGCTTGACACGAGAGGAATTGGTTCGCTTTTGAAGATCGGTGCTTGCCTGAAGCATCGGTGTTTTAGTCGAGGCACTTGTCGAAAGGCGTAAGGTATCTATGTGGGCCTGCTTCATCGCCAGTTTTGCGGCTTCACGCACCTGTGTATCCTCACGTTCGGCATTCGCAAGCATTTGTAGAGTCTCATAAGCCCCGTGGTCGGCCAACTCTCCTAATGTCAACGCAGCAGCCTCACGCACGATCCATTCAGAATCATGAAGGGCTTCTAGCAAATGGTTCATTCTGGCTTGTTCAGGCAGATATCTCAGTATCCGTACTGCTGCCGCTCTTACAGTTGTATCTTCGTCATTCAGTGCTGTTATAAGCGGCTCAACAGGAGTATGCTCACCCAATTCTCCGAAACTTCTTACGGCGGTTGCTCGTACATGCCAGTCGGTATCTTTTATAGCTGCCAGCAGGCGATCTATCTCTGGCGAATTTGTAGGTTGGATTGTTACACTTGCCTGTCTGATGCGGCTCAGCACTGATGGAATCAGGGAATCTGGGGCTTGAATCTCTGCCAGGCTATGTTGTTGCCTGCTAAATGGGCCGGCATCGATTATTGGATTGTTTTCGTTGTTGTTTTCCATCGGCTCATCTCATTTCGTTGACTTGTATTTCCAACGCTTTACGCAGCAACCGTATGCCGCGATGGATAGTAGCTTTGACTGTTCCTACCGGTTGATTCAGTAGTTCTGCTATCTCACGATAGCTGAGATCTTCAAAATAGTGGAGATTAACCGCCGTGCGGTACTGCTCAGGAAGCTCAGCTATCCTTGCCTCTAGCTCGTTCCGCCACTCACGCCAGTATATTTTGCTAAGTGGTTCTTCATCCTGATCCTCTATCTCAAGTATTGGATTGTCCTCTGATGTGTCTATTGGAACCGATGGAGGCTCCAGGTGGCGAATACGGTTACGGAAAACATTCAACGTGATTTTGAAAAGCCACTGCCGCAACTGCAAGCCCTGAATACGCGAGGATGGGTAGTTCTTAAGAGCATGATGCGCGCGTAAAAAGGCTTCCTGGACGATATCTTCGGCATCCTGCGGATTTCCTACCTGGCGCAAGGCAAAGGCATACAGTCGATGCTGATAAACGAGCATGAACTGCTCGAAATAAGCATCCAGGTCGGCTGCCAGCAATAGTTGCAAATCCCTATCCTGGTGATCCATAGTGCCCTGCTGCACCCTCCTTTTCTCCACTTCTACTTACTTAAACACAGACAATGCTCAAGGTGTTGCAAAGGTATATCTTACTTCGAGGCTTTAAAGTAATTAGAAGTTTTACGAGTGATCGAGCAATCTGGCACAAAATGAATTTTTCTGCTACAATTTAATACAACCAGGCGTTATACAGGGGGGTCCGGTATGGCGCTTGTAGAAGAGCTTAGCGAGACGCTGCTGTAAAGGGGTACAACTGCGTCTTAAGCGAGTTTTAGCAGCAGCAGAGGTTATTAACTGCATACAGTCAGTATGAAAGGAGGGATAAAGTTTCTGACCGCAGGGTGCAGTTATACCGATCGCAAAGCACTCAACTGTGACGTAGAAGTGTTTTTCAGTGTCTTCTAAAGGAGAGACTTGCATGCGGAAACTCATCGTTCCAATGTTCATGGTACCGATGCTGTTACTGTCAATTGTAGCGATGTCCCCCTCAAGTGTCTTTGCTGCATCAGCAGCCTCTACGACGACGGCTTCACGCCATCACATTCCGCATTTCTTTCGCAAGCCGGGTCAAATCAAGCCCGATGCCAACAATCTCGTGTATTGGGGTGGGCCTGTAATGTATGGTACCGCGAATGTCTACGCCATTTTCTGGGAGCCAACCGGCAATGTCCAGGCTGGTTATAATTCCCTCATCCAGCGGTACTTCAACGATGTCAATGGAACAGGCCTTTATAAGAACAATACCCAGTACCATGACTCGTCCGGTCGCTATCCTTCAGCCGAACACCTGGTCACGTCCTGGGTTGATACGAGCGCCTACCCAGAAAGCCCATTGCTGGATAGCGATATCCAGAATGAAGTGAGCTATGCGCAGGCAGTAAATGGATGGTCTTCTAGTACGCATAACATCTTCTTTGTCTTCCTGGAAGCCAACGAGGATTTGTGCTTCGACAATTCCTATTCAGAGTGTGCCTCCAACTACTTCTGTGCCTATCACAGCTACTTCGGCTCGAACACCATTTACGCGGCCATGCCCTATGCCGCCAGCTTCTCCTGCTATACGGGTTACAGCCCGAATAATAATGATGCCGATCAAACGATTAATGTTACCTCACACGAACAAATGGAGGCGGCCACCGATCCCTTGCTGAATGCCTGGTACGATTACTCCGGCAACGAAATAGGCGACAAGTGCGCCTGGATTTTTGGTTCCATCAACCAGTATGGCGGTGATGTGACCTGGAATGGCCATACCTACATTGTGCAGAAAGAATGGGACAACCATCGCGGCGGTTGTGTTCTTTCCGGGCCGTAGAGTTCATTGATTCGCTGTTCATCGAAGGCTTCCTGGCTACCAGGAGGCCTTTTTCATCTGCCCTGCATAAGTTCCCTCCATTCGTATGCTTCTGATTACCTCCTTTCGTAGGTAACAACTATCTTGCCGGCATGCTACACTTGATTACAGTCAGGATTCTGCACATCCTGAGCGGTAGACTGCCTCCCGTTTGGTCGGCGTATTTTTTCCTTTGAAGCGCCGGAAGTTGCGCATGTATGACTATTGGAGGTGACACTTTGATACCTGGTTCCTTCGATTATATGGTGGCACACAGCGTCGACGAAGCTGTGGCCCTCCTGGACCAGCATGGCGATGAAGCCAAAATTCTCGCCGGTGGCCAGAGCCTCATTCCCCTCTTGCGTTTCCGTCTTGCTCGCCCGTCGATTCTGATTGATATCAACCGTATCGATGGTCTGGAGTACATTCAGGAAACGGATGGCATCCTGCACATTGGTGCCATGACGCGCGAGGCGGAACTGGATAGCTCCGATCTCATTCGCAGCCGCTACCCCATTCTATTGGATACCTCCTCCGGGGTAGCCGATCCGGTGGTACGAAACTGGGCCACTGTTGGCGGCAATCTTGCCCACGCTGATCCCGCCAACGATCATCCCGCTACGATGCTCGCTTTAGGAGCGCGCGTTGTCGCCAGGGGACCTGCCGGAGAGCGGGTCATCCCAATCGACGAGTTCTTTACCGACATGACCTTCGAAACCACGCTCAAGCCTAATGAGGTACTCACCGAGATTCGCATTCCGGCCCCCACAGACCGCAGCGGCGGTGCGTATTTCAAGCTGGAACGCAAAGTAGGCGACTATGCCATCGCAGGCGTGGCGGCATATATCACGCTGGACGCTAATGGAAATGTCACGTATGCTGGCATTGGCCTGACTAATGTAGGTCCGGCACCGATCAAGGCGCGCGATGCCGAACAGTCCCTGCTGGGCAAGCCCCTGGACGATGCGAGTATCCACCAGGCGGCCGATCTTGCCGCCGCTGCTTCCCAGCCTGTCAGCGACACACGCGGCCCCGCCGAGTATAAGCGCGATATGGTGCGCACGTTGACAGTTCGCGCGTTACGCAAAGCGCTCGCCCGCGCTACAGGAGGTGAATAGATGAGTACTCATCATATACGTGTCACAATCAATGGAACGCCTTATGAAGGCGATGTCGAAGCTCGCCTGCTACTCGTCCACTGGATTCGTGATGTGCTGCGCCTGACCGGGACGCACATCGGCTGCGATACTACCTCTTGCGGCGCCTGCACGATTCTTGTCGATGGCAAGGCGACCAAATCCTGTACCATGTTCGCGGTGCAGGCCGATGGGCGCGAGATTATGACCGTCGAGGGATTGGAGCAAAACGGCCAGTTACATCCGCTGCAGGAAGGTTTCCACGAGGAGCATGCCTTGCAGTGCGGTTATTGCACACCGGGTATGATGATGTCCGGTCTGGCCTTATTGCAGCGCAATCCCAATCCAACTGAAGAGGAAATTCGCGTCGGCATTTCCGGTAACCTGTGCCGCTGCACCGGCTATGTCAATATCGTCAAAGCCATACAATATGCTGCCAGGAAGATGCAGGCATCTGAGCAGGTTCCGGTAAGCGCCGGTGAAGGAGGCGAATGATGGCGACCGAAGTACATGCCCATGGCCTGGGCGAATCCTACAAACGCAAAGAGGACGCGCGTTTCATTCGTGGGCAGGGACACTATGTCGATGATGTCCAGCTCCCCGGCATGCTTTACGGGGATATCGTCCGCAGCCCATATGCCCACGCGCTCATTAAGAATATCGATATCAGCGAGGCGCTGAAGGTTCCAGGAGTTGTGGCAGTCATTACCGGCAAGGACCTGGATGCTTCCGGTCTTGCCTGGATGCCCACGCTCTCAGCCGATACAGAAGCAGTGCTGGCGCTGGATCGCGTGCATTATCAGATGCAGGAGGTCGCTTTCGTTGTTGCGACCAGCCGTTATGCTGCCGCGGACGGCGTGGCTGCTGTCGAGGTAGATTACGAACCGCTGCCGGTGGTCGTCGATCCTAAGAAGGCCCTTGAGCCTGATGCGCCATTGCTGCGCCCTGACAAGAAGGATAGGCAACCAACCAATCATATCTATCACTGGGAGACGGGAGACCGTGAGGCAACCGCCGCGGCATTTGCCGAAGCTGAGCAAAATGGTGTCGTGGTGCGCCAGGAGATGTATATCCCGCGTATTCATCCTGCACCCATTGAGACTTGCGGCTGCGTTGCCGACTTCAACAAGGCGACCGGCAAATTGACCGTCTGGATGACCTCACAGGCTCCGCACGCCCATCGCACGCTCTTCGCGATTGTCTCGAAGCTGCCAGAACATCGTATCCGCATCATCTCACCTGATATCGGTGGCGGCTTTGGCAACAAAGTGCCGATCTATCCCGGCTACGTCTGCGCGGTAGTTGCCTCGATTGTCACCGGCAAGCCTGTCAAGTGGATCGAGGATCGCACCGAAAATCTGAGCAGCACGGGGTTTGGGCGCGACTATCATATCAAGGCGGAGATTGCCGCCGACAAAGATGGCACGGTGAAGGCGCTGAAGGTCTACACGCTGGCCGACCATGGCGCATTCGACGCGGCAGCGCAGCCGACCAAGTTTCCTGCCGGCCTTTTCCATATCTGCACCGGCTCGTATGACTTCAAGAATGCTTTTGTGGAAGTGGATGCCGCGCACACCAATAAGGCTCCTGGCGGTATCGCGTATCGCTGTTCGTTCCGCGTGACCGAGGCGTCGTATCTGATCGAGCGTGCCATGGATACACTGGCACGTGAGGTTGGCAAGGACCCGGCGCAAATCCGCATGCAGAACTTCATCAGGCCCGAAGCTTTCCCTTATCGTTCGGCCCTGAACTGGACATACGATAGCGGTAACTACGAGGCGGCCTTACATCTGGCGATGAAGAATGTAGATTACGAGGGACTGCGCCGCGAACAGGCGGAGAAGCGCGCCCGTGGTGAGCTGATGGGCATCGGCATCTCCAGTTTCACCGAAATCGTTGGGGCCGGCCCTGGCAAGCATTTTGATATCGCGGGCATTCAGATGTTCGATAGCTGCGAGATTCGCGTGCATCCTACCGGCAAAGCGCTGGCCCGCATCGGCGTGCAGACGCAGGGCCAGGGGCACGAAACGACCTTCGCGCAGATCATCGCCGCCGAACTTGGTATGTCGCCGGACGATATCGATGTCGAGCATGGCGACACGGATACAGCTCCGTATGGACTTGGTACCTATGCCAGCCGCAGCACGCCCGTCGCCGGTGCCGCGACTGCCCTGGCGGCTCGTAAAGTGCGCGAAAAGGCGAAGAAGATTGCCGCCTACCTGCTGGAGGTCAGCGAAGATGACCTCGAGTGGGAGCCGGGGCGTTTCTTCGTCAAGGGATCGCCCGACAAGGGCAAGACGATTCAGGAACTCGCGTTTGCTGCCTACACCAATTGTCCGCCCTATCTTGAGCCGGGATTGGAGGCCGTGAATTATTACGACCCGCCCAACCTGACGTATCCATTCGGCAGCTACATCTGCGTCGTCGATATCGACCGTGGAACGGGGCAGGTGCATATCCGCCGCTTCATGGCTGTGGACGACTGCGGCACGATCATCAATCCAATGGTCGTCGAGGGGCAGATTCATGGTGGCCTGACGCAGGGTCTTGCTCCGGCAATGTACGAGGAGATCTCTTACGATGAGAATGGCAACGTCCTGGGCAGCAATTTCCAGGACTACCTGATACCGACCTCTATGGAGACGCCGCGTTGGGAGACCGATAAGACCTATACTCCCTCGCCACATCATCCCATCGGCGCCAAGGGCGTCGGTGAATCGCCCACCGTCGGCGCTCCGCAGGCCATCGCCAACGCGGTGGTCGACGCGCTGGCTCATGTAGGGGTGCGGCATATCGATATTCCGATCACCCCCTGGAAGGTCTGGAGTATCCTGAAGGAAAAGGGTTTGGCGACGGATTAACGTCTCTGGGACATGAATCATTCTAAATGTGGGGGGGGCGCAGGCTACGACAATGAGGTCGCTTCGTATGGGTGCGGAGTCATTGTAAGGGCGGGGACGGTTGGGACCCTTGTGGTCGCCCTCCACGTGCCCGTTCCTCAACATTCGGGATGGCTCATGTCCTCGCATGTTTTGGGTGTTGTCCTTGTAATCCTACCCTCACTTTCATGGGACAGAATAGCATGTCAAAATCTCTGCTTGAACTTGCATACCGGTTGGAGCAGGCCGGAGAGCCATACGTGCTCGCCACCGTTATCTGGTGCGAGCGACCTACCTCCGCTAAACCGGGGGCCCAGGCCATTATTCAGGCCAATGGACAGATGACGGGCTGGATCGGCGGTAACTGCGCGCAGCCGGTTGTAGTGCGCGAGGCTTTGCGTGCCATGCGCGAAGGGGATGATCCTTATCTCTTGCGCCTGGGAGACCCGGGAGTTGGCGTGGTGCGCGATAATATTCGTATGTTCCCGATGAGTTGTACCAGTGGAGGAGTGCTGGATATTTATATGGAACCACATCTTCCGCGGCAGCGCCTGGTATTGATAGGCGATTCGCCTGTAATCGTCGCTTTGAGCCAGCTTGCACCCGTTTTGGATTACGTAGTTACTCAACTGGATGCCGCCGATTTGAGCCAGGTCCGTATCGACGAGCGAACATGCGTCCTGGTTGCCACGCATGGGCAATACGATGAAGATGCGCTGGAGCAGGCATTACGCAGCCCGGCGGCTTATATCGGCATGGTTGGCAGTCGTAAACGCGCTGACGCCTGCCGCGATTATTTACGTACATCAGGGTTAACCGAGCAGCAGGTAGCGCGCCTCAAGGCCCCGGCAGGGCTGGATGTGGGAGCGATTACGCCGGAAGAGATCGCGGCCAGCATTCTTGCCGAGCTGGTGCAGGTACGCCGTCGTGGCTTGCAAGGGGATGTAGGGGCCGATTCATCGCGCCCAGCGCCGATTGATCGGCCCCAGGGGGATGTAGGGGCTAGATTCATGGCGCCCAGAGGTGAGGCTATTCCCTCCATTGAAGAACAATCTAAGAGCAAGGATGCTAAAATGGCGAAAACTGCTGAGACGGCTATTGACCCGGTCTGTGGTATGATAGTAGAAATAGCAGGTTCCCGGCATCACAGCACCTATGAGGGTAGAGAATACTATTTCTGTTGCCCGGCCTGCAAACGGTTGTTTGAACGCAATCCACAAGAGTATCTCGTGCAGAACGAAAGGTAAGCGAACGTATGGAATTTTCTGGAACACAAACTATTGCAGCTCCTATTGAGAAGGTCTGGGCCTTTCTTATGGATGTAAACAAGGTTGCCTCCTGCGCGCCCGGTTTTCAAAGCCTGGACGTAACAGGGGACGAACAATGGAAGGCTGTCGTTGCGGTCGGCATCGGCGCAGTAAAAGCCAGATTCACCTTAGATGTTACACGCCCTGAGAAGGAAGAGCCTACGAAGATGGTTGTAAAAGCACGAGGTAAGGCCCCTGGGAGCGCGGTCGATATGTCCGGTAATATGCAACTCACCTCGCTTGACAACGGTGAGACGCGCATGGACTGGAAAGCCGATGTAATCGTGAGTGGGACTATCGCAAGCGTTGGCGCGCGCCTGCTGCAAGGTACTGCCCAGCGTCTGACCAGTCAGTTTTTCGATTGCCTCAAGACCAGGCTACAAACGCCGGATACGGCCAATACAGGTAGTTAGCGCCTATGGAAACCGCGGTTGAACGCTGGAAAGCTATACTTACTACACGTGCGCAACAAATGGATGCGGCCTATGCGCGTTTAGGCCGCACCAGCGCCGATTTTTGGGATCGCCGGGCACGTGGTTATCATCGTTCGACAAAGGACACGGTTGCCCACGATCCTTTTTATCTGCGTCTGCGTGAGGTGATAACTCCGAAGACCACACTGTTGGATGTAGGGGCCGGTACCGGTCGTTTCACGCTAGCCCTCGCACCACATGTGAAGCATATTACTGCCGTCGAACCCAACGCTGCCATGTTGGATTACTTGCGCAAGGATGCCACTGAGCGAAGGTTAGCTAATATCTCGTTTGTGCAAACAAAGTGGCAAGATACTCCCGGCTATCTTCAGGCCGATATCGTGATTTGCAGCCATGTTCTCTATCCTATTCTCGATATCGTGCCTTTCCTCCAAAAGCTAAACTATGCAGCGCGCGATACCTGCTACATTTACATGCGCGCCACCCATATTGATGCTTTGACGGCTCCAATCTGGAAACATTTTCATGGTGAGGAGCGCTGCCTTCCTCCTGGCTATATCGAAGCGCTGGATGTTCTGTACGAAATGGGCATCTATGCGAACGTTGAGGTCGTCAAAATCCCATCCAGCCTGCGCTTTCCCTCGCTCGATGTGGCTGTAGAAGAACTGCTGGAGCAGCTTATTCTGCCAGATGATGAAAAGACGCGCGATGAATTACGTACTCTACTCGGAAACTGGCTGGTTGAGGATAACGGTATGCTGGTGCCGCCGGTTCAGTCCATGGTGTGCGCTATTATCTCCTGGGGCTTCAGGAAAGGCCGGTAGGGACAGGTCTTGTGCTTATTCTGTAATCGCCATTCTGATGAAGTTTACCAATCAAGGGCGGTAAGGACGCCGTTCGTGTCATGCTGAGCCTTTCGCTTCGCTCGAAGGGAAACCTCCGCGAAGAATCTGCGCCTCATCGCACTGCGATTCTTCGCTTCACTCAGCATGACACGAACGGATTGCCCCATCCAGTAGGGACAGGTACAAGACCTGTCCTCTTCGTGCCCCAAGAAGGACAGGTACAAGACCTGTCCCTATAGATCAGGCGATGGTCTTATCTAGCTTATCAAAGAAAGTTTTGAGGGAATTCTTCGTAATACCCTGACCCAGGGGATTGTTCGCGATAGCAATGGGGCCTTCGAGGTCGGCCACGGCATCATACGTCAGCACCGCACCATCTGGCTCGTCGGCAATTCGAATCTGACTGGTAGCATTAATGGAGCCGCCTGTACCTTTACGCTGAACTTGCAGCACAAGCACATTGGGGTCTTGACGCTGGGCAATTTGAATAACCGCTCCGTAGGGGCCTTTTAAACCTGGTAAAGGCGTTGTGATGCTAGCCTTCAAGCGATTGGCATCGAGGTACTCGACAGATTGGCAACCAGGAATGCACATTTGCAAAACCTGTGGATTGAGAATGGCATTAAAAACTTGCCTGCTGTTGGCTTTAAATTTGTGCGAACCGTTAAGCTTCATAGAACCCTTCCTAAATGTAGAAAATAAATATAACTGGCAACATTATGCATAGGCAGAACTAAGATGCCAGTGATATGCAACCTCTGACAGAACATCATTGTACCGGTTAAGCTCCAGACTTTCAAGAAAAGGATGACTTACTACCAATTATTCCTATTGCTTTGTTTCGCTCGATCCGGGGCCAGTTTAGCTCTCATTCTTTTTATTCGGCAACGTGTATCTTAACCGGTAGAGAAAATAAGTAATCTATCCGACCCAAATGTGCTAATTTATACTATCCTGACAACATGGTATGCTATACTGCCTCTACGTGCTTCATCGTATATCGTAAATTCGATTGAAGGAATGAGTATTTCAAAGGAGGTACACAATGGCATCTCCCCAGGAAACCGATGAGTTGGCGAATCAACAATGGCATGCACGTTTTGCGAAAGAAAGGTTGAATCTATCCGCCTCCGTGGAAGAGGCGCTTGCTGAACCTGCGATTGATGAAGACATCCTGGCAGATGAGGAGGATTGTGTACCTGATAAAACTGATGAGCCGGTTTCTGAATCACACAGCGTGCCCATCATTCCTCCTAAGTTAAGCCTGCAATCAAAAACGATGCCGGCGGTCCGTCCCCAGCCGCCAGGAACGACGCTGGATGCGAAGATTGAGACGGCACCGGCTCCCACCATACCGCCTACGGAGACGCCAGGACGAAGCCAGAAGAAGCAGCGGCTGGGTGGGCGAACGACCAAAGTACGGCTGCAGGCCATTGCTAAGACTGAACAAAAATCAGGTAAAAAGGGTAAAACTGAGAGGGTTGATCCCGATCATGAACGAGAAACTGTGGCCGGCAAGCAAACGTTGGCAGTTAGTGACGAGTTGCATAAGCCCGAAGGCGACGGCAAAGCAATAGCTGAGAAGCAGCTTGAATCGAGCACTACGAGGCGGGGAAAGTTATCCGGTTCCGGCCTGTTCGAGCGAGGGCAGGAAGTGGCGTCTGTAACTAATCCACATATTTCCTCGTCCAGTGTGGTGATAGTGACGCTTATCGAAGATCCCGGTCCGGTGGTCGTTCAGTATGTCTCTTTGCAGCCCCAGACCGGATTCACCGTTCATTTGAGCGCTCCCGCCATGAAGCAGGCCGCATTTAATTATGTGATTTTGCTGACAGAACTGTTTTAGAGCAGAAGCCTTACCCGGACGCGATAAATCTGGTCCCTGTCCCTATCCAGGAGGTTTTAGAGTTCTCCTCCGGCCTCTTTTCGCAGGCGGGTAAAGAACTCTTGCATGAAGCCGAAGCGTTCATGAGCTAATTCTCTTCCTGTAGTAGTCATCATGCGCTCAGGCAAGTTACCGAAGAGCAACTGAAATTCGATACTGGGAGAGTAATCGGGCCTGTGCCTTAATTGTCTTACCAGCAGCGGATCGACAGGCTCGACAATTCCTGCCGGCAGCGGCGAATACACTTTCTGGTTGCGCCTACCGGTAATCATGTAGAGCCGCCCGATGCCAATCGCTCCAAGACCGTCTAATTTATCCGCATCGTAGAGAATGCGCCCTTCTAAAGTTTGTGGAGCTATGCCGCCCGTCATACGATGTTCACGGATGGCCTGTTGTGTTCCAGGAATGGCCTGCTGTGGAAACATTGTATTTGTAAGCAGTTCGGCCGCCATTTCGGCTCCGATAAGCGCATGATCGCCGCCATGCCGACGTTCGCGTTCCTGCCCAATATCATGAAAAGCTACCGCTGCCCAGATGGTTGGAAGATCGCCGCCTTCGCGTGCCGCAATTGTATTCGCGATGGCCATCACACGCTCCAGGTGATCAAAATCATGCGCGGCGTCTTCGCTGCCCTCGCGAGCCATGGTTTCTCTGGCCAGTTCAAGAAGCCAGTTCTGAAGGTTTTTCATTCGCACCTATCCCTCTATTGTATTTACGCTTGACCTCGCAAGCTTGAGGACGGGCAGGCGCAAGGGATGGATAGGCACAAGGCACTATCCCTACAGAATCTGCAATGGTAATGTGAAAATGAAGCGACTGCCCTCACCAAAGTTGCCGCTGCTCTCTACCCTGATCGTGCCTCCGTGCAAGCGCAATAATTGAGCCACGATATAAAGGCCAAGCCCGATGCCCCTGGTCTTGCTGCCTTGAATATTCGGCGCGCGGTAGAAGCGCTCAAAGAGGCGTGCCTGCGCCTCTTTGGGAATACCGATACCCTTATCTTCGACGCAGACTTCGATAAACGGTTTGCCCTGGCTACTGGTAATCTGGCGCAGCGAGACTGTAATCGGCCCTCCGAGTGGGCTGTATTTTATCGCATTCTGTACCAGATTGGCAAGAATTTGTTGCAGGCGCGCGCTATCGCCCTGCACTATGTAGGGATGCTCGGCCTCTTCAACGGTACAGGTGAGAGTATGGTTGCTTGAAGTCGCGCTGTGGTCATTCACGACCTGTTGGGCCAGGGCCGCTACGTCGACCTCTTCCAGTTTCAGCGCGAGCTGTCCGCGATTGATCTGGGTCACTTCCAGGAAAGTATTGACAATGTTGGTCAACTGGTGCGTCTGTTCCTCGATGGTCGCGAGATTTTCGTTGAAGTAAGAAGATAGGTCGTCACTGATTTGTTCCTGGCTGGCGGCCTTGCGTAAAGTCCGTAGAGCCATCTGGGAATGGGCAAGTATGACGGTAAGTGGGGTGCGAAATTCATGCGCGGTAATGGCCAGAAATTCATCCTTGAGCATATTAGCTTCGCGCATCGCTGCCTCACGGGTTTGAGCATTTTGTGCTTCCTGCTGCCAGCGAGCCTGCTCGACAGCTAATCCTGCCAGTTGCACGATTCCCTCAAGTATTGCCATATCCCAGACACTGAATTCCTGATGACGCGTATCGGGCTGCCTGGATTCCGCTTGTGCCACATCGTTCGCGAGAGACTGCGAGCGATCCAGCAAGATGAGCCCATGCAGCCGATTGCTATGAATGATGGGGGCCGCGAGAATCATGACGTTACTGAGGTGATCCCGCTGGTCTGAATGCATCTCGAACTGGTCAGCGCTCACAAGGGTCGCGTGCCCCTCCATCAACTGTGTTTGAAAGCCATGATAATCGTCAGGAGCAGGGTTAAGCCAGGCGTTTTGATCAATGAGCCACTGCTTCTCGGCCGCTTTCGTAAAGCCAATCGACAGCAATGGAGTGAATGCGTGCTTCTCGTGATCGTAGAGTTGAATCATCCCGCGGTCACAATTAAGAACCTTCATCGTCATCGAAAGAACGCTGTTGAGAATTTCTTTGATGTCAGTAATGCCTGAAACTGCTTCCGCTACATGCAACATGGTTTCAAGAGCGTGCCGGATGCGCCGCTCAATGCGCATTTGCTGGGTGACATCACGAAAAGCGCAGACAAGTGCGGTCTGCTGCTTTGAGCTATCGAGCAGGGGAGTGATATTGACCTCTACGACGCGTTCAGCACCGTCACTGCGCGTGGTCACGAAGCGCTCGCCACGGATGCGCTCGCCGCGCAAGGCGCGAGACACAGGAAAATCTTCCTCACTGACCGGTTGTCCATGTAAGGTATAGACGGGGAAACGGCGCAGCCAGGTCGTGAGGGGTTCTTTCGTGTTCAAAGGGACGCCCAGAAATTTAGAGGCGGCGTTGTTGCTTACCAGCACCAGCCCCTCACGATCGATAACGGTGATACCCTCGTTCATGGCTTGAAATACAGCGTCTAGCGTATTCGCGCGCTCGGTGGCCAGTTCCGCGGCTTGATGGGCCTTAGCCAGCAGTCGGGCCTTCTCGATAGCCAGCGCGCACTGTGCGGCAATATCCTGGGCGAATGCCAGTTGTCCTCTCGAGGGATGTGTATTGCAGTCATGGAAGGTGACAAAGGCCAGGCCAACGCAGCGTGCATCAGCGATTGATGCTTCAGGCGCGTTCATTTCCTGCCTGCTCTTTGTGCCTACCATGAGAGGTACGATCAGCGTGTTTTCCAGACAAAGTTGCCCGAACCAGCTTGCTTCCTCACCCTCAAGCTGTTCTTTTTTGACGAGCAGCGGTACCCCTGTTGTGGCGACGAGCCTGCAATGTGGAAGGTGAACAAGTATAGGAGCAGGTGTATTTTTGCCATGTTGCTGTAGATTGACCTCACTCGCCAACTGCAGGTTCTCATCCAGCAGTACAATGGCGCCTCCATCGGCGTTCAAACCGGTTACCAGGTAACGAGTCGCGACTTCAAGGGCAGTAGAAAGCTCCTCTCCTGAGTTCACAGTCAGAGCTACCTGAGAAATTGCTCGTGCGCGATCGATTAAATGCTCTGTGCGCCGTCTTTCTTCCTCGGCATGCTGGTACAGGCGCGCATTATCAATGGCGATGGCGGCCTGTTGACCAATCGCGTGGGCCAGTTGCTGCTGTTGGGCAGAAAATGTAGATGCTTTATCCGGGTTATCCAGTGTTAACATGCCAAGCGGGCGGCCCTGGCGCACCAGGGCAATGAGCAGTACAGAACGCACCAGAAATGTCTCTGCTACCGGACGCAGTGTTGCTATTGTATGGAGATCGGCGATATATAAGATACCTTTTTCTTTAAATAACTGCTGGATGACCGGGTCTTGAAACGAGAGAGTACTGCGATACCAGATGGCATCTGCCGCCTGGATCGCGTTACTGCTGATGTTCTGCGAGGAAAGATGATAGGTAGCGGGTCGAAGGACATGTGATTTCTCTTCTAAGAGCCATACAGTACAGCGCTCAACTTCGCAAACCTCGGCACTACGCTTCACAAGCACTTGCAAGATGTGATTGAGGTCGAGAGATGATGCCAGTAATTCCCCCAATTCCCGCAGAATTTCACTCTCGCGCAGGGCCGCGCGTAAGTGTTCCTGTGTCTGCTGGTTAGAATTTGAGAGAGTTTCATCTGACATGCCTTAGACCTCTGGAAGAGAATGCGATTCATTACGCTGAAGCTTGAAAGAGATGGTCAACCTGTTACGGGTAATGGATGGTACAAGCCCCCGCCATTTCCAGTTAGGAGGATGAACATTGCTTATGCGCTACTAAAGTTCACAAGATAGAATCAGACGATGGGAAAATCTCTTGCCCAACTTATCCTGAAGTGTAACAGAAGAGTAACAATGCGTCAAGCATCATGAGACACCTGGATAGCCCGTTCCATACGACTAAAGAAGATGTGCTATAATAGCACCATTCAAAAATCAGGCGAGGAGAAAACCATGGTTGAGGCAGCTAAACCGGGAAGGAATGTTATGAGCGTATCTCTGGGTGTGTCTTGCGGGAGACAGCATTGGCAAACCTGTTTGATGGAAAAAGGGCACGTGCTGGAACTCAACTCGTTTGTCGATCCGGGCGCTGCGAGGACGTGCCTTGAACATACATGTGTACTCTATCCAGAACCAAATATTGTCGTGGCTGCGGCGATCAACACTCCATTTACGCGCCTGGTGGATCTTTCCCATGAATGCTTCGAACGCGTGGTGTCAGGAAATGATGCTCTTCAAGATTTTCTTATAGCCATCGGTTATAGTAACGTCGCGAGTTATGTGGCACCCTCAGTAAAATTTCTCTCTTCTGTTCCGCTACATAGGAAGTTGATGCGCGAGGACCTGGGAACCTCGGATAAGCTCTGTGCTTTTGCCGCGCTTTTGTTGCAGTTAAGGACAAGTGAGGCGACCTGGCCGGAAATGAACTTTATGTTCCTGGAAGTTGATAATGATGATTGGAGTGTCTTGATTGCCGAAGATGGACGAGTTGTCAATGGGATGACGAGTGGGGTGAAAACAGGGAAACAATTTGAAGAAGCCTCTAAACGGGCCTACTGGGAAGGTTTGAATCAGGAACTGGCCGGTCTTATGGCAATCCATCATTTTGACGAAATTGTCGTCATGGGCCGTTTGAGAGATGCATTTATTGAGCGCTTCGCCGACTCCTACCAGGTTTATCTCTTTCCTTATGCACAGGCGGAATTTCAGGGCTTTGAAGCGGCTCTAGGGGCAGCGACAGTAGCGGAGGGCCTCTATGGTCATGGTATTGCCGCTGAAATAGTAGGGCAGTTACAAATTTCCGGGGCGATCAGTAGTTTCGATGATGAAACTGACCCGCGGTCTTTTACAGACCGCGGGTCAGCTCTCAACTTCGATAGGCATCTAGCTAGTATGCCAGCATCGAGAAGAAGCCAGGAAAGCAATCCCTTTATTTCCCCTTGCGCTCGCGGAAAAGCTCAATCATAAAGGCCAGGGCAGTCCCTGCCACGACCTCCAGGATGGTAAATCTATTGGAGGCTCCCGGAGTACGACCTTTCCCTTTCTTCTTATTATTCTCTTTATGCTCTGTTTCTGACGGTGTTTGCATCTGACCGTCAGAACTCGCTGCCGTCTTGCCATTAGAGCCAGTCTTCTGAGCCTGCTGTTTCAATTTACTGGCTTCACCTTTGGGAAGGATAGCTTTTGGCTGCTCATCTTTGTGCGAGACTGCTGCCTGTTGCTGAATAGCCTGCTCGTTTGTTTGCAGGTGGCTGGTTAACTCGTGGATCATCGTGGGAATATCAGCCGGTGTAGCGCGTACCTTCTCGGCGATGAACGCGTTCACTTCAGCGCCCAGCAACAAAATCACCGAGAAGTAGTAGAGGAAGAATAGCAGAATGACGGCGAAACCTGCTGTTCCTGTGTAGGTGTTCATGAAATGGGTCACATAGAAAGGAAAGAGGATGAGGTAAATTTCTACTAATACCGCTGCTACGAGCGCGCCTAACCAGCTATTGCGGAAGCTGATTTTCTGATTGGGCACGACGACGTAGATGGTCTCGAAGAGGATCCACGCGAAAAGTATGGCGAATACAATACCGATCGCCGTAAAGAAAATCCCACTGCCAGGAACATTGTTCAGTGGGGTTGTTTTTAAAAGCGAGACGACAAGGGCCGGTAAAGCGCTACCAAAAATGATAAGAGGTATCAGGACGATAAACAGCAGCAGCATCACGAATGCCATGATGTTTTGCCGGATGACGTTGCGTGGACGAGTATGAAAAATGATATCAAAGTATCCCTCTAACGCCACGAAAAGGCGCGAGCCGCCGAATAGGGCTGTGAGGATAGCAATAATGAGTAGAGGGCCGGCATTACGATTCAGGGAATTAAAGACAGGCACCAGTAGATTACCGGCCTGTATTTGTTTGGGAAAGGCATTCTGGATGCCGTCAATAAGCTGCTTTTCTGAACCCGGTGCCAGGTTTCCGACAATGAGGCCGAAAATGGCGATGAGCGCGATCAGGATGGGAAAGATAGCTGTTAAGACGTTGAATGCCAGACCTGAGGCAAAGTTCATGACCCAGTCGTTGTTGAATTTTGAAAAGAACTGCTGGATCGGTTTGACATCTTTCGCAACCTTTTTAACATCTTTCGAGGATGTGATGCGTTGTATTTCCTCTTTTGGTTTTGATTCCTTCGCCTGTGTTACCATGATCTCACCTCCCTAATTACCTGAACAGTGAATGATATCAAAGGTTCTCATTCTGCTATTGTATGCACGGTTTGATGTGCTCAGACGTTTCATTGCGGATAGTATCATATGGAGGTACAATACGTTAAGCCCAATGAAGAAATTATGTTGCCAGGTTGAAAGATAGGTATGAGTTCGCAACCCCCGCCGAGACAACAGAGTTTTGCCTCTCTTTTATGGCATGTGATCCGTATAAGCGCGCGCGCGCTCTGGATGAACCCCGGCAATCCCGTTCGTGGCATGTTGGCACGCCAGCAAGCGCTCAATATACTGGGACTTCCCGCCAATGCGACTCGACAGCAAATTAAACGTCGCTATCGCACCCTGGCCAAACAATATCATCCAGATAAGGGCGGTGATCAGCAGCAGATGCAACGTATCATTGCTGCCTATGAATTCCTGATGAAGGATATGTCACAAAAAGGCCAGGAGCGGCCTGATTAAGGCAATCGCGCTCCGCAATGGTTGCAGAAACGCTTGCCGGGACGAACCGGCGCGCCGCACTGGTCGCAGAAAAGTGTCTCATCGTCCTGGTTCTCTATCGTACCTTGAACAGGTGGTTGTGAATACGCGGGGGCTGACCGGGCGGGCTGTGCTGGCCCAGGCTGGGGCGAAGCAGCGGGAGCCTGATACCTTTGACCTGGTTGCTGCTGGGGAGATTGTGCTGCTGGGGATGACGTTGATGGAGGACTCTGATTGCTCTGCAAGGTGTCCTGGATGGTTTTCGCTGCCTTGATAGCGGCGCCACCGATAGCGCTCGCGATTTTAAGCCCCTTAGCGATGTCTTCCATATCCATCTTTAAACGATTGGTGGGCGGCAACAAAGTAGAGTCTGAGATCTTCTCAAACATATTCTGGCCAAGCTGTATGCCGTTGGCAACAAGTTGACCCTGCTCTTGCGTGCCATCATCGAAATTGAGCGTAATACTGTTTCCCTGGTATGTATAGGTTCCCTCGCGTTTTGTTTCCGGCACCTGGGTACTGATTTGTTGTCCGCTTATTACAGATTGGGCGGCATGAGTAAGCCGGCTGTGTTCCTGCACGATCATGGTAAAACGCCCGTTTGCCAACAATGTAAGCCGGTCTAAACGCGAAGTGAAGAAGTCAAGCCCTATTCCAGAGCGGTGGGAACACTCGTATTGTCCGGTGATCGATTGCATCGTAAAGTGTCCTTCTGCAAAAGGTTTATTGTTCCTGATAGTGATGTCATTATATCATCCACAAGCACGCGAGCGCTCGCGTGCTTGTGGATGATGTGGCAACAGATGCTACTGAGAGAACAACCCCACCCCAGGACATAATGATGCACTTTGACATAATAATTCAACAAAATGCTCAATCCATAGAAGCCCCGGCATTTATGTCTGGGGAATAGTCGGTGAATCCTGAACCAATGTTGGAGAGGCGTATGGCCATATCGTGTTCAGCTTTGCCTTCCTTCTCCCTGCCCTGCTTAATCAAGTAGTTTCCGAGCAGGATATGAACGCGAGCCCTGGCTCCGAGCCGGTCCGTCTTCACAAGTTCCGCGATGGCCTTTCGGAATGCTTCCTCCACCTCTGGATCATCAGGTGTGCTGGCTGCCAGGATTTGCCCTTTCATCATGTAGGCTTCAGCCCGGCGCAGGGTATAACTCTGCCCGCCTGCATCGATAGCCAGTTGAATATATTCCATCGCTTTCTCGCGGTTACCCGCTTCGTTTTCAATTCCGGCCAGGTAACAGGCCGCGGCTGAGACAACATTGGCCCGTTCTTTTAGCGAGTAGCGGTTTTTGCCATTATGATTGTTGCTGGTATGCCCATTTGGCTCCATTGCCTCAAGTGTCGGTTTCCAGATGGTCAGGACCTCATTGAGCCGTTTACTGGCGGCCCCGGTTTTGCCCTCTGAATGCTCGATGAGGGCAATCTGGCAATTGAGTAAAGCTGCGCGTAGTTTTTCACCGATGGAGTTGTAAAGAATACAGGCGCTTTCCGCGTGACTCATCGCAATCTGCATTTGTGACTGGGTATCGGTTGATGACGCTGATTCAGCGTTAGCATTGTCTGGCGTCACCTTCCCTGTTTGTTCAAAAACCACCAGTGCCATGCCCCAATGCGCCTCAGCTATATAACGGAGCGGGGTAGAATCATTCATCAAGTTCAGAGCTTGTTGGTAAAAATCCAACGCTTCCTTCAGTTGCGCGAGTTCCCTGGTCGCGGCTGCCAGGTGAAGACGCAGTGTTAAAACTTCCATTGCTTGATCCGGCGGTATCTCATCTGGAAGCAAGGCGACCGCGGAAAGGAAATCCTGCTGAGCGGGCACAAACCTGCGCAGAGCGAAGTGACATTCTCCGCGTAACGCGAGAATCCTCCAGCGTAGGGAGTTCGGCAACTGGCTAATAGTGACGTGTTTCAATTCATCCAGAGCATGCCGTGGTAATTTGTCGGAGAGCAACTGGGTAGCAACTCTCCTTTGATCTTCAACAAATTTGTATGTATTCGACTCGGATTCAGATACACGATGTCGTTGATCTAAGACTACGAGCTCTTCCAACGGGAGTCGCAGGCGGTCGGCCAGATATTCCAGGCTATCCCGAGAGGGGTCCACACGATTTCGCTCAATCTGCGAAATCAAGCTCGTACTATATTTTTCTCCCGCCACCTCGGCCAGGGAGAGACCCTGTTTCTGTCTCGCGGATCGAATTCGTCCTCCTAAGGTATTGGGGGGAACCTGTTTTGATGGACGTGGCATACATCCTTCCTTGATATCTATTCTTCGCCGGATTAGCACGATGGACTAATCCAGTACTATATTTTGCCGCATAAGTTGGTTTAGTAATACAACGAGGTAATCGATTAAAAAATCTCAAAATTTTCGCGTGTTACGCTTGACGAGGTGGATAAACAAAAACAGGCTTATGAGCGCATATGGCCTGTCCTCGATATAGAAACCGTCTGAACTACCCATGCCTACAGTTCAATTATACAATAGAATTTCATAAAACAGAATTATCTTCAAAAAGAGAGGTTCTTTTGACCTATTTTACAGTAAAAAATTTGTCTCCTTCCCCATAGACGCAAGAAGACGGTACTTTTAGCGCTTGCTTTCTCACCTGCTTATGTGTTAGAACGAATGACCGAAATTCCTATTGACATTTGGAATAGAAGACTGTATGCTGAAAGGCAAGAATATCTTTTAATAGAGAGGAATCCAGCTATATGGCTCGTTCTCCCAAATTATCCCCGGTGATACAAAATGAGTTAGATCATGAGCAGCTTTCACTGTTTGCTTCACGGAGAACAACTGAGGAAATAGATTCGACTACGCATACAATAGAAGCGAAGAATACAGCACCGGCTAAAAGTACGACCCGGTCCAAAAAGCAGGGTAATTATTCAGCGGCGGATATCCAGGTTCTGGAAGGTATCGCTGCTATCCGCCATCGTCCGGGGATGTATATTGGTTCAACATCATCATCCGGTTTGCACCACCTTGTTTGGGAGGCGCTTGATAATGCGGTCGATGAAGCGGTGGCCGGATATGGCAAGCACATATGGATTACCATTGATAGAAATGGTTGGGTAACGGTGCGGGACGAGGCGCGCGGCATGCCGTTTGATCCCATGCTCTACCAGGGAGATTACCTGCCTGCCGCGACGGTTATTCTAACGGTGCCTCATTCCGGTGGCAAGTTTGAAGAGGGGGCGTATAAGACAGCAGGCGGCCTGCATGGTGTCGGTTCAACCGTCATAAACGCTCTCTCCGAAAAGCTGGAATTGACCATCTGGAAGGACGGGCAGCAATTTACCCAGGTTTTCAGCCGGGGCACTGCCATGCCGCATCACATTGCGTCCTGCGACCCTAAGTTGCATGGGACGCAGCTGCGCTGGTTGTATGATCGCACTATCTTCGATGCCGACGCCTATTATTCGTTGGAGGCCATCGAAAGCCGCCTCAAAGCTGCTGCTTATCTCAATCGCGGCGTAACCTTTCATCTCGATGCCTGGGATGATGCCGCCGAGGAGCAGGTCAGCCGCGTCTTCTACTCGCGAGATGGCCTGCCCGATTATGTGCGAGATCTCGCGACAAGCACCAGCGCGCCCCTTTTCAAACAGGTTATCGGGATTGTCAAAGAAAAAGACGGCGTGCAGGTTGAGGTGGCATTACAGCCAACCACCGGCTATAAGATCACGATGTACAGTTTTGCCAATGCCGTTCGCACGCGGGATGGCGGCGTGCATGAGACCGGTTTCAAAGCAGCCCTCACGAAAGTTGTGAATGATTATGCTCTGAAATTGGGCGTTATCAAAAGTCGTGAGAAAGAAGGGTTCAAGCCGGAGGTCATTCAGCAGGGATTGAACGTGGTGATCTCTGTAAAGCTGGCGAATCCACAATTCCAGGGACAGACCAAGGATCGCCTCAATAACGCGCCGGTTGAGGGCATTGTCCGCTCAGTGGTTGATGAAGGGTTGAAGGAGTGGTTTGATCGCAATACAAGCGCCGGGAAAGAGTGGCTCAAGAAAATCCAGCAAATGCAAAAGGCGCGCAACGAGGCTCAGCTTGTTGAGGAGTTAGCGCGGGCGGGCACGAAGAAAAATGGCGAGTTGATCGATACGACCTTATCCAAAAAGTTCTTGCGCTGCAATTCCTCTGACCCTGAGCGCTCAGAATTGTTTATCGTCGAAGGCGACTCCGCGGGTGGTAGCGCCGGGCAGGGACGCTTCTCGGAATTTCAGGCTGTGCTGAAGCTGAAAGGAAAACCACTGAATGTGGCAAAGGCCGATCTCAAACGCATCGTTGAGAACGAGGAGATTCGCACCATCATCAACGTGCTGGGAACAGGCACTCGCGATTCGTTTGATATTGGGCGCTTGAAGTTTCATCGCGTCATCATTGCGACCGATGCGGATGTGGACGGACTGCACATCCAGTGCCTGTTGCTCACGCTCTTTCACCAGGAGTTCAGCGACCTGATTGAACGAGGTCATGTCTTCATCGCCTGCCCGCCGCTTTATTCGGTCAAGTACAAGGGCAAAGTACACTGGCTGCTGGATGACGAGGCGCGCATTCAATTTGTCAAAACACACGCGGATGCCGCGGAGTTGGAGTTCAAGCGTTTCAAGGGATTGGGCGAGATGAATCCCAAAGAACTGCGCGATACGATGTTTGATCCTGCTCGCCGCACACTGAAGCGCGTCACGATGGAAGATGGCGTGCTGGCTGCGCGCCTGGTAGCAGAACTGATGGAAGATGAGAACGCGGAAGCACGCCGCACGTTTCTGGCGGAGCATGCGCGCAAGATTAAAGAACTGGATGTTTAAAAAATGGCTCGTGTGACTGAAAATACTACACCAGAAGTTGGGATTATTCGCGAAGAAGATTTTTCTGTCATCATGACGCAGGCCTTCGCGACCTATGGCCTCTCGGTTGTGACCGACCGGGCGCTGCCTGATGCACGTGACGGTCTGAAACCTGTGCAGCGGCGTATTCTCGCGGGTATGCGCGATGCCCGTTTCCTCTCCAGCCGTCCGACGGTGAAAAGCGCCGAAGTGGTTGGTCTCATTCTGGGCAATTATCATCCCCATGGCGATGCCTCGGTCTATGACGCTGCCGTTCGCCTCGCGCAGCCCTTTACTCTGCGCTATCCCTTAATCGAGGGCCAGGGCAATATGGGCAGCGAGGATGGAGATGCGCCCGCTGCCTATCGCTACACTGAAATGCGCCTCTCTCCGTTAGCTGAAGCGCTGATGGCAGATATGGAGCGCGAGACGGTTCCGCTGCATCCCACCTACAAGCAGGACCCGAAAGTTGTGGAGCCGGATTACCTTCCGGGACGCATTCCGCCGGTTGTCAATCCATCCAGTGGTATCGCTGTAGGTCTCTCAACCAACATTCCACCGCATAATCTAACCGAGGTATTGCGTGCCTGCATCGCCCTGCTGGACCGCCCTCATATGACCGTTGATGAGTTGATGACCTATATCCAGGGACCTGATTTTTGCCAGGGTGGTCGCATTATGGGCATTGAGGGCATTCGCGATTACCTGACGACTGGCAAGGGGCGCATCATTGTGCGGGCGGAAGTGCGCCTGGAAGAAACGCCGCGCAGTCGTGCTCTGATTGTGACACAGCTGCCGCCGATTGGTAGAGATAAGGTAAAAGCCTCAATCGTCAAAGCCATCAATGCGCGCAAACTGGAAGGGCTGATGCCTGATTTGCGCGATGAAAGCGATACTGAAAAGGGTACGCGTATCGTGCTGGAACTGCGCAAGGATGCTGATGCGGCGCAGGCTCTCTCGCAGCTTTTCAGCGAAACAGATTTGCAGGTCTCGCTCTCGTTCCAGATGGTCTATCTCTTTGGTGAGCCGATGCAGGCCGCACGCCAGCCGAAGCAGGTGGGGATGATCGAACTCCTCAACTACTGGAATGCGCACCAGATCGATGTATTGACGCGCCGGGCACAGTTTGATCTGCGTAAAGCCCAGGAGCGCCTGCATATCGTCGAAGGCCTGATTATAGGCGCGGCCAACGCTGATCGTATCGTCAAGATTTTCCAGCAGGCAGCGGACCGGGCAGAAGCGCGCAAAAAGATCGAGACTACCTATAAGCTGACATCGATCCAATCCGAAGTCATTGCCTCTATGACGCTGGCGCAGGTGACGCGGCTGGATGCAAGCAAGTATGCGAAAGAGAAAGAGGAGCTGCAAGCCCGCATTCACGAGTTAGAATTGCTACTGGCCGACCGCAAAGCGCTGATTGCACTTTTGAAAAAAGAGATGCAGCAGCTAATCAAGCAGTTTGGCGATGAGCGCCGCACGCTTATCGAGGTGGAAGGCCAGGCGCATGCGCCCATCATCGAGGTGGCGAGCCTGCATGAGCGCGAACCCCTGACTATTGCCTTCACACGCAATGGCACGCTCAAGACGCTTCCGGCAGAGACGTATAAGCCGAAAGGCAAAAATGGTGATGCTGAATACGTCCCGGTGCGTGGGGATGAGCAGTTGCGGCAGGTAGTTGCCGCGACCTCGCAGGATTATGTGTTGTGTGTCTCTTCAGCCGGTCGCGTTTTTCAGGTCGCGTCGCATAAGATTCCGCAAGGGACGCGACCAGCGCGTGGTGAGCCAGTACGCAAGCTGTTGGAACTGGCCGCGAACGAGGAAATAGTGACGATTTTGCCTGTTGATGCTTATGATGACGACCGCTACCTGGTTACCTTTAGCAAGCTGGGCAAGGTGAAGAAATCCGCTCTGAGCGAGTATCGTACAGCTGATGTGGATGGCTTGCAGGATATGAAGCTCGCGGATGGAGATGTGGTCGTCACTGCGTTGATAGCGCGTGGGCAAGGCGAATACTTCGTGACGACGGACAATGCGCAGACCCTGCGTTTCAGTGACGAAGCATTGCGTGCTCAGGGGCGTGTAGGTCAGGGCGTTGCTGCTATTGCTCTTACTCCGGGCGCCAGGGTTGTAAGCGCTTCCTACCTGGATGGCGAATCCCAGGAGACTTTGGATGCCTCTCTAAGCCTGTTCGTGATAACTGAGTCGGGTCTGGCCAAGAAGGTGTCGCTGGACCAGTATCCTCAAAAGGGACGAGCAACGGGCGGTGTTGTAACGACGGAATTGCTTGCGAAGGATCGTGTGCTGCTGGCAATGATCATGGATGAACACGATTACCTGCTGGTCATCTGGAATGGCGATGGCAACGAACAGGTGAAGGCGATCAAAGTGAGCGAGTTGAAATCTCTCAATCGAGCGAGGAAGGGTGTGCCGCTGGTGAATGGGCATGTGCTAGGAGTGGTAAAATTAGGAGTATGAATCCTGGTTGTGAAAAGAGAAAAGCCGTAAAGGATCGCTACTGGTAGCGTCCTGAAAAAGGAAAAGCGTATGACGAACACAACGCTCAAGTCAGGGCTACTCGACCTGCTCCAGCTTGCCTGGAACGAAGAGCAAGACGTACTCAATGGGCTAAGCGAAGCCGAGCGTAATGAAGCCGGCACGCCGCAGCATTGGTCAGTAAAGGATAACATAGCGCATATCGCTTTTTGGAGAGAGCAAACGGTTAATCGGCTGACTGATGTCTCACTTGATAATGCGCCACTCGATGCTGATGAAGTTGAACGGCGCAATCAGAAAAGGTTCGAGGAGCATCGCTATCGTTCATGGCCGGAAGTGTTGCTTGAGGATAAAGACAGTCAAGATAAGCTTATCGAGCAAGTACAAAAACTGACCGATGATGATCTATTAAGTACCTCGCTTTTTGCCTGGCAGAGAGGGCGCCTGCTCTTATCCGCAATTTTGGTCAATGGCTACTGGCACGTGCAGGAGCACCTGGCGCAGTTTTACTTTGACCGTGGCAATTACGAAAAAGCTCTGAGCATTGCAGAGAAGCTGGCGCACGCCTTAAATAATGCCTTGCAACAATGGGATGCAGCTGCGTCCGCAAGAGGGGATACACTCTACAATCTGGCCTGCTTTTATGCTAGAGCCAACCGGCTTGATGAGGCTTTGCCTGTGTTGAAAGAATCTCTGCGACTTAATCCTGAGCTTGTAGAGTGGTCGCATCAGGACCCAGACCTGGTTCTGTTGCGAGAGAAGTATGGGTTTCAATCCCCGCCGGGAAAAGGTCCGGGTCCTGCCGCTTCTGCGTGGGGAGAGTATAGCAGCCAAACCTGAACATGACAAGGGTAAATGCACCAGAATTTATGCCCTGACGCTTACAAATAAGTAAATCAAACCAAGCACTAGAGAACCGGTACCGGGCAGCCAGAATGAAAGGAAAAACGGCACAAAGCCACCCGGCGTCAAATTCGCGGCCAGCAGAAACTCGATAATGCCGGCTACGATCACGATCATTGCTGGCGTCACTGCCCCAATACTGATGTAGCCACGCCGCGCCATCAAAGCGATTCCCAACAGCCCGATGCCAATGGCGAGCACAAATAATGCCAGGCCCTGACCTTTGAAAATTGCGAAGGTGGGTTTAAGGGAAAAGTAAACGGCTAAACCGATCAATGTCACAAGAAATCCGGCCATTATCAGGCGATACGGGTTGATCACTGCTGCCACGAGTATTGCCAGGCCAAAAATAAAGACGCCAGCAGGGTACGTATGGTAGTCGAGAGGTTTTAGCCAGGCCAATAGCAAGAAGATGATGCCGAACAGCAGCAGGGCAAATGACTGCCAGCGGCTGTTACGCCGCACGGCAGCCCGTCTTGAGAGTGTACGCGACATAGCTATAAGATCCTTTTTACGTGTAGAGCATTTCGGATATCACTATTATATACGCAAGCATGGTGAGATGTTTGCGGGCATGACCATTAGGCGCTGAAATCGCCCTTGCGTCCCTTGCCCTGCTGGAATTGCTTCGCGCCTTCTGCCGCCTCGCCGCTGTTTAGCGTATCAGCTCCAAGTCTTGCTTCCTGGCGAAGTCCTTCCGCCAGGTCCTTGCCCAGACCTTGATATGCTGCCTGCCGGTCGTTGCGCATAGCAGTCTGTGGAAATTGTGCCAGCATGTGAGCCAATTCCATTGCACGTTGTAAGCTTTGCCCGCGCGGAACCACCTCGTTTGCCAGGCCCCAGTCGAGCGCCTCGTTGGCCGGTACTGCGCGACCGGTCAGAATCATTTCCAGGGCGCGGCCAAGGCCAATGATACGCGGCAGTCGCTGTGTTCCGCCATCAATCAAGGGTACGCCGAAGCGTCGTTCAAAACAGCCAAATATGGCGCTTTCGTCCGCGATTCGCAGGTCGCACCAGCAGGCGAGTTCAAGCCCGCCTGCGACACAATAGCCGGCAATGGCAGCGATAGTAGGTTTGCTGACGAACAAACGAGTGAAACCGAGCGGGCCCGGACCCTCTATGTCCACATCGAACTGGTTAATATCGTGAAGATCAGCGCCGGCACAAAATACCTCGTCTCCACCGGTTAAAATGCCGGCCAGCGCGTTTTCGTCCGCCTCGAAATCCATCCAGGCTTTCCTCAGCGCCGTAGCCGTCATCTTGTTAATGGCATTCCTGACCTGTGGGCGATTGATGCGAATAATGGTAATGGGGCCTTCGTGTCGTACTTCAACCTCGTTCGTATCTGGCATAATGTGTTCCTTTCAAATAAAAATTCCGAGGACCAGGCTTCTAATGGCTAGAACTGGCCTCGGAAGAGTATGCTACATGTGGTTGCGGATGCCCAGGTTTAGAGGGCCGCAGGGGGCTCATCAGAAGTTGGTCGCTCGGCGCGAACCACCTCAATCGAACACTGGGCTAACAGCGCACCAATTGCGCCAAGCGCGGCCCACAGTGGAGCCACGAGGACACCAACAACGCCAACGGATAGAGGGATTTCCAGAATTGTGTGGCCCTCTTGCTTAATGATAATGCGGCGCACATTGCCCTCGTGGAGCAACTCTTTCACCTTCGAGACGAGTTGCTCGCCCATTACCTGAAGCTCTTCCTGGTAGCTGGCCCTCTGTTCAACATTGTTTGGATCTGCCTGTGTCATCTTCATCTCCTCCTTGAATATGTATCGGTCTATTTAGTCAATACCCGCCTATGGATACATGCGCTTCACAACCTGAGTTGTGATATGCTATGCTCTGGCTAGATGTAGTCCCGTCTATTATCTTCACGGCTACATCTTATATACGGAGACAGCCTGGATTGGGTTAGAGAAGTTGCTTATGGCTGTTCCGATTGTACTCAGAAGAAAAGGCGGTATTCTATGGCATATTTTCTAGCAAAAACTGACCCTGATCACTACTCCCTCGCCGATTTGGAGAGAGACAAGGTAACCGTGTGGGATGGAGTACGGAATCCGCAAGCGGTACGTGTTATTAAGGACATGCGGCCCGGGGATGAGGTGCTGATCTATCACAGCCAGGGTGATGCGGCGATTGTCGGCCTTGCTCGCGTGGCATCGGAGCCTCGTCCAGATCCAAATGACGACAAAAGCTGGGTAGTGGATATGGAGTTTGTGCGCCGGTTCGCGGAACCCGTTACGCTGAAGGAGATCAAGGAGAGCCATAAATTCGATGACTGGAGCCTGGTGCGCCAGGGACGCCTCTCAACGATGGCCGTTCCGGAGAATGTGGTCGCCTGGCTCAAGGAGAGGAAGGTATTGTAGAATCAGAACGACGTTATGGGACAGCTAGAAAGAATCAAGCGATATGGACAAGCAAGCGCTGTGGTACGTTGATGGCCAGTGGGTACATCCGCACGAAGCCTCTCTTTCCGTAAATGATATTGCCGTCTTGCGCGGGTACAGTGTCTTTGAGTCGATGCGCACGTATGACCGGCGTCCTTTTTACCTGGACGATCACCTGGATCGCCTCTATCGCTCTGCCGAATTGATTGAGATGACGATTCCCTGGCCGCGAGAGCATATTGCCGGTGTAATACGAGAGATTATTGCGCGAAATACCTACCGGCATGCTGCCTTGCGATTGCTGGTTACGGGGGGCGAAAGCGAGGATGGCATTTTACCATCCGGCTCACCAAAACTGATCGTGATGATTACTCCGCTGGGCGAGCGAGATATGGAGCGCTTTGCCAGGGGATACAAGTTGATCACGAGTAGCTTACAGCGTGTCTCGCCGGAAGCCAAGACGACCAATTATATAGCTGCTGTTCGTGCTCTAAAGGAGGCGGAATTGCGAGGTGCGAACGATGCGCTTTTTGTCAGCGAACAGGGACACGTGCTGGAAGCTACCCGTAGCAATTTCTTCATTTTTCTGGGAGATACACTCGTCACACCGCGAGAGGGAGTATTAATCGGCATTACGCGCAATGTCGTGCTGGAATTGGCGCGGGGGCGCTTTGCGATTGAGGAACGGCCTATCCTGATGACGGAATTGTTGGCCGCAGATGAGGCATTTATCACCTCGTCATCAAGGGAGATTACACCCATTGTGCAGATTGATGAGCGAGCAATTGGCGATGGGAAGCCGGGTTCAAGGACATACGAGCTGGAGCAGCGATTTATTGAGATGATAGAGCAGGGCAATTTCTCATGAACAGTTGTGGTGCAACGGAACCATATCGTTGCACCACGGATAGGTCACTTATAGTTATTTGAAGATTTATCCAACGGAACTGACCTGCGCGGTTGCCGCTCCCGCGACCGCTACAAAGGCATCCTCGAAGATGTCCAGGCCTTGCTGCAACTGTTCGTTGGTAATGCAGAGAGGCACCAGTACGCGCAGGACATTATCGTACATTCCCGCTTTAATCAGTATCAGGCCGCGATGATGCGCAGCCGCCAGCACGTCGCTTGCCGCATGCGAATCAGGTTCTTTGGTCGTGCGGTCCTTTACCAGTTCCATCGCCACCATGCCGCCCAGACCACGTACATCGCCGATCATCGGGAATCGCTCTTGAAGCCTCAAGAAACGTTCGGTAACAGCGTGTCCGATCTCTCGCGAGCGGGCGGCATAATCGTCTTTTTCAAAGAGGTCCAGCACAGCAATCGCGGCTGCGCACGCGACCGGGTTGCCGCTATATGTACCGCCAAGAGTTCCGGGAGGAGGCGCATCCATGATTTCAGCACGACCAACTACGCCGCTGATAGGCATGCCCGCGCCCATAGACTTCGCGATAATCATCATATCGGGTGCAACGCCATCATGCTCGACCGCGAACATCCTGCCGGTGCGGCAAAAACCGGATTGAATCTCGTCTGCGACGAACAGGATACCGTATTTTTCACAGATGGCTTTGAGCGCACGTAAAAATCCAGGAGGCGCAACCATGAAGCCGCCCTCGCCCTGCACAGGCTCGATAACGATGGCGGCTACCTGTTCCGGCGCCACGTCTCCGCTGAACATGCGCTCAAGCTCCGCAATGCAGAATGCCGAGGCCTCCTGATCAGTCATATTCATACGATAGGCATAGGGGAAAGGCGCGCGGTAGACTTCCGGTGCGTAAGGGCCGAAACCGAACTTATAGGGTTTCACCTTTGAGGTCATCGTCATGGTCATCAATGTCCTGCCATGGAAAGCGTTATCAAACGTGATGATGCCCGGCCGGCCCGTGGCCCAGCGAGCAATCTTTACCGCATTTTCGACGGCCTCCGCGCCGCTGTTGAAGAAAATGGCTTTTTTCGGGAAGTTGCCGGGGGCTAGCTTGACGATGCGCTCGGCCAGGTCAACGTAAGGTTCATACATTACGACGCTGAAGCAGGTATGCGTGAATTTAGCGGCCTGCTCTGCTATAGCTTGAGTCACTTCCGGTCGTGCATGCCCAATATTCATCGCGCCGATGCCACCCGCGAAATCAATATAGCGATTGCCATCGACATCCTCGATAATAGCGCCATCAGCTTTCGCCGCAAATATGCTGGTGTAGGAAGAAACGCCGCGCGCTACAAATTGCTGGCGTTTAGCCAGGAGCTCGCGTGAATTTGCTCCAGGGATGTCGTAGTAGGGAACATTTTCGGACATTGGTGCCTCCTGATTTGAGAAGATAGGACAGTGCTAACGAGGTATAGCCAGGACAGTCAGTTCATATACCATCTCGTACCATTTTACCATATCCAGGTGCTGGCTTTGTACCGCCAAATGAGGCATGGGGAAGCAGCCATCTAGTATGCAGCATTGGTTCGCCGGGTTGATGATGGGGTATACTTCGGAGAGTCGAAAGATGCAAACTGGTCAGAGTGGGCCGGTACTCATGTAGAACACCGGCCTTCAGGCTCGAAAGATTGCCTGCCGGAGAACGCATGCGAACCCGGGCAGGCTGTTCTAGACCTCGTCCTTCAAGAGGGGTGCATTCGCTGAAACTGGCAGAAGCTCTCCGCGAGCGGGTCTATGCTACTCCACTCAAAGTGTTTGTTTCGCTATTACGTCCGGCGACCTGCGCTGCTGCCTCCTTCAGGCGAGCCTCGCTGCGAGGGCCGAAGCCTGGTAGTCTGCGAATGCGCTGCTGGTGGGCGGCCCACCAGAGCTTTTCCGGCGTATCTATGCCGAGTTCCTCGTGCAACCGGATGGCGGTATGAGGGCCTACATGTTCGATGGCCAGCAATGCTCGCGCGCCGGTCGGCAGAGCTTGCATGCAAAGATCATTGTAGAAGGTCATCGTGCCGGTTTGAACAAGCTCCGCAATGCGCCTGCGTAGACGCTCTCCCAGGCCTGGCACCGGCAGTTCCTCACCGCGCGCCAGAATAGTTGCTGCCTGTTCCTGCAATTCAAGAACGCCGCGAGCTGCATTACGGTAGGCCTGAACGCGATAAGGATTACTGTTCGCCGACTCCAACACGTTCGCAACGCTTGAGAGCACTTCGGCAATCTGGCGATTCGTAATGATTGCAGGCGTTGTATCCTCCGGCTCCATCCCTGGCAACATGGGCTGTAAGGGATATTTACCGGGCCTATAGGCAGATGGCAAAATTTGTATTGTTTGTGTCAGTTGTATGATACTCATGAGTTACGCCCCTTCCTTTATGGGCATTTTCATAACTGGCTTGTAACATGCTAAGCTAGACGATAAAATGGATGATCTATGATGAGTTAGTGTACAAATTACGTTGAATGCTTGTTCTAATTGTAGCACGTCGCACAAGAAATGTCAAATCCAAAATGGGAAATGGACGCCGGCTAGAGGCTATTTAAGTCGATTTCTCTTGCAATCCACTACCGTAAAATTGCATACTTTTTATGAGCTTTATAAGCCAGTAATGTCGTTGGGAAAGGATGTTGAATATGGGATATCGTCCTGTATGTGTTGCCGGAGATCCACTGGATTATTTTCTTCAGGAGCATGATGAAGAACATCGCCTGCGTATTGCCGATGTAGTAATACGCGAGAACAAGAGTGCCAAAGAGCTTTTCTCCCGCTTGATCCGGCTGGCTACCGCGAGTCCCTGGAGTCATTCGGCGCTGGTCTACCTGTTAAACGATCCTCACCAGGGATATGATAATACTTTTTTGATTGAAGTAACGACGAAGGGTGCGCGTGTTGCAAGCTGGCGCAAGGAGATTTATCCTTTCAAAGAATTTACCATCGGCATCAAACGGCTGAATGTGGATTGGTATGCAGAGACACCATACGAAAAATCTCGCCATGACCCGCATGATCCAGAAGATACACATGGTATTAGCTATCTCCGCCACGTGCGTGGCATAGCGCTTGACCACATCAATAGCTTGTACGATCATAAAACGGTCTATGAAATGACGGCGTTGTATGCTGAACGCCTGGCAAAGCGGCATTTCGGCTCCATTCCTGGCGTAGCTGATGCGGCAGCCGCTATTGCCGACCTCTTTAGAAAGTGGGATGAGGATAGTGATACGGCCACGAACATGCTGCATTTCATTTGTAGCGGGATGGTGCAATATAGCTTTTTCGAGGCACTGCGCCGTCGCATCATAAACGATCTGGCGATTCCGGAACACCAGGATGCTGCTATCAGTAATCTACATAACATGCATCGCGTCCTCTTTCGCGACGATCCCGAAGGTATTTTTGCCGGCTATGTACAAGGTGTACAATCTGGAAAATTGGATATCACTACACCGGTTCCAGGCAATGTGCTGGATCTGCTCAAGACGGCAACGCCCGCCGATTTCAGCAATAGCGAGAACCTGGAATGGAGATATGTTATTCGCCAGGGTATCGTCTGGCGTATCGATAAGATTGCCGGAGAATACGAGCCACACGATGAGGAAGAGGCGGCAGTTTTAGAGATGATGAGACCCGAGCAATAATCTAATAGTGCGAGACCTCCTGAGTCCTGCTGAATGCATAGCGAAGGTGATGTACTCAACAGCGCAGGAGGTCTCGTCTAGCGTCTTGATATGAAGATTGACTCAATCTTATTTAGGGCTTTTGACAATGCTCCATTTTGTGCCGTTCCAGTGTTCGATCAAGGCCTGGTATTTTAAATTGGCAGTCAAGTAGTCGCCCACCGTCCAGATGTCGCTGGCGGAAACAACAGCCAATGCAGAAGGATTGTTGCTTTGTTTGCCGATGTCAGGGCTTTTGACGATGTTCCATTGAGAGCCGTTCCACTGCTCGATTAGCGTCCGGCCTGAACCTGCGCTGTTGATAGAGGATCCTACCGTCCAGACATTGTTCGATGAAACTACGGCTACACCATTAAGGATGTTGTCACCTGTTCCAACATTGGGACTTTTGACGATGCTCCATTGGGAGCCATTCCAATGCTCAATCAAGGTCTGGAAAAGGGTGCTGTTAGGAGCATAGGAGCCAACAGTCCAGACATCATTGTGCGAAGTGGCGGCCACTCCCCAGAGGTTGCTGCCGTTTGTCCCAGCATCAGGGCTGGTGACAATGCTCCAACTCGAGCCATTCCAGTGTTCGGTCAGAGTTTGCGCTATGTTATCAGGAGTGAAGGAGAAGCCAACAGTCCAGATGTCGTTGGCGTTGCCGGAAACGACCGACAAGCTTTGCAGGTAGTTGTTGTTTGTGCCGGCACTGGGGCTGGCGACAACGCTCCAACTACTGCCGTTCCACTGCTCGATCAGCGTCTGGAAGATGCTGCCATTGAAGTAGTATCCTACGGCCCAGAGATTGTTCTGAGAGACGACCGCTACTGCTTGCAGGTGGTTGCCAGAACCCATACTTGGGGCTGTAACAGTCTTCCAGCTAGAACCATCCCAATGCTCGATCAGCCCATGATAGAACCCCATACTGTAGTAATCCCCGACCGCCCAGACATCATTGGTCGAAACGGCTGCTACGCCGTTCAGGTAGTTATCTCCTGTCCCGACATTGGGGCTGGAGACAATACTCCATTGTGTGCCGTTCCAGTGTTCGGTCAGCGTTTGAGGTGCGCCATTGCTGGTGAATGAATAGCCAACGGCCCAGACATCATTGGTCGAGATTGCTGCTACGGCGGTCAGCAAATGGTTCGTGATCACCTTCGCTTCACCGGCGGCTTGCCGGGAGGTGGCGCCGGCAACTCCCGCTGTTAGCTGCAAGGCAATAAACATGGCTAAAAACAGGGATACGAGAAAACATTTTTTGGCGTGTTTCATGATCATCTCTTTCTGGTAGATGTACCTTTTGCTAATATGTTCGCATTCAAGTGTTTAAAGCTACATTTAGACATTGGTTGAGGGAACAGTAGAAGAGATCTCTTACAGAACAGTCTATGTGGAAATACAGGAGTTAACTGTGAGCTACTTCACAATTTAGATATTCTCAGGATAAATACTTAATAGGATCTGCCAGTTTGTCTCTGTTGTTTCTTCATGACTGGCGTTTGAGATAGTTGTGTGGTTAGATGAACAATGCTATACTTTTTTCTAAAACATCAAGGAAGAGGCTTCATGGAGCTTATGAAGACGGAAGTCCTAAAGATAAATCCCACTCATCCCGAAGCATCGATAATCGAGTATGCCGCTGCGCTGATACAGCAAGGTGAAGTGGTTGTGTTTCCTACTGAAACGGTGTACGGGCTGGGTGCGGATGCCTTTCAACCGGTGGCCCTGGAGCGAATTTTTGCGGCTAAAGGTCGTCCATTCAGCGATCCCCTGATTGTGCATATCGCAGGGGAAGATGCGCTTGGACTATTGACTGCTTCTATTCCTGAACGGGCGAGGCGCTTAGCACAGGCATTCTGGCCCGGGCCTCTTACGCTGATCCTTCCACGGGGGTCGCGAGTGCCCCGATTGGTTACAGCAGGGTTGGATACGGTCGCGGTGCGCATGCCGCGCCACCCTGTTGCGCAGGCACTTATTCGTGCGACCGGTTCACCTATTGCCGCGCCCAGCGCCAACCGTTTCATGCATGTCAGCCCCACAATGGCGCAGCACGCGTTTGCCGACCTGGATGGGCGCGTGCCTTTAATTCTGGATGGTGGTCCCAGTGAGGTGGGAGTGGAATCGACGGTGCTTGATCTTTGCTCTGAAGTACCCAGAATTTTACGTCCGGGCGGGGTCAGTCTGGAAGCCTTGCGAAGTGTTTTGCCGGAAGTTCAACCGCCGGTGCTACGCACTCCTGAGCAGGTGAATGAAGCAGAGGCGCAGGTAGCTCCCGGTCAGATGCTCATCCATTATGCTCCTGTTATCCCGTTACTGCTCTTTGATGGCGGGCTTGAGGCCATGCGCAATGCAATGCTGGATGAGTTGCGGCGCAGGCGTTCGTCTGGAGAACGAGTTGGAGTACTCATAGCCGATGAAGATGTGCCAGTTTTTGAGGACAGCGAAGCGGCTATTCGGACGCTGGGAAGCGCGAATGATCCGCGGCAGATAGCAACGGCATTGTTTGCGGGTTTGCGCGCATTGGAATCGGCGGGCGTAGATGTGATTCTTTGCCGTAGCTTTGATGAACATGGGCTGGGACTGGCCATACGTGACCGGTTGTTGAAGGCAGCGGGTGGCAAAGTAGTGCCGTGTGAAATACCTTGACGAGCTCTCTATCAACTAGTCAAGGATGTAAAAAACAATGCTTTTGCTTATGCCATGATAGATTCTGGACTTGTAACATTTTATGCACCTCTTCCAATTGGTTCTGTATATATCTTTGCCTTGTGAACAGCTATAAGTTATTGTGTTATTTGATGTTATCATTCGCGAATATTGACAATGAAATATGATCTATTGTATAGTAACATAAATTCCCGAAGGTCAATAGAGTTTTCTTAAAGCGATTTGATGGTTTGTGTTAAGTGTTTGAGGTGAATGGTGATTGATAACCCTCCTGATTTTAGCTATAGTAGGGGATTAGATCGGCGCTCTTTGCTGCTTGAAGCCGCCGAGCGGCTTGATGATCTCGAAAACCACCTGGGGCCCGGTGATAGTACAAAAGCTGAAAGTGTTGCAGCTCAGCAGATACGGGCATTTGCCGATGATGAGGCGGAGTTTGCCGATATCCCCACCATGTATAAGATTACTGAACAGTATTTTCTTCAATTGCCGGATAAGACGGTACCCTATAGCTTCAAACAACTTGCCGCGCGCAATGATTTCTACTGGTTGGATATTACGATCAACCTGCATCCGAAAACAAAGTGGGCTTTTAATCAGATAAGGGTTGACATCGAGTTTAATCCGTATGCTCCTAAAGATGGTACGCGCCCCAAGGCGTATCAAATTTTTCCAGACGAGCAGTTTGTCGAATATATGAAAGTTCATGCTCAGGCCCAGGTAGGACTTGATGCGAATTTGAACCTGGTTGCTCAGCTTCCCAGTATTCATATACCAGCAGCTACGGCACCTCTGCCTATCATCACTGATCTTTCGGCGGGAGTGGGTACAAAAAATAATCTTAGTCTCGGATTCGAAATTCCGCCTCATATTTTATCCCTTAAGGCCGATAAAATTACGCATGCTCCTCCCATGTTAGAAAAGGTATGGTGGGAACTGCATGGAAAGGAATTCTCGCGCGAACACCGGCCATTACTTTCTGTGATTGTTCAGGTACCGAAAGGCACCCGAGAATTCAAGATCAGAGGCGAGATGGATGTAGCGCGTTCTTTTAAATATGCGCCTGCCAATCTACGTGAGGCAATCGAGGATCTGCCGGCGAAATTCAGGGAACTGTTTCAAAAAGGTGCTCCTATTCATGTAAAAACCCCGGAAGATAGTCCATGGGATATGACACGCTTCTTGTAACTACGTAGAAGGAGTCCTGCATGCAAGAAGAGGATAATGTCCAACTGTTCAAAGTAACTGTTGGCATTGATAGAAAGATCACTACTCAGCACACATTGAATCGTGATATAGGTTTTCCAACCGCCTATTTGAAACCAGCTTCCGCTGTTCAATGGGACACAATTACCACACTTTCAAAGATATTTCGTGAAGGCCGGTTGCTTGAAGAGGATGAATTTCGTACCCTGGGCGCGAATTTATACGAATTCTTGCTAAACAATCCGGTTGGGGACCTGATTAATCGCATCATTTCAGAAAAATCCGGTTTTGACAAGCAAGAAGGTGCTATATTGCGTCTTGAGCTTGAGTTTGAAGAGGATGAGTATGGCATAAACAGCGATAAATTAGAATTTCTAAGCTGGCCCTGGGAATATCTTTATTGCTGGCAGCAGCAGATGTTTTTGTCTGAGGTCACACAATTAGTTCTTACCCGGCGCCTCTTTTTACGTAAGGGGGAGAACAAGCGTGACCTGTTGATCAAAGATAGGGACAAACCAAGGGTATTATTTGTTTGCGCAAGCCCCAAGGCAAGCCCTGATGAACCGCAACTCAGTAGAGTACAAAGTGCGATCCTTTTTGAAATGTTCAATGAAGAGCCTATCAGAAGTAAAATTGATTTATTAGAACCTCTCCTGATCGCCAATAATGAAGAAGATGTACAAAATGGGGTAGATAATGATAAACTCAGGCGCGGTTTTGCCACATGGCAAGCTTTTAAGACGCTTGTTGCTACCTATAGACCCAATATTATTCATTTTGTTGGCCATGGTCGTTTTGAGAAAGACAAGGGAGAAATAGCGTTTTTAACCGCTGATGAGTCTCATAGCGCTCATTGGATTAATCAAGAAGCCATAGCCAGAGAACTCAAGGGGATAAAGGAAGTGCGACTGGTATTTTTACAGGCCTGCGAAAGTGGCGTTGGTGGTAAAATAGCCAATCCCTACAGAGCTATTTCTGGTATTGCTAGCAGACTTGCAGCTGAAAATATCCCTGCTGTAGTGGCGATGCAATCAAAAATTTCAAACAAAGAAAGTAACCGCTTCGCAAAAGAGTTTTATACGGCACTGCTTGAATCAAGGGCGATAGAAGCAGCAGTATTACAAGGTAGAGAGAAACTGCTGCAAGATCTGGGAGACTGGTCTGTAAGCAAGGCATTCGGTTTGCCAGTGCTCTACTTACGCAGCAACGATAGCATTTTGCTGCCACCTAAGCAAAAGCAGCGTTCAACCCCAAACACTAATGAGGGTAGCCTTTCTGAGAATTCTAACCAATTTATCGGCACACCCGATTCCGGCTATTGCCCGCGATGCCATGCTTTTTATGAAGCAGGCGTGACGGGATGCGTTGAATGTGGGACGCCTTTCTTTTGTAGTAAGTGTAAAAGACCTATAATAACTACTCTTAAGAATGAGAAAGCTCGCTTCTGTCCATATTGTTTTCCCCCAACTCCTCTGGCATTACCCCCTCTTCCTGCAGATACAGTCTCGACAGATAGTTTTAGCAGAACGGGAAAAACAGGACCGCTATGAGAGAAAGCATACAGCAATTTTTATCCAATCGGCGAGAACATTCTTCCTATTCTCGTCAACTGCATAAAGAACTGGTGTTGCCAGGACGTTATGCTGAGCCGGCTTCGTTGCGCAACCTTTATTTCGATTGTGGAAGAGCTTTGTTAGATGCATTGCCGGCGCGAGCCGGAGAAGCTATCATCACTTTTAACCAGGCTTTGCAGGAAGATAAAGACTCTTCTACTATACCGGACTGGGAAGTTTATGTCTATCTGGCGGCAGCATATGAAAAAAATGAAGATATACAGGCTGCTTTCCATGCCTATCTCGAAGCTGCTTTACAGGAACCACAGCACGCTAATTTGTTACTGGAGCGGGCACACGGGCTGATTACCAGGAAAAGAGGGATTGTGCGTGCGGAAAGCGAATGGCTATTGCATGAATGGATAGCGATACGTACCAGTCCCGGACTTGACCAGAAGCAACTCAACAGTATAAATCAATTTATAGGACGGGTGCATTTGCATTTGCGTATGTATGATGCCGCTGTAGACGACTTTGAGCAAGCTCAGCGCGAAATGCCGGGTGATGTACGAGTGCTTGAGGGGCTTGGGCAGGCACTGTGGCGCAGTGGTAAAACTGAGCGCGCAGTGAATATTTTGCGCAAAGCCTATGAACTGGCAAGACAGGTAGAGCAATCTGATCGACTGATACCAACGAATGCCAAACTCGTACAGGCTCTTGCGGCCGCAGGTCAGTATAAAAATGCTTTATCTTACATGCCTGCTGATATCATGACGAATATGCCGTTTGCCTATGAATTTTTGATGGTCGGTGGCCTCTGTCATCTTGCGCTTGGCGAACCACAAGAAGCACTTATCGCTGCGAAGTCGGCAGCCGAAAGTCGTCCAACGGATTGCGAACCATATCTTCTCTGCGCCCAGGCTTATATTGCACTAGGAGAGCATGAACAGGCAGTGAGTGCAACAAATGAGGCATTGCAGCGCAATCCCTCAAACGGCGATATACTCTTTTACCAGGCGCAGGCACTGATCGAGGGCAACATCGATCTTGCTCAAGGGCTCAGGCTGCTAGAGACGTACCGAGAGGACGGCAAGGAAGAGACGCTCATAGAGCGTATTCAATCGGCTTCTTTTAGCGTGCGTGAAAATGATGCAAGAATGCATTACTTTCGCGCACAACTCTATTTTACATTCTCGCACGATTCTGAAATCACGTACTATCAACAGGCAGAACAGGAGATCAAACGCGCTTTCGAGTTACAATTCCTGATAGCAGCCAGTAAACTTGAGGCCCCTGCCCAGCAATTAAGAGGGGATATACTGGTTGCATCTGTACGTAATAAAGGCCTTGACCTTTCTCAACCTGAGGCAGAGCAGGCGGCCAGCCACTACTATGAAGCAGGCATACTTTTTTATAATCAGCAGTTGTATACTGAAGCTGAAGCTGGTCTGAAGAAGGCAATAGAGCTTAGGCCGGAGCATGCGCTATCCTACCTCTACTGCTGTGCGGCTCTTGCTTTTTCCGCCACAGAGGATTCACCACTGAGTTCTGAGGAAGAGAAAGTTCGAGAAGAAAAACTTAAACAGGCATGTCAACTTTGGGAAAATGGTGAAGTTCTTGGGTTTTCAACATCTTTCCTTTCCTGGGCCTATTTTATTTATGCCTTCTGCCTTTGGCAACAGGCATTTACCGTAGAGCGACGCACAGGAGAAACAGAACTATTCTGGAAATCGGCTTTTTACGTAGAACGTGCCGTGCTTCTGCAGCCAGACGAGGATACATACTTATCGCTTCTAAGCCTCTGCTATATGAGTCTTTCGAGGTCTACGAGTGCATTGGTAACAATGCCTCTGGTACCAGGTTCCGCAGAATTACTGTATTTGAAGGCGTTAATGCTTATATTTCTTGAGGACGAGCATGCCGGTGAGGCTTTTCAATCTATAGATGACCACAACAAAACTATTGATTTAAGATTAGCATATGCCTGGCTTCTCTATCTCAAGAAAGATTTTTCAGGGGCTATAGAGCAACTCGATCAATGCATAGCAATTGATGAAAATCACTTTAACGCTTGGATCTTACGTGGACGTATATACCGTCTATTAGGAGATGATGTACAAGCTCAAGCTAACTTTCAGCAAATCTGGAAGAAAACCACACCTGGACTGCCGCTTGATATCCCCGGCAATCTTATGAAACGTGCATACGCAGGATACGAACTCGGCTACTATACAGATGCAATTGATATATTACAGGTAGCTATTGAAAAGGCTTCCGCAAGTTATTTTGATATTTATTCTGCTTTAATGTTTTGCTACCTGAACTTAGAAAACATAGACGATGCAAAAAAAGCCTGCCTGGATGCTTTAAAGCAAATCCCTGCTCTAACATTACAGCTTCATTCTAACCTGCAGGATCTCAATGAGTTCGAACAATTCCATCTTCGCGAAAATGCGAAGACCTTATACACTCGTGAGGTCCTTGCTCTCTATCGGGATGAATTAGAGAAGAAGCTGCGGCAGGTGCGAGAGCAGGCGGAACGAGACAGCGGAGCCGTTCTGGAACTTGTACAGCCAATAGAGGAGAACCAGTTCGAAGCAGGAAGTATAGAATGGGTAAGTTCCCTTGCGGGTGCTGCTCGCCTCTCCCTACGCACTCAACAATTTGATAAGGCTATTGAATACTATTCTATGCTCGTTGAAGCCTATGATTCAAACGAACAACTGCTCATGCCAGAGGCCCGAATTGGCTTGGCACGAGCTTTTAAAGAGGTGGGAATCGAAAAAGCCTTCGAGGGACAGATCGAGGACGCAGTAGAGGCCCTGTATCACAGCCTCCAACTGTATAACGATGCTAAACAGGATAATATGGGACAGAAGATCATACAAGACGTGTATGCACGTATAACTACGCGGGAACATTACCTGGCAATCAGCGAAATCATACATTTACTGGCGAATGAGTCTGCTGTAGATACACAACGACGTCATGGCCTAAGCATTGCTCAATTAGAACTCAGCAAAAATAGCTATCTGGCAACGATGCATCCTTCTAGGAAGGAAAAGGACTTCGAGCAACTTACTCCACAATTTATTGCTGCCGGCTGTCTTACTATTGAATTAGGATTAGGCTTAATTGATGAACGGCTTCTGAATGAGCAGGTTATCAAAATTGATATACCTGAAATGAGAAAGCGTGTTCACCAAAACATGGGTGTACATGTTCCCGGCATCCAATTGCGTGACAACCTGTCTTTGCCTTACTATGGTTATCAGATACTCTTTTACAATACCCCTTTTGTGACGGAAACTATTGATGTCAACAACTCTTCGGATGGCATGCTCGAAGCATATCATGTAATCCTCTCTCAAATGGAAGAGCTTCTTCTGGCGAATCTTGATATTTTGCTGGGTACGCAAGAGGTGCAGTTTACTCTGGATGAGTGGAAGAAGGAGGGAGGTGAAGAATACCGCACGCTTATGAGTGAGGCATTGCCAGATGAACTTTCTGTCGCACGGCTGGCCCAGGTCTTGCGCAGATTAGTAAGGGAACGAATATCTGTTGCTGATTTAGGCACTATCCTCAAAGCCTTTAAAGATAAGAAGGGGCTTGAGGTTGATGAGATTGCCAGGTACATACGAGGTATCCTCGGGCAAGAAGTGCTAGATAAGCAGGTAAGTGCTAGCTAAGGAGGCCAAATGGAAGACGCAAATCAGAAAAATATGTTCAAGCTCTTTCTTCGGTACCTTGAAGAGCTTGGTATCTCAACTGAAAATAGAGACATGCTACAGAAGTTGTTTGGAAGATATCAGAAGTATCATTTCTCGGCAGAGGATTGCGCAGAACTTGCTTTTGCCCGCTTGCGAGCCGATTCTATTGAGATTATCAGTCCCGTAAAGTATCAACCCCTTTTCCTTATCGAAGAAAGCTCGGATAGTTTCAATTTTGAAGAGCAGTTCTCTGTTTCTTTGCCATGGTTAGCGAAGAGATTATTTGATGAACTGGGTGTGATTGCTCCAAAATTTGTCCTTTCACTATCTGAAGACGCCGATGTTTTTTCTGTCAAAATAAATGATTATATTATTCCGCTCTCCCTGGCAGATGAACCATCTTCTGATGTACTAAGGGAAATGATATACGATATTCTTGTTCGGCATGTAGCGCAATTGATTAGCATTGACGATATTGAGTATCATCTTGCGCGACTACGTGAAATCTACCCGGTACTGGTTCAGGCAGTTCTGGCGCGCTATACACGTGGAGATATCACTCGCATCCTACGAGATATGGCGCGAAAAGGCACTTCTATTCAGGATATCCGCTTTCCTCTAGAGCGTCTCCTGGATAGCTCTTTTGCTGCTGCGATCAAGTAACATAAATAAATTTTCTCCTTGATCCTCTCATCTAAAAATCTATCCCTGGCTTATCTCCGTATTGCTCGTCTCTCTACGCGGTCGTCTTCTGCGGCTGGCGGCCCTGCGTGCTTCACCTGCGGCCCGCAGGCGTGGCACAACCAGGAAAACGTAGAGCGCTGAAATGATAAAAATGATGATGGTGATAACGAGCGGCAATCCTGCCTGAATATTTGAGCCAATGCCGAGCGAGGCCAGTAGAGCGAGGATGCCAAAAATGAGAATGGTCAATATGGGGATGGTCCAGCCTCCGCGGATGCGGAACGCGCGTTCTGTGGAAGGCTGTCGTCTGCGCAATTGGATGACGCATAGCCCCGCGACGGTATAGATCATCGCTTCGAGTACCGCGCCTACTAGAATCAGAACCTGGAACTGTCCCGTGAAAAAGATGATAACCGCGATGGCGGCGGATGCGATGGTCAGGAAAATAACGCTTGCATATGGGACGGCGAACGTGATGCTGAGACGCGCAAAGAAAGTCGGCAAGGTATCTTCGCGCGCGGCTGCATACAGGAAGCGCGAGGCGGTCGCGAAGCCACCGTTGAAGGTCATAATGGCCGTTAAAAGGGTAGCCAGGAGCATCAGCCAGATGCCCAGTTGACCAAGCACCGCTTTGCCCAGCAACATTTGCGGAACAGGAGAGTTGTAAATGGCCGGGCTGTGGACGTTCAGGAAGCTGCTGGATGCGACAGTATAGAGCGCGTAAGAAATACCAAGTAGCGCAAGGGCGATGAACATGCCTCTTGGGATCAGGCGGATATCTGAGATTTCCTCCGATAACGGCGTAACCCATTCAAAAGCTGAAAATATGAAAACACCTACGGCGATGGCGTTGATGAGCGCGTCGGGATGGCCCAGCGCGTCGAAAGGGGCATGTAACTGAAAACCGTGCTGACCGAGGGCGATCAGGGAAATGATGATGGCAAATGCGAGCAGGCTGTAAGTAGTGATATCCTGCAACAAACCGGCAATGCGAATGCCCCTCAGGTTGGCTCCCATGGAGAGTCCAAGCAGGGCAAGTATCCAGATCAGCGAGGCCCAGTTCGGCAGCCCAAAGGCGTAAGTAATGGCGCTGCCGACAATGTAACTATCGGCGGCAATCACGGCAATGATGGTGAGCATATAACCAAAGGTGATGGTGAGCGAGAAATTGTCGTTGAAGGCCTCTCTCATGTACTGGCGAATCGCTGCTGCCGTGGGATAGAGCGCGTTCAGTTCGGAAAAACACAGCGCGGCCAGCACTGCCAGCAGACCAGCAATCACAATGGCGATCCAGCCCGAATCTCCTCCAACTAATGATGCCAGCTGCACGCAACCAAGCAGACTAATCGCGGCATATGCCAATCCGGTACTGGTAGAGACGACGGTGCGGAATTTGAGAACACGACGCAACGAGACGGGTTTACTCATGGAATGCCACCTTTCAATACAGTAGTCAGGGTAACTGAAGCGTACTGGAAAATGAAATGGTTGTCAATGGCCAGGAAGACTGACTGACGCAGCCTCTTGCAAAGAAATTCCGAACAAGATAGGATAGTGGCGTGCAAGGAGAGGCATCAACAATGAACTGAATAGGAGGGACAAAATGAATAATTGCTATGAATGTGTAACGTAACATATTTAGGAGGAGAGCATAGTTACCCATGAAAAAGTCAACGGTCGCGATACCCAATTTGCGCCTGAAGGAAGCGAGAGAACTACGTGGCTGGTCGCAGAAATATGTTGCTAATGAGATCGGCGCTGATTACTACTATCTGAGCCGTTGGGAGCATGGCACCGCCTCACCAAGTCCCTACTATCGCCAGAAACTGTGTGAGCTTTTTGGAAAGGATGCACGCGAGCTTGGCCTCATCCGTGACAAGGATACGAAGGTGCCGCAGAAGACGGGTGATGGGCTTCCGCCAGCCATCTCTGATGATCGAACTTCGCCTTCAATTGGTATTGCAATTCCGCTCTATGATCCAATGCTTCCACCTCCCACTGGAGATACGGCGAAACCAATTGGGCGAGACGGCGTCTTATCGCAGCTGCGAGAGCATCTATGCGAAGGCAAAGGAGAAGTACTGGCGGCCATCAATGGATTACCAGGCGTAGGTAAAACAACGCTAGCTATAGAATTAGCCCATGACGAGCAGGTGCTGGCTCGTTACAAAGATGGGGTATTATGGGCCGGCCTTGGTCCGACCCCCGATGTCTTTGCGACCCTTAATCACTGGGGAACGTTGCTTGGGATTCCTGCTCAGCAGGCCGCTAAGTTGAAAAGTATTGAAGATTGGTCGAGGACGCTGCGAGCGGTGATCGGCCAGCGACAGCTCTTGCTTGTGATCGATGACGCATGGCGCATTGAAGCTGCGCTCGCTTTCAAGGTGGGCGGTTCTCGATGTGCCTACCTCTTAACAACCCGTTTCCCCAATATCGCCTTGCACTTTGCTGCTGATAAGGGCGTATCTATAGTCTTGCAGGAATTGAGTACGGCCGATGGCTTCGCGTTGTTAGCTCGCCTGACCCCCGAGGTAGTGAAAAACGAACCGGATAGCGCGCGCAAGCTGGTGGAGGCTGTTGGAGGATTACCGCTCGCACTCACACTGATGGGCCGCTATCTGCGCGCTCAATCGCACAGCGGGCAACCACGCCGCATCCGTGCAGCTCTTGAAAGATTGCACATAGCTGAAGAGCGCTTGCGCCTCGTCGAGCCTATCTCTCCTCTTGAGCGTCCTCCTCATCTTGCTCCGGCTGCTCCCTTATCCTTACAAACAGTGCTCTCTGTCAGCGATCAGCAGTTGGAGGACGATGAAAAACAGGCCTTGCGGGCGCTCTCCGTCTTTCCTGCCAAGCCCAATAGCTTTTCAGAAGCAGCAGCCATCGCCGTAAGCGCCGCTCCCGTGGAGGTGCTTGACGCATTGAGCGATGCGGGCCTGCTTGAAGTTAGTGGCCCGGGTCGCTATACGCTGCACCAGATAGTTGCCGATTATGCCCGGACTTTTCTGGACGATAGAGACGCGTTCACCCGCATGGCAGACTATTTTGCGGAATTTGTTGAGCAAAATGCGAGACATTTTGATGCGCTGGATCAGGAAATGCCCAATATATTCGCCTCTTTAGACGCCGCGTATGCAACAGGTCAGGACAAAAACCTTGTGCGCTGCGTCAATGCTCTTTTCCATTTTCTTTTCACACGCGGTCTGCATGCTCAGGAAGCCGGAATATATATCGAACGCGCAGTAGAGGCTGCGCGCCATCTCAACGATGATGATGCTTTAGCTACTGCGCTACTTAATCAAGGGAAAGTCGCCTATAAGCAGGGGAATTATGCCAAAGCAGAGCAATGCTTACAGGAGGCACGAGCAATAGCGAGCAAGGGGAGTGATGCCAGACTGCTCAGCGAAATCTTGATGGTGCTGGGAGTACTGTATCGCTTTCGCGTATCATATGAACTGGCGGAGACATACCTACGGGAAAGCCTGGACTTAGCGCGCCAGACCGGAGATTCGAAGTTGCTCAGTGACGTGTTGGGAAATCTGGGCTGTGTCCTGAGTGACAAGGGACACTATGCTGATGCCGAGACCTATAACCTGGAGGGATTGACCATCGTGCGCGCTCTTGACGATCGTGGCGGGATGGCGCAGTTACTAATCAATTTGAATGCTATTGCGGTACTGAGAGGGGATTATGAGGCGGCGGAAAGGTATGGCCAGCAAGCCCTTGCTCTAGCGCGTGAGATTGGATTTCTTGATGCTATGAGCGCCATATTAACCAATCTTGGCGGGGTAGCACTGGAGCGAGGAGAGTATGACAATGCCGAATCGTATATCGTCGAGGCGCTTGATGTAGCCCGGCGTATCGATGATATACGATTCGTAGGCACCAATGTTGGCTCCCTGGGAAGTCTGGCTCTGAAGCAGGGACATTATGAGCAGGCTGAGCAATACCTGCGGGAATCATTGGAAATAGCACATAAGATCGGCGATATCTGGATGCTTGGTATGATGTTGAACGAATATGGTGAACTGCAACTCAAACAAGGCCGGATCAATGACGCATATGCAGCATTTGAAGAGGCAAGCAATGTTGCTGCCGGCGGGAGCAAGGAAGTGGTGGCATTAACATTATTCGGGCTGGCACGTGTGAGTGCCGCCCGGGGAAACATGCAAGAAGCGCAACGACTGGCCGCAGAAAGCCTGCAAATGTTTGAGGCTATGGGAAACCGGATAAAAGAGCAGGTGAAAGCCTGGTTGTCCTCCTTATCAGAACCACGGAATGCCTGATAGTATATGCCGCCATTGGATGACTATGATAGCCCACAACATAGTTTCTTCCTTTCAATACTAGACTGGTAGGGAAATGCCTATTTCCCGGCAAGGAGCATGCCGGCTCCCTTGCTTATCCATTCTTGTATTGTCCCTATCCTCTGCATGGATTATATCAATAACTACACCTGGAGAAACCTTATAGCGGGGATTTCTACTATCACATACGTAACAATCTCATCACTGGATCAATAGTGACCCTGGCTTTTGCAATTGTTCAGCCTATGAAAATTTCATAATCGGCAACAAATTTCTGGTTGACTGAACGTTTACATGCCGGAGGTTTTATTATGGCAACAGAATCAAAAATGAAGGACGCTCAGGATCACTCACAATCGAATCAAGCGCGTATCTCGCGCCGGACTCTGCTAGCCGCGTTAGGCGGATTAGTCATCACCGGGGGCGTAGTTGGCGGCTTCCTGTATTATCCCAAACCCCTGATCTATACTGGCCACAGTGACCGCGTAAATGCCCTGGCATGGTCGCCGGATGGGAAAAAGATTGCTTCTGTTTCCGATGATGGCACCATGCAGGTATGGAACGCTTTCACAGGGGAGCGTATCTTTACTTACCGGAATCCAGTTCGTGACTCAATCTATGAAGAAAATTCTGCAACTTTAGACGTGGTAGCATGGTCGCCTGATGGCCGTTTGATAGCGGTAGGGTCGCAAGAGGATACGGCTGTTCGGATAGTGAATGCCGGAACAGGGAGGGATGCATTTCTATGTCATGCTACCTCTTATTTACGTGCAGTGGCCTGGTCTCCGAATGGAAAATACATTGCAGCCGGAGAAGTTGTGGACGATAATCATCAGGGTCATGAAGTGGAAGTGTTTGATGCGGCAGATGGGAGGCTCATTTTTGCCTATAAGGGTCATTCCATTGACGTGCAAGCAGTTGCATGGTCTCCCGACAGTACGCGTGTAGTCTCCGGTTCTGGAGATGAGACCACTCAGGCATGGGATGCGACGACAGGAGCGAATGTTGTGGTTTATCATCACGTTTTCGTTCCCAGTAAATATGATCCTCGTGGTGAATATGATGAGCCCTGGTGTGTAGCATGGTCACCAGATGGCAAATACATAGCTTCTGGCTATTTTAATACCGGTTCTGTACAAATCTGGAATGCCAGCACAGGAAAACTTTTGCTCAACTTTCAAGGGTCTGAGGAGCCAATTTTTACGGTAGACTGGTCTCCGGATGGGAAGCTGATTGTCTCGGCAGGAGCCGGGTTCGTACCAAAAGTCTGGGATGCTATGACAGGTAGAGTTATCTATACGTATGAAGGTCATACATACCCGGATGGCTATTATACCGTCCGGAGCGCGAAATGGTCGCCGGATGGAAAATTCATTGCCAGTGCGAGCGCTGATAAAACTGTACAGGTATGGCAATTGCCGTAGGGGGAGAGAATGCAATGAATCTCATTAAACTGGTTACTTTCCTGCTCTGGTTCGTGCTGATCGTGTATATCATTCTGGGCGGCACCGCCCTGGGCATGGCTACCTGGGAGCTCTTTCCTCCTAAAGAGCAGGGAGCGCAATATCGTCTTTTCATTCACAAAGCAATTGGCCCCACCTGGGAGGCAAGCCATCTGCTGCTCATTTACCTGCCATTTGGCCTGTTTCTGGCGTATCCATTTGTCTATTCAGTGCTATCAACAGTGTTCCTGGTACCAGCTATTCTCATCCTTGTTGCAATAGTCTTGCGCGTTATAGCTCTGATTCTCCTTTCAATTAACGCAATGTTGAGTCGGCTGTTGCGTTTGGTCAGTTTGCTGGCCCTTTTTCTGCTGGGAACAATAGCCGGAGTTATAGCGAGTGGGCAGATTATTTTCCAGCAAGATCAGCTCGTTCCTGTAAATCTATGGAACAGCTATGTGATTCCATTTGCGGTCGTGATGGGAGCTTTTGTAGTCGCGTTGTGTAGTTTACAGGCATGTCTGTATCTATTGGTAAGGGCTGAGGAGGCGGAGAATGATACACTGATAGCAGCGCTTCGCTCGCGTTCACTGATTGCTGTTGCTGTCACAACCATTCTCGCGCTAGTTGGGCTGATTCTGGCTCGCGCAGATGTCCCGATATTATGGCATGGCATGATCAAACAGGGCATCTTTCTACTGGTAGTGACAACATTTTTCTGGCTCTGGATGGTGTGGTCGCTCTTCCAGGAGGCATATCATCGCGCGCGCAATCTCATGATTATCGAAACCGCCCTACTACTGCTCTGGTGGGGCGCCTCACAAACACCATACCTGATTCCCCCTCATATCACAATCGATTATGCCACGGTAGGGCCGTACAATGTACTCATAGCTCTACTCATCGGCTCGATAATAGGCCTTGTATGCTTGTTTTTAGCGATCCGCTACCATTCGCACATTTTTAAAAGTAGGGGTTCAGAGCCTTCGATGTGAATAGAAATTTTAAACTGCTGCCGGGTATCTAGCTGCTAAAAAGCACTGATAGATCGTAAGGTCGTGTGCCGTCAATCACCAGGTCTGCCTTTTGTTCTGGGTGCTCACGCTCGATATACTCATCCTCGTGTGCCATCCATTCCTCCCATTGTGGACGAGCAGCTTCCCCATCACGTTGTAGACCGCGCTGTAGCCGCTCCTGGCGTGGCGTTTCAATCCAGATGGAGAATGTGAGGTATGGCCGAAAAGCCTCTCTTGACGAAGAGACTCCCTCAAGGAGAAGATACCCGGCGGGCTGTATTTCGTGCCACTCTGCCAGGCGTTTTGTGACCCAATCATAGCGTTGGTAGCGCGCTGTTTCATTGTGAGAGAGTGGCTCAAGTACTTGCCTGAGCAAGCGGGGCCACCAGTTGAGCGGATTCTCCCAACTGGCAAAATCATCGGTGTGAAGAATAGGTGCATTGCCTAATTGCTGTGATAACTGCTCGGCAAACGAGCTTTTCCCCGCGCCGCCTGGACCATCAATGGCGATAATCCTGGTGGTCATCCCATTCGGAGCCTGTGCAGTCTGGATTGTCTGGATGATGCTTCTCTGATTATTCATATGCTTCCTCTGTTTCGGTGGATTTTCTTACATTCGCCTCAAATTCGTGCGGATTTGATCCTATTCACTATGCAAAAGATACAATTGAAAGATATCTTGCGTAGAGTTGCAAGTGCAAGGTATTAGATTGGTAGAATGTTTTTTGTCTTGGTAACGCCGTTACCAAATCACAATAGCGTTGCTCAACAAATGTTAAAGAGGAGAAATTACTTCTATGTACGCTTATCAAGGTAAGACGGCTCTCATTACGGGGGCATCTTCGGGTATTGGCACGGCATTCGCGCGTATATTGGCGGCGAAAGGTATGCATGTCATTCTTGTGGCACGCAGCGAAGACAAGTTGCGCGAACTGGCAAACGAGATTATGGGACAGTTTGGAGTTCGCGCAGAGGTAATTGCTATCGACCTGGGACGTGAAGGTGCCGCGCAGGATGTATATGAGGAGGTACAGCGCAGAGGATTGAATGTTGATCTGCTCATCAATAATGCCGGTTTCGCCACGCATGGTCGTTTCGAGACGCTAGATGCGACGCGCGACCATGACGAAATCATGCTGAACGTTATCGCTCTCGTTGATCTGACACATGTATTCGTTCCATCGATGGTGTCACTTAGAGAAGGAGCGATTATCAATGTTGCCTCGACCGCGGCATTCCAACCACTCCCTTATATGGCTGTCTACGGGGCAACAAAGGCTTTTGTAGTCTCATTCTCTGTGGCTCTGGCCCAGGAGTATCGCCGGCGTGGGATTCGCGTGATCGTACTCTGCCCTGGAGCAACGGCAACTAATTTCTTCAATGTTGTGGGGACAGAGGATGCAGCGGTCGGACGGAAGCGTACACCGCAGCAGGTGGTAACAACAGCCCTACGAGCCCTGGAGCGCGGTCGGAGTATTGCAGTTGATGGACGTATGAATGCTCTACTTGCTGCGCTTGCACGCCTGGTCCCAATGTCCTTTTCGGCACGGATGGCTGCATTAACAATGAGACCGGGGAGAAGTGGAACGCGCAATAAGCGCAGTAAGGCCGCTGTATAAGGTTCCGGCAAATTGTTAGCCGCAGAACTCTTTTGCTACGGCGGTCAAAATCTGGGCGCACTTTGCTACTTGCTCAAGATCTGACCATTCGATTACGGCATGCGCACCCTCTCCACCTGGACCAAAGATCACAGTTGGTATACCGGCAGTCGAGAGGATGGCCGAATCCATCCAGGCAAACTGTCCGATTATCTCAGGCTCTTCGCCGAGTTGAGCGGCTGCGTGACGGCGGAGAGTCTGGACGATAAGTTCATCTTCCGAGACTTCGAACGCATCTCGTGCAAGCAATGTCTTGACGGCGGCTTTGAAGTTGGGATCGGTTGCCGCTATTCGTTCAAAAATTTCAGGTAGCTCAGACTCGACCTGCTGCTTCGTTTCGCCGGGTATAGTGCGCCGCTCCACGCCTAAGACGCAGCTTTTGGGATAGCTTGAGAGTTCCTGCCCTCCGTGAATCAGGGAAGCATGTACGGAGCCGCTTTTTAGAAGACGATGAGAAGGAGCGGAACGGAGCCTCTGATCAAGTTCTTCCAGCCCGGCGAGAACTTTGCCCATTTTGGCGATGGCATCGACGCCTATTTCGGGCAGGGAGCCATGGGCCGCCACGCCTGATGTTTCTACCTCGAACCAGATGAAGCCCTTGTGGGCAACGCAAATATTTAAATCGGTAGGTTCCGTCACGATAGCGGCGTCCGCGTGCCAGCGTTTGACGATGGAACCGGTGCCGATGCTCGCATATTCCTCGTCCGCGACAGCTGTAATGATAACATCGCCACGAAGTTGCAGTTGTTTTGCGGCGGCACCGGTGGCCATGATAGCAGCAAGCCCGCCTTTCATATCATAGGCTCCACGCCCATAGAGCCGGTTGTCCTGTATATATGGATCGTGAGGCCGCTCCATACCGGCAACTCCAACGGTATCCATATGGGCATTGAGCATAAGTGAACGTCCGCCGCCCGTACCACGAGCGATGCCGATGACGTTGGGGCGTCCCGGCGCAGGTTCGTCCCAATGAACTTCCAGACCTGCCTCCTGTAGCCAGTCGGCTATGAAACGGGCAATTTTTTCCTCGCCTGCTCCTCCAGGCACGAGGTCGGGATTGATGGAGTCGATAGCGACGAGTTGACGTAAAAGTTTGACGATTTCACTCATAATTACGAATCCTTTTTGTTTTCAGGGAACAGATGACGCACCTTCAACGCGATTTGCAAAGACAGGCGCAATTCAGGGTCTTCCAGAGATCTTCCCAATAATTCTTCGATGCGTCCCAGCCTGTAGAGCAGGGAATTTCTATGCAGGTGCATGGTACGAGCCGTCTCGCTGAGATTGCCGTTGCAGCGAAAGAATCCTTCGAGGGTTTCAATCAACGCTCCATTGCTGCGATTATCGGAATCAAGCAATGGGCCTAATGTTTCATGGTAAAAATCGGTGAGTTCCTTCTGACCATGGAGATGGAACAGGAGACGATAGATGCCTAGACGAGCGAATGAATGCAAGTTGCCCTCGCCGAAGAGCCTCTGTCCGATCTCCAGAGCTTGCCGCGCCTCACGATAGGATTGGGGGATATCAGGCAGACTTCTGGCGAGATGGCCGATGCCCGCCGAATACGCCGGCAGGCTGCCATTGCTTCCCATGTTCTGCTGCACTCGCGCCTGTACCCGCTCCAGGCGTTTGAAGATGATTTGCTCGCAGTCGCGTAGTGCTTCCGGGTTATTGCCATTGGGCTGGTAGGGCAGTAGAGCTGTAACGCGGCGCTGCTCCGCGAGTATCCAGCAAGATGGCCACACCCGCAACAGCTCATCACGAATCCTTCTATGCCATTGCGAGAAGCTATCGACGGGATATTCTGGTTCGGCAGGAGCAACTTCGAAGATGACGACGACCTGGGGGACGGCGAGGTCGTGGCCAAGTAAACGGGCGCGCGCTAACATTTCGTCAGCTTGCTGGTAATTGCCCTGCAAAACATCCATGAACGCCTCGGCTTGATAGCGTGTTTCGACCTCGCTGCGCTCGCGTTCGTGCGCGAATTCCAGTGCCAGGATGGGCACGACCTGCCCCAGGATGAGGCGCTCAAGGTGGTCGAAATCGCTATCCCCGCCGATGAGTGAGAGGTAGCCTACTGTTTCATGGCGGATCTGAATTGGGACCGTGATGCGCGTTAAGTTGGCCTGCCGCAAATTTTCGTCCGACAATTCTGCCGGCAGCGCCTGGCTATGCTCCTCTGAGGGTGGTATCTGATAGAGAATATGCTGCTCCGCGTCTCGCAAAACGACCCATTTTTCGCAACTGCGTGCGAGTTGTTCGCACAGGCCCTTGATACCTGTACCCTGAATGCTCAATTGCATGAGCCGGTGCGAGATTTCAGTCGCTCTACGTTCGATTTCACCCCGGAAACCAACGACAAAAGTGATGACTTCGCGTTCGATCTCTTCCAGGGGAGCCGATAGAGGAAGGAGGATTAAAGGCAAATGTAGCTGGTTTGCAAGGGTGAGGGATTCTTGTCCGAGAGCTTCGATGGATGGAGCAGCGACGGCAATAGCGGTAATCCCCTCCTGATGCAGGCTTTGCAGTACATGTGGTAGGGTTTCATCATGACGACGTAATAGTGAGAGTGCCAGCAGAGCGAGTTCCCCTCCACGCACGCTTTCAAATGCTGGAAGGCGTGCTCGCATACGAGTGGCCCATACGACCTTGCGTTCCAATCCTCCCGCTCCTGCAACCAGTTGCGCATCTTGTGCGACCAGGAGAGTAAGAATGTTACGGACAGAGGCCGAAGATGTGGGGGAAGGCGAACTGCTCATTGCTCCATACACAAATAGGAAGCGCGGCGATTATCGCCGCGCTGGAGATGTGGCAGCAGTGCCGCTGGCTTTTTGCGCTTTGCGCTTCTCTTCGTACTTCTTAGCTTTGATACGATGTTTGCGCCAGGCTACTCTTTTGGTTTTGTTCATCCTGTTTTTCCCTTCTTTTGTTATTCTTCACCCTCTACGCTGCCTTCGAAATCAATCTCGGTCATTTCTTCGGCTTCGTCGGTGCCGTCGTAGTATTCATCATCATTGGCGATATCTTCGTCATCCTCGCGATCATAGCGCAGCATGCTGTCCTTGATGTATGCCCGGATCGTGTCGCCACCGCCCTGAGACGGGAAGCTAACTTTGCCGAACATGCTGGGATGCTGGTACTCCTCGCGTATGATCAAACGCACCTTGCCATTATCCATATTAAGAATCGCGGCGGCGTAGCGATTGCCACCCTCCATAAAGTTGATCAGGCGGTTAGAAAGACGCGGCTCTATCTGACCTATGTCCTCTCCGGCGGCGTTCTGCACAAATATCGTGTGCCCATTGACATGCAAATTTACCCGGTCGCCCACGCCCACCGTTGCGAGGACAGAAGTGGGAGCAAGGTTGATCAACTCCGTCATGCCGGTTTTGCCGGTCTCTTCAATGAAGAGCCGTGGATCGATGCGCTCGACCCCTGTATGAATCTGCACAGGAGTTTCTCCAAGCATTGAGAGCCGGTCCAGATTCTTTTTAGCAATGGTATTGTTTGGGCTAAATTTCAAGGTCTGGGAATAAGCTTGCCGGGCCTCGGTATACTGTCCCAGTTCGCTGTAGGCTTTACCCAGACGGTTGTAGGCTTCAGGATCGTTAGGAAAGAGATTCAAGATATTCCTGTTCGTAACGACTGCATCTTCCCATTGACTCGCCAGCGCCTGTTGAATGGCCATTTCCGTCCATTGTTTTTTCAAGCGTGCTTTCTCTTCAGCCGATTGTGTTTGTTGTGTCATCGACGCCTCCTCCATCCATAGCAGGGATGTACTCGTTTATAATTTGCCTATTATACAGCAACTACGCAACAGTGCAAGTTATTCCATGTCTATGCGACTGCACATCCCTGCAAAGACCACGCTGTTGCTCGTTCTATGCGTACCTGCACAAGATCGCCGGGCTGAATAACACGCGGCGCCTGGCTCCAATCAGCTGGTGGTGCTCCATCTTCGAAAGTCTCCTCGCCGGGCTGCGGGAAAAAGACCAGTTTGTTCGTGCGATTGCGCCCTTTCCATTGCATGCGACCATGCGAATAGTTCGTGTCCTCGACCAGTACTTCCTCGATCTTGCCGATATGCGGGCGGTTCAAGTCGAGCGCGATGGATGCCTGTAGCTCCTCCACGGCATGCAAGCGACGTTTCTTTTCTGCTAATGGCACATCATCTTCCCAGCGCGCAGCTACGGTTCCAGGACGTACCGAGTATGCCGCGACATGTACAACGTCGAAACGGATTTCTTCAAGCAAATCGAGCGTGTGCTGGAACTCCTCCTCAGTTTCTCCACAGAAGCCCACGATGATATCGGTGGAAAGCGATACACCCGGCCACAGTGCGCGTAGCCTTTGAATGCGGTCGCGGTACTCATCGATGGTATAGCCACGTTTCATGCGCTTGAGTACGGCATCATCTCCGGCCTGTACAGGAATATTGACGTGCTCGCAGACTTTTGGTAACGCTGCCATACGCTCGATCATGCTATCGTTCATGTGGCGCGGGTATGAAGTCATGAAACGAATACGCTCCAGGCCGTCGATCTCGCTAAGGTGGCTCATCAGTACGGCAAGGTCGGGCTTATCCGGCAAATCCAATCCATAGGCTTCAACAGTCTGTCCAAGCAGCGTCAATTCCTTCGCGCCCCTGGCGACCAGCGAGCGCGCCTCGGTAACCAGCTCCTCCACGGGACGGCTGCGCTCGCGACCACGGCGATAGGGCACGATGCAGTAGGTGCAGACCTTGTTGCAGCCTAGAATCACGGGCAACCAGGCGGTTGGACTCGCTTTTGCCGGTTCGATTTTGGTAGGATAATGGGCCGTGCGCTCGCCCGGCTTCGGCGTGATTGCCATCGGTAGCACTGTGCGCTTGCCAATGGTACTGGTTGAGGTGGCAAATGTCGGCAGGAGGCGCTCAATAGGCTCGACCGGAATATCCTCATCGGGAGGCGCATATTCTATGTCGAGACAGCCCGCGCCTGAGATAGGCGTCCAGCGCTCCTCCAGGAAACGTGGCAGAATATCAGCTTGCTCAACCTTCATGAAGAGGTCGATATGTGGGTAGCGCCTGCTCAATTCGTCGATGGTCTTCTGGTTACCGATCATGCAGCCCATGAGAGCGACGAGCAAGTCACTGCGTTTGGCCTTGGCATGCTTGAGTTGCGCCAGCTGGTTATGCGCCTTCTCTTCCGGCGCCTTACGAACGCTGCACGTATTGAGAATGACGAGGTTGGCCTGATCCATACTGGTCTCTTCCCACCCCATTTCATCGAGCATCGTCTGTATGCGCTGGGAATCGGCCTGATTCATCTGGCACCCCACGGTCCAGATATGATATTTCCCGCGTGCGATATTCGTCGTCGTAGTCATCCTTTTGTCACTCCAAGCATGGTTCATTCGTCCGGTGATTTTCTGGTGTCTTATCTCTAAGGACGGTATTATAGCATACTGACAGAAGGTTTCATAGGGCCTATGTTCGCATCGTAAATGGACTGGCTCAAGAACCATACTATATGAAGATATCCCCATTTCTCCCGTTTACTACTAAGAGATAAAGGTGTATCAACATTTGTCATTATGATTACGCGCATGAAGGAATGCAACGCATGCCACGTTTATTGAAGATTGTATTGTTGGGTGTGGTGGTGATGATAATTGTCGCGGGAGTTTTATGGTTTGGCCCTGAGCATGTTAAGGGAGAGCCAGGTGTAACGAGCTTTCATGAGAATTCCAGTCGGGCAGGACTAAGTACTGTAAATGAGGTTCCTGAAGGAAGAGCCTCGCCAACTGCGCGTGTAAGCCCAACGCAGAAACCTGCGCCGACTATCACACCGGTGCCTACGCAACAGCCGTCACCAACAGCCACTGTTCCTGTTACTCCAACCCCTGTTCCCTCAATGAGGGAGGCTTACGCGTTGGGTCCATATACGGTTCAGGGCAATCTTATCCTGGCCGCCGATGGGAAACCATATCTGTTTCATGGCATAGGACGTGATGGGCTTGAATATTCCTGTACCGGCGATGGGCATTTTGACTCCCAGGAACTAGCATATATGGGCTCCGGTACGAATCGGGCCGGTATAACCTATTGGAGAGCGAATACTGTGCGCCTTCCGCTCTCCGAGGGCTTCTGGCTCTATGGTCAATCTTCCCCGGCATGTACCGCGACGCAGTACCGGGCCCTTGTCAAGCAGGTCGTGAATGCGCTGACGGCATTGAGATTGAATGTTATCCTTGATCTGCAATGGTCGGATGCCGGTGGTCAATCACTGCAGGGCGGCGGACCGTGGGCAATGCCGGATGCTGATAGCGTCACGTTCTGGCAGCAGGTAGCGGGAATATATGGCAGCTATTCAAATGTCCTGTTCGAGCTATTTAACGAGCCGCATCCATCTTCCTGGACGTGCTGGCTATCCGCGTGTACCATCACCGGCCAGGCTTATTCGGCTGATTGCCACTGCACAAAGACATTGACTTTTGATAGTGTGGGTATGCAGGCATTGGTGGATGCAGTACGTAATACAGGCGCGACAAACCTGGTGCTGGTGGCTGGTATGGACTGGGGTTTTAACTTGAGCCAGGTAGGCGTGTACCACATTAGCGGCTCGAATGTGGTGTATGATACCCATCCCTATCCCTATACTGAGAAAATGCCGTCGAGCTGGAATGCGGCATTCGGGGCAATCAGCAATACGTACCCCGTGATATCGGCTGAAAGCGGCGAGTACGATTGCGGCACAAGTTTTATGAGCAAATTGCTCACTTACTTCGATGCGCATCATATCGGCTGGGTGGCATGGGCCTGGGTCGTGCAAGGTTCTCCATGCGGCTATCCCCAGCTCATCGAGAATTATCATGGAACACCGGTGCCCGGAATGGGCCAGTTGGTGTATGCACGATTACGGGGATATGTTTAGTTACCCCTACTTCTTTTTGCCCTGCTACCCCTGTTCCCGGCAGATTTTGCACTTTCGTTACTGCGCTGCCGGGAACAGGGGTAGTAGTGAATTGATTAAAAAGCCCTCACGACCGTTGCCAAACTGTCCGGTTCCGTTGCCCTACCGTGTTGTAGCAGGCACGGCGTTCTGACTGTCGTTCGTCTTTTCTTATTTATGGTTTTAGCCATGACTTTGCGAACTTCATGAAATAATTCGGCTGCCAGGGCCGGCAATGAGTTTTCACAAAATAGTTCAGCAACGGACGCGAGCCGATGAATCGGCGGTGTGTACGTGGTGAATTAGCCCGTTAGCTCACCGTCAAGGTTACATCGTCCACATACATATAGGTGTAGTACGAATAGCCGTTGGACTCCTCGTGATCCAGGAATTGGATGCCGATGGTCTGACCGGCGTATGCCGAGAGATCAAAGGACATTTGAATCCAGACCTGGTCATTGGTCGTGTTCTGGAAGAGTTGCTGCACGACCTGGCCATTGCTATTAATCACATCAGCTTCTTGCCAGCCGTAGGTGCTGGAGTCATTGCTGGCTGGCCAGTAGTAGAAGCTGAGGGTAGCATGCTTTGTGCCAGCTGGAATGGTTACCGTTTGATAGGCAGTCGAATCGCCCTGTTGCCCACTGCTAAGTCCCACCTTTAAGGAATAATGCCCGCTATGTACTTGCGTACTACTGCGCGCGGGATGACTCGTACCCCCATACACCCAGTTGCCACTCGATTCAAAGCCTCCATTGATAATCAGATTATTTCCTGGAGGGGGTGTGCTGGTGGGAGGAGGCGTGGGTGTTTTGGTGGGCGTGGGAGATGGCGTACTGGTATTTGTCGGCGAAGGGGTATTCGTGGCCGTGGGAGATGGCGTGTTTGTGGTCGTGGGTGTAGGTGAGGGCGTGCCGGTTGGGGATGGTGATGGCGTGGGCGTCGGAGTCACACCGCCTGTGAAGAAGCCTGAGATAATTTGTCCTCTGCTATCGACAGGTGCGGGGAGGCCAAGCTCATACATAAAGGTCGCGCTCATGTCATCGATGCCCACATTGCCTGTATAGGTCTTGCCGGTCGCTATGCCTGGGCCTGAGAAGACGAATGGAAGATGGCGCGTTGAACCCATGCCCGTATCGCCCAGGCCATAGAAGTTATCATACTGGGTGCCGTCATTTTGTGCCTCGTCAGAGACGATGGCGATGGCGGTATTGCTCATATAGTTATTCTGCTGCAGCCATGTCTGTAATTCTCCGAATGCCTGGTCATCCCAGGAACTGGCCTGTTGATAGAGGCTACCGGAGACATCCGGGCTGGTACTTTCTATAGATTTACCCTCCGCCTCTGTGACCGGCATATACACCAGGGAGCCATTGGCGTTCGAGGCGTGAGCCGTCAAGAAATTCTCCACCTCGGTAACCCACTGGGTAGGAACACCATTGATGTTTTGGCCCAGGGAAATCTGGTCTACGTTGGCATCGGTAATGTGCCCGGTTGGATAGTCATTGCCACCGATGACGGCGGTACTCATGCCATAGCTTTTGGCGACATCGAAGATTGATTCCTGGCCGAAAACTTCTGATCCGCCGTACCAGATGTTGGTGTCGAGTCCATTTGGCTGGCCCCATACTTTGGCCGGAGCATCGGGTGTGCGCCATGCAGGGTACGAGCCAACAGCGATCTGGTAATGATCGATGGGTGAGTAGCCGTACTGTGTCCAGGTCTCTGAGGCTAGCACGCCATTTTGCGCAAGTTGATGGGTGGCAGGTGAATTATTGGCCATGGATTGTGTATCGGTGAACCAGGACTCGTAGTAGGTTTCGTCGTAGTCCACGATAATCAGATTTTTGGCGTGTCCTGCCGGAATGGTGCGCGAACCCGGCACGGCAATGGGAGTCAGGCTAAAGTTGACCGTCACACTGCCGTTGACATTCACCTGCATTTGCTCCGCATCTTTATAGAAAGGCTGCGTTCCGCTAATGGTGTAGCGATCTGCTTCCAGGTTGTATGTCCCGGCGGCGATGCCGGTGAAGCTGTAGCTGCCATTGCTGGCGGTTGTCGTGTATTGCGCTGTTGAGCTCACGGTACCAACGCTGATACCGACCTGAGCGTTCGCGACCGGCTGTCCGGTAGTAGCATCGGTAACGACGCCGCTGACAGACGCAGAACCGGCTGCTAACCCTTGTCTGACTGGCCTGATCGACCCCTTCGGCAGATCATCGGTATCACCGAAGACGGTCGAGGGGACGTACTGAGCTTTGGGTAAGGTGTTGGATACGGCGTGAATTGAAATGGCGCGAGGGATAATGACGATTGACGAAATAAGTAGGGTCAGAACTGCCGCGGAAGATAGAATGGTAGTGAGGTGTTGGCGCAGCCAACTTTTGTTGTTCGTTTGCACTACTCTACTCCTTACATTTGACGTTTTTCTTTTGTTGCCGGGTCTGCCTCATCATATAGCTAATACAGGGCTTTGCGCGCTAGACCTGGAAAGCCTCAGATGTCTAGATTTCTCCTACCTTTGCGCTTGATATTGCTCACCGGGCATGATGAAGCCGGTCCCTATAGCAAATAAACAGGCGCCCGTAGGATGATTAGCACACTTTGGGGGCAGTTTTAGAGCGTAGACAGAATTTCTTGCCAGGGCCGTTTAGTTGAACAGTGATTATTTTTATGTATTGAGAGGTACGGTAGTGCAGCGTCTATTTCAGGTGTTCGTCCTGGGCCTCGTGTTGATAGTGCTGGCCGGATGTGGTAGTGCTGCTTCTCCAGGGGCGAGCACATCTACAACTCAAAATCGCGTAATTGATGCGAGCCTGTTGGAGGGTTCGAGCGCCGGTGATTGGCCGATGTTTGGTTATGATCCAGGACATACCGGTTTCGTCGATCCGCTGGTACACCCGCGTACAATTGATGGCAAGATAGTATGGACCCGGCGGCTAAGCCCCATCTTCTCCTCGCCCGTAGCCGGTCTAAACATGCTGTATATTGCCGGCACCGATGGTTATTTATATGCTCTGAGGCAGGATTCGGGGGCTGTAGTATGGCGCGCGAAACTGAATAATTCGCTGACGGATGCGACCCCATCCCTGGAAGGCCAGGTAGTATTTGTGGCTATGCAGAGTAAGGCCATCGCTGCTTTCAACGCGGAGACGGGTCAGATGTACTGGTCGTTCAGTGTGGGTGAGAAGATTCAGGCCCCGCCGGTTGTCGTTGGTGGACGTGTGTATGTCGCTTCTCTCACTCATTTGTGGGTTCTTGATGCAGCCAGCGGGCGAGTTATATGGACATTCAAACACGGGGCGAGCGGATGGCCTACAATGGGTTCTCCGGCAATTATGGGCAACGCGGTCTATATTGGCCTGGGAACGGGAACCCAGCTCTGGGCGCTGAGTCTTACGAATGGACACGTCTTATGGTCATTCGATACCGGAGATCGCATCACAAGTAGCCCGCTCGTGCAGGGAGATACCGTTTATATCGCTACATGGCAGGGAAAGATTTTTGCCCTGAACCGTAGCAATGGCCAATTGCGCTGGGTCTATCTGCTGAACACGGTGCATAATCAAAATGTGGTTGATGGTGTGGGCGGTAGCATGGCCCAGGCGAATAACAGACTCTATATGGGAGACTATCGCGGCTCGATTTTATGTATTGACGCGCTGCATGGGAAGCTGATCTGGCGTTTCGCAACAGGCGCGCAGGTTCTTGCGACACCGGTTGTGGCAGGTGAACGCATATATATCGGCTCTGGAGATGGTTTCTTTTATGCGCTGGATAGTAAAACCGGGCGTCCTATCTGGCGTTATGCGACGGGCGAGATACGGGGTTCTGCCTCGTTAGCCAATGGGCGCCTGTATGTGGGCAGCCTCAACGGGATGGTGTATGCATTTAGATAGCAGAACCGATTATGAATGAGATCTAGCCCTTTCTGCCTGTACCGCCAGCAACGTACTCTGGATAAGTAGAATGATGGCTGTGAGCAATAATGTGTGCTTGATATCCCCCTCGTTTCCTCCGAGAGAGTTCGCATCGCTAAGAGGATACTGAATAAACAGGCAGATAGTGGCAGCGCCAGATACCACAAAGAGCAGGAGACGGCCCGGCCAGGAGATTGAGCGAAATAGCCAGCAGAGTAAGACAAGCGCAGCAATTCCTAATCCTGCCGTAAACAGGTTGTTGTCGCTGACATGTACCAGGTTCTCGATGAGCTGGATACCGGGTGTTGCCTGCATGAGAAAAGCTATGCCAGATGCCATGCTGCCAAGCGCGATGACCATAAGGATTAATAGGGGAACGAATTTGTGAACGAACAGGGTAGCTCCAATCGCAACCAGAAGCAGGAGAGCAGATAACCCGAATTCAACCATATGATCCGAGTTCACGATGAAGTTGAGCGCATAGAGGGTGCCACCTGCGGTAAGGATAAGCATGCCAAGGAATAGGGTGGTGAAAGGAGCTGTCCATGTTGCCTTACGACGAAAGCCGGCAGCTGACGCTTGCGGATGACCGCGAGCTGATCTTTGAGGAAGTTGGGGAGACGGTGCCGCGGTTCTTACTGCCACTGTTGGAGGTAGTTGCGGCGCCTGGTAAGTATTGTGAGGGGATGCGGGAGATAGAGCGTTCGGCGGGACATTTTGGGTTGGAGCATACGCGGGAGCGGCAGGACGAGGACTCACTTGCACAGTATCACCTGCTGCCTGTTGCCTGATCTGGCGCAGCCATTGCTGGACTTCTAGAGCGCTGGCCGGACGATAGCGTTCATCTACTATCACTAAACGCTGGATGAGCTGATCGAGTTCAAGCGGGACCTGCGGGTTAACCTGGCGCACCGGGGTAAAGATGAAGCGTTCTGTTGAGAGATAGGGGTCTTTTCCCGTCAGGCAGCAGTGGAGTGTAGCACCTAATGAGTAGAGATCAGAACGGGGATTCGTTTGTCCGCTGCCATGCTGTTCGGGGGGCGCATATCCTGGTGAACCTAGAAGAATAGTGTCCTGCTGTTGGCCTTCCTTAAAGAAGCGCGCAATGCCGAAGTCGATCAAATAAATATGACCATCCCCGGTAACCATCACATTGGTTGGCTTAAGATCGCGAAAGATGATTGGCGGTTGCAGTCCATGCAGGTAAATAAGCACATCGCATAATTGAAGGGCATAATCCACGACCTGCGCCACGGGAAGCGGGCGCATTTTGTTTTCCTGCAGCAATTGGAACAGGTTTTTGCCCTCAATGAATTCCATGACGAGGTAAGAACGTCCCTGCTCTTCGAATATATCAAAGATGCGAGGTAGATTAGGATGTCGAAGCGAATGTAGCAGGGTGGCTTCCTGTTGAAACCGCCTGATGGCTTCATCGAGATCAGGGCCGCTGAGATGGCCCTGGCTCATCTCCTTAATGGCGACGCGCCGGTTAGCCTCTTGAGTATCTACTGCCTGGTATACCGCGCTCATTCCGCCGCGGCCAAGCGGACCAACGATGGCATAGCGCTGGTGCAAGATGGATTGCCGGGGTATTCTTCCGGTCTGATTTTCAAAGATCGACATGCCGGACCTCACTTTAACACTGCGTTTTCGTAGCCTTTTCGGATACTCGCAAGATTAATTTACTAGAGAATAAACTGATAGATACAGTATAGTTTATCTATGTGAGCCGGTCTATCGTTTAGTTCACAGTTTTGCGAGGAACTATCTTACTGTTGGAGAATGTCTATCCAGGCTCGGGATGTCGGAGCGGATAAACTGACCTTTCAACATGCGTAAAGTTCCCAGGATCAGGCATAAAAGGACGACTTCAGAGAAAAAGAAATTAGCTTCTGTAATGGTTTGGGAAGACAAAGGGATCAGTACAACCTGAGCAAGAAAAAAGTTTGATTCGTTAAATCCCTCGCTGGGAATTGCAAGGAGCAAGAGGATAAGAGGCGCGACCCCGAACAAGAATGTAGGTCCTGGCTGTGCTGTCCAGCATGAAGGGCGCAGCCACCATACGAGTGTGGCAAGAACCAGGGCGGTTGCCGCAACGTACCCCTCGAACATGCCCAATGACCATGTACCGGCAGGGGTAAGAAAATAAGCCAGTACAACGGCCAGAATTCCCCCAATGGGGGCAAGTCCAAAGAACAGGGCATCCCAGCGCCGGAATGGGATTTGCTCCATGGAAAGGCAGGTGTAGGCGCCAAGCAGAGCAATGCAGAGAGCCGCGTTGACAGGAGGAATAAGCGGCGAACCGATATTGCCAGAAGTTGAGATAATGATGATATCGAGGTTCATGAAGATTGCCCAGATACATCCGAAAATAGCCCCGATACGCGCCCATTGCGAGCGAGCAAATATCGCCAACAGCAGCCAGAGTATGCCGGCAATAGCGACATGCGCCTGCATAATCCATTGTCCCGTATAGAAATGAGCGAGCCATCCCTCGGCAAGCAGCGCATCCCCACTCAATCCCAGTACCAGTAGTGAAGCAAATGTGACCATGAAGAAAGGCGTCCAGACACTGTCTGTTCCGGTCATAGAAAGTCCATCTGCCGCTGGCATGTTTTCATTCACCACAATACTCTCTCGTGTTGTTGTTTCTGGTTCCCCGGTATGTTCTGTACCTGATTCAGTTAGACGTTCAGCCATAGGTGTTTTGATACCCCCTGCAACGCTGTTAATGATACACCTTTGCTGCTTCGCGGGCAATGTCGCCGGCGATATTTTCGCTGAAATTGCCGGCAAGTACAACGAGGGATCAGTATCGGTAATATTATGCAGCTTACATGCAAAAAAAGTTGGCTCTGGACGTTTACCATTCAGTTATGGCTGCTGTGACCTGGGAGGAGTTTGCAAGGCTGGAGTAGTTACATGGAATTCATATCCCGATAGATTAGTATTCCTGATAAAAATATGAGCGTTACTTCACGTTTTAAGATGATTGCCGATTCATTATTGCAAAAACCAGAGTGATCTTTAACATATATTTTTTGTGGATTGAAGCTCTTGCTTTTTATAGGGCAGAAGTTTATACTTTTTCCGTGAACCGAGTTGCACCGTTCAGATGCAATGCAGGGAAAAACCAGGTGGCAAGGGCTGAATTTGGGAATATTGACTGTCCCGGTACAATCGTTTTTGTTACCAGCTGCTAACAGCCGGTTATATTGGTAATGGAGGCTTTGCCTATGCCAGCAGATTCACAAACGCTTAATGTACAGTTGACCTGGAGTGATGTAGCAACCGGTGAAGGCCGAGAATTCGTGGGACCACTACCGGTTACATTTGGACGAACTGATGAGAATACAGTTGTTCTCAGCAGCAACAGGGTATCGCGCCGGCACGCGACATTACGAGCTGATGGTGGGAGACTGATCCTTCAAGATCTTCAGAGTACCAACGGCACATTCGTCAACGACGAGCGTATTACTGAAGTACAACTGGCCAGCGGTAGTAGCTTCCAGATCGGCCCTTTCCATTTTACGGTGAGGGAAGTGCCCGCGGCAGCTGTGCAGGCAGCGCAGTTGTCGACGACACGTAAGGGTCTTGAGAAGTCGGCCCTTTTTTCGCAAAGTTTCCTGGGCCGGTTTGCCGGATTGCCGGTTGGCGAGTCCGCTCTTGTGTTCAGCCATGACGACAAACTGCTGCCAGAAGCGACGAAGGAGCCTGTAGAGGAATCCTTACCCCTGGGTGGCATGCGCCAGCCCATTATCCCAATGAATGAGATATACCGCAGCGGATTGCCTGTCATAGAGACGACGTACCTCGCTGTTGGTGGCGGAATAGGCAGCTTCGCCTGGGTTGATCACCTGCGCATCTTCGGGGTACCTGCCGACCAGATTGCCGCGATAGGTCTGGAGCCGAGGCCCATGGGTCGCTACTCGCGCCTATGTGGCAACTCGCAGATACCGCTCCACGAGCGATTACGTTCCAACAGCGAGTCGTGCCCGGACAATATCTGGGGCTGGCCATCCTACGGTCTGCGTGAAATCTTTCGTTCCCTTGGTAAGGGTGAGTTGGGGAACGCGTGGTGGGTCGCAAAGCATGTTTTTGGTGAGCCTTCGCTGACGTATACCTACACGCCGCGTTCAGGAGATGTTTTCAGATCTGTGGATAAAGAGGCTCAGCGCATCGGCTGGGGACGCATCTGGCGCTATGGCCGGGCGCAGGCGATACGTAAAACAGATGATGGCCGGTATGTGGTGGCCTATATGGCGCCTGACCAGCGAGGGCAAATGGTTCATCACCTGGCGGTAGGGCGCTATGTCCAGCTGGCGATGGGCTACCCTGGAATAAAGATTCTGGATGATATCAATGAGTACCGCGAGCGAACCAGGGACTACAAGCACACGGTCAACGCCTATGAAGAGCACAATCACGTGTATGAGGATCTGAAAAAGAATGGGGGAGTAGTGATGATTCGCGGGCGAGGAATTGTGGCTTCACGGGTGATCCAGCGACTATACGAGGTGCGCCAGCAGAATAAGAATATCGTTATTATCCACGTTCACCGCAACCCGGTGCCGAAGGGTCATCGAGACGGGCGCGCTGTCAGGCGAGTGATCAACCATGTCGAGCTGCAGCCGTTCAACTGGCCCAAGGGTTGCTGGACAGGATCGATGCGCATCCGGCTTGAGAGGGCGGATGATGCGGAGCGCGACCGGTTGCTAAACGATTGGGGAGGAACGACCACGGCGGACCGTACAGACTGGCAGAAGATTGCGAATCGGGGGCTGCGAGAAGGCTGGTATCAGATCTACTTCGGAGAGGTTAAGCGCCTTGAGCGTAGCGGCAAGGGGCAGGTCGTGACGCAGCTTTCAACGGGCAAGCCGAACCAGCCCGAGATAGCGCTGATTACAGACTATATCATTGACTGTACAGGGTTGACAGCGGCCATCGATAAGAACCCTATGTTAAATGATATGGTAAACACGTACAGTTTGGGATTAAATCCCAAGGGCCGGTTACGGGTGACGAATGATTTTGAGGTGGAGGGTATGAGTAATGGGCCGGGAAGAGTCTATGCCTGCGGAGCGATGACACTTGGTGGGCCTCACGCGGTTGTCGACAGTTTTCTAGGATTGCAATACGCGGGTCTTCGTGCTGTAGAAGACCTGGTTAGATTGCGCGCGCCGGGATTGCGCAAGCTCACTCCACTGCGTTCATTCTCTCAATGGATGCGTTGGGTGCGTGGCGCTGAGCCGAACAGGAGTTCGTCAGCTCCGACCGGTACAGCATATGCAGGCGGATTTCAAGGACAAGCACAAGGACAAGGAGTACGCGTATGACACCAACATTATTCGGTCGCTGGCAGATTCGGCTCTTTTTACTGCCGACTGCCGGACTTATCATCACGTTGCTGGTGGGGCTGGTCATTCATAACTACCTCACGCCATTATGGGCGCTGCTGTACGTGCTGGTCTTTGGATTGGTCTGGGATATACTGTACCAGTTTATCACGACGTTTCGTTGGGACCGCGATTGGCCGACGAGCTTCCAGGTAGCAGCAGGTATAGTGGAAGGCGCTTTGATCTGGGTACTGATCATTACAGTACATCTGCCAGGTATTAAAACGCCCCCGCCATTTCCTGTCTTCTTGATCCAGTATGGGCTGATCTGGCTGAGCATCTTTTTGCTGTTACAGGGGCCGCTCCGCCTGTTCTTCCTAAATTGGCGCTATCAGGGTGGGCAATGGTTGATCAGTCGTGCCACGAGAGTAAGTCCGGCCCCGGCTGTACCATATCCTGCCCAGCAGCAAGTTGGTGTCGCCAATCCACTGGAGCCACCGCGAGTTGCGCCTGCTTTCGCTGGTGCGCAGCCGCAGTTTGCGGGCCCGAATCCGGCTCAATTTGCGGTTCAGCAACCTGTTCAGTTCGCGGGTCCCAATCCGGCTCAATTCGCAGGCCCGCAGGCGGCGCAATTTGTAAGCCCAGGTCCCATCCCGCTTGATGCCCAGCAGACACTACGAACTCCAGGTCCCAGCGCGGCGCAAATTCCGGCAGAACAGACTGTACGGGCGGCAGTTAACCAGCCTTACCTGTGCGCGTGTGGATTTACTTCTGATCGCAACGCGGGGAACTTTTGCCCCAACTGCGGCAGGCCGAAGGTGTAGTGAGGATCTTTCCTGACTGCTCATCGGAAGTCTGCTGTTAATATAAAAAATGCGGCGGAGTAGCATTGATTGCACTCCGTCGCATTTCTTTTTGTGTTGAACTACAACTTCCTACGCTTATCGGACATTTAGCAGCACGTTAACGCTGATTGGGCCGCATGGGCGGCGTGGGTTCAGTGTTATCCGCATACTGTGGCGGATAAGGCTGCTGGGGTGGATAAGGTTGTTGTTGTGCAGGGTAAGGCTGCTGAGGCGGATAGGGCTGCTGATAACCCTGCGCCGGTACGGGCTGCTGGTAAGTGGCAGCTTGAGGTACCTGCATCTGAGCAGCATTGGCCTGATTCATGCTCTGTTGAGCACTGATCTGTGAGGCCGCACTGCTTACCGTATTTTCTCCGCGAGCGAGCCAGCGACGCGCTGCATCCTGCCCACCAAGACCAAAAGCCAGTCCGAAAGCGATAGCCAGCGCTAAGACAACAGCGCCGAATAGCTCATTAATCAGGTCGGGCGTGATCTTTAACTGCTCAAGCGCGACCAGCGCGGCAAAGGCGATGATGGCCCAGCGAGCGATGCCCGCAAAAATGGATGGGTTACCGATATTTGTGGAGGCAGTTGCTCCACGCACCAGGTCGGCAACGAAGGTAGCCAGCAACGTACCCAGAAACAGTACGAGGATAGCTACAAACACGTTCGGAATGTAGGCCACCAGCGTATTCAGAATGTTACTGACGGTTGGCAACCCCAGAGCATCGGTTGCGGGAACCAGGAAAATCAAGAGCAAGAACCAGAAAACGACCTTGCCTAGAACTCCGGCAGGATCCAATGTAACCCCCATGCGCTGCTCAAAGCGATTCAGACCGATGCGGTTTGCCATGCGGTCAAAACCGACCTTGCGCAACAGGAATGTTACCGCCTTGGCAACAAGGGTAGCAATGATCCAGCCAATGATCAAAATGACCAGAAAGCCGATAATACGCGGGATGAACGTCAGAATGAGATTCACCGCGTTGCTGAGGGCATTGAAAATGGATGTGCCCCAGTTCGTAACCATACAGACTCCTCTCTAATCGTTGTGAATGAGTAAGTAGCATGAATGTGCAACCGACCGGTCCTTTTCTCGTCAACGAACCGGTCGTTTTTTCTTTTGTGAGTAAAGGATAATCTACTGTAGAAATGCGAATCAAGTCAACAATGAAAACGCTAAGTCAATTTTAAGTTTTCTGCTAATCTTACTTTAAGAATAGAAATGATGCCATAAGAATCCTATTTTCTTGCGATTTTTATAGTAGAGAAGGAACAGTTTTAGGGGATGCTGAAGAAGATTGGGTTGCCGGGCAGCACAAATTTTTGCCCTGCCCGGCAATTCATGATTGCGCGGAGCGTTGATGTGGATGTATGCCCATTATCTACCAGCTGGTTATTCCTCTGGTAGGTGATTCTCCAGCAGCCTCTCTGCCTGTTTGCGCAGCGCTTGCAACCCGTCGCTGAAACGCACGGGATAGGGCTGATCTACTGTGAGTTGCCGGTATTGTAACGGGAGCATTTGTAAGTTCTGCTGGGCCAGTTCGCGTATTTCTGAGAGCGGAGGCAGGCTGCCAGGAATCATCTCACCGTTGCGCATAACCGGGCGCAGCAGGCGATGGTAGTTATCGGGACGGGGTTCGTTGGCGAGCTGGACAACATCTTCTTTCCATTCAGGATGGCGATAGATTTCTTTCCTGCCGGGCCAGGTAGACTTGGGGCCGGCGAGCTTCACTTTGGGAATCTCGTTGCCTGCTTCATCCATGTACGAAACCTCTTTATACACGGCGCCAAGCGCTCCACCGGGAATATCGAGTTCAATGGAGCCGCTGCCAAAGCCGAGGGAGGTGCCTACTCCAAACGAGTCAACCTCGGCTCCTGCCGCCAGCATATCGCTAATTTTCCATTCGTCAAGGTCGCCGCTCGCGAGGATGCGCACGCTGTCGAGTCCCGCCTTGTCGAGTTGTTCGCGAATGTATTTGCTATCGGCGACGATATCTCCGCTATCGAGGCGAACAGCGGCGAGTGTATGGCCGAGCGTTTCTTGCGAATGCAGTGCGACGCTGATAGCAGTATGGATGGCCTGGCGTGGATCATAGGTATCGAGCAGAAGCGTATAGCGATTATAGGCCTCCGCGATGGCGTCGAAGGCTTCTTCCTCAGTGGGGAAGAGTTCGATCAAGGCGTGGGGGACAGTGCCGGTTGCCGGTAAGCGATACTCGTAGGCGGCATTGAGCAGCGAAGTGCTGGAGCAGCCGCCGATGTAGGAAGCGCGAGCGACGGTCAGTGGCTCTTGCGCGCGGCGAAAAGCGAACTCGGCGACCCGGCGAGGGCGCCCCTGTTCTGCCGCGAAGACAATGCGAGATGCCTTTGTTGCGATCAAGGTGGAGAGGTTGATGGCCTGAACCAGCCCCGCCTCGAGCAGGATGGCTTCACGAAACGGAGCTGTGACGCGCATGATTGGCTCATTAGGAAAAGCAATGGAGCCTTCGGGCAGCGCGAGTATCTCGCCGGTAAAACGCAGTTTCGCCAGTTCATCGAGAAAAGCGCTATCATAATCGCGAATTTGCGCCAGGAAACGCAGTTCATCGGGTGTATAGTGAAAAGCCTGCACAAATTCGAGCGCGGACTCCACTCCGGCCACCAGCAGATAGGCGCCACCGAAAGGAGCGGTACGGGTATAGAGATCAAAGGTTGTCAGTCCATTGAGACCTGTTCGCCATGAAACATAAGCGGAATCTGGATGGTACATATCTGTCATTAAAGCTGGATGATACTGTGGTGCGCGACGATTCATGATGATTTTTCAACTACCTTTCTTCGTAAGATACTTAGTGTATATGATACCATATCTATTCCTGGGGCACAATTTGAGATATGGCAATCAAGCAGCTTGAATTTGATGAGGTACTGTGTAGAGCGGCTTCGCATATACCAGCAACATTGACATGTTACCTCCTGTATGATACGCTCTATAGTGTTACCTACCAGAAAAGAAGGACAGGGTGTCGCCAGGCACTAGCGCGAATAATATTAACCATTCGCAACTGATAGGCGTATTCACTAGTAGGAGGAGTATCGTTTATCGGGCATAACCCGAGGTAGGTATCGAGATTCATCCTTGTTTGTTGTACCCTCTATTTGTATTGCAAGGAGAAACATCGATGACGATGAAGCGCGAAATCACCGTCACGGTGAATGGCAAGCAATACCATTCATCGGTTGAACCCCGTTTGTTGCTCGTTCATTATCTACGAGACGTGCTGGACCTTACAGGAACGCACATTGGCTGTGATACCTCGCAATGTGGAGCCTGCACTGTACTACTCAATGGCGAAACCGTCAAATCCTGTACGGTGCTGGCAGTACAGGCCGATGGTGGCGAAGTGACAACCATCGAGGGACTGGCACCTGAGGGAAGTCTGCACCCCATCCAGGAAGGTTTCTGGGAGAAGCACGGTCTGCAGTGTGGCTTTTGCACGCCCGGCATGATTATGGCCTCGTATCAATTGCTCAAGGATAACCCCAATCCGACAGAAGAAGAGATCCGCAAGGGGCTTGAGGGCAATATCTGCCGCTGCACCGGCTATCAAAACATTGTGCGCGCAGTCCAGTACGCTGCCGAGCAGATGCGTACCGGCGCTGCCGAGCCTGTTGGAACTGGTGACTAGTACCGGCGAGTAGCTATCGCGAAGATACACATGCACGAGTCAAAGATGCTCTTGCCTTGTTCGCGATGAGAAAGGATAGGCATACGTATGGGTATTGCAGCTATGCTTGGCTCGCCAATTAAGAGGCGAGAAGATCCGCGCCTGATTACCGGACAGGCGACTTATGTCGATGATATCAAACTCCCCGGTATGCTTCATATGGCCGTATTGCGTAGCCCTTATGGGCACGCCCGCATTAAGGGCATCAATACGGAGGCGGCCCGTAATCAGCCTGGCGTTGTGGCCGTCTACACCGCAGAAGATCTCAAAGGCGCAGTTGGCGATATCGCCGTGGCAGTACCTCTTGGGAAGATGACCGAGGGTATGGGCATTCGTAAGCCACTGGCCGAGGGCAAAGTGCGTTTCTACGGCGACCCCGTGGCCGTTGTGATCGCGGAAGACCGCTATACGGCTCGCGACGCGCGCGACCTGATCGAGGTCGATTATGAGCCACTACCCGCCGCTATCGATGTTGAGAAAGCCATGCAGCCGGATGCGCCACTACTCTACGAAGAATTTGGCACGAACGTCGCTTTCAGCATGCATCCCTCATCTGAAGAAATTGACAAGGTCTTTGATCAGACAAAGGCTGATGGCGGTGTCGTTGTCAAAACACGCATGGTGAACCAGCGACTCGCTCCTGTACCTATGGAGACGAGAGGTGTCGTGGCAGAGTATCATAAGGCGCTCAAAACGCTAAATGTCTGGAGCTCGTCGCAGATACCGCATCTGCTACGCAACATTCTCGCGGCTACCGTTGGCCTGCCACAGCACCAGGTGCGCGTAATTGTCCCTGAAGTTGGTGGTGGCTTTGGTTGCAAGCTGAATGTTTACCCCGAAGAAATCTGCGCGGCATTTGCTGCGATGAAGACGGGGCACCCGGTCAAATGGATTGAGGATCGCAGCGAGAACCTGGCGGCGACCATCCACGGACGCGACCAGGTTGACTATGTCGAGGTTGCGGCTACGAAAGAAGGCAAGATCACCGCTCTGAAGATTCACGGCATCTCCGATCTGGGTGCGTATTCGCAGCTGTTCACCGATGTGATCATGATTGCCTTTGGATTCCCGGTGTCCTGCGGTGCTTATGATATTCCGAATATTTACCTCAGTGGTGACATCGTCTTCACGAACAAAGTTCCCACCGATGCGTATCGGGGCGCTGGCCGTCCAGAAGCGACGTATATTATTGAGCGAGCCATCGACCTGGTGGCGCGCGAGCTGGGTAAAGACCCTGCCGAGGTGCGCAGACTCAACTTCGTCAAACCAGACCAGTTTCCCTACAAGTCGGCGGCCGGAGCTGTCTATGATACCGGCGACTACGAAGGAGCGCTGGACAAGGCGCTGGCGATAGCGGACTATCAAAACCTGCGCGCGGAGCAAGCTCGCAGGCGTGCTGACGGCAACGGCAAGCTGATGGGCATTGGTCTTTCTTCCTACATCGAGATCTGCGGCTTTGGTCCAAAAGGTACGGCGCCGGTCGGTCTCTATGAGAGCGCCCGTATGCGTGTCGAGCAGAGCGGTACAGTCATGGTCTATACAGGTTCTTCCCCCCATGGCCAGGGTGAAGAGACGACGTTCGCTCAGATCGTCGCCGAGGAGTACGGTATTCCGGTTGAGAATGTAATGATCATCCATGGCGATACCGATTCGACTCCTGAGGGTCGTGGCACGTATGGCAGCCGCACGACGGCAGTCGGTGGCTCGGCAGTCTATGAGGCGGCCCAGCGATTGAAAGAAAAGATGAAGCAGATCGCGGCACACATGCTGGAGGCTAGCGCCTCAGATGTGACGCTGGAGGACGGCAAATTCTTTGTGACCGGTTCGCCACAGAAGGCCGTCACCTTCGCGGAAGTGGCCTTGACCGCTAACCTCTCGAATACGCTACCCCCTGGTATCGAGCCTGGATTAGAGACAACGGTTTTCTGGGAGCCTGAAGCCTGCGTCTTCCCATTCGGCACGCATGTTTGCGTGGTCGAGGTTGATAAGGATACCGGAGAGGCTGAAATCACGCGTTATATCGCGGTTGATGACTGCGGGCGGCAGCTCAATCCGATGCTTGTGCAGGGTCAGGTTCACGGCGGCATTGCCCAGGGCGTTGGGCAGGCAATGTGGGAGGGCGTCGTCTATGGCGAGGACGGCCAGTTGCTGACGGGAACCTTGATGGACTACGCGATGCCAATTGCTTCAGAATTACCGAGCTTCGAACTGGATCATACGGTCACATTGACGCCGGTCAATCCTCTGGGTGTGAAGGGCGTCGGTGAGGCCGGCACAATCGGTTCGACACCGGCAGTTGCTAACGCGATTGCGGACGCGCTCAGTGTAGCGCATGTCGATATGCCGTTCAAGCCGGAGAATCTGTGGAAAGTCATCCACCAGGCGTAAGGTTGAAAATTCCTCGCCTTCAATAGATGAAAAAGGAGAAAAGAGTATGTCTGTACCAGCAGCATTTGATTACTATCCCGCTACGTCGGTGGATGAGGCTATCTCGCTCTTACAGCAACATGGGGAAGATGCCAAGTTGCTGGCGGGCGGGCATAGCCTGCTGCCAATGATGAAGCTGCGCCTGGCTCAACCCGGCGTGTTGATCGATATCGGCAGGATTCAAGGCCTTTCCTATATCCGTGAAGACAATGGAGTAGTTGCCGTCGGCGCGCTGACGACCTATGCAACGCTGGCACGTTCCGATGTAATACGCCAGCATTTTGCGTCGCTCTCGGACGCCGCCTCGGTAATCGGCGACCCGCAGGTGCGCAATCGCGGTACGATTGGCGGGGCTGTTTCACATGCCGATCCCGCGGCTGATATGACGGCTATCGTGATGGCGCTTAAGGCCGATATCGTAGTCAAAGGACCCAACGGTGAGCGTACCATCAAGGCCGACGATTTCTTCGTGGATGTCTTCACAACCGCTCTTGAGCAGGGTGAGATTGTTACAGAGCTGCGTTTTGCCATTCCGCCGGCCCATACCGGAAGCGCGTATATGAAGCTGGAAAATAAGGCTTCACATTACGCTGTTGTCGGCTGCGCGGCAGTTATCACGCTGGGTCAGGATGGCACGTGCTCCGCCGCAAGCCTGGCAATAACCGGTGCCTCGGTGAAACCCACACGCGCGAGCGCGACGGAGTCGGCCCTTGTGGGCAAGCAACTGGATGACGCGACCGTCGCGGAAGCTGCCAGTCATGCTGCCGATGACCTGGAGCTGGTGAGCGATATTCATGGCTCTCAGGCGTATCGTGGTGATATGACGAAGGTGATGATGCGACGGGCGATTCAAAAGGCGGCGGAGAGGGCTCAGTAGAACAACCTGTCTCTTTCAAAGTATGAAAAGAAAGGATGGCCTCAAATAGCCATCCTTTCTTTGTTCGTATGTCATTTTGATTCGAAAGTCATTTTGTTGACACGACGTTTCCTTCTACATACTCTTCGAGTACCCTGGTTACCTTCTGATTCATGCGTTTGTATCCAAGTAAAGGTAAGATCGGCGAAGCCATCATGGTTGTAACGACGGCCATGATTACCAGTATGGCGAAAAGGGTTGGGGAAAGAACACCCAGGTCCAGGCCAATATTGAGGACGATGAGTTCAACCAACCCTCGCGTATTCATCAGTACGCCAAGGCTAAGCGATTCGCGCCAGGAATCTCCGAACATGCGGGCGGAGAATGTGGCTCCAAAGATTTTGCCAGAACAGGCCACAGCAAGCACCAGCAAGCAGATGAGCCATAGAACAGGACTACCTATCAATCCGATTTGGGTTCGCAGGCCGGTGGCGACAAAGTAGAGAGGCAGGAACAAGAGGCCGTTCGTCTTATCTACGCTGCGCACCAGATCAACAAACAGGACGTTGCGAGGCACGATGATGCCCATGATAAATGCACCAAACACCGGGTGAATGCCAATAGTGTTTGTTGTATAGGCGGACAGCAGGAGCAGGATGATGGTGATGGCAAGCACCAGGGGCTTCGATGGTATGCGCTTATCAGCTAAGAGTAACAACGGGCGGATTATGCCAATCATAATCGCTATAAAGAGAAGCGTTTCTCCTATTGTGATCAGTGCCGCGGTCGCACCCCTGGCATTAACAAGAGCGATGATGAGCGCTAATAAGAACCAGGCGATAACGTCATTTGCGGCCGCGCTCGTCAATGCCAGTGTTCCAATTCTGGTGCTCAACATATTTCTTTCGGTCAAAAGACGTGCCAATACGGGAAAGGCGGTCAGAGATATGGCTGTTCCCACCAGGAACATGAAAGTAAGCAAGGTTGCCTTTGGACCGGCCAGGCCAGGAAACAGGAAATAGGCCAGAATTGCACCCATGATCAGGGGAAGGGCTATGCTCGCCACGGAGATTACTCCAGCTTTGCGGCTCTGGCGTAACATCATAGGAATGTCGATATGGGTGCCTAATGTAAACATGTACAGGATCAGCCCAATATCACCTAGCGTTTGCAGTGTTGGTAGCGCGCTTGCCGGGAAGACGGCCGCCTCGACACTGGGGAAGAAGTGACCCAGCAGTGAAGGACCCAGGGCAAGACCGGCAAGGATTTCTCCGATTACCCATTGCTGCCCAATAAGGCGAGCGAGATAACCGAAGCATTGCACAACAAGCAAGATGACGATCAGCTGTAGAAGGATGACACTGGTGAGCATCATAAGCGGTCTCCTTTGCTCTATCGATAAGGCCTGCTTTCACAGACAACTGGATGCTGCCGTTCGTTTCTTCCCACGTCAGTGCAAGTGCTCTGTAATGAGTCGAAATCTATACTTCACAATAGACGTTGTAGCATAGCATTTTTTTCATGTGTAGAAATTGCAGCACAATAGTACTGTGAATAATCTCATATATTCAGAAAAGGAACCTCCTCCCTTTAGCTGTTGCATTATCTCATACTTTCAGTATAAGGGATATCCCGTTTCGTGTTCGCTTCATGAAGCATTTTCTGCTGGAGCATAGGTGAGGATTTCTGGATATGCGCGTGTAGATGTTTGTCATAGCGGCGCAAGGAGAAAAGAATAGCTATATGTTATACTTTTGTTACCAGGAAGCATTTTTAATGAGAAGGATTGATAAAGTATGATACGAGGTGAAAAGGTTTATCTGCGGCCAGTTAGACAGGCTGACCTGGCATTACTCGAGTCCTGGAATGTTGATCCGAAGCATGACGGTGAGTTCAATGACTTCGGCTTTCATCCATCAGGCCCTTTACAAAAGCGCTTTGCCGAGGATGGGCTGATCGGATCGCGCCAGGGTGAGCTACTGGTGGTCAACTATGATGACGAGGTTGTGGGATCGGTGAGCTATCACCAGGAGCGCTATGGGCCGAATGAGGGCAGCATTGCGTATAACATTGGTATTAGCCTCTCGCCGGAATATCGCGGCAAGGGCTATGGCAGCGAGGCCCAAAAACTCCTGGCCGCCTATCTCTTCGCAATATATCCGATCATGCGCGTCGAGGCTTCAACCGATATAGAAAATATCCCAGAACAAAAGGCGCTGGAAAAAGCAGGCTTTCAACGTGATGGCGTAATGCGCAAAGCTCAATGGCGAACTGGCGATTGGCATGATATTGTCGTGTATAGCAAACTGCGCGGGGAGTAGCAGTTGTTCTCACTGCTGGTTGTTGCCAGGCTGCAATGTTTCCATCTTTGCCAGTTCCTGCTCCGAATGCCGCAAACCCATTCGTATTCCGCCTGCCAGTTCTGTTCAATATGCTTCATGAGTGAGTCGCTGTATACAAAATGGGCACAGGCTTAATAATCTGTATATTGCCCGGTACCTTTTAGAGGTATCACTTGATAGGTGAGCTGCGCGCCTGCTTTTGATTTTGTGCTATTGTCCTGCGTAATAATTCCTAATGTTTCTAAGGGCTGCTCTGTCTGTCCGCCGAGCTTGACTTGTGGTAGCACCAGGGTAAACATCCTTGCACCGGAATCAGCAGCCGACTTGAGAGTAGCGGTGATGAGCGTTCCCAGCGAGGAATTCTGGATGTTCAGGTGATCACTCTGAAAGGTGAGGGTTCCATTAGCATCTTCATAGTCAAGCTCGGACGAATTATCCTCGTTGACGTAGTAAGAAATCTTCACCCCTTCACCTGCCAGCAGGAACATGGTAGCCCGGTCACTTTGTTGTGTCATATTTAAGAATCCTCCATCTCATGATGCTCTTCATGCCTGTTAATGGGGCATGCGTTGATATACGGCAAGCCAATTGGTCGCGATTTCAATCTGTGCCTCTTTCAAGGAAATAGCTCCTGAACATACCTGATTGTGCAAGTAGTTTTCAACCTGGTCTTTCTGGTGGAACCCCGGAGTTGGCGATGCCGCTTCAGGCCAGAGATTTGCGATGTCATTGGAGCCACCTAACTCTAAGGAGACGAGGTGATCGACTTCGTATTGGCCTGAAGAGTGATGTGTAATTCCATACTCAGCATAGGCCTGATCTTTTTCACTTGTTGGTACGTTGCGTACTGAGCTTGCGTATCCAGACTTGCAAATTTCCTGCGCTGTCGCATTTGGGAAGATCGCGCCAGGGGTACAGGCCGAATCGGGAAGCCCTCCATGCGCTTGACAACCTGATGTTTTTGTCTGTACCCCAAAGTGAGTGGCGCCGGACGAGGGAGTAGCAGTCGCTGAACCACTCGACGTTATGGTTACATCACATCCGCATAAGAGTAACGACAAAACGGCGATTATTGCCAGGGCAGAAAGAACGTGCTTCATGCGGCTTCCCTTTCATATAAGATAAATTGATCTAAGATATTACCTCAGGCAAGAGCGCCATCACCCATCTTATCACGCCTGTGAGGGCATCCGCTATGCAAAAGAGTTGGAGATCAGGAGATTGACAATCGGCAGCTTCCTGATCCCAATGTTCTCTTGCCGGTTATATATCTTTTACAGTCTTGGGATGCGCCTTGTATTCGTCCCAGGTATGTTGCAGCGCAAGGTCTCCTGGCCCATTACTATAGACGGAAAAGACGGTCATATCGTTTTCCCATCCAGGCGATTGCCAGAAAGCCCTCAGTATTTTGAACCCCACCCTTGCCCATAATCGTTGTATCTAACATTAGCATTATTATAAGGAGGTAAAAAGGGCATGCCTGACTGGTGAAAATGCCCTTTCTAGAAACAACGAGTATGCATGATATCCGTATTGAGCGATGGGCGCACACGCTCGTCCGTTATTGCCTGTATGTGAAAGCAGGAGAAACGGTCTTAATTCGCGCTACCCCATTGGCTGCGCCGCTGGTGGAGGCCGTTTATAGCGAACTGTTACATGTCGGGGCTTTCCCTGTGCCTTTAATTGACCTGGAAAGCCTCGATGAGATTCTTTTGCAGGAAGGAAGCAATGAGCAACTGCTGAGGCCATCGCCTGTGATGAATGCGCTGGCAGAAAAGGTCGATGCCCGGCTTACTATCGAGTCGGAAGGCAATACACGTGCCTGGAGCGGGATTGTGCCGGCACGCGTGGCGAAACGGCGGCAGGCCAATCAAAGTGTCACCCACGTATTGCGCAAACGCGCCCAGGAGAAGACATTCCGCTGGTCATCAACCCTCTATCCCACAATGGCCTATGCCCAGGATGCCGGTATGTCACTGCGCGAATTTGAGGAGTTTGTGTTCGATGTGTGCTTCCTCAATGATGCCGATCCGATAGCGCGCTGGAAGGAACTGGCGGCAAAGCAGCAACGACTGGTAGACTGGCTTGCTGGTCATAAGCAGGTGCGTATTCAGGGCGAGGGAACAGATTTGACGCTCTCCATTCAAGACCGGGTGTTCATCAATAGTGATGGGAAACGGAACTTTCCTAGCGGCGAGTTTTTTACCGGTCCGGTCGAGAACAGCGCCAATGGGGTCGTCCAGTTTGATATACCCTCTAACTATGAAGGCCGCACTATCGAGGGTATACGGTTAGTATTCCGCGAGGGAAGGGTGGTGGAGGCGAGCGCGAGGCAGGGCCAGGACTTCCTGGAGCAAATGTTAGATCTGGACGCCGGATCTCGTTACCTGGGCGAATTTGCTTTTGGCAACAACCCACGAGTGGACCGCAGTACTAAGAACACACTGTTTGACGAAAAAATGGGCGGGACGGTACATTTTGCATTGGGCGCTAGCTATCCTGAAACAGGAGGGGAAAATCAGTCGGCCCTGCATTGGGATATGGTCTGTGATCTACGCAAATCGGGCGAGGTCCGGGTTGATGATACACTGTTTTTGAAGGATGGGAAGATATTAGTCTAGGCTGCTACGGTCGTGTGCAAAATAATCCGGCATTCCGCGGAACGCCGGATTATTTTGCACACAACTACAGTAATTTATTGCGATACAAAGATTGTGGCATATGCTGCAGCCACCTGTTGGCCAAGGCTATTAAAACTGGTCGGATGTTTCCATCCACCATTAGTCAGCATATCGGCATCGAAGTAGGTGGAACCAAGCGCATTGGCCTGGATAAAAGGAATAATGGTGTTGGGTGACGGCTGGCCGTATTGCCCGCCCCATTCTCCTATAATGAACCCCTGGTTATGTGCCTGTGCGAATGAGACGTTCTTAGAAGCACCCTGCGAAGGATTCCAGTTGGGATCATAGATGTGGGTATCCCAGATGATGTTCGGCTGTGAAAAGTTGGGGAAGCGACCGGATTCAATATCCGGCTGGTCGTGATTGTAGACCATGATAAGTGAGCGAGGCGCATATTGCCGCACCGTGTTGATGCGGGCGTTCATATCCTGGAAGTAGGTTTGCTCCGAGATGCCCTGTAAGTCCGCGTTGCCCGGTTCATTCCAGACATCGAAGATGATGGCGGGGTCGTTGGCATACAACTGTGCCAGGCTGGCAAGGGCAGCAAGCGCAGTCGGCTGGTAAGAAGATTTCTCCTGTGGATTGGGAGGATTGTTCTTTTGTGCCTGGTTTTGTGATGGGCACAGGCTAACATGATAGCCCATACCATCATCGCCACAAGGAGGATTGTGAAACTGGGTGGCGTTATCCAGGATCACGTAGTTGCCTTGCTGCTCCTGCCACTTTACGACCGTCTCTAACCATTGACGGAAGTGCATTCTTACATCCGGCACGTAGACATCGGTGTTCCACCAGTAGGCGTTGTAGGCTTCCCGCACGACATTCATGGCAATATGCTGTTTGAACCAGCTAATGGCGGAGGGAGGGGCATGCCCGGCTGAAGCCAGGAACAAGCCTCCCATATTCAGTCCTACCAGGTGAACAACGCAATTGTTTGCATCGACAATTTTACCGTTTGCTACATGCAGCCATGAAAAAGTATAGGAGCCGTCGGGATTTTGTGTGACGCCGCAGCCGTTGGCAGTATTTGGTACCTTCTGTGGGCCTTGCGTGCCATGGCTGCCGCCGCCCTGTGAGTTTTGCGGTGGAAGTGTAAGTGATTGCCCTGGCGCATTATGAGGAAATAGCTTGATACCATTGTTTACTAATTGGTTCAAGCCACCCTGATTGCTTGCCAGGTAAATGGTCAGCGGACCGATGATGACCAGTAAGAGTAACACAATACAGCCCAATCTTCGAACGAACGAAGATTTTGGCCTCAAACCGCGTGAAAGGCGTATCAAGTTCTTCATAGATGTGTCACCCTGCTTTTTTCTATATAGAGGGTAACAAATATGTGCCGGGTTTGCAATATACAAGAACTTATTTCCTACCGCCTGCGCTATGACCTGCATGGTTATCTCTCGCTTTCCACAATTCTCATCTCGTTGCCAATGTGCGTCATCGTGAGCGATGAATTACATCCATGCAATCTGGCACTTTTTCCATCAACGTATTGACATACTCCAATACATAAAGAAATATATTGAAGCATGTCGATTGGTCAGGTTCTATAATCGGTAGGTTTATAAAATTCTGGAGAGGGAATGGGGTTTTTCTGATGTGGTATCATTGACGCTTCCCTTTTTAAAGTCATAGAATAGGAGTAGTATCATAACGTTTTCTTGTGCTGGATAGCACTAGTTTTTCTGGGAGGCTTTTTTTGGACCAGGAACAATTGAAGACTATCGAAGATGTACAACGGGCAATGTTTGACGAGCGTTATATCGCCGATCGCAGCCTGGCAACGGCCGTGTTCCTGGCGCTGAAACGACGCAAGCCGCTCTTGCTTGAAGGCGAGCCAGGAGTTGGCAAGACCGAGGTAGCCAAAGTTTTGGCTGCCGTCCTCGATACGAACCTGATTCGTTTGCAGTGTTACGAGGGGATCGATGTGAACACTGCCGTCTACGAGTGGAATTATACGCGCCAGATGCTGCATATTCGCCTGATGGAGGCACAGCGACTCAACCGCTCTGAAGAACTCAAGGAAATTTTTGGTCCCGATTTTCTGATAACCCGCCCGCTATTGCAGGCTATTGATCCGTCGAATGCCAAAGCTCCTGTTTTGCTCATCGATGAATTGGATCGCAGTGACGAGGAGTTTGAGGCGTATCTGCTCGAACTGCTGTCAGATTTCCAGATTACAATTCCTGAAATCGGCACCATTCGTGCGAAAGAGACGCCGGTCGTAATTATTACCTCTAACCGCACGCGCGAGATTCATGATGCGCTGCGGAGGCGCTGCCTGTATTATTGGATTGATTATCCTACATTAGAGAAAGAATATTCTATTGTGCTGGCACGCATGCCCGGCGTACCGGAGCGGCTTGCCAAGCAGGTATGCGCGTTTGTGCGCGAATTGCGCAGTATCGATCTGTTCAAGGCCCCCGGCATCGCCGAGACGCTCGACTGGATCAGCTCACTACTGGCGCTCAATCAGATAGAGTTGGTCGAGGGACCGGTACGCGATACATTGGGCGCGCTGCTCAAGTACCAGGATGATGTACTGAAGGCCGGCGGCAGCGAGCTCTACAAGATGATCCGCAAGGCGCAGGGAGTAGCCTGAGTATGGGCATACAGGGGCAACCGCAACAAAATGGTGATTACTTTGCTGCCGAGCCACTGCGTCCGGTTGAACTTGAGCGCGGCGCGCGCCTGCTTTTCCGGCTTACCGAATTTGGGCGTATTCTCTGGGAGTCTGGTATTGATGTAGGGCCTCGCAAGATGCTCGACCTTGCCGAGACGCTGGATTATATCGATATCACCAACAAAGAGGATTTCTATAATACGCTCAAGTGCAGCCTGCTTGCCAAACATGAGCAGGAGCCGGTGTTCAATCAGCTGTTCCTGTATTATTGGTATATGCGAGATCGGCAGGATAAGAAGGCGAACAATGCATCCGGGGCAGCAAAACGGGATGAGCGTCAGATGCGCCTGCCCCCTTCGGAACGGAAACGCCTGGCGGAACACCTCAATTCGCAGTCGGAACAGCGTAAAGACCTGCGCCCGGAGATGCGCGAAAGCGAACGCCGCCGTCGCAAGGATGAGCGCATCGAGCAGGAGGATGACGACGATGCCGCCAATCCACAGGGAACAGCGTACAGTGCCATCGAGATGCTGAGGAAGAAAGACTTTGAGTCTTTTACCTGGGATGAGGTGCAGGAGGCCAAGCGGTTGATGGCCGAGATGCGCTGGCACCTGGGTATGCGGCCTACACATCGCAAGTCGCCTGCTCGCCATGGCTCCTATCCTGATATGCGGCGTATCGTGCGCCGTAATCTCAAGTATGGAGCGGAGTTTCTGGAACTGACGTGGCGCGAGATTCGCTATAAGCCGCGCCCGCTGGTCATCATCTGTGATATCAGTGGTTCGATGAGCCTGTATTCACGGCTGCTCTTGCATTTCATTCATACCATTTCTAATGGCTTGATGAATGTAGAGGCGTTTGTTTTCGGTACGCGGCTTACACGTATTACGCGCCAGTTAAAGAAACGTGATGTCGACGATGCCGTGCGCGATGTGTCAAAATTAGTGCAGGATTGGTCGGGCGGAACACGTATTGGGGACGCGCTGCACTACTTCAATCGTAAATGGGCCAGGCGTGTACTGGGGCATGGGGCCGTAGTGCTGATTATCAGCGATGGCTGGGATCGTGGCGACGCGGGTATGCTTGAAGTGGAGATGGATCGCTTGCAGCACAACTGTCACCGGTTGATCTGGCTGAATCCGTTGCTGGGTTCTCCTGATTACCGACCGCTGACGATTGGTATGAAGACAGCACTGCCGTATATCGATAATTTTTTGCCTGCTCATAACCTGGATAGCTTGATCAGCCTGGGCAATCTACTGGCGGCTATCGACGATAGCAGGCCGGTACGCAGCGCGGCGGCCCGCCGTAAAGCTGCTGCTGAATGGAGTAAGCCACGGGTGTGGTGAGCGGTAATCCATATAGAATGGCGTGTACCAACGAAAAGGAGGTCTGTTATGCGTGATATTCTGCCTGATGTCGAGAAGTGGCGCGAAAACGGCGAGCGTGTGGCGGTGGCTACTGTCGTATCGATGGCCGGATCGGCTCCCCGCAGGCCAGGAGCAAAACTGGCAGTGAGCGAGAAAGGCGAGTTGTCCGGTTCGGTCAGCGGGGGATGTGTTGAGCCTGCTGTCGTGCATTCGGCCATGGAAGTGATTAAGACGGGCAAGCCGCAGATGCTCGAATTTGGCATTTCAGAAGAGGAAAACTTCGAGAAGATAGGGCTGGCCTGCGGCGGAACGATTCGTGTCTTCGTCGAGCGATTGGATTGGTAAGGTCATGGGCGAACTTTACGACGAATTGAGGGATTTGCTGAAGCAGGAAAAAGGTGTCGCATTGGCCACCATCGTGCAGGGCGAGGAGGAGTATCTAGGCGCGAAGATGCTGGTGTATCCGGGCAAAAAAACGCGCGGCACGCTTGGAAATGCCGCGCTTGATACCCTGGTTGTTGAGGATGCCGAGCGGGCCATCTGGAATGGGGATGCAGGAACGCAAACCTACAGCGTGGAAAGCGAAACCGGTGCTTTAGCTTTTGATGTCTTCATCGAGGGCTTTCCGCCGCCGCCAACGCTTTTAATTGTAGGCGCGGGGCACATTGCTATCCCTTTGACTACTTTTGCCAAAACCCTGCATTATCGCGTCGTAGTGATCGATGCGCGCGCGGCATTCGCTACCCGCGAACGCTTCCCGCATGCCGATGAGCTGATTGTGGCCTGGCCCGATGAGGTCTTGCAGGAGATGGATCTCAATCCTTCGACCTCGGTTGCCGTTTTGACACATGATCCCAAGTTCGACGAGCCGACATTGCAGGTTGTGTTATCACGCAATGTCGGCTATATCGGTGCGATTGGCAGCCGCAAGACGAAAGAGGAGCGTGATGAGCGACTGAGGCAGAAGGGACTGACAGATGAACAGTTGCGCCGCATTCATGGCCCGATCGGATTGAATATAGGTGCAACCTCGCCTGAAGAGATGGCCCTGGCAATTATGGCCGAAATCGTGGCTACTCGTCATGGCAAGGATGCTAAAGCCATAAATGATTGGTCAAAAAAATAGGTTCTCCATTCATTTGAATGAATCGGCGATGGGCGCAGTAAACCGGCCTCTACCGTAGAGGCCGGTTTACTGCGCCCATCGCCGATTGACAACCAAAACCGGTCATCGGCCTTGCGGTCATCCTGGATTCTGCTCTTTGCTCATTGCTGGGAAATGAGACTTCCTGGTAATTGATTCGTTCATATACTTAGTGATCAGTCGCTTATGCATTCTAAAATAGAACATTGATCTCTATAATCTGATACTTCAAGGATTTTTATTACTGTTTACTTGCTTTTTTATCTCCCATGGTAAGGAGTTTTTATGAGCCAGTGTGAATATTGTGGTTCCGAGTTACCCGCGGGTGCCAGGTTTTGTGGTGTATGTGGGCGTGTTCAGGGTAAGGGTCAGGGAGCCAACGGGTATCCTGCTGTGAATAGAAATAACGCGGACGAAACGATCGGTACAGGCCCATCCAGCAGTAGAAGAGGGTCTTCGCGTCGCCCTTATCAATTTACGCCTCTCTCTCCTGAGCCTGGTGCAAATATGCAGAAGCCAGAACCATTCATACTAAGAGCGCCCCAGCAACAGGTTCAGGATCAAGCGTGGCCTCCTGTCCAATCGTCTGCTCCCTCGCCCCCGGCCAGGCCTGATGCGACACCGGGAAGAAGCCCTGGAAGTTATAGCTCAGGACGTCCGGTTGCGCGTCCGGCTTCAAACCGGCGTCCGCGCAGGCGCAAAGGTTGCCTGATCGGATGCCTGTCTGTCGTACTGCTGCTAGTGATAGTTATAGGCTTTGCGGCAGTAACCCTGCAAAAGGTGCTGGCATTCGGTTCGGCGATTTCTACCCAATCTCCACTCAGCACGCAGACAGGCTACATGGGGGGCAGTGATCGCGTAAACCTGCTGGTGATGGGTTATGGTGGAAGCGGTCATGATGGAGCATACCTGACAGATTCTCTGGTAGTGATGAGCCTGCTACCGAATAATGGTCATACTACGCTGGTATCGGTGCCGCGAGACCTCTGGGTGCAGATTCCAGAAGGCTCTGGAAATTATGGTAAAATCAATTCTGTCTACGAGTATGCATCCAATAACAATGCGAATCCGGTTGCGGGCGGCAATGCGGCAGCGCAAAAGATATCGCTTATTACCGGCCTGGATGTGAAATACTGGTTGACCATCAATTTCACAGGATTTAAGGATTTCATTGACGCCATTGGTGGAATCGATGTCTATGTGCCCGATTCCTTCAATGCCTGCTATCCAAGGAATGATGATGCAAGCATAGACCCGGGCTGGATTAAGGTTCAATTCAACAAGGGTTGGCAGCATATGGATGGTGCCCGAGCGATTGAATATGCGCGCGCGCGTGAGCCACTGGAAGTATGTGGCAAGGGCACGTCTGAGAATCAGGCCGAGTTGACCGATTTTGCCCGTTCGGCACGGCAGCAGATCATCATCAAGGCCGCGCTATCAAAGGTGAAGTCGGTTTCTACCTGGCCTAGCCTGTATAATGCATTGAACGTGCTGTCAAAAGCCATCTACACAAATCTGTCGCTGGCCGATCTGGGACTGTTTGCCCAGAAGATGAATCTAGATAGTGCGCACCGTGTGAGCTTAAGCAATCAAAATGTGTTGATGGATGCCACATCCAACAATGGGCAATACATTTTATTACCTGTGAATGGCAACTGGCAGGCTATTAAGGATTATGTGAAGAAAAATTTGTACAATTGAAAGTTGTACTTCTTCCCACAAGGAGGCAGGTATGGCGCAGCGCGATTCCCGTTTGATCGGAGGTATCTATCGGGTAGGACAGGTTCTCGCGAGCGGCTCTATTCTTTCGATGTATAGCGCCTATAATCGCAATACGAGTGATGTGGTGGGGTTGCTGGTGCTGGAAGTGCCACCAACTATAGGAGCGGAGGTTGCGCAACAGCTGCTCCAACCGCTGGAACGAAGGCGCCAGGTAGAGTCCCCGCATGTGATCCATGTCTACGATTGGGGGATAGATGGCTCCCGCGCATTCATCGCGACCGATCCACCGCGCGGAGTGACGCTGCGCAGCATACTCGAGGACGAAGCATTAAATTTGCGGCGCGCGGTGGATATCGCGCAGCAGATGGCGCAGGGACTATTTGCTTTACAGGCAGAAGGAATAATAGATACAGACCTGCGCCCGCAGCTGGTAACGGTAGACACTGTAGATGGCGCGGATCGCGTACAATTAGACGATGTCGGGCTGCGTTTATTAATGACGCAACTCGGCTATATTCATAGCCAGCAGGCGGATGATCTCTGGAATCTAGACCCTCGCTATCTGGCGCCTGAATCTTTGCAGCAGGGGCCAGTTGGCCCCTGGACGGATGTCTATCAACTCGGGTTGATTTTATTTGAACTGGTGACGGGCCGGGCCCCTTTTGTCGGGCATACACCTGCTGAGACGGCCGCGTTACAGAGCAGCGCTCCTGTTCCTCGCCTGGAACAGTTCCGTCCCAATACGCCCGCGGCACTGCAAGCTGTGATCGACCGGGCTATGGCGAAGGACCCGGCTCAGCGCTTCCCGAATGCCACCGCACTGCTTACGGCTTTAGAGGCCTTGCCTCTTCCACAACGCTCGCTTGCAGGTGATCAGCCTGGGGGTGCCCATATAACGGGTGAAATGACGACGGTTCGAGATACAGGGGATATTTCCTTAAGCGATACGGTGATCGATGATACGGTAACAGATGTACCTACTGCTGTGGATGGTGTACAGCTTGTGCCAGCGGAAGAGGGAGTGTATGCATATTTATGCCTGGAGAAAGATGGGAAAGATATACAGCGCTTCGCCATTAAGGATAAGTATGTGATCGTCGGGCGCGTTGACCCGAAGCGCGGCCTGAAACCTGAAATCGATCTTACACCTGTCGATCCTCGTATGACAGTCTCGCGGCAGCACGCGCGTATACGTTACGAGAAGACAGCCTTTCATATCGAGGACTTGAAGAGCCGCAACAAGACGCGGCTTGGTGAAACACCTCTAATTCCGCTGAAGCCGGAACCGTTGCAACATGGCGATGTCGTGCAATTTGGCTCTGTACGCCTGGTTTTTAAGATTCCCGGTATGCCCGAACCGGTGGTTGACAGGCCTGATAAGGGGAGCCAGCCATAAATGGGTGCAAATTGCACCTGGTTTGAGAAAGATGCTTAGACCTCATCCATGCCCTCCTTCTTAAGAATGCGCTTGAGGTGGTGGAGACCAAGACGCATGCGGGCCTTGACCGTACCGAGAGGCACTTGCGTACCCTCGGCAATTTCAACATGTGTCCATCCTTGAAAGTAGGCCAGTTCGATTACCAGGCGTTGTTCGGGGGCAATCTTCATGAGAGCCGCTCGTACCTGCGAACTCTGGACGTTCCGCCATGCTTCATCCCAGACATCGGGAAATACAACTGTTTCTTCGAATTCAACTTCTTGCAACGGGGCTTCGTGTAAGACTGAGCGGCGGCGTACTTTGCGCAGGTAATCAATCGTGCGGTGATGGAGGATAGAGATCAGCCAGCTGCGTGCTCCTCCCGCCTGGGGAGAAAAGGAGGTGGCCCGTTTCCACACGGCTATAAATGCGTCTTGTAGCAGGTCTTCGGCTACCTGGTGATCCGCTACCATGCGATAGGCAAGCGAGTAGAGGATGCGGCTATAGCGCTGGTACAGCAATTCCATGGCCCATGCAGCTCCCCCGGCAATCGCATTAAGCAGCGCTTCATCACTTGGTTCGTCTCTGATATCAGCATCCGAAAAACTCTGCATAGCAGTTTTTTTACACTCCCTATCTAATAATACGAGATCAGGCTGCGATTAGATCATTTTGGGACCGGCCTCTGCTTCTATTGTAACAGATTGATGGGCCGGGTAATGATAAAAACCTGGATGGGTCAATTTTTATTGTGAAAGGTCTCTTGTTTTGCGCCCATTGCTTCTGGTAATATGAAGTACGAATGAGGATGAAAGGGTAAGAAAGAACTATGGATGATTCCTTTCCGTGCTGGTATCCAGTACAAATCCGCTTCCGGGACCTTGATCCCCTGGCGCATGTGAACAATACCGTCTACTTTACCTATTTCGAGGAGGCCAGAAGCTATTATTTCAACCAGCTCGAAACCTGGCTGAATGAATGGCCCTCCCGTGAGGAGCATCAGGAGGTCGAAGGCATTGTTTCGCATCCACCGCATAATCCTCGCATTCAAACGCGGCCCAATGGAAGCCATTACGGTCTGCTGGTCAAAGAGATTTCTTGCACGTATGAACTGCCCTTGATCCGTTCTGATCGTGTCGAAGTCGGTGTCCGTGTGGTGCGGGTAGGGCGCACCAGCTTCACAATGGAACACCAGATACGCGATATGACCGAACACGAACGCATCTTTGCGGCAGGTAAATCGGTCATGGTCTGGTGTAATTATCTCAACGGTCGTCCGCATCCTGTTCCGCGTTCTCTGCGCTTTGCGTTTGAGCAGATGGAAGGCAAAGCGTTTCCCCCACCTTAACTTGCCAGGCGGTCTCACCAGGTTCAATGGGTGCTGAAAAGCACTTCTGGAAGAACTAATAGCAATGCAATCTGAAGGTGCAAGTAATCCATGAAAAATCCTTTGACGTATTACTGTTTGTATTGGATTGTACGGGGGGAATGGCGTTAAAAACGTCACGTACAATGCCGCTCTACATTGTATGACTGGCATTATCTCGCCAGGCAATAAGTGGAGCGGATATTATTTTATTTATCTCAAAATCCCTTTTCGAAAGGAATATTAAAACTAGAGCAAATCTTTTTCCTTCTCCTTCTCTGATTCCGTACAAAAGGCTCCGTACAGGTAAAACTGAAAATCGGAGCCTTTTGTATTTCAACTGCTACATGATTGAAGTTCCTCGTTATGGTTGAGGGAAACGGAGACCCTTATAAAATACCAGGCTGCCGGTGTTCTATAGGCTTCCATTGACTCTTGCTAGAGCAGTAGAAGAGACGAAAAAGTGCTAAGCTTAGAAATAGATTAAGAATATAAAAAATCCATGAAAAATTCAATCTCTTCGGTCAAGTACTTGACAAACAATACTATTTGGGTTATGATTGCGGTGGGAAGATAGAGAGAGTCTTCTACGTGTCCGTGTGAGACACAAGAGAGAAGGGGAGATGGATGATGGAAAGTGGTGATGTTATGGTATCAAGGCTTCTGCCGGGTATGAGGTTATGAACGAGGTAGACCGTGTGCAGGGGCTGAGATACCAGCATGAAAGGATGCAGAATGAAAATAGCTCACATAGCTCCCCCCTGGATAGCTATTCCGCCGAAGAACTATGGTGGGACGGAGATTGTGATTTATAATCTGGTAGAGGAGCAGGTGGCGCAGGGGCATGATGTCACGTTATTTGCGCCGGGCGATGCCAGAACCTCGGCAAAGCAAGTGTCATTTTTCCCGAAATCATTGATTGATGAGGGAATACCATGGGCTGCGCACCTGAAGCCTTTTTACCACCTGTACAAGTCTTTTGAGCAAGTCAAGGATTCCGATTTTGATATTGTACATACCCATCTTTCCTCAAGTTCGGATATGTACATTTTTCCGCTTTCGGCTCATCTAGAGACACCTCATGTAACGACGCTGCACAGCTGTTTCCCGTTTGATCGTGTGCGAGAATGGACAGGTGAAGCGGATAAATATTATATGGAGTGGGCTCCATTTGTGCCGGTGGTCGCGATTAGTGAAAGTGCCATGGAGGAGGTGCCCCATAACCTGAATTTTGTGGGAGTCGTACACCATGGCATACCGATGGAGACATTTCGCCCGTTAGATGTACCGCGAGGCGATTTTTTTGTGTGGTTGGGCCGCTTCATGCCTGAGAAGGGTCCGCACCTGGCAATCGAGGCTGCGCGCAAAGCGGGAGTACCGCTTACTCTCGCAGGTATCGTAGATCGTCATTTACCCGAGTCGATTAACTACTTTGAAGAGTTGATCAAGCCCCATATTGATGACGAACAGGTCAAATATATTGGGCCGGTAAATATGGAGCAAAAGATTCGCCTCTTGAGCCAGGCACGGGGATTTCTCAATCCTATCGAGTGGAACGAACCCTTTGGGATGGTCATGATTGAGTCCATGGCGCTGGGCTGTCCCGTCATTTCGTTCCCGCGGGGAGCCGCGCCAGAGATTGTGGCGCATCGCAAAACCGGTTTCCTGGTGCATGACGTAGAAGAGATGGCACGGTTCATCCCGCGTATTGATGACATTAATCGCGATGAGACGCGTGCATACATCGAGAAGAATTTTTCGGTGCGTGCCATGGCTAATAAATATACCAGGATATATAAGAAGGTAATTGCCATGGGTAAGGAAGCGGGCGTGCGTAAGTACGAGGAGAAGCGCCAGAAGAAGCCGGTACTCACTCCACCTTCCGTTCCAGATTTCATTAAAACAGTCTTGCCTGTTCAACTCCCTTATCTAGGGGGTCAGGCTCAGGCTAGCAGGGCAAAGGTGAAGCTGGAACCAGGCCCTTGAGACGTTCAGCAGGTAGGGCGAAGTAAAGGCGAATGGCTCTCAAAAGGGCAGTTACAGAAGCCATAAGGTGTTCTGCCCTTATTGAGCTATTTCGCCATTTTTCATCTTTACCTGCGGGCGGGAAACGAGATGCTACTTTAGTTCGTGATTTGCAAGCCAGAGATCGTAGTCCTCAAATATGCCCTCCTCAATCACGAAGAAGCCTGGGATGGTGAAGACGGGAGCGGATTGACCAATCCTCACCTTGAGCCGGTAAATAGCCAGGTCGTTGTCTGATTTGCCGGTATAGCCCACGCGTTGTGCCAGGCCGCAAATTTGGTCAGGGGCATCCATAGTAGCCACCGGAATTTTGCCCCAGGATTTGCGATAGGTAGCCCGCTGTATTGCGACGGCGGGAATATATATGCGGCGAGCTTGTGCCTGCTCGGGTTGTTTCATAAGAGTGTCCTTTATCTATACTTGAATCCCTTCAAGCATAACAGGCAAAGGAAAAAAGGCCAGTTGTAATGTAAATAAGAGTACTGGTGAGCATGCCTGCTTTGCTTCAACGGAATGATGTGCTCTCTGCCAGAATGTAGGGTTACTACCGTTAATACGATTAAGGATGAGGAAGCGTTTCATGGAATTTTCGACATTTCTCCAGAATTCTAATGAACTTCCAAGGAAAAAGGGCTATTTTTTATTGAACAGTTACAAAAAATAAGGTAAAATACAACTGATGTTTTCTGAGGGAGACAGATTTTTATAAATAAAGAGGGGCCAATGCTTGCATCATGAGGACGTTTCGTGGCCCCGGGAGGTTAAAGAGATGACAGAGGGTATTGGGGAGTATATTCGACAGGCACGCCGGCAGCGTAACCTGACACAAACTGAACTGGGAGGAGACCGGTTCTCAAAGTCCTATGTCAGTGCTGTAGAACGGAATAAAATAGTGCCCTCCCCGGATGCGCTCAAATTTTTTGCGCAGCGACTGGAGCAGTCTGAGGACTACTTTACTACTCTTTTTGTGCAGCCTGAGTCTTCGGGAACATTATCCACGATGAATGATCTGGGTCTGACAGCCGCTACCGGTCACATGATTCAGGATGATGAGCTGGTCCTGCTCGATACCATGCTTGACCATACCGAGTTCAATACGTTCCCGGTTCACTATGAACAGTTACCAATGCTATCTCCCGAGGCTATTGCATTGTTGCCACCCGCACGGCAAGCCCGCTACTATTTTCTGTTAGGACTGATAGCCCAGCAGAATAATAATCTCTCGACGGCACTGTATGCTTTTGAACGCGCGCTCATGCTTGCTCCGGCACGCCACTATCCAGCAATCCTCGATGAACTTGGTAACAACTATTACCTGGCTGAGGCTTACCAAACGGCATTAAATTACTACATACGAGCATTACATAGCCTGCAAAAAAACTCGATGAATGGGACATCTTCTGCAATGCTTTTTAAAATCGAACTGCATTGTGGCAATGCCTACCGGGCCCTTGGAGCCTATCGCGAAGCGTGTGAAAGCTACGAACGAGCGCGTGAGTGTCTGAACTCCCTGCATGATATGAATAGCGCCGGCATGCTCTATTGGGGATTAGGCTATTGCACCTATGAACTCTTGCAGCAAGAGGTAATGCTTGCGGATGCTTCTCACCCCCGTTTCACTATGGAAGAGATTGAACGACAGTACCAGCGCGCTATCAGCTTTCTGATCCAGAGTAAGAGTGTCTACCAGGTAAGCGGTGATTACAAGGAAGAGGCAAAAGTTGGGCTGACTCTAGCGCTGGTCCAGCTGGACTTCTATGCCTGGCGCAGAGGGCTTTCTAAAGCGCAGAAAGACCAGGATAGCAAGCGCACTTTTTCCACGCTCACCTCCTTGCTACAAGATGCGGAGGAGCAGTGCCGGCAGGTACTTATGCGCTATGAGGAGCATTTAAAGGATGCTGATGCCTCATCTATTGAGCTTGATACCAGTGTCTTCGTTGCCCTGGCGTATATGATACGTGTGTACGTAGAGCGGGCAGCTGCCGCTCGATTGGATGGATATCAGGATACGGCCAATCGCAATAGAGCAATAGCATCTTACCTCTGCCAGGAATCTTTTAGCACATTTTTATGGGAGGATGCTTCAGGAACGCATTTGCACAATGCATTGATGATGGATGTGCGAAGTATAGCGTATCGCTCAGCATATCTGCCGCATTTCCCTGACTTATCAGGTAGCCTTGCCGGAGGTTCGCGAAACCCCATCAGTCGGGCCGAACTCTTCTTCGCTGCCGGAACGGTTGCCGAAGAACTCGGTCGCGCTGCCAGCGAGCAGGATTATGCCAGCGATTGTTATGCCCGCGCCAACCAGTTTTACGAAGCAGCGCTCAATGGGGCTCGTGCGGTAATAACTTCGCGAGAGGGTGATCCGGGTTACCTGGTACGCATGTACCAGCGCTGTGTCGCTTTACTGGAAGAGCGTATCGAAACGGCTCCTGATCTCTATGAGGAGACGACCAATACATTGTTGGCTCTGCTCAAAAATGCCCTCTACCAGTTACAATTTCCGCCTGTGCCCGTAACAAGAGATGCAGGAGTAAGCTAGCATTGAAAGGAGTTTGCCCATTCGCAAACTCCTTTTTAGCTCTACAATATGCGCGGTCAATAAGATGCAGTGGCTTGAAGTTGTGTCGCCAGTGCCGCCCGGAGCAATGGCTTGGCACGTTGAAAATATGTTTTTGCAGTTGCTTCCGGCATTCCTAATGACTGGCCGATTTCAGAAAAACTGAGCTGGGCGGTATAGCGCAATATAACGACCGAGCGGAAACGTGGAGGTAATCCCTGGATAGCTCGTTGCAAGAGGCGCTGCATGTCGCGATGTTCTACCAACTCTTCCGGTAAAGGACCGTTATCGGGCAATGCAGCCAGAGCTGGTTCTTCGTCATCACCGCCAATTTCTAGCTCCGAGAAATGAACGACGCGTTTGCGGCGAAGTTCGTCCAGGCAGCGATTGCGCGCAACCTGAAACAGCCAGGACTTCAGCGGTTTATCCTTGTGCAGTGTGGAGAGGGAAATAAAGAGCTGGAGGAAAACCTGTTGTAGCACATCACAGGCCAGGTCATAATCCCCCAGTAAGTGACAAATAAAGTTGAAGAGCGGAGTGCTGTAGCGGTGTACGAGCGTTTCGAATGCCCATTGATCTCCTGCAAGTGCCTGTTGAGCCAGCACACCATCCGGGATTTCGGCATATGGCGCTCTATTTGGTTCCTGGATTTCCTGGATTTGCATCTGAAACATCTTTCTTTATCGAATAAAAAGGGCTGCTGCTTCCCTAGAGAAAATGGTGTTTGAAATCGTCTAATAACGTATCGAAAAGGACCCCGCCTTTTCAAGGGGAAAAATTGGCTCTCAACTGTTGCTGTTATAAGTTACAGCAATACATACTTCTTACTACATATTTGGTGGAATTACTCAAGAATTCCAAAGAAGTTTTCTCCCACATATATTGCACGAATTTTCTTCTGAAAAAGTTGCTACTCTTAACTCCAGAGTTACAAATTCTCAGGATTCTCATTTATTTTTAAGTAATGGGAAGACATGGAACCTTTTGCTTGCTTTCTGGCGTAGTACATATTCAGAGGAGAGGAGCGACAGTGGTTCCTTGTGAAGATGAGATCATTCAAAGAGCAGCATCTGGAGATCAGGAGGCTTTTCGCCTGCTGTGGGAGGCTTATCATGCCGTTATCATGGCAGCAGCGCTGCGGCTTTGCCATCATCGTTCGCTGGCGGAAGATATTACACAGGGAACTTTTTTGTTGGCATGGCGCGGGTTACCGCGTTTTCAGCCTGGGAAGCCTTTTCGTCCCTGGTTGATGCGCATTCTTTACCGGCATGCACTAGACGAGATGGAGCGGCAAGATATCTACCGGCTTCCGCTACCCCTGGACGAGGTCGACGATCCACACTATCAGGGCGGTTCAAATGTCTCGCAACAAAGAGATTTGCAAGCGTGGGTGGCCGAGCGCGAACAGGTGCGCCAGGCGCTCATTCAACTTAGCACAGATCAACGGCGTGTAATTGCTCTGCGCTATGGGGCCGATCTTACCGAAGCTGATATAGCCCAGGTATTAGGATGGCCGATTGGTACAGTAAAGTCACGGCTGAATCGTGCGCGTGATCGACTCCGGCACTTGCTAGAAGATGAGAGGAAGTGACTAAAGATGCACGAACGGGATTTCGAAGCGCGTAGAGATAATGACAAAGCCGATCTGGAGAGCAGGCTCGCGGCTTATTATGGCCCTGATCTGCGCGAGCAACCATTACCTCAAACAGAGTGGCTGCGACTACGGGCAAAACTTGGCCATCGGCATACTGCCAAGGGCAGGCATGTGCGAAGGATTCTGCTACGCCGCAATGCACGGAGTAATCGGGTGCCGGCATACATCCAGGATACTTTTTCGCGCATTATATATGAAGCTCATATGCAAAGCGATACTCCAGGTTTGCGTTGTTCATTCAAAAGCACCCTGCACATGCCTGAAGTTCATACCTCTTTTTTGGGCGAGCGTAAAATATGGCTTATTCTCCCATCCTATGGGGCAGGATCAATGGAAACGGCAATGCTGGAAGTGCTTTTAGCGATGGGCCTGGCGCGTTACTCCTACTCGCGCCGGTTGGAGAACAGGCTGCTCAGGGTGTTCCTGGTAGCAACTGTGATACTTATGCTGGTAACGTTCATTTTGTGGTTGGCTTATCAATACTCACTTCTTGCATTTCTTATAGCCATAATACTCTTTGTTATTGTGGCAGCATTGGTAAGTATTCAGAGGCGGAGGCGGGTGTTTCAAGCGGACGAGTTGATGGTGAGATGGCTGGGAAGAAGTCGTGTTTGCCGGGGGTTACATTTGTTAGCGGGGCAAGGCGATAAACAACGGCGAGTGTTCCTATGGGAACCATCGTTGGCCGAGCGTATAGGGCGAGTATGTGGAACGCAGGTGGAAACTGAGAGCCAGCGGCTGACTCTGGTCAGATAATAGCGACGGGCTAGTGTTATAGACAACTCATAGCAGAAAGGACAGAGGAATATAATGGCTACAGAATTTGCGACTGAGGTGGATCGCCCGGAGGCTCCGCCACTCGAGACGAGGCCTCAACGTTCCGGAGGATGGCTCCGGCGTTTACAGCAGCGCGTTCGGCTGGCAATGGGTGGGGATGACGAGGAGTTAATTGTAGAGAATATGACGAATGTGTCCTGGCGTGTGTACCATGATTACCATATGCTGGGGATAATCGATGCCGGGGAAAGTAGAACTTTCCGCTTGCAAAAGCATGGCAATCTCAATGTACGGCCCGTTGCCGAAGGCGATGAGGTTGAGTACCTGGTGCTATCTCTTACTTTGCATGTCCACAGAGTAAAAATATATCGCCGTCAGATGGCGCGGGATCTGGAAGTATATGATATGCGCGTAGCATAGGAGCCTTTCTTCTTTTCACGGTTCTGTAAAGTAATGTGATAAAAGCAGCTTGTCCTTCTGCGGAAGCTGGCATATACTGAGCTTATGGCATTAGTATTACATCCAAAAATTGAAGTTCGTGACTCGCCTATAGAGGGTAAGGGGTTATTTGCTAAAGAGCCTTTCAAGAAGGGTGAGCGATTTACAGTTACTTCCGGTAAGCATTCCTGGGTCGTTATGACCGATAAGGAGTTTCAGGATTACATCAGAGCTGTTCAGTCATATGACGCTGTCTATCTGGGTAATGGTACCCATCGTGTGAGTACTGTCTCACGAGCAGAAGACCCTTCGAATTATGGCAATCATAGTTGCGACCCGAATATCGCACCTGCAGGCGATGAAATGATAGCCCTTAGAGACATTGAAGCGGGAGAGGAGCTAACTCTCGATTATGCGCAACTCAGCCCAAAGTCCTGGTCAATGAAATGTAACTGTGGTGCTAAAAATTGCACCGGCATCGTTAGAGGCAGGCTATAACTAAAGTATCAGGAGAGTGAAATGTCAATGGTGAATAAGCGGATGAACAAATGTAGCCACCAACCCGGCCGGGTTGGTTAAGATTTCCTCCGCGCATATAGCAAATTCTGGTTGTATTCTGGCAATACCCCATAGTATTGCTAAGATCGGCGTTATACTCTTATAGAAGAGATCAGGAGAAATCTATTTGTTGTGAGGGTAATGTATGTCGTCTGCCGTAATCACGGCGCTCTTGCTTTTGACAATAGTGCTGATCATAGGCAGTATTGTCGTCAGTGTTTTCCTCGAACGGAGACGCTATGTCCGTAGACTTGCTCTCCAGAGCCAGGAGCCGGGCGTATCATCTGACCGTCGTATTACCTTAGTTTTGCAGCTCCAGGATGGAACGCTGCTGGGCCTGGAGAAACCTGTAACTCCTCCTGCCTTTACACTACCCTCTTCCTGGTATACCCGCCATCGCATGTTTGTCACAGTTTGCCTGCTCGTAATGTTGTTGCTTACCCTGTTTATACAGAGTGGCATTGTGGATGGGGCGCTGCACGAGTTAAACGACGGCATCGCCTTACTCAGCTTCGCGCAGCATACCACCGGTATTGCTCTAAATACCGCTGCGCACCAGAATCAGGCTCCTGGCCTCCCGCTTACGGCCAGCCAGCGCCTGGTGCGCGTGGATTCCGCTGACCGCAGGCAGTACTATACCGATTATCAATGGAATGTATGGTCCTACTCCTCCTGTTCGGGCATTTCCATGGAGGAGGTGATGAATGCGTATGGTCGCCATCTTATCGCTGCCGATGTCCTGCAGGTGGAGTTGAATCTGGGAGTATGGTCGGTGTCTGAGGGGCTGTTGCGCGAGGATGGTGTCGCGCTTACGGCGGCGTATTTTGGCTTCAATGCGAGCCTCAGCCATGCGCGTACATTGGATGACATCATAAGCCTGAGTAATAAAGGGTATCCTGTGATTGTGAGTGTGCGCGATAGCTACTACTTTCCAGGAGGTCATCTCTTTGTGATACGCGGGGGGGATAGCAGCTATGTCTACATTGCGGACTCTTCTCCGGCAGATTTTCAACGCATGACGCACGCGATGTTTTTGGGCATGTGGCAGGGATTTAGCGCGGTATTGACTCCACGTTAACTGTTGACGCGCGATACAATCTCCCGGTGCAGTTCTCCGGTTCCCGCTGCTATGAGAGAAAAACCCGTGGTGAGATTGGTGATAGGGCGTAAAGGTTTGCCGGACTGATCAGAAATGATGCCGCCAGCCTCACAAATGATACTGGATGCCGCGAGGAACGATTCAGCCGTCAGGATGTCTCCGATATCGATGCAGGCATCATATGCGCCATTGGAAATATACACAAGGTCCATTGCGGAACTGCCGGTACGTCTTATATTGCTGATCGCCGGATGCCGGGTGAGCAATTTCAGTTGTGCCTGCAAGTTACGACCATCGAAGTTCATGCCGGCAAGGCACTGATCGAGTCGTTTCGTCTCACTGACCCGGCAGCGCTTTCCATTGCAAAAAGCGCCAGCAGCGCGTTGAGCCTGGTAAACTGTGCCACTGAAGAGTTCGCCAACGAGCGCCCATTCTACCCGTTCAGGTACTATGGGCGCATCGATGGGCAGTACCGCAAGCGATACAGCGGCGGTCATAATTCCCCGCCAGACATTCGTCGAGCCATCGATGGGATCGACAATGATCCGATACAGCGGCATAGAGGACGTTGTGAAAGCCGGTCGCTCTTCAGTCATGATTTCGAAACCATACCCGCTTTCAGCCAGGCCGTTGATGATAATATCTTCGGCCTCGCGATCAAACTGCATGGTCACGTGCTGGGGCGATGAAAAAAAGATCTGACCGCGGTCGAAACGTTCGGAGTGTAAATACGCCTGAACGCGCCGGAAGAGGTGTTCTAGAAGTTCTAACATCGGGCGCTCGCTATCTGCCTACTTGCGGTTTAGGATATTGGTTGATCATTCACCACGCCGCTTATACTCTCATCTAAAATGGCTTGTTCATCTTTATGTTCGATGAGACGTTGTAAGACAAAAGGGCGTATTTGTTTGAGTTCAAGCAAGCGCTGGCGCGTCAGCCGGATCGCCAATTCGCTCTGATCGCAAGCAATCCAGCGGCGACCAAGCTCGTCTGCCACAGCGGGAGTGACACCGCTGCCACAAAAGCAGTCGAGAACAAGATCGTTTTCCTCAGATGATGCCAGGATGATACGTTCGAGCAGCGCCGCCGGTTTCTGGGTGGCATAGCCGTTACGCTCAGGGTCTTTCTGATGCAAATGGCTGATATCGTTCCAGACATCGGATGGCGTCATTAACTGATCCTCGTGATAGGTATAGGTGCGTCCTGCCGAGTGTATCGTCCAGTAGACATGTCCATCCTCATTCAGATGTTTACGCATATGATTGCGTTTCTGAGAGCCACGCCGTTCTCCAATGCGTTCGGCGTGAAAGCAATAGTCGGCAGATTTTGTGTAAAGCAGGATGGTGTCATGCTTGCGGGCATAGCCTTTTGTAGAACGCCCGCCGGATTGATAATGCCAGATGATTTCATTTTTGAAGCCGGAGCCTCTGGCATTCGGTTCGTAGCCAAAGATTTCATCCAAAATTACCCTTGCGTAATGGATGACCCGCCAGTCGAGATGCACATACAGACTACCATCATTCTCCAGCAGCCTATGCAGTGCCGCGAATGTTTCATATAGCCATTGAATATAGGAATCCAGATTGTTCCAGGTATCGTTGTAAGCAAGCTCGTTGCCGAGCGTGAAGGTGCGGCCCGTCATGAAAGGGGGATCGATATAGATAAGGTCGATTTTACCGGCAAATTCGGGAAGCAAGGCAGGAAGGATGCGTTTTTTGTCTCCATGGATGAGGCGGTTGTACCAGCATGAAGAATTACCGGCCGGGTTGATCTGATCATCATACTGGTTTGTATTGAAAGCCTCGCACATATGCAGATAATGGGATTTATAATTTTCCGCGCCTGTAATACCTTTTCCTTCCCAAATCAGTTCTACCATTGTTATTCCGCCAATTTCTCCAGCTTGTCTCTTTTCGATCAGGCCTCTTCAGGATGCATCATAAGCAAGAAACGGCCTGCTGTCAATGATTTCATCAAATAGCCCGTTATAACCATACAATTTGCTCAGATGAAATATGTTGATATATTTTGATGCATAGCTCGTTTGATTGATCGGGGCAACGAGCTGTGAAAGATGCATACAGTATTTTGCCGGTGCAGACAGATAGGAGAAGATAGAATGACTTCGCGTATTCAGAAACTGCTGATATCTTGCGTATTTTTAGCGATAGTGGTGGGACTTGCTTCGTGCGGAAGTTCTGGAATTGGCGCTATTCCCAGTGGCACGCCTGATCATGGCAATGGTACTCCTGCTGTTATCCCTACACAGACCGTGAGTCCAGCGCCCGTCATGACGGCCCCGCCCAGCGCGTTAGGGACTTCCTATGCATTTGTGCGCAACGACCAGCTCTGGGTTGCTCGCAATGGCGCAAAGCCGGTGCAGGTGACGCACTTTAACTATAAGAATGCGCCGAATGTTTTCTGGCGTTTGCCGGCATGGTCTCCAGACGATCATTTCATCGCCTTTATCATGAATGCGCGACCGGCGGGAGTAGGTGGTGGTGGCTGCCCAGCACCCGATTTTGGGGCCAATGGAGCGCTTTACGTATTGAATACCGGTACTATGCAACTCACGCAGCTGCTAGTGCCTGCCGATAGCGCTGATCCAATCGCGAAAAGTCCAGAGGGCGGATACTGGCAATATGTATTTTGGGAAAATTCGACGCACCTGCTGGCATGGTACAATGGGGTGATGGGAAAAACGAGCCGGGCTGCTGGCCTCTATCGTTATGATGCGATCAGTGGATCGCTGGCGCAGGTTATTCCTCTCAGCGCGCTGGGAGCGGCGACACTCTTCGCGGCGCAGAACAATGTACCGCTGTTGCTTTCTATGCGTTATAGTAATGAGCAACTTTTTTATCAAGTGATCGTACATCCATTTGGGCGCCAGAGCCAGTTTGTGATTTATCGTCACTCGGTAATTCAACCTGGCCTGGTTTCGAGCAAGGTCATCTCTCAAGGAACTGAGCCGTGGTGCGCGGCACAGGGGAGCGGGCCTTATATAAAACCGGGCTGGGATGTTTCCGCCGACGGCCAGCAACTGGCAGCTCAAATGGTAACGGCAAGTGGTCCTGACCAGGCGCTAGGGAGCATTCAGGTTCTGAATTTGAAAGATGGTGTGACGGCGAGTTTATTGAACCAGTTGCCTGCTCGGATGCTTACACGGGATGATACGTTGAGCTGGGGGCCTGATAGCCAGACGCTCGTGGCGGCGGAATATCACATGCAGAGCCAGGATGGTCCGTATAGCGCGAGCCTGGCGAATCCTGTTGCCATGCAGAAGTATGCGCCAGCGCAGGCTGGCGAAGTGAGCTGGAAACCGGATAGTTCCGCTTTCGCTTTACAGGACCAGGATGCCGCGGATGCCGGCGATTCGATAGGCCCGTACCTTTTTGAAACAGGAGAAGCACAGGGCCAGCTTTTAATGAAGGATGCACAAGATTTTGTGTGGGGATAAATTGAATGTCAGCTGGTTTATTGACAATTTTGAGTGTGATTGCATATATATGCGGGTTAGTAATTATTCTGAGCATGACGCCGCGATTGTACAAGCTCTCGTATGATGAGGGCCTGTTTTTGGCAATCGCGGCGCTAGATGTGATCGGAGCCATTTTCGCTTTTGGTGCTGTAGAGATATCTTTTGCCGCGTTCAATGGAGCATTCGGTATTCGGGTGCTGGACTTTGCATTGCTCCTGGGCATTTTCGTCGTCAGTTTGCGTGTGACACTACAAAGTCTCCGTCCTTATTCGACCTGGGGGACGTTTCGTGTTTCGCGCATCCTGGCCGGGTGCTTTGGCATCTTTCTACTGCTGGCTACGTTATTTAGCCTGGTGTTTCTGTTCAGCGCAGCCACTTAAAAATAATACTCAGTTATGCCTGCGGTGTTTCTGTTGCTGCCCTCCTGTCGAACGCAGGTTGAGTTTATGATTTGCATCGAGAACATTGCCAAGTCCCTTGGAACGGTACAGGTCATCGAGTGGCGTTACCACATTCGTGTTGCGGGTTTTCTGCGTCCGGGCAAGATATATACCGGCAATGCACAGAAAAGCAAATATTCCGAAGAGGATGAGTACGCCTAACCACTGCATTTCGTTACTCCTCCGAATTATCTGGCTGTTAAAAAAAACGGAAAGTTATTCTGCATCGTTTAACGCAAGCCGGACAGAACTATCAAATGATCCTCTCTTTTGAGGGGTGACCTGGGAAATTGTTCCTGCAATCACCCCATGAGAGTCCGTCAAACGAGCTTTTTAAACATAACGCTCGAACCATTCGACTGTGCGAGCCAGGCGGTCGGTACGCTGTAATGGCGAACCGACATCGGGCCAGTCCATCAAGTGGCTGGCACCCGGATAGCGAACCAGTTCGACTTTTTGTTTGCGCTTGCGCAGTTCTACAAACATTTGCAAGGATTCAGAGAATGGGCAGCGCAAATCATCTGCCGCGTGCAGGAGCAAGAGCGGAGTCGTAATCTTATCCGCGAAAGTTAGAGGCGAGGAACTGCGCCTCAATGCCTCTACATCCTGCCCCTCGCCGCTCATTGCGAGATCGAACCAGAGCGTCTGATCCGAGAGCAGACCGGCGCTGGGAAGGTAGCTGATGCCATTGCGACTCACAGCGGCCTTAAAGCGGTTTGTCTGCGTGATTGCCCAGTTGGTCATGTAGCCGCCATAGCTGATGCCACCAATGCCAAGCCGGTTGGCTTCTACCATCTCGGTGGCTATGACGTGGTCAATACCCGCCATCAAATCCCGGAAATCATCTCCTCCCCAGTCGTTCAGATTTTTGCGGCAGAATGCTTCTCCGTACCCGGAACTGCCGCGAGGATTGGCGGCCAGCACCGCAAATCCCTTGCCGGCCAGCACCTGGAACTCGTGAACATAGCTGTCACCCCAGGCCAGGTTTGGGCCGCCATGAACTTCCAGAATCAAGGGAGCTTTTGTGCCCTCCGGCAATGGTGGCAGGTAGAGCCAACCCTCAATCTCCAGGCCATCGAAGCTTTGCCAGGTGATACGTTTGGGGCGCACAAGCTGGAGGCTCCGCAGGTACGTGTCGTTTACACCAGTTAATTTGTGTGAGTTTTGTCCGTTCCCGTCCATGCTCCAGATATCGCCGGGTGTAAACCAGTCCGTGCGAACTACTGCGATTATCTGTCCATCCTTGCTAAGTTGAGGATTGAGGTAGCAGCCGTTGCCACCGGTCAGACGAGTCATCGTATCGTGTTCCATGTCAAGGTGGTACAGATGGAGCTGGCCGCGCTCTTGAAAGGTGGCAAGTAGTGCTTTGCTATCAGGATACCATTGCGGGCGAGTATGCGCATAACTGTGCAGCTCGTCGATGATCCACTCGCTAGAGGTGAAGTTTGGAGACTGCGAGGTGACGGGGCGTGGAGCGCTACTGCCCTGGACATCTACGACAAAAGGAATCACATTGCTCGCCTCTGTTTGATCGGCTGCATAGTAATAGGCAATATGCTGTCCATCGGGCGACCAGGCGGGTGCCTGCGCCAGGCCATCTTCGGGTGTCAGCCGTCGCATCTGGCGATTTGCCAGGTTCAGTACCCACAGCGCCATGCTTACGCTAAGATCGGGATCGGGGCGGCGGTTGGCGCAGAATGCTATTTCCTTGCCATCGGGCGACCAGCAGGATTGTACGAGGTCCACAGGTTCTGCTGTCAGGCGTACAGGTTCACCCTCTAAAGGAATAAACCAGAGCTGCTGGTGACGTCCTTGCTTATAGCCTTCGCCATCCCATTGCTCATCCAGACGGGTGAAAACGACGGATATGTTGCTGGTATCAGGCAGATCGCGGTCATCCGCAGGTCTCCAGGGGCTGTGGGCGACGAGAGCCTTGCCGTCCGGTCGCCAGCTATATTCAGTAATACCGTGTTTCAAATTAGTCAATTGCCTGGCTTCCCCACCCTGCATGGGCAGCAAGTAAATTTGCAGGGTGCCGCTGCGGTCGCTCAAAAACGCGAGGGTGTTTCCATCAGGAGACCAGCGCGGCGATAGATCATGCCTGCCTTGACGCTCTTCTTCAACGCCATTAGTGATCTGCCAGGGAATGTCTCCTTTAGCGGCTTTAGCGCGTACTAACCAGATGGTGCTACTGGTGGTATTCGTCTGAGCGTCGCATTGCTGTATTGTGAAGGCGATGAGGGAACCATCGGGTGAGATTTGCGGGTCCGAGGCAATGCGCAGTGCTAGCAGGTCATCTACGCTGGGGAATGGACGAGGAGCAGGTTGTGGCGCTGGCTCAACTACCGGCACCTGGATGGTGGAATGGACCGTGTCATCTCGCTGATCGTTGGACTGAGGGATAGTAGAAAGATCATCGTTGTCGATCATCGTACAAAACTCCGTTATTTACAAGTCGTTTGCGCTACGTCATATTGGCTGAAAGTATATACTACTGATTTTAATACGTCACGAAAGGCTACGGGTTACTGGGAAAGCTAAGGCTCTGTTTTGTGCTATCATAGCTTAGCAGAAAGGAAGAGACGTATGATTGTAAGCGAAGTGATGACGACAAAATTGATTACAGTCACCCCTGATGATACGCTGAGTCATGCTGCTAACCTGCTACGACAATATCAGTTTCATCATCTACCGGTGGTGTCAGCAAGCAATTCTGCGTGGTCGAAATATATTGATACAGGCCGGAAGGCATTGCCGGAGTTCCAGGGGTTGTTGACCTCACAAGATATAGACCTGGCGGCGGCTATGGGTAGATGGAGTTCCAGCGAAGTGCTGCATCGTCCGTGGCAGGAACGACCGGTGGCCGAGTTCATGCACCGGGCGAGCATCCGTGTAACACCGTCGACGAGTGTAGCGGCAGCAGCACAATTGATGGTCGAACGAGGCTTGAACTGTTTGCCGGTGGTAGAATATGAGCAGATGGGACAGGACGAGGAAGGTAGAATGCGCACTGTGCTGGTTGGATTGCTTACACGCAGTGATTTGCTGCTAGTACTGGCGCGTTTAATGGGCGCATTTGAGCCGGGAATGGAATTGACGATTCAATTACCGGCGGGTGATCCGGGTCCCCTGGCTGAAACACTCGTACTGGCTGCTCAGTTAGGAATACAGGTGCGCAGTATTACAGCCGCTCCACAGGAGAGCGGAGTGCTGCAAGTTGCGACCTTGCGGCTCGGAACGATAAATCCTTCACCCTTGCTGGTGCGATTGCGGGAGGCGAATATCCACTATGCGTTTGCAGGCTCGCCGGTAGAGGACGACGAACAAGGATGAATTACAAATGAACTGTAAGGCGCGTTTGCTGTTCGATAGTGACGAACTGCATTATGATTTTGGCCCGGACCATCCTTTGCAGCCGGCGCGATTGGTTGCATTGATGAATCTGCTGGAGACCAGTGGTTTGTGGCATAGCGCTTACGAACAGGATCGCTTGCCGTCACGTCCTGCCACGCTGGAGGAACTGGAGCTGGTTCATACCCCCGATTATATTGCTGCCGTGCAGCGCCTGAGCCAGGCTCACGAGGGAGACCCGGCAACTGAACTTCACAGTCGAGATGAAGACCGCGTACAAGCGCAGCGGGACGAAAGCAGAGCCGAACTGGCCTTGAAATATGGTTTTGCGGATGGAGATACCCCTGCGCTGCCGGGAATGCACGAGGTTTCTGCACGTATCGTAGGCGGGACGCTGGTTGCCTTGAGCGCAATAATGGGACTGCCCGAAGGGGGAACATTCGCTTCGGAAGACGAACGACCGCTGCATATCTTTCATCCCGCGGGAGGATTGCATCACGCGTGGGCTGAACGCGCCTCCGGATTCTGCGTCTACAATGATATCGCAGTGGCAATAGCGCATGTGTTGCGTGCCAGCGAAGCCAAAGTGTTATATATCGACTTCGACGCCCATCATGGCGATGGCGTACAACGAGCCTTTTACGATGAGCCGCGCGTGATGACCGTCTCATTTCACGAGACCGGGCGCTATCTCTTTCCAGGTACAGGCGATGTGCTTGAACTGGGTAAAGGAGTAGGCCGTGGCTATTCCGTCAATGTTCCCTTGCAGCCTTACACAGAGGATGATTCGTACATCGAGGCGATGGAGGCTCTTCTGACTCCCCTGGTCATCTCATTTGCTCCTGACGTTATTGTCAGCCAGCATGGATGTGATACGCATGCCTGGGACCCCCTGACACATCTTAGTCTGACGATGCGTGGGATTCAGGCGCAGGTCAAACTGGCACACCAGCTGGCCGATACATATTGTAAGGGTCGCTGGGTAGCATTGGGTGGTGGAGGATATGATCTCTACCGGGTCGTGCCGCGTGCCTGGTCTATAGTCTGGGCGGAAATGTCCGGGCAGGAGCTCCCGGTATCCTTACCAGAAGAGTGGGTGGAGCGCTGGCAACCGGTATGGCTTGGCGTGGAGGCGCAGGAGACACTTGCGCAACAGGTAATGGGAAAATCGTCGATCCCGGCCAGCTTTCCAACTACTTTTATGGATCGTCCCCAGGATTTTCCGGCACAGCCCCGCCGCTGGACGATCAGCAACACGAACCGGCACACGACGGCACTGGTACGCCAGCTGTTGCTACCTCCTCCGGTGCGGCAGGCTTTCCCTACGGTTCATAATCGGTCTCCCCTGGCCGGTCTATTCGACCTTTTGCATTTGCAGGGAAGCGCGACTCCCTCACGTAGCAGGTCATTAGAAACGGGAAAGGGAACGCTATTGCTGCGCGATTTTTGCCCACCCTCGCTGATCGAGCGTCTTACTATCGATGCAGGATTACGGGCTTTCGCGCGTCTGCCGGAACGAGAGCACCAGCTCCTCTTGAGTATTGCGAGACGGCCAGATTGCGCGCTCACCATAGCTCATACGCCCTCCGGTGAGATCGTAGGTGAGGTGACATTAGCTCCCGGTGATGAGTGGTGGGAAGGCCTGGAGAACGTCTATGAGGTGGGGATTGAAGTCAGCGCAAACTGGCGCCGGCTGGGTATTGCGAAAAATTTGCTGGCCTTTGCGCTTGAACTCGATGCATTGGAAGACATCATTTTGTACGCAATGGGTCTATCATGGCATTGGGATATGGAAGGGCTCGGCCTCAATATCTACCAGTATCGCGAATTGATCGCGCGGCTTTTCGCTTCTCAAGGCTTTACAGAATATCCGACGACCGAACCGAATGTGCGTATGGAGCCGGCGAATATCCTTCTGGCCCGCATCGGTAGTCGTGTAGACCAGCGGGTCGCGAGCAGGTTTTTGAGCCATTTGTTGAGTACGCCTAACCTGGGAGGTTTATAATGCGGGTCGGCTAGTAGGTGCGAAGTTGTTATCGAGTGCAGTGGAGCCAACTGAGCGGCTTGACTCTAAATACTCGGCTAATGATTTACAGTAAAGATTTAGTGGGAAAAGGCTATCATCCTTCTGGAAAGGAAACCATTGAATGAACCAAGAGGAGCAAGAGAAAGCCGGAAAACAAAAGAGTGAGGGAGAGCAAACGAAGCAGTCTGTTGATCAGTATCCAGCTGATCTGCTGGAAGCCATTCGACAGGCAACATTTAGAACGTTGGCTGTCACGTGTGTACGTGGCTTTACAGACCTGAAGATTATTGCAACCCGGAAGATTGCCGAGGACGTGTATGCCGTAAGCTTTAGCTATTATGTGCTGAATATAACAGGTCCAACTTTCACTGAAGGTCAAGGTCTTTATGTTCACCAATTTGCTCCTGCGCTGTACCTTGATGCGTATGCTATTTCCAATTTTGCGAATGACCTTTTCAATCCTCCTCCTTCGTCTGCTTGATACTGCCCTGGTAATCCATCATTACTGTTCCTTCTCAATGACCTGAGTCCATTCCCGCCTTCAAATCGTACAAAGGAGATAAGCAGGGCCTGGGCATCGACACAGGATTCTCAGACTGTATAGATATTAGATTAATCTATCCTGAGAAAACTTAAAAATGCCTTATAAGTTTTTAAGGTAGAGTTTACATATTGAACAATTATATGCAAAAAGATTCCAAAAAGCTTTTAAAAATGTCATATTTTCTATGAACAAGCTATGAGCACTAGGGGGAATAAAAATCATTAGCTCAAGTATTAATTCTTTCTACTCTACTTCGTTACTTTTAGCAGCGAGCATGCAATCTAAACGCCTGAATGTAGCGTAGTATATTACGAGAAGCGATAACGATCGATTGCCTTCCATCTCCTCGAGAGAACCGCAAACGCGAGCGGATACGATTCCGAGAACAGGCAACTTATAGAATCGATTGCTTCAGTAATACCTACATAATGTTAGCATGTCATCATGATGATTGGTATGATGACAAACAGTCTATCTCAGATTTTAGGAAGATCTGAGTAGAAGAAAGGAATGATTAGCTCTGTGGAAAGACCGGACGATTTGACTCCTGAAACCGATGATCTCATGGAGTCGTTCTCAACACGTCGTACGCGCCGCTCCCTGCTGAAAGGAGCGGCAGCAGGGGTAGCCGGTGCGGCGGGGTTATCAGCAGCCGGAGCAGGCGTCTTTTCGCTCTTGCATGGTTCGGCGAATATTGTGCATGCCAAAGCCCTGGCTGGATCAAGTTGTGTAGATAGTATCAAAACTATTTTCACCGTAGCGCGAACTGCTGAGCGATTAGCGGTTACCTTCTACACGAATGGCATGAACAATGCTAACGAGTTGGGGATAACCGGTGACAACCTGGATATCATTCAGGCGGCTCTCATTGAGGAGCAAATTCACGAACTCTTCTTTGCAGCCAACGGCGGAGGGGTGCTTGCCAGTACCTTTAGCTTCCCTCATGGCCCCGATACATTCACCGATCTAAATCTCTTCATCGCGACCCAGCAGCAGCTGGAGGGTGTTTTCGACTCTGCCTTCCTGGTAGCAATTCGAGAATTCGCGCAATTGGGGCGACCCGACCTGGCGGAAATCGCCGGACAAATTGCCACAGTTGAGGCGGAGCATCGTGCGTTGGGGCGCATGATTGGTGGACTCGAACCCGCCGATAACTGGGTATTCTCCCCTGTACTGCTCCCATCGGTTGGCGCAGCTCCTGCGCTCGTAAAGAAGGCTGGCTACCTAAGTCCCAAACCGGGCAATAGCTACACCTATAAGCAAGTCGGTACGCACATTACTGGCGGCGTGATCTATCGCCAGCCCTATGCTGTGTCCTGTTCCTAGCAGTCTTTTTGTAGTGCGGTGATCTGAGCCACGAGCGGAAGTCTTTCTTCTGTTCGTGGTTCAGATCTATCTTGAATATGCTTTTTTGAGGGTAGTATGAGTATGATCAATGAAAGCGATTGGATCGGAATGCAGATTGGCAATTACCGCGTGGTTGCCGCCTTGACCCAAGGCTTCGTCAGCGGTGTCTATCTCGCTCAACATCTCTTGCTCAAACACAATCAAGTAGCAATCAAATTGCTGCATAGAAAGTCTCTTCGTTCAGTAGAGAAGCAACAGCAATTTTTGCAGGAAGCTGAAAGGCTTGATCTACTTCGATACCCTCATATTGTATCCATTATTGACGTTGGCCAAACCGATGAAGGTTTTCCCTACATAATAACCGAATACGCACCCGGAGGTTCACTTAAAGATCGCATAGAGCGCTATCGCCCTGGCCCGTTGCCGTTGGAAGAAGCTTTAGTCATCCTTTCTCAAATTGGGGAAGCAGTGCAATATATGCATCAGCAGAACATCATACATTGTGACCTCAAGCCAGGAAATGTCCTATTTAATGGCAAAGGTGAAGTGCTCCTCGCCGACTTTGGTAGTGCCGTGTTGTTGGGTGTGGCAGATACCAGACGAACCGCGGGAGAAGGCACTTTTTATTACATGGCACCAGAGCAGTTTGAGGGCGTGGTGAGTAAGGGGATAGATCAATATGCACTTGGCTGCATCGCTTACGAACTCTTGACCGGGCGTCAACCTTTTACTGCACTCAGCATACGGGCTGTAATCCAGAAGCATATGATGGAGGATCCCATTCCTCCTACCCAACTGAACCAGGAACTCCCTGCTCATGTAGAGCAGGCAATCTTGAAAGCGATGGCGAAAGTCCCTACCGATCGCCATTCTGATGTCGCAGCTTTCATTTCAGCATTACATATGCCTGTTAGCAATCAAATTGCTGTATTGGCCGGTTCTTCTACAGAAATGACCACACCTGTCCAACCAGATGAGCCTGAGGTATTGACGAAAACCAGGGAGAATTGGTTGGATGAAGCTGTTGCACATCAGAAAACTGGTTGCTATGAGGAATCGCTTGCCGCATATGAGAACGCTATTGAATTGGATTCTAGTGATGCCTATGCGTATATAGGCAAGGGGCTTATGCTGTGCAAACTCAAGCGGTATGAAGAAGCTCTGAATAGCTTTGAGCATGCAATAGAACTTGATGCCGGTGATGCCTATGCCTATATTAGTAAAGGGCTGGCGCTCAGCATGCTCAAACGATACGAGCAAGCGCTTGATGTCTATGACGAGGCTATTCAGCTTGATGTCTATGATGTTGATGCTTACCTTGGCAAGGGCCTTGCGCTAGAGCATTTGCAGCGTTACAACGAGGCTCTATTGGTCTATGAGCAGGCCATTTCATGTAATCCCAATCATGTACCTGCATGGCGTGCCAGGGCCGATCTATTGCAAAAGCTTGAGCGGACTGAAGAAGCGCAATATGCCTTTGAGATAATCAATCAACTCGAAGTGATAGTAGGGGCCGGAGCGGCACAACATATATAGCTTCGCGCTTGCCTCCTCGATGGTTCCGATTTTTCAAATGGGTATGAATCTGCTATGTCTTCCTTAGAATTCCATAAGAAATGGATGGGATTTCTTAAGAATATAATGAGATTGCACTCACGCACTTTAGTTTATGCTTAGAGGTGCCTACAGCAGAGTTTATAAATGCAAAAAACTATTGTAATTTAATCGAGAAAAGGATACGCTAGTGTCAGGACGAAAGAAAGTGAGGTTGTTACTCATGCAAATTCGAGAACGCGTAAAAACACGCACGCCTGACATTACTGATGGTATTCTGGCGCAACAAAGCCTTGCCGGTGACCAGCAGGCGTTTGAAAGTCTTGTCAAACGTTATAATGGTCCGCTCTTTAATTTTATCTGCCGTTTCCTGGGGGATTATGACCAGGCATCGGATATCTTACAACAGGTGTTTCTCCAGTTGTACATCTCCCTGCCAAATTTGCGAACCGGAGAGCCGTTGAAAGCCTGGTTGTTTCAGGTGGCCCGCAATCGCTGTCTGGATGAGTTGCGTAAAAAGCGCGCGATTCATTTTTCTGACCTGGAAGCCTCGGCAGATGAGGACGACGCCTCGCCATTAGCAGCGATGCCGGATACAGGTCCTTTACCGGAGGAAGTAGCGGAGCGGCATGATTTACAAGAGTGCCTGCAGAAGGCTATCGAGGCGCTGCCCCCCAAGTTTCGCTCAGTTGTGCTGTTGCGTTATGCTTCCCAGTTAAGTTTTTCCGAGATTGGGCACGTGCTAAACATGCCGGAGGCGACTGCCAAGACATACTTCCAGCGCGCAAAGCCCTTATTGCGGTCGACACTGGCGGCCCAGTTGCAGATTATGCCCGCATGCTAAACTCACCCGGAGCAGCAACTATTTTTGACTGTTGCGAATGAAATAGGCGATGTGAAACTTCCCTCTTACCTTGACCGTACTAACAGCAGAGATAGTATGGAAGAAGATAAGAGGGAATTATGTATGGACCATCCACGCCATGATTCATTTCCAGACCCGGCAGAGCCTGACGATATTGACAGGCTCTTCAATCGATTAGCGCCACTAGAGCCTCCAACAGGGATCATTGCACGCATTCTAGACTCTATTTCGCGCATCTCTCCGCGCCAGGCAGATCCAGAGCTTCCGTGGGACAATGACAGCCAGGTGGATGGACTGGTTGTACGAAACGAAAAGCAAGAGCCATCCTAAGAGGCGAGCTGTTCAGAAAGTTTACCGGTGCTGACCAGCCAGCGAATAAATTCCAGGCGGCGCTGGTCTGCGATCAATTGCAATCTCTCTCTTTCGTTGTAATCCCTGCGCAACTGGCTCAGCCGCTTCATTTCTACCTCTCCGAACCCACCTTTACGCAAAATTTCACGATCTTCTTTACGGTCCATGCGGTCCATGTGGCCCTCCTTTTTTGTCTAGCTATCCACGCTGGATAACTCTTACGGAGCGAATACTTGCCGCGGATAGCTCCGCGGGCCGGTATCCAAAAGGGATGCTTCTACGGTCCTATCGTTAACATGCGTTCAATGCGTTTGAGAAGAGTATGCATAGGATATGGTTTAGGCAAATGATCTAAAGTTGCCCGGCTTTCGCCATGGCTGCGAATATGCTGACGCACTGCGGATGCCGAACTGGTAAGCAATACCGGCGTGCTCGAATAAGTCCGTAAAACTTTCAAGACTTCCCAGCCGGAAATTGAACCAGAGAGATCAAGGTCAAGCAATACAAGGTCGGGAATCGCTTGTTGAAGCGCCACGATAGCTAATTCTCCATTACTTGCTATCTCCGTAGCGTAGCCGGATGCGGTTAAAAAATTTGCTTCCAGGCTGGCCAGGGAAGTGTCATCTTCAACTACGAGTATTTTGTGTGAGTGCCTGGCTACCGCCGCTTGTGAATGCATTGGATGATCAAACACTCGCACCTCATTCGGTGTGGCCTCGTTCAAAGCATTCAACTGACCGCCTCCAGACGATGACCTTGCAGCGTCCCTGTCTTGCATGACTGACATCCTGCTCCCGCAAAGCGCTCATAATGCGGCTACATCGCCAGCGCGGTAATATCATAGATGACTTGAGAGAAGCCGCCTCTCTTAGCAAAAATTGTACACAAGTTTTGGTGACAATGGTGTGAATAAGCATGTGATTACTGTGAAGAATCTGTGAAAAATCTTCACGTAATCATGGTTCTTTGTCATCCGGGGGAGGAACAAAATAGCCCACGCCTAACTCATTGAGCAGGAAGCGCGGTTGGGCAGGGTCCGGCTCTAGCTTGCGGCGCAAATGACGAATAAAGGTACGCAGGTAAGTGTTTTCCGCGCTGTAGTCCGGCCCCCAGACGCGCTGGAGCAGTTCGCGATGGGTAAGAACCTTTCCGGCGTTGCGGGTGAGTTCGCAGAGCAGGTCATATTCGGTGGGAGTCAGGTGGATTTCTTTGCCGCCGGAGCGAACCGTGCGATGCGCAAAATCCACGACCAGCCCCTGTTCGCCGCCACAGCGATAGACGGGGCGCTGCGAATCGTCACCCTTGCTGCTGCGCAGGCGAGCTGCCTCGTCCGCGCGGCGCAAGGCCACACGGACGCGAGCCAACAATTCATTCAGGCTAAAAGGTTTGGTCAGATAGTCGTCGGCACCTTGATCGAGGGCCTTGATTTTGACCAGTTCCTCGTCATGGGCTGAGAGAACAATCACAGGTGCGCTGCTCCATTCGCGCAAGCGCCTTAGAAAGGTCAGGCCGTCCAGGGTAGGCAATGAGAGGTCGAGGAGAATGAGCTGCGGCTCGAAAATGGCAGCAAGATCGATAGCCTGGGCTCCATCACGCACTGCCTGAACCTGATAATTTCTCGCTTTCAACTGCGCCAGAAGAAAAGAGCGCATTTGCGCATCATCTTCGACGCAAAGGATACGAACTTTTTTATCTGATACTGGCATGTAATACTCCTGTTAATCCTCTTTGCGAGCCGGGACGGCGAGCGGAAGAGTGAAAGCGAAAACCGCCCCCTGCCCCGGGCTGCTCTGCAACCTGAGCGTGCTGCCATGGGCCTCGATAATACCGCGACTGATATAAAGGCCCAGGCCGGTCGCCGCGCTCCACCTGGCAGTCCCTGGTCGTTTCGCGACCATGGGCTGGCCCGGTCGATCAGGCGCCGGGCGTCTCAGATTCGCGAAGGTGCTGAAGCGGGTAAACAGTTCAGCCTGTCGCTCCTCTGTGATACCAGGTCCGCGGTCGATCACACGAATCTCGACGCCCACCGGCTGCTCGTCTTCTTCATCGTAGACCACCTCTGCTTCGAGACGCACAATGTCCCCCTCCGGTGCATAGCGGAAAGCATTACTGAGCAGATTGGTGAGAACGCTCATAATAAGCTCATAATCCGCGCTCACTGCCGGTAAATCGACCGGTACGCTAATCTCCAATTGACGCTGTGAAGAAGAGATCAGGGCTTCCAGGCGATCTTGTAGGTCTTCAACCATTTCAGGCAACAGAATAGGCTCTCGTTCGAGGCGCAAGGCTCCTGCCTCGACACGCGAGGCATCGAGAAAATTGTTGATCATTTCTACTAAACGATTGACCTGTTCGTCGGCTGTCTTCAGAAAGTCCAGTTGCTGTTCGTGCGACCACTGCAAATCGTTGGCCTGTAGCGCGCTGATATGAGCGCGAATATTGGCGAGGGGTGTTTTCAATTCGTGGGCCATGGTTGTGAAGAAGTCTTCACGCACACGTTCCAGGGCCTTGAGCCTGGTAATATCTTGCCAGACCAGCACAGCGTTGGTAATGGTGCCATCATTGGCGCGCAATGGTGCGGCTTTGGCGAGCAGGTACAGCGTCTGGCCATCGGATGCGGTGAGATGGAGTTCGGCTTCACTGGCCTCTCCTTTATTGAGGGCAAGGAAAAGTGGCTGTTCCTCATATGGTATCAGAGAGCCGGAGGCCCTATAAACCAGGACGCCACGCAGCAAGTCCTCGATATTCATGCCGGTGGTCTGCTTAACAGCGGCATCCATATCTTCAGGGAACGGAGATGAACCATTCGATGGAATGCACCCCATGCGGTACAGTAGTTCTGTGGCCTGGTGGTTGCTCAGAATAATGCGATTATCGTTGGCTGAGATCAGTAACACGCCGGAGGGCAAACGCTCTAAGAGCAATTCCAGGCGGGCGCTTTCCAATTCCAGGGCTTCTTGCGCTTCCTGAAGTGCCTGATTGCGCTGTGCCAGTTCGGCAGTACGAGCAATGACTTCTGATTCGGTACGCTCCCGCGCCGCTGCCTGTTCGGTAACATCATGATAGACGACCACAAAGGCGAAGATATTGCCAAGCTCATCCTGTATAGGGGCCTTTGAGCGGCGTATTGTGTAATAGTGTCCATCGGCGCCATGCAACTTGAATTCATCAATGCGTTTTTCGTGAGGGAAACGCTCAAGTTCTGCTGTCATTTGTTCGAAAGGAGGAGCATCTGGAGGATAGAGGGCTGTACTATGTGCAAGAGCCTCGCTAATATGCAAGCCAATGACATCGTTTGTCCATCCTAACAGGTTGCGGATAGCGTTATTGAAATCAACTACCCGCCAGCGGGCATCGTAGATGATTACCCCGTCTGGAATAGCCTGCATGACGTTTTCTTGCTGGCGCGCGTGCCTTCTGGCGGTACGCGCCAGGTGATCGATGCGCAGGAACAGGCGGGCATTTTGTATCGCAAGCCCGGCCTGTTGCGCGAATTGCTCCAATAACTCAACTTCCTCTTTGGGCAGGCCACGAGCGCGCCGGTGGTAGACTTCGATTGTGCCCAGCACGTCGCCTTTTGGTTTATGCCAAAAGGCGTTTCCCCTGGAGTTGGAAAGCTCTCCTATACTGGGACCTGGTGTCGGCTCAAATATCGGAACACACACAACTGAGCCGGGGCGGCGAGGTATGCCGTTATCGTCGAGCAGTGGAAACTCTATTTCGGGCACAGTGCTTGTGTCTGAAATGACCAGCGAGCGGCGGCTGCGCATGACCCTTCCCAGTAGCAGCTGTTCGCTTACCTGTGGATGCCAATCCTGGACGCTCAGATGTAATCCTTTCTGAGCGGCAACCGTTACTGTGGGAGCAGTCTCCGGCGGATGATGTGTGTCTGGGCCAGTAAAGGTCCGCTCCTCAAGCCCGGAAAGGAGGTATTCGCCATTTGAGATCGAATAATCCCTCAAAATCACGGCACAACGTGTTGAGCCTGCCAGGCTCTGAACGGCTTCGAGGATGCGATCAAGCACCACAGGAAGCGCAAATCTGCCCGCGATTGCTGATGAGATATGGTGAATGGCTGCCAGGTGCAGCCTTGAACGAACATGATTCGTAACGTCCTCAATGGTGATGAGGAGCGTTGGTTCTGCGTTATAATTTTCAGATTGTGGTTGTGTGCCGGGCGGAACGTCGGGCGTAAAAAGCTCGATAGAGATATGCCAGTAGGTACGTCCGCGTTCTTCGAGAAAGCCTTCATAAGGCACCTCGCTGAGGACGGCCTTTTGACCTGTGACACAGACTGCTCGCGCTTCCGGTTGCACTACCCTGAGCAATTCACCGGGCAGTACTTCCTCCAGCAAGTGACCAACCACATTTTGAGTTTGCCATGGCTGTGGAAGTAGTGAGACGAAGTACGAGTTGACATAAAGGAGGCGCATGTCTGTGCAGTTGAGGCTGGCGACTCCCACTGGCATGAGTTCGAGAATATGTTCAAGCCGGGCGGATGGCTCTGGCTGCATATGATGCAATTTCTAGAAAACCAACTAGTCGGTACAAAGAAAGCTTCTCTCTTTGTACCGGGGCGCGAGTGAGAAAAGTGCTGCTTATATTCTATATTATAAGCTCGATTTGCTCAACTGTGATCATAGGTGAGGAAGGCTTTGCGTATTCACATCATTGGAGGGCCTGGAAGCGGAAAAACCACGCTGGCGCAACGCATAGCGGCACATTTTCGCATTCCTTTTTATGAATTGGATGTCATTGGTTGGGAAGGAGGAGTAGGAGCTGAACGCTCTTTAGAGGACCGGTTGCGTGATATTCATCAAATAGCTGTGTCATCCGATTGGGTCACAGAGGGCGCTTTTATCGAATGGACGGATGAGCTCTTTCAGGCATCCGATCATATCGTATGGCTTGATCTCCCCTGGATCATTGCCGCGTGGCGTATTGTAACTCGTCACGTGCGAGCAAGTCTCGCGGGAACTAACCGGCATAAAGGATTCTTTAAACTGCTGCGTTTTCTTGCGCACAGCAGGATATATTATACCAGCAAAGATCCCTCAATGGGGCATTCGCGAATGATAGCAGCTACTTATCTAGCCGCTTATGGCGAGAAAGTGATCCATTGCCGGCGTCCGTCGAAGGTTGAAGCGTTCTTCAAGGCGCTCATTACCGAAGAAAACCAATGATATAATAGAACTGGCGTGGCTACGGATATGTTAATGATAGCCAGGAGAAAGGATAAGCGCATGACGCTAGAGATAGGTGTCGAAGAGTACTTTGAACTCGAAGAGCGCGATCCTGATACGCGCTATGAATATCTTGATGGCTATATGTACATAATGCCGGGTGGAAGCGCCAATCACGCGACTATCGGCGGAAATATCCGTGACATTCTGAAAGGTTTACTTCGCGGTGGCCCTTGCCGCGCCTACAATTCGGATATGAAAGTGCGTGTCTCGGAGAATCGTTACCTTTATCCTGATGTGGTGGTGAGTTGCGATGCGCGTGATCGAGGGAATAGCGATCTGATCCGATCACCACGCGTTGTCGTTGAAGTACTCTCTCCAAGTACGGAGGCTCGCGACCGTGGAAGAAAACTGCAAGCCTATCTTGCCTGTCCTACCATTGAGGAGTATCTGTTGGTGGACTACAGGACTATGAGGATAGAGATATATCGCAAAGAGCAGAAAAAATGGATGTATGATGCTTTTGGCGCTGATGATGAGGTTGAGCTTGCTTCCCTGGGGGTGCATTTTCCCGTTGCCGATGCCTACGAGGATGTGATTTTTGAAAACGGCGGGCCGGTAAACCCACAGGCGAAATGATAAAAGTTGTGCCGGAATAATTTTATGCGCCTGGGCACCAGATAGATTTATTTGATCGAGGAATAAAGATGGATTTGCGAGGGAAGCGCGTACTGATTATGGGGTTGGGGTTGCATGGATCGGGGATTGCCTCGGCCCGGTTCGCTGCGCAGCAGGGGGCGATTGTGCGTGTGACCGATTTGAGATCGGCGGAGGTGCTCGCGCCAAGCATAAAGACGCTAGAGGGGTTGCCAATCGAGTATGTGCTTGGAGAACATCGCGAAGAGGATTTTCGCTGGGCCGAGGTTGTCATTCGAGTTCCGGGTGTGAAAAAGTCTTCTCCTTACCTGCGCATCGCTCGCGAACATGGGGCGCAAATTGAGCAGGAGATTGCTTTCTTCTTTCAGGCCTGTACCGGCCGTATCATCGGTATTACCGGCACGCGCGGGAAAACGACGACCACGACACTTATTTATGAGATATTGCGCGCTACTGGTGCCAGGACGGTTATCGGTGGCAACGTGGCCGGTGTTGAAACGCTCTCTCTCTTGCCCACCATTACACCTGATACTCTCGTAGTGCTGGAATTATCGAGCTGGCAACTGGAGGGGCTGGAACCGCATAAGCTCAGTCCACAGGTTGCCGTCATGACCAATATCTATCCCGATCACCTCGATACCTATGCGGACATGGACGAGTATGCCGCGGCCAAGGCAAATATTTTCCGCCATCAACACGCGGATGACCTGGCGATTTTTAACTACGATAATCCCTGGACGCGCCGCCTTGGAGAGGAAGCGGTTGCCAGGACCTGGTTTACCAGCCTGGAACTGGGAGGAAGTTTCGCGCGCGGTTCCTCTGATATTGCGCCATTCATCTTTACGGAGACGCCATTGATAGGAAAGCATAACCTTGAGAATATCCTGCTGGCGACGACAACTGCGAGATTGCTGGGTGTTCCTGACGAGATTATCGCCGCGACGGTGCGTAGTTTTCACGGAGTTCCTCACAGATTGGAGGAGGTCGCGGTTATCAACGGAGTGCGCTTCATCAACGATAGTACCAGTACGACTCCGGTGGCAGGGCGGATCGCTCTGGAAGCTTTCGATGGTCCGATAGTGCTGGTCGCGGGTGGCAATACGAAATTTCTACCGCTTGAAGATTGGCCGCGAACGATTGTGCAGCGCTGCCGGAACGTGATTCTGCTCAAGGGGACAGGTACAGATGAGTTGTTGCCGGTGCTGCAACAGGAGGCCGAGAAATACGGGATCCCTGACCCCGTATGCGGCGTTTTCGATGATTTCACGACCGCAATGAATGAGGCCGTTTCGCTGGCGCGGCCCGGGGATGTGCTCCTCTTTTCGCCGGGTTTTACCAGCTTTGGCATGTTCCTCAATGAGTTCGACCGCGGCGATAAGTTTGTCGCTTATGTACGCGCGTTGAAGTAACAATCCCCTGCAAGCCTCAAGCAAGCGTTTGGACATCTCCATGGTTAAAGCAAGCTTACGGTGATATTCCCCCAAATGTCCTATCTCTTCTACTGAAAGTCAAACGATAGTTTATACTATGGCCGGGGTAAAAATTTATGTAGGGGGAAGCCATGCGCTTTCGACAATGTGAGGATAACAAGGTCAGGGCTTTTGCTGTGATCTCTATTTGCCTTCTCTTGTTTGTGACAGCATGTTCCAGCAATGTGGGGCAACCTGGGAATAGCAATGAGATGCAGGTATCAGGGCAAAGCAGTCCAACCTCAGGCTCGTATTCGGGAGTTACCATTCAAGTGCCCCGCCAGAATTCTGGGGCACCGGGGGCGCACCCAACCGGCGGAACGACACCAGGGGCGACACCTACGCAGGGGCAGGGCAATCCCGATCCGCCTCCAGGCCCCGTGCCTCAGGGTCAGGGAATTGTTCCGGCGGCATTTCCTCATTATTTTAGTTTTGGCGTGATGAATCCTCCTGGAAGCGCTTCACAGCTTGATGATATGCGCAGCAGGAACGGCGCAGCTTTTAGCTTCAGGTATCAATATCTGACCGGTGGCGTCAATACAGGCAGGGGATGGGAACAATGGCAGCAACCTCAAGGGCAGTTTGCTACCTCTTATATGGATGAGAGCGCGCAGCACGGCTATATGCCCGTGTTTGTCTACTATGAAATCTGCCTGAGTAATGGCCCGCATCCCGGTAGCTATTGCGGTGGCCATAATATAGATCAGGATACAGGTAATCTGGCAGATGCATCAACGATGAAGGCCTATTTTGCGAACTGGGTGCTGATGCTGCAAAAAATAGGCGCTTTCGGCAAACCTGTCTTCGTGGTTGTCGAGCCTGATTTATGGGGCTTCTTGCAAAATGCCACCCATGGCAGCGATAATGCTGCTACCATTCCCGCGAGTGTCAGTTCATCCGGTTTCCCCGATGCATCCGGCTTTCCCAATAACGCGCAGGGATTTACCTGGGCTTTGCTGCACATGCGCGACAAATATGCGCGCAACGCTATTCTAGCGCTGCATGCCTCGACCTGGGCAGCGGGTGATGATATCGCCACGGATACCAATCCCAACGTGGATGTTCCCGGACTGGCCCAGAAAGAGGCGAATTTCCTCAATACTGCCGGGTTAGTTGGTAATCCAAATGGAGTCTCAAGCTGGGATGTGATTTCCAACGATGTGGCCGATTTTGACTCAGGGCAACCCGGTAGTCGAGGATGGTGGGATCGCTATAATAGGACTTTTCCCAATTTTGCTCGCTACCTGACCTTTATCGGTGATCTGAGCAAGGATACACACCGGCGCATTGTGATGTGGCAAGTGCCAATGGGTAATCAGTATTTTGATACCATGAACAATTCGTCCGGCCACTACCAGGATAATCGCGCGGAGTATATCCTGAACAATGTCGCCAGTTTTGCCACGGCGGGTGTGATCGCCGTCCTGTTTGGGCCTGGTAATGGTGGCACTATGAATATCGATGCAATGCATGATGGGGTAACCAATCCAGGCCCGATCAGCACGTATGAATGCAATAATTGTAACAATCACACGAGCAGTTATCCTGATGACGATGGTGGGTACCTGCGTATCTTCGTTGGCCTGTACTTGCAGCATCCGGTGATGCTGCAATGACTGCGACCCTCATGAGGACGGCAGCAAGAGTACGTCCTGGGATTATTCCAGGTAGCCCAGGGCTTGCAGGCGCGATTTGATACTTTCGATTTCTTCATCGTTGGCCAACTCTTCCCAGAGTGGAGCAATATAGCCATGCTGTTCGAGATAGGCGATCAGCCGTAATGCGGCGCGTTCGAGCGCATCCTTTCCCGTGTCCAGGCTCAGTTCCGGGGATGGTGGGGGTTCATAGAGGGCTTCTATCTCAGTGGGAAACCTGGTCTCCGATTGTTCCACACGCTTCTGCCTCAACCCGGTTTCACAATGCAAATAGACCTCAATGAAGCGATGTATCTGCTCGCGGGCGTAAGAACGTGCCTCTATATAGGGTGATACCGAAGTGGTGATGCTTATGATGCCATTACGCGCCAGTATTGTGCAAATATAGGTGATAAAGGCATCATAGCCGATTGTATGGCTATTGTCTTGCCGGATATCCTCGTGTATCTGAAGTTTGAGATTGAGCCAGTGGGTAAGCACCTGCGAATCGATGATTTCAACCTTGTAACCGCGCGCTAGCAGCGCTTTCTGTACGAGATGTGCCAGGCTAGTTTTGCCTGTGCCGGGCAGACCGGTAAACCAGAGCGTGAAACTGAGAGCGCTCTGGGCGAAAATCGTCGACCAGCCGGATTCCAGGTCCCATATGTGGTATTCCGAGTGCTGCGACATTTCGGCGCTCCTTTTTTTGACCACAAGCGCTGTGGGACGCAATATGAGCGAGTGATGCAACCAGTTGGGCAGAGATAGACCACCTGTATTGTATCCTCTTGTGGGGAGTAGTGGCAAGTATCTGATCTACGTATTCAAGTTTTTTCTGCCATATATAAGTAAAACCTTTTTTCGTCTCCCAGAACTGCCCGAACTGGCTTGCGAAGGCGCCATAAGTCTGGTAGACTAACAGTTGGTAGGGAAGCGTTGAATTGTACAATGTGGCAAGTACACGCGCGAACGATGTTGTTCCAACGCGATGAAGGAGAAAAAGATTATGACAATCATGATGAGCCGGAAAGCCCTGGAAGAATATGGATTAGTAAACCTGGGAAAAATTTACTGGAATCTTGCGCCTGCTATCCTGGTCGAGCACGCGCTGGCACGTGGAGAGGGGCAATTAGCATCAAACGGCGCGTTTGATGCTACGACCGGGCCGCATACAGGGCGCTCGCCAAAAGATAAGTTTATCGTTTCAAATGAGGAGTACGCAGCGAAGATCTGGTGGGGTGAAAATAATCACCCGCTGTCGCAGGAGAATTTTGAGTCTGTGCGCACCAGCCTGGCGGCATATTTGCAGGGACGCGATGTCTACGTGCTGGATGCGGCCGCGGGTGCCGACCCGGATTATCGCATGCCGATCCAGGTGATAACGGAACTGGCCTGGCATAACCTCTTCGCCCGCCAACTCTTCCTACGTGTGAATGAGAACGATGTGGCTAGCAACCGGCCAGGCTTCACCATCCTGTGTGTGCCGAATTTTAAGACCGATCCACGTATTCATGGCACGCGCTCGAATGCCGCCATTATTATCGACTTTGAGGAGCGGCTGATTTTGATCGCCGGTACGCATTATGCCGGCGAAATGAAGAAGTCTATATTTACCGTCCTCAATTTCATCCTGCCCGCCGAGGGTGTATTGCCCATGCATTGCTCGGCCAATGTGGGTGAAGCGGGCGATGTGGCGCTGTTCTTCGGCCTGTCGGGCACAGGCAAAACGAGTCTATCAGCCGATCCGAGCCGGCACCTGATCGGTGATGACGAGCATGGTTGGGGAGACAATGGCGTCTTCAACTTCGAGGGTGGATGTTACGCCAAGTGCATTAATCTCTCACAGAAGTATGAGCCACAAATCTGGAATGCGATCCGTTTTGGCGCGGTGTATGAGAATGTCGTACTGAAAGAGAAGACGCGCGAACCGGATTATGCCGATGATTCTTTGACGGAGAATACGCGGGCGGCTTATCCTATCGACTTCATCGAGGGTGTGGTCGAGTCGGGTATGGGCGGGCATCCCCAGGCGGTGATTTTCCTGACCGCCGATTCTTTTGGGGTGCTGCCTCCGATCTCCAAACTGACGACGGTCCAGGCAATGTACTACTTCCTGTCGGGCTATACGAGCAAGCTGGCAGGAACCGAGGCCGGTGTGACGACGCCGGAGGCGACGTTCAGTCCATGCTTCGGGGCCGCTTTCTTGCCGCTGCGTCCTGGCGAGTATGCAAATCTGCTAAGGGAGCGTATCGAGAAGCATAATGTACGCTGCTACCTGATCAATACCGGTTGGACTGGCGGGCCTTATGGCGTTGGCGAGCGTATCAACATCAACTATACACGAGCGATGGTGAGGGCGGCCATCGGTGGCGAGGTGGACAACGTGGAGATGGAGACTGATCCCGTGTTTGGGTTGAGCTTCCCGGCCTCATGTCCAGGTGTGCCGGACGAAGTCCTCAATCCGCGCAATACCTGGGCAGATAAAGAGGCATATGACGCGCAGGTGCGCAACCTGGCCGAGCGCTTCAAAAAGAATTTCCAGCAGTTCATACTGCCCAGCGATGAAGTGAGGAATGCGGGGCCAAAGTAGGTCTATGAGGGAGTAGTTGAAGAGAGTCAGGAGAGAGATTTTGAGGGCGACCCTCGTGGTCGCCCTTACTATGACTACCTTTTCATCTTCACCTGAACCAGGATCAAGTGGCAGCTAACCGCCGCAAACACCGAAATTGCTGCAAAATCCGTTTATTTGCATTGACTGGCCTTAAACGCCCCCTTGCCATTTCGTTCAGATAGTGTAAAATGTCTTAAGTAGCGAAAATACGCCAAATTTAGGGATTAAAGAGGAAGTATAGCGATGAGACAAGGCGATGGAGCGGATCTTCTGGGGGCGAACGACCCGCGTAGCTCCGAAATTGGCGTTATATACGTGGCCCCCAATGATGATAGACAGAGTGTGCTGGCCGCCATTCTAACCCAGGATAAGCTTGGCCGTAAGCAGGTAGCTGTCATATTGCCCGAGCATAACAAGGCCTTTCAACGCCCGGTGGATTTTGAGGGGCTGAAGAATATGCGCCGCGGCCTGAAGACGCAGATCGTGTTTGTGGCCCCTCCCGGCCCTGGTCCTGCTGAGTTCGCACGACAGCGCCGTTTTCCCGTGTATTCTTCTCCAGAATCATTTGTGCAATCATTACGTGATGAGAGTCCATCTACCGGGCCCATTCGCAGAGGTTTATTTGGACGCAGGCCCAAGCCGGCTAACGGCACGGGGGTGATTTCCAGGGCAGCTGTTGAAAGTGGACCGACCGCACCTTTACCGGGCTCGCCCCCGCCCATTCCTCTGCCTGTTCCAGAAGAACGCGTCACTCCATCGTCCAGCCCGGTCAATCAGGTGGAAGAAAACTCGCCTGATCAGCAACAGCATGAGCCGGAGGGTGTAAATGGGGCAGCTATAGGCGCAGCAGGATTGGGACTGGCTGCCGGTGCAGGAATTGCTGCCCTTGCTGCTCATAATGGAGCGAATGCTTCCCCTCATCCCGACGATGAAGCAGATTTGCTTCCACCTGCGCCTGGACAGTCGCCACCCGATACTAGCTCCCAGCCCGCCGGTACTCCTGCGCAAGATGAAGCGGAAACGAAGCCTCTCAACGATTCTCAGAGTGGTGGAGGGCCGGGAATAATTGTATTTCCATCGCCGCAAAATCGTGCAAAGACGACGGGAAAATTGCCCGCCGCGGTAGCGCCGGTTCCAGTTCCACAGTCAAATACACCACCGGCCGTTCCGCCCAAAAAGCGCCGCAATACCGGGAAAAATGCTGCGATAGCTGCCGGTGCGGCAGGAGCAGGCGCGGGTGCGGCACTGGCGACTCAGGCCCCAGGTACTGGCGGTACACCTCCGCCAACAAGAGGAAATGCTGGAGGTCCTGGCGGAGGTGGAGGGGCTTCTCGCCGGCGTACAAGCCGGACGTTGCTGGTTGTGCTGCTTATTTTACTCACCCTCTTGCTGGTGGCGGGCATAGCCTTTGCCGCTCCGGGCGGGATCGGGCGGCTTTCAAATGTCATCCCCGGTACGTCACCGACCGCGAAAGTAGCGATTACTCCAGTTAGTAAAGATGTGAAGGATGCCTTTGTTCTCACGGCAGTAACGGGGACGCCCGTTGCTTCCAAACACCAGGTGCAGGCCCGCCAGCTCTTGTATACCACTCCTTCGCAATCAAATACGGTCCCGGCTACCGGCAAGGGACAAATTCCGGCTACATTTGCCACAGGAACTTTGACATTTTTTAACGCTTTGACTTATTCGCAGACAGTCGCTGTAGGTACGGTTTTGAGAGGGGCGGATGGTGTGCAAGTGGAGAACACCCAGTTGGCTGTCATACCAGCAGCCAATCCCCCAACTGAAGGTTCGGTCACTGTATCTGCACGGGCAGTACAGGCAGGTGTTAGTGGTAATATTAATGCTTTTGATGTCAATGGAACATGTTGTATTAGTGGTGTGACTGTGCAAAATAGAGGAGCATTTAGTGGTGGCCAGAATGCCTCCACCTACACCGCCGTACAGCAAAGCGATATCGATGGGGCGGCTGCTCCCCTGAAAACGTCGCAAACCAAAAGCGCGCAGAAGGCGTTGCAGGCCCAGATTAAGAGCAACGAGAAGCTGGTCAATCCGGCGCAATGTTCCACCAATGTCATCTCTAATCATAAGGCGGGGGATAGAGCAACGAGCGTGACGGTGAGTGTGACGGCGACCTGTAGTGGAGAGGTGTACGATCAGGCGGGGGCGAAGACGCTGGCGGCAGGGTTGCTCAAGGCCGAGGCACAGAAGAATCTGGGCAGCAATTATATGCTGCTGAATGATAATGTGGTGACGCAGATTACATCGGCCAGCATCATCGATAAGCAGGGGACCGTCTCCCTGGATGTGAGCGCGGAGGGCATCTGGGTCTACCAGTTCAGCGATGCCACGAAGCAGAACCTGGCGAAGCTGATCGCGGGCAAGAGTGAAGCTGAGGCTAAAACGTTACTGTTGCAGCAGCCAGGGATAAGCGATGTGCAGATCACGCTTTCGAGCGGCAATAGCCTGCCCACTGATCCTGCCAATATCACGATTGTGATCAATACGGTGCCGGGATTGCCAGCGGGTACTCCGACGACCACGCCGCCAATTCCGACAGGCACAACACCGGCAACACAGACACCGCCAACGCCGACTCCTACACCCACCTCTGAGCCGGGGTTGGGTGGCAGCTAGGAAAGGATACAGGCTGGCGATGCTCGCTCTGGAAGGCAGGCAACTCGGAAATTATGATGTGGTCCGGCGCATTCGAGTAGGCGGGATGGGCGCTGTCTACGAGGGTAGGCAGCGCACGGCCTTTGGACGGCGCGTTGCTATCAAGGTCATTCTTGGCAACTATGCATCTGATCGCGAGATGCGCCGTCGCTTTGCGCGCGAGGCGCAGACCATCGCGCAGCTGCATCATCCTCATATCCTGCCCCTGATCGAGTTTGGTGATGAACGGGGCCTCCTGTATCTTGTCATGCCGTTTATCGAGGGCGGAACGCTCACGAGCTACCTGCGCCACGCGCTGCCCGATTTGAATGAGGTCGCGGCCATTTTCCTGCAACTATTGGATGCTGTAGAGTATGCGCACGACGAGGGACTGATTCACCGCGATATCAAATCTTCGAACGTCCTGCTAGACTTGCGCCGCAGTGGGCCTCCATATGTCTACCTGGCGGATTTCGGCCTGGTGCGCACATCGCAGCAAGCGGAAATGGAGCAACAGGGCAGGCCAATTCCCCTCGAGCAAGTGCCCGGCACTCCCCACTATATGGCTCCTGAGCAGACACGCGGCATCGTTACGACTTCAACCGATATCTATGCGCTGGGTGTCTTGCTGTATCAGATGCTGGTAGGAGAACTGCCCTATAACGACCCGGATGAGGTGAAGGTCATCAAAATGCACCTGTACGCGCCTGTACCTTCACCGTGCGATCTTGACGCTTCGATCCCTTTTGAACTGGGTGAGGTAGTGCAGACCGCCATGGCCAAGAGGCCGGAGGCGCGCTATAGCAGTGTGGCCGAGTTGCGAGAGGCTTTCCTGGCATCCCTAAAAGAACCTGTTGCGACCATTGATGAGGATGACCAGCCTTTTGAAGATATTGCTCCCCCGCTTCAACGCCATGTCTCAGTGCCGCTGGTTGAACCGGAGCCGCAACAAATGCCACCCCCTGCACCCGTTCCTGTGCAGCGTCCCCAGCCCAGGCGCCTGGTCCGACCTATTTCAAGGGGAATGCAACAAATCGGTCAGCGTGCCAGAGCTTCTATGAAGGTGAGGAAGAGACGTTTCGCGCTCACGGTAACGGCCGCAACGCTGGTTCCTGCGCTGCTTTTACTTGTACTGGTCATACCGCGGGTATTTGGTTTCAGCCTGATTCCGGCGGCGGTACCGATTCAGAGCGCCTCACCAGATGCAACCATTTTAGTCACGCTTCAAAGCAAGACGTTGCAAAATACGTTCATTTTGACGGCTTCTCCTCACACGCAGCAGCCGGACGCTGCGACACGCGTGATTCCTGACCATATCGTACAGGCCACGAGTACGGATAGTCGTACCGTCCAGACCACGGGTGAGAAAACGCTTCCTGGGACGCGCGGAAGTGGCACGATCTTGTTCGATAATAGCAGCCATACAGATGTGTTTGTGACCCAGGGAACGACTTTTACGGCCAGTTCAGGCGTACAAATCATGGTGACGCAGTCGGTAAACGTGCCGGGACGCCATAATGGACAGGATGGCACGGCTACGGCCCCTGGTCAGGCCGTCCAGGCGGGTGCTGCCGGAAATATCCAGGCAGGCGCGCTCAATACGAATTGCTGCAACGGCCAGGTAACGGTGAGCAATCCCGCGCCTTTTGAGGGTGGGACGGACTCACAGCAGGTACACATAGTGACGCAGGCGGATATTGATGGTGTGACGAATGCTTTAAGCGGGCAACTCCGGCAACAGGCGATGAAACAGCTTCAGAGCCAGCTGGCTGCCGGGGATCAGGAAGCCGGGCAACCCTCTTTTACTACAAAGGCAGTAGCGGATAATCCGGTCGGAGCGCAGGCAAACCAGGTAACGGTACAGGTCAGTATTGCGGCGACGGCTCTGGTATATAACGTGAATATAGCTGATCAGATCGCGGAACAATTGTTGAGTAAACAGGCGGCGCAGGACCCTGGCAAGGATTATCACTTATCAAAAGGTTCGATTTCATTCGTTGGACCAATCGGCGTGCAGCAGGCACAGAACGATATGCTGTATTTGAGTGTAACTGTGCATGGCCTGTGGATTTATAACATCACGAACCAGCAAGTCGATACCTGGCGTCAAGAGATCAAGGGGTTGACGCCTGCTCAGGCCACGGTATATCTATCTTCGCAGCCAGGAGTAATCTCAGTTCAGATTCAATTGCCCTTTGGGACTGATCATCTCCCAGTTTCGGCCAATCAAATTCGCGTTCAGCTTGGGACGAAATAGCTCAACCGGTCGCTGCCCTCTTTTCCTATCATGCATATGTGTTATACTATGTCCGTCGAAGTGGGGGCCGGCAATGTGGCCGAGCACCGCGAAAAAGCTGTGAGAGGGTATTGCGTAATGGACAAACAAATAGATGCTCCGATGGGAGAGATGCATTATTATGATTCGGTTCTTGATCTGATAGGCGAAACGCCGCTGGTGCGGCTGCATCGAGTTGCCAGCGATGTAGAGCCGATTGTGCTGGCAAAAATGGAAATGTTCAATCCGGGTGGCAGTGTCAAAGATCGCATTGGACCGGCTATGATCGAGTACTGTGAAAAGCGTGGATTACTGCGCCCGGGCGGCACAATCGTTGAGCCGACGAGCGGCAACACAGGTCATGGACTGGCCATCGCCGCGGCTATTAAAGGATATCACTGTATTTTCGTGATGACCGATAAAGTCAGCGAGGAGAAGCGCAGCCTGTTGCGTGCCTACGGAGCCGAGGTGGTGATTTGCCCCAGCAGCGTCACGCACGATTCTCCAGAGCATTACAAGAATGTAGCGCACCGGTTGGCCGACGAGATTCCGGGCGCCTGTTGTCCAGATCAATACGCCAATCCGGCGAATCCCGCGACCCATTATGCCACGACAGGCCCCGAAATCTGGCACGATACCGCCGGACGTATCAGCGCCTTTGTGGCGGGCATCGGCACAGGTGGTACTATCTCAGGCACATCTCGCTATCTCAAAGAGCAGAATCCGAATGTGAAGGTCATTGGTGCTGATCCCCCAGGTTCGGTATATTCCGGTGACACCCCTGGGCCATACAAGGTCGAGGGCATCGGCATGGAGCTTTTCCCGAAGAACTACGATCCAACGCTGGTTGATGAGGTTATTCGCATCGATGATCGCACCTCGTTCTACTGGGCGCGCAGGCTGGCGCGTGAAGAGGGCATCCTGACGGGTGGGTCGGCAGGTACGGCATTGGCCGCCGCCCTCGTCTATGCGCGTCGCCTGACATCAAACGATGTGGTTGTCGTCTTGTTACCCGATACCGGGCGCGGCTACTTGAGTAAGCAGTTCAACGATACGTGGATGCGCGAAAACAATATGCTGATGCCGGCTGAGACTGAAGAGCCGACGCTGCGCGATGTGCTGACATATCGCCGCACCCATTCGCAAACGATGCCACTGGTGGTCAGTGTTCATCCCACAGATTCGATTGCCGATGCCGTTGAACTGCTGCGTCGCTACGGGATCAGCCAGACGCCGGTAATAGAAAATGGGCGCATGGTCGGTAGCCTGACCGAAAATCTGCTACTGCGCCACCTCGCCAGCGGCGAACCATTGGCGGCGATGGTCGTGCGCGACCTGCAAGGCCCTCCATTCCCAGAATTGCCCGGTGACGCGCTTGCTCAGGAGGCCTATACGCTCTTTAGCGCAGGCCAATCGGCAGTCGCCGTGATGAACAATGGATTGCTAGAGGGTATCGTTACCAAGAGCGATTTGTTGGAGTTCTGGGCACAGTCGAGGAATCAGTAGGGGCGCACTCTTGTGGTCGCCCTCTGGTGGGGTTCTCGTTACACTTCTAATCCCCCCGTTATCGTATACATCGCCTCGCTCAGATGTCCATTCGATGGTGCGAAGGCTATCGAGAAAACGGGGAAAGCGTTGCCATCCACAAATGAGGTCGAGATATAATCTCCGACCTTGTTTCTGCCCTGCGGTAGCCAGGATAAATTCATTGGCCTGGCAAGCTGAATTTTCTTCGTCCAATGATTGCCACCGTCGTCTGAGGAGACAAAACCTGCATAGAACTGGCAATTGCCAGTATCACAGGTGGTCGAATGATAATAGAAGGCGAGCGCGAGATGCGCGTTATTGCCGGATGTGTTCTTATCGACTCCAAGTCCGGGTACCAGGTGATCTATCCCGCTGCCGCGGGAATCGATGGGAATAAGTTGGACAGGCGACCAGTGGATGCCATCCGTCGAAGTTGACATGACGAGGTCGTCTTCGCTGCCGCTCAAACTTGTGTCTGAGTTATCATTCTCAGACCTATCCGCGCTTTCATCAGATGCGCCGCCCGGCTTGCAATTTGCCTCAAACTGGCAATCCACCCATACCAGGTACACTTTGCCTGAACCATCCATAGCAGCTGTCGGCAGGACGCTGCCGGTGATTTTAGCCACGACGCTAGTCTTGCTCCAGCTCGCGCCGCCATCTGTGGAGATGAAGGAGAGTATGCGAGAAGTATCGTAACCGCTGATGGGAACAATCACGGTTCCATTCGGCTGCACAAGGGGCTGGCCGCCCAAACCATGCGCCTTATTATCTGTAGTTATAGGCGTTTCCCAACTACGTCCACCATTCGTAGAGGTACTCATTTCGATCAATCCGCCTTTGTTGTCATCGTCCCACTCGATGTAGCAATGACCATAGAACTTGCTGGTAGCAGTACTATCGCAAGTGATCCAATCCTTGTCATAGTAGGTACTGCCACCATTCACGACATCAATGGGCTTGCTCCAGCTTAATCCACCATCGGTTGAGAGATTGACGATCACGGCAGGGCTGGCCAGGCTAGCTCCACTACCTGTTACAGCGAGGGAAGAGATGATCCATGTTTTGTAAGCGGCATCATAGGCAACCGAGGGATCGCTGACACGGGTAAAAGGCCCACCTGCAAATTGCGTGGTGCCGGGTAAAAAACCGTTCTTCCAGGTATTTCCGCCATCGGTGGACGTGGCCCAGCCAATATTGGAGCTACCCCCATCACTGAAGCGTCCAACCTGGAAAGCGGTCACGATGGTTGAACCATAAGAGAAGGTGCCAGGCTCGACCTCGGTCTGGTGCTGGCTGGTTTTATTGCTATACAGGTCGCTGCTGAGTTGAAATGGCGGTCTCAGATCATTCGGCAAGGGTGGTGGCAAGGCATACGTCAGTTGCTGCTGATGAAGAAAAGGGAGCGTATGGACGGCAGCAAAGACGAGTAATAGGAGAAGTGAGGGGGTTACAATGAGGGCGATGCTAGTCAAACGAGGATGCCTGAAAAGCTGAGACATAGAGAAAATCTCCTCGGCAGTAGTGTACTTTTGTGTGTTATTAGATATTTCGCTGTGTTTTTATGCTTGCCGAGATAAGAGTATACCATAAAGTTGGGATAATTGCGTTAAAAAACATATTGACAAATCACAAACTCTCTGGTATCCTGTCAACAAGGTAAAGATGCCTCGTAAGGAAAGGAAGGGTACAGCTATGCAAAGCAATCGAAGAAGTACGCGCGGGTTTGTGGGAGCTGTGCTGAGTGAGCGCGTGTAATGGCGCGTTCGCCTTATGAGGTATTCGAGCATACGGCAGATATCGGTCTGAATGCCTATGGCGCGACCCTGCCGGAACTGTTCATCCATGCCGCACAGGGCATGGAAAGTTTGATGGTCGTCCCCGAACAGGTGCAGGCGCGGGTGAGTCGCGAGATTGTCGTGGATGGTCACGATACTATCTCACTGCTGATTGCCTGGCTAAACGAACTGATCTTCCTGTTCGATACCGAATACCTTCTCTTTCGCCAATTTCAAATCGACGCCCTCACAGAAACTCACTTGCAAGCACGAGCCTCCGGCGAACCCTATGATGCGCAGCGCCATGACCTCAGCAGCGCCATTAAAGCTGTGACGTGGCATGAGGCTGCCGTAGAACAAACGGATGATGGTTACACAGCTCACATCATCTTCGACATTTAAGCCTTTTCATTAGTATGTCAGAGGGTAATCAGAAACCTGCCCAGTTTGATGTTTGTTTTCTTATAGCCATAGAATATTGCGTGAATGTATCTATGGTTGTATCCTGTCGTGTATCCAATGTGAATTATAAGCGGGTGGATGTTTTGCCTTCGGCAAGTTTGAAAGTAGGAGCAGTATGGGCAAGTCTTTGGAGAAAATACCGTTAGAACGGGTAGACCCTTATCGCTGGCGCATTCCGCAGCGGTACAACGAGGAGATGCGCGTGCCGGGGATGGTCTATGCCGATGACGAACTGATAGGGCAGATTCTTGAGGATAACGCACTGCACCAGGTCGCGAATGTAGCGACTTTGCCTGGCATTGTCGGTCACTCGCTGGCGATGCCGGACATTCACTGGGGCTACGGTTTTCCGGTTGGCGGCGTGGCAGCGACGCATGCTGATTATGGTGTCGTCTCTCCCGGCGGTATCGGCTTTGACATCAACTGCGGTGTGCGCATGCTGGCGACCGACCTGTTGAGGGACCAGGTGCGTGGCAAAGTCGATAAGCTGGCAGACGAACTGTACAATAACCTGCCGTCGGGTGTTGGGGGTGCAGGAATGCGTCAGCTGACTACCGGCGAGATGCGGGCCGTGATGGAGCGCGGCTCAGGCTGGGCTATCGAAGAGGGCTATGGTTTTCCAGATGACCTGGATGTTACCGAGGAGCATGGATGCCTGGCAGGCGCTGATCCCGGCAACGTTTCGAATACGGCAGTGCAGCGTGGTTTGAAGCAACTTGGCAGCCTGGGTTCAGGGAATCATTTCTGTGAGGTGCAGGTAGTCGATCACATCTACGACGCGCAGGCCGCCGAAGTGATGGGTATTGGCCAGTTGGGTCAGATTGTTGTCACCATTCACTGCGGCTCGCGTGGGTTCGGGCATCAGATCGCGGAAGATTATGTGCGGCTGGCGGAGTCGAAGCAGCAGGATTATGGCTTTCACCTGGTAGACCGGCAGCTGGCATGTTTGCCTTTGCAGTCGAACGCGGGAAAGGCATACCTGTCGGCGATGGCATGCGGCGCGAACTTTGCCTGGGCGAACCGGCAGTTGTTGATGCATGGGGTGCGACAGGCGTTTGCCAGCGTGTTTGGAAGGCGAGCGCGTCCCAAGGATATGCCGCTGGTCTACGACGTCTGTCACAACATCGCCAAGATGGAAGAATACGAGGTGGATGAACAGGTGCAGCGGGTCTGCGTGCATCGTAAGGGGGCGACACGCGCATTTCCGGCGCATCATCCTGCCGTGCCGGAAAAGTACCAGGCGATAGGCCAGCCGGTACTCATTCCGGGCGACATGGGCCGTTACTCGTTTGTACTGGTTGGCGCGCAGGGTTCGATTGAGCAGACGTTTGGTACGTGCTGTCATGGCGCGGGGCGCAGGCAGAGCCGCACGGCTGCGAAAAAGTCGCTCAGCCCGCGCGACCTGCTCAATCAGCTGGCGGCTAGAGATATCACGATTCGCGTGCATAGCAAGAACTTGCTGACCGAGGAGGCTCCCCAGGCTTATAAGGACGCGCAAAAGGTCGTGAATGTGGTGCATAACGCAGGCCTGGCGAAACTGGTGGCGAGGTTGAAGCCGGTAATCGTTGTGAAAGGATAAGCTATGCTTGTGCAAAAGCGATGGTTTAGCGCCTATAGAGTGTACCTGATACTCTCTGGCGCTTACTCACTCTTCTTTGCGACGATTACCACCATTAACCTTGTGTACCAGATCGAGATCGCGAAGCTCAACCCACTGCAACTGGTGCTGGTAGGAACGGCATTGGAAACCGTCGCTTTTCTATGCCAGGTTCCTACCGGCATTCTTGCCGATGTTTTTAGCCGTCGCCTGTCGGTAATATTCGGTCTATTCTTGCTCGGCGCCGCTTTCGTCATCGAGGGTTCTTTTCCCAATTTCGCGGTAATTATGGCTGCGCAGGCGCTGTTTGGCATTGGCGCCACCTTCATGGATGGCGCGGAACAGGCCTGGATTAGCGGCGAAGTGGGCGAGGAAAGAGTAGGGCATGTCTTCATGCGCAGCACCCAGATTGGTTTGATTGGCGGGTTGCTCGGTGCCGCGCTCAGTGTTGCTCTGGGCAGTATCCGCCTTAATCTGCCGGTTGTTTTTGGCGGCGCAATGAATATAGTGCTGGCCGGTTTCCTGCTGCTGTTCATGCCGGAAGATGGTTTTCAGCGCGTTCCACGTGATGAGCCTCACTCCTGGCGTGAAATGGCCGGCACTTTCCGCAATGGGATGCGTGTTGTTCGCGGCAGTACCATCCTGATCATTATTCTCATGATCAGTCTATTTTATGGACTATCCAGCGAGGGGTTTGACCGGCTGTCATCGGCGCATTTTCTGGCCGATTTCACCTTTCCTGCCCTTGGTCAGTTGAAGCCGGTGGTCTGGTTCGGTATCCTGTCTGTCGGTGGGACGCTTTTGACGCTGGCGGCATCAGAAGTTGTGCGGCGGCGGGTCAATACCAGTAACCAGCGCATTCTGGTACGTGCGTTATTTGTGATCAATGCGTTATGGGTAGCAAGCCTGTTCGTATTTGGGCTATCCGGAAATTTCTTTCTCGCGGTGTTGGCGTATTGGGCTGCGGGTGTTTTTCGTCGCGTGAACCAGCCAATTTTCACGACCTGGCTCACATTGAACGTCGATGCAAAAGTGCGCGCGACGGTTATTTCGATGTGGAGCCAGATGGATGCGCTGGGGCAGGTCGTGGGCGGCCCACCGGTCGGCTATATCGGTACGGCAGTATCGCTGCGGGCCGCGCTGACTGCCGTTGGGATTATCCTTTCGCCTGTATTGCTGCTGTTTGCTATGGCTGCTCGCGTGGGGAAGCGAAAGGCTGTTGTGGTGGAGGAGGGCGAGGTGCCGGTTTCGTAGCATATTTCCTCAACCAGAGGTAATTGTTACCGTACTGGCGGAACTGGCAACTTCGATATCATAAAAGGAAGCTGCCGGATCAAAGCCGGGACTCTGTAACCAGACGTTGTTGCCCAGGTCGCTGAGATGCTGGTCATCGAAGTCAAATGTGGAAACCCAGCCCTTGAGGTGCGCGCGGGCGGCGGTGCCTTCGGGACGCCGAACGAAAATCGTCGATGCTCCTCCGCTGATCCGTACGGGTACTACTCCTGATGGATCAGGAAGTTCCAGGTGAATCATACTGAGTCCACCCGTGATCTCCAGCCCTGCGAGATGGAGACCATCAAGATTGGCTTCGACTACCGAAGTTCCACCCTGAATGACGATCCACCAGGGGATAGTCGCGTTGAGTGTGATCTCGGCGGCACGTTGCTCAGCGCCCAGCATCCACAGACGTCGTGGATAGCGAACTGTGACCACCCCATCTTTGACCGTGACGCCTGGTGGTGTTCCCTCGAAACGAGCTTGATAGAGTTCGGATATCGCTTCGCCGGTACGCAAGGTCAGTCGAGAGACCCCGGATGAGACAACGAGCCGGCCTCTCGTCAGATCTCCAAGAGGCGCGGAGAAGACTCCCTCATGACTGCCCGGCGGCGTCTCTCGCAAGCGGACAATCTCCTTTCTGGTCAGCGTATTGCTGCCTCTCAGAAATTCTAGCAGAAAAGCAAGCTGTTCTTCGTTGTAGCGCGATGCCATGTCATCCCACGCATCTCCGAGGGAGTCGAAGATGGCGTCAATCTTCTGCATTTCGTCCTTGTCGGGAACGAGCCGGACAATCACTCTGCGACCATCGTTGGGATCGCGCTCACGACGCACAAGCCCGGCCTCCTCCAACCGGTTGAGCATCCCGGTGATCGCCCCGGTGGTCAGGCCCGCGAGATCGGCGAGCTGACCGGCAGTCATGGGGCCGGTAAGATGAAGAACATCAATCACCTGCATATCCGTGACGGTTATCCCGATGCGGGCCGCCGCCGCACGGAAGAAGGATGCTCCCAGTCCGGTGAACTGCCGGAGTTCGCGCGCAAGTTCTCCCAGTAATTGCATGCGTTTTTCTTCAGAACCACTTGACATTTTTTATTCCTTCGGGTAAGATATATTTGTCTTAATTACTAAGATAAATTTCTGATATTTCATTTAATGACTCAGTAAAATTATTATAACACAGAAAGGTAACATATGCCATGATGATTGAGACACGTGGTTTGCGCAAATCGTTCGGCGATCATGTGGTGCTTGATGGCATTGATCTCTCCGTGGCCGAGGGGACCATCTTCGCGCTGCTCGGACCCAATGGCGCTGGCAAGACCACGACCGTTCAAATTCTCTCAACGCTTCTCCGTGCCGATAGTGGCGTAGTGCGGGTTGCCGGACATGACCCGCTGCGAGAGCCTGACGCGGTACGTGCCACTATCGGCGTCACCGGCCAGTTCTCGGCGGTAGATAACCTGCTTACCGGCGAGGAGAACCTGTTATTGATGGCAGACCTGCACCACCTGAACCGGGCTGAAGGCCGGAAGCGCGCGGGCGCATTACTGGAACGCTTCGACCTGGTCGACGCGGCCAAAAAGACCCCTGCCACCTATTCCGGCGGCATGCGTCGCAGGCTTGACCTGGCAATGACACTGGTTGGCAACCCGCGCGTCATCTTCCTCGACGAGCCAACGACGGGCCTTGACCCACGCAGCCGCCATACCATGTGGCAGATCATTCGCGACCTCGTGGCCGAGGGCATTACGATCCTGCTCACCACGCAGTACCTGGAAGAGGCGGATCAACTCGCCGACCGCATCGCGGTACTCGATCAGGGGAAGCTGGTGGCCGAGGGAACTCCCGACGAGTTGAAGCGCCGAATTCCTGGCGGCCATATTCGCCTGCAGTTCGCAGATGTAAACGAGCTGGAACAGGCTGCCCACACCCTGGGCGATGGCGTGCGCGATGAGAACGAACTCGCGCTCCAGATTCCGACCGACGGCAGTATTCGATCATTGAAGGGCGTACTTGACCGGCTCGACCGCGAAGCTATTGAAGTCGAGGGGGTAACAATTCACACGCCCGACCTCGATGATGTCTTCTTTGCCCTTACCGACCGCTCCGACGCACAGAAAGGCTATGTACGATGAATACGCTTTCCCTTACCCTGCACGATTCGGCGACCATGCTGCGGCGTGATATTCGCCATTCGCTGCGTCGCTTCTCAATTACACTCAGTGGCATATTCGTACCGGTTATCATGATGTTGCTATTCGTCTACTTCTTTGGCGGTGCGATAGGCGGTGGTATCGGTTCCTATATCGACTATGTCACACCGGGGATTATCATCATGACTGTAGGCAGTGGGTGCGCTACGACTGCGCTTAACCTGTGCATGGACGTGAGCGAGGGCATTATTACGCGCTTCCGCACTATGGCGATCTCCCGCTCCTCGGTGCTGGTCGGGCAGGTCATCGGTAGCCTGATCCGAACGATGATCAGTATCGTCCTCATTACGCTCATTGCCCTGCTCATTGGCTTCCGGCCTACTGGCGGTCCGCTTGCCTGGCTCGCGGCACCTGGCCTCATCGTGCTGCTTATCCTTGGAGTGACGTGGATGGGGGTGGCATTCGGCCTGGTTGGCAAAACACCCGCGGGAGCGAACAGCCTTGCTCTCATATTCCAGTTACTCGCGTTCACCAGCAGCGCATTTGTCCGCCCGGATTCTATGCCAGCCGGCATACGCTGGTTCTCAGAGTATCAGCCCTTCTCGCCCGTCATCGACACGGTACGCGGGCTGCTGTTAGGGACACCAATCGACGGCAGTAGAGTTATCCTCGCCCTTGTATGGTGTATTGCCCTGATCCTGGTTGGCTACTTCTGGGCGCGCGCGGTCTACAACCGCGGTTCCCTAAAGTAGGCGCACAGAACTGCCACGTGCAGGATTGTCTGATATCCAACCTTCTCATCTTTCTTGCCAACGTTTTGCTGTGTTGTTATACTCGCGTTAAGAATATAGCAACATGGCAATACGAGGCAATAAAGGAGATTTATACAGGTGAAAGTATTAGTAACAGGGGCGGCCGGCTTTTTAGGCGGCCATCTCGTTGATATGCTGTTGGAGCGCGGGGACGAGGTGCGCGCTATGGTGCGACCGGTTGAGGACTCGGCGCGGTTGCGCGCACTGGAGGGCGTCGAGGTCGTCTACGGTGATTTGACGGAACCGGAAACATTGAAGCGCGCGGTGCAGGGGATGCAGCGAGTATACAATGTCGCGGCAAAAACGGGACCGTGGGGATTAGAGGATGTGTATCAGGCCATCAATGTACGCGGGCTGGCAGATCTAATAAACGCTGCGATGGATGCCGGGGTCCAGCGTATAGTGCATACGAGTTCGATCACCGTCTATGGTCATCACCTGCATGGTATCGTTACCGAGAACTATCCATTTCGTGCCGAAGACAACCCGTATAGTCGCACCAAGATCGCGGGCGAGAAATTGATCGGCAACCTGGTCAGGGATCGTGGCGCTCCGGTCGTGATTGTGCGCCCCGCCTGGATTTATGGGCCGCGCGATATGGCCAGCTTTGGGCGCTTCGTCGCGCTGGTTGAATCTGGTAAGGGCTTCATCATCGGCTCTGGCAAAAATATTGTGCCGGTGGTCTATGTGCGCGATGTGGCCCAGGGGCTGATCAAGGCAGGTGATGCCGGTAACGAGGCGATTGGGCAGGCATATACCATCGCCGATGACCGGCGCGTGACGCAGGCCGAATACTTGAATACTATCGCGGATTTCTTGCAGGTGCCTCCTGTCTCTCGACATGTTCCCTACTTGGCTTTGTATGGTGCCGGGCGCGCTGCCGAATTGACCTGGCAGGCGCTGGGACGACGTAAATCAGCACCACCACCTGTTACTACCTATGGTATAACGCTGCTCGGCGGCAACCAGGAGTTCTCGATTGAGAAGGCGCGCCGCGAGCTGGGATATGAGCCTCAGTTCGACGTGATTCGCGGCGTGTCCGAGGGAGTGAAGTGGTACCTGGACTCCAAAAAAAGCGGTCAGGAAAAGCAGGCAGGAGAACAGCGCGAGGTAGCACAGGCAAAAGGGTAAATCTCGTCAGGATGTGTACCATACCTGAACGGTTTTATCGGTGCCTCCAGATGCGATGAGTGTATCGTCTGAGGACCATTGAGCATCAAAAACGGTGGCGGTGTGACCTCGATAGGTGAAAAGCGTATTGCCTGGCTGTTGTCCTACGCGATCAACCATGCAGAACATCCTCTCTCCATGCAATAGATGCCTTCGTCCCGAAAGGTAGGCGTATTGGTAACAGGTATCCTAAACTCTTGCCTCTCTTCTATACGAAAGATACCTGTGCTATTGTAACATACTTGTGGAAGTTATTTGGATAGTTTTATCCTGGATAGGTACGATAAATGGCTCTTACAGCACATATGTAAGAGCCATTTATCGCGGTTAATACGAGGCTATAGAGCTTATCTCCAGCTATATATTCCAGATCTGAGTAGCAATCAAAGTGTGTGAAGGACCATAAAACTCAAAGGTTATGGGAGGGGAAAATTGGCTAAGAAATAAGACTATATTTTCCTCGACCTCGTCTTCTTCTACAGATCCCACACGAGGTATCATGCGAATGCTTGCAACATCGTGACGATTCGCAGTGAGGTAGCCAACCAGGAAGCGATAATTAGGCGCATTCTCTGGAAACACACGCTTTATCGATGAGCTACCAATTCTCAGCGTATGTTTTGCCAAATTGTCTTCCATTGTCTCCTGTATTATCTTCTCGCTCATTGGCTCATTTTGAGCTATTGCCTCTACTGCTGGTTTTTCTCCACCTGCTGATATTCTGATCTGCGGTAGATATGTACGTATCATTTGAAGGTCTTTATTTGCAAGAGAACTATCCTCTGCCTTACAATAAGCTCCAGATTGTATAGTAAATGAGCCGTCTGCATTTTGTATGACATAACTTGTATCGTACCACTGTTGATACGTGGTACTCGTGTAACGCACCACATAAGCATATGTATTTTGATAATTTTTCTCTTTTAAAAAGACAATGCTTTCAGTTTTAGCTAGCATCCCCCTTTCTTCTCTCTTCATCGAGGGATTAGAATCAGTTAGTGTATTAATCACGCCTTGCTTTGGGTCCGTTGTACGCATTGATTCGCTTCCTTTCTGTGGGATGACTTTATATATTCCTCTTGAGTAAACTTGTGCATTATCTGCTTTACAAGTTTACCTCAAGAGGAATGCTGATGTCAAACAAAGTTTTGACAGTAGCAGATATGACTTGAGCGCCTCTTGAGGAGTATCTATCATTTCAAGGCACTCCCTGCGAAAGCAATGTTCGAGCCTTTGATGACAGTTTCTATCCCTTATACGAAAAGATTAGTCAGTAGGTGGACAGGGGGGTGCATATAAGCCAGTGTTTGTGACTTCGTATGTTGTCTGAACATCACCGGTGTCAACTGCAAGAAAAGACTGCCCATTATACTTGTAGTTTCCAGGTAACTGCCCAGGTCCGCTTGGGACTTGCCAAACGTCGTAAAAGCCGGTAAAGTAGAGCGATGAGCCTGGAAGAAGAAAATCAGCGGCTGCGTGAGCAAGCGGCAGAGCGAGAGCAACGCATCGGGC